>JAABUW010001433.1_pt1 | contig 39972 bp, 9 predicted proteins | sample 5560081 | NCBI WGS metagenome assembly JAABUW01 (sample SAMN10711882, study PRJNA513363) | rock metagenome | isolation source: Antarctica rocks | place: Antarctica: Victoria Land, Knobhead sud | reverse complement strand
GAGTAGCGCTATCTTGAAAATATTGTCGAATGCTAGAACTACGAAACTATTAGCTAAAAAATTCGATTGAAGAAGAAATATTAGATTGAATATCGAGAGACGCAATCCGAAATAGATCAAGATATTGTTCAAGAGATAAGACATCTAATGTTACTCGAATTAATGTTTGAATCTTAGAAAAATAGAGCTGTAAACAAACTTACGCGATTATTCGATACTTTGCTAAGATCTAAAATAGTGCTAGTTAGTATAGTCTCGTCAATAGATGCGACTAAAAGCAAGACAAGACTTACGATATTTTTATTAATTTCTTATACTTGATATCTAATCTTCCGAATCCACATCGGCGATTCCCTTTTAGGATCTGACTGAATCGGATAGAATAGAAACCCTGAGTTTTAGTTGAATATTCGCTATATACTTGCAAAGTTCTAGTAAGTTCGATTAGATCGATAGATCGACAATCTTTCGCGAAATTTCTTGCGTCAAATAATATATTAGTCGATTGTCAATTAACAATACAAGCTCAGATTGTTCGAATTGATTAAATAGATTGTTATATTCGATATCTAATATTAGATCGAACAAGTTTTACAATTTAGTAGTATTAGTCAAGTCTATATATATAAACAGCTTAGAAAATTTGCTTATATTAATACTTTTAGATATATTGTGCACTCTTTAATAGAATTGTAGTTACTATTATATTTGCAATTTCTAAATTGTTAATTGTCTTTGTAATATCTAGAAGTATACAAAGTTCAAAATTTATTTGTATTTTTTAAAAACAAATATTCTTAATTTGTGCAAAGAATATTTCGAAACAAATATTATTTAACAACTATTAATAGAGTCTATCTAGCAAAAACTCGAACAACATATAGTATACAAACAATTCGACTATATCGAAAACATAGATAACAGTAGTAACAAACAAAAAATAAAACAAAAAATCTATTTAATCTCTTTTTGTTTCTAACTTCTTAATTACTTGAACAATAATTATTTTGTTCTTGTATTCTGTAAAGACTCTTCTAATTATATTTTTTTACTTCGCAATATCTAATATATATTAATTACTCTCTCTATTTAAAGACTCTTTGTCGATCTTCTTTTTAATAATATATTTTAGTTGTTAATTGCTTTTTAAGTCTAATATCTTTTTAACAATTGTTTAGTTAATATTCTCTTGCATTATTAGATATCTAGAATATTCTTCTTTTTTATTATATTAAATTATTATTTATTTGCGAGAGTTGTCTATCAACTCTAATATTGTCGACTTAGTATTTTGCAAGACTAGTAAGTTATATATATAGTATTGTTAGAAGATATCGAAATATCTAAAATGTTTCGATCTAAATAATAGATTTATCTCTTAATACTTGTTTGTTGTTTTAATCGAAAAAAGAGATAGAAAACTATATTGCAAAATATTAGCTATTATAAGTATCGAATTTCTAGAGATATATTTTATTGTCTTTTCTATTGTCTATTTTATTGCTAACAAACTAAAATAGCAATTAGTTTTCGATATTTGTTGCTTAGAGCTGTTTTACTTTTTTGTTATTTGTATTGTTAGATTCTCTATTTTTGTTGTTTTTGCTAATCGAATAATTTTTAATTTTCGACAGACTATCGACGAATTTTGTAAGCTAATAGCGTTAGTATAATTAGATAATTGTCGAACAACAACATCTATTAATATATCGATATATTTTGTATATAACAAGAATTGTCTTTATTCTTCTCTATATTATAATTTTTTGAAGTCTTGACACTTATTTAAATATATGCAAATATAGTACTGCTTTTATTGTCGAAAAAGATATTTAACTGCTAACGTTAACAATCGTTAATTGCTAATCTGATCTCTCTCGATCTTAGCAAACATTGCGTATTATTTATATAATAATTGTTCTTAATATTAAGAGTATTTTTCAGATTCTGTATTCGCATTGCTATTAGCCGAAGAATTTGCTATTTAAAGATTATATTTATTAAAATATTGCGTTAACAACTGTTTCTATTTAATTTTAAATTTTCGATTCTCTTGTAATAGATCTCTATATCGAAGTCGAGCTTGTTAAACAAATTGTCTATAAAGTTCTTAATTAGATAGTCTATTTAAAGACTACTATATATAGATTCTATATATCTTTTAACTTTCTTTTGTATTGTTAGTTTTATATAAAGTAGTATATTCTGCTGCTTCTTAAAAGATTGTTTATATTAGATCTTCTTAGTTCTAACTATTTTTTCTGCTTGTATTAATTGACAACTCTCTTATCTAATATTAAAAATTTATCTTTTGCAACGTTTTCCGCGAAAAATACTTTTTCTTTAGTATGGTTTTTCTACTTCTGTATAGCTATGCGCATATTAGCAACAATAAAAAATACTAGTTTGAGATAAATTAAATTAAATAGCTAATTTGTATCTTCTTAACGTCCGATATTCTATTGTTTGTTAACAAAGAATTTGTAGAAAAAGTAATATATTATTTTTGAAAAGATTGAATACAGAAATTGTTTGCAAAAATTCTATATAGTTTTAATTGTTGTTGTTGTTCTTTTTAAACTCTTACGTTTTAATATACTAAACAAGTAAATACATTATATTCTAGTAGCTTCGCGATATAGTCTATCGCGTTGTTTTTGTCGATATTATATATTCGAACAACTAGATTGCGAATCTTCTTTATAATATAATTGCAAAAGTAACTTATTTTGTTGTACAATTGTCTTTGCGTTAGTCGAATTCTAACAAGTTTAAATATTAGTATCGATCTACTATTCTTTACTTAAAAGTATATAACTCTAAATTAATTCGTGTCTTTGTAGATTTTTGTTGCTTTGTTTATAGATGTTTTATCAATATCGAAAACAAATATCGATTATACTCGAAAAAATAAATAACATTTGTGTTGTTGTTGTAACTTAAAAATATTACAATTTTAAGCTATCTCTCGATCTTACTATATGCAAAACTCTTGTTATTTTTGTCTATATAGACGTATTAGCAATACGTGTTTTACAATTATATAGCTCTTCTTTGTTGCAATCTAGAGATCTAATTAGATCTATCTTTGTTGTTGTTAAACAAAAATTCTATATTTGAGATACTGCTATACTGTACGCGTACTAACAAGAACAAAACAACAAGACTCTTGCTATTCCAATTGTTTGTTAGATTGAACAACAATTTGTTAATTCTTATCGAGTTTTTCTATTGTTTTTAATCAATATACTTTTGATTTAAATTTAAGCAAACTTATATAACTCTTAATACGACTAGATTTGTTGTTATATACAAAGCAATAGTTAATAATTGTTTCTATTATAGACTTATCGATTTGTCTATACTTTAAAATTATTACTAACTTCTTGTTGTCTTTATTATTATTATTAATAATATTTTTCTTGCAAGATCGATCAGAAAACAATCTAGAAAAGTTCAAAAATATCTGATTTTGCTAACAATTAAACAAATTAGTTCTTATTTTTTACAACTAAATATAGAACAAATACTTGCTATCTTAAAAAGAAGTTGCATAAGTTTTGCGCGTTCTTTTTTTGCGTTTTTGTCGATACTTATCTTGAGTTGTAGTAGAAAAACAATAAAATAAATCAAACAATATAATATAGTTATAAAATATACTATTTATTTGACAATATCGATTAAAAGTTCTTTAGAATATTTGATAGAATAATCGGTAGCTAGAACGCAAAGATTGATAAAAAAGATCTACAAAGAAAAGTTTGCAATAAAAAATTATACAAATTATAATATATCAATTTAGCGTATTTTTAACGCGTTAATCGATTATTATTCGACTATTAACTAACTATTAGATAACTATTTTGAAACCGATTAATTATAAATCTAATCTTGTTCGAATTGTCGACTATAATTTTATAGTAATTTTGTTCTCTTTAGAATTATTATAATACAAGTAGATCTTTGTTTAGTATACAACTTTCAATAGTATATTTGTAATCGATAAGTAATTCTATTGTTCGCAAAGTTAATAACTAAATATTATGTGTAGTTGTAAACTGTAGATATATATTAAACGCATTTTAGATAAATATAAGAATCTCTAAATTTAGAAAATTAATTAAAAAAGTTGTTAAACAAATATTTTATACAATATATTTATCGACAGCGCAAAACATTTTATTTATAAAAATACTCAATTTCAAACACAAAAAATCTTGATAATACAAAATAGAATATTGCTATTTTAGATCTTATCGAGCAATCTCTAATACTTCTTTTTCGATATTTAAAACTTTTTGTTGTACAAAATTATTATAAAAATCTCTTGCTCAAGTTGTCGCTTAATAATAGTTTATTTTTCGATACTCAAATTATATACTAATCTCTAGATATAGCAGATTTTCTTCTAATTGATACAATATATACGTTTTTCGATCTATATCTTTGTATCTTTTATAAAAATTAATTTGATAATTATAATATATCTTGCTTTAATTAAAATTAAATCGATTAATAGAATATTAATTGTTTCGACTATAAAATACAATCGAAAGTCTTGCTTAAACAATTTTTTTTTTCGAATTTTACTATTTTATTATAGTTACGTTTCTTCTAAAAATCTTTGACAATCTTAATATATTTCGATTAACTTAGATTGAAATAGAACAATATTAATATTTCAAAAAATATATTTTCAATATACTAGATTTGCAATTAGTTGTTGTTCTTTTCTTTATAGTATTGCGCTATTGCGATCTGAGCTATAGACGTATTAAGACTATAATAAAGATAAAAAACTGTAGTACTTATATTGTAAAATACTACAATTACTAATAGAAATATAGATATTACAATTATCTTTTAACTCTTCGACAACTTTGCAAGTCGACAAGATAATATATCGATTTTCGAATTGTCTATTACTAAATTTGCATACTCTATATAATATCTAATATTCTATAGCAAAATCTTTTTCTTTAGTATCTCGACATTAATTTTTTTCAACTCTAACTTCTTAATATATTTTAGATAATTAACAAAAGAAAGAGATACTATTACTTGTAGACTATAAGTTTTGTTGTTAAACTTCTTATCTAGAATTGCAATTAATTTATTGTTTTTCTTGTTACTCTTAATTTATGTTTTATAATGTTCTGTCAGTAGCTTTTTAGTAATTTCCAAGAATTCTATTCTAATTAATTGAACTTTCTTCTTTTATCGATACAACTTTGCAATATAAATAATTTGTTTATAGAGCTTCGAAAGTCTTACTATTTTAAAATCGAAAAAATCTATTTTATTTGTTTGTTTTATTAGAAACAACTCGACAATCTTGCAAAACTTAATTTCTATAATTTGAATATTCTATATTGATTTTTTGAAATTTCTTAATAAGATATTAAAAGTTTTTTGCAATTTTGTAATTGTCGCTTCGATTATATTATAAAGATTTTTGTTATCTATTTAACTTATATCGGTTTTTAGCACTTCGATCTATTTAGTTAAGTTGCTAGAGATTTTGCAAAAAGTATCGCTAAAAAATATAAACTTGCAATCAGAATTTGCAACAAATTTGATAAATTTCTTAATTGTAATACTCTGTTGTTGCTTTTTATAGTAAAATTTATTTCTAGTAGTTTCAAAAAAGATTAACGTACTAGATATCTTTTATTTATCTTTTTTATTCGAATATTGCAACAAAAAGATTGATGTCTTAACTACTTAACTTTTGTATAATAAAAAACTAATAACAATAATATAGCAATCAAAGTTTTCTTTAAACAAATCAGAAATATAGAAGTATATATAGTTATTGTCTATTTTTAACAAAACAATATATTTATCGCGATAGCTTAACAAAAGTCTCGATTCTTTCGATATATTATTATATATAACTCTAAATATTATTTTTAGCAACTTGTAATTATAATCGTACAATAACTTCTACTTCTTTAGTATAGAATTTAACAAATTTGACTAAGTAACTTGCAACTTAGAACAACAAATCAACAATAGAAGATTTTGTATAATTCTATTAGAAACGCAGAAGCATTTAAAAAGTTAGAAATTGAACTTCTTAAACAAATATTTATTGTTTTCGATATTCTGTAATAGATATTTGTATACTATTAAGAAACTCTCTTTTTAAAACTTTTAAATCTTTTGCTATGCGAGCGTAAATTATCGATTTAGAACAAAAAAAACTATTTGTTGCAACAACTTTACAACAATAAGTCAATTAAAAATTATTTTTTATATAGTTTCTAAGATCGAGCACTATATTTTGTCAATATTTATCTTATTGTTATTGAAATTATCTTTGATTTTGAATTGCTATATTTGCAATATAATAACAAGTTCGAAAGCTTAAAAGAAGTACAATTTCTTTTTTAAATTAAGCAATTCAATCAATAGATCTTTGTATATTTTTGTTGCATTCTTTTGCCAAAACTTATAGAACTTGTCTCGATTCTCTAATACAATATATTTGCATATCTTTGTTTTGTTAATATTTAGAATCTAAATGTCGAGTACTCTTTTTCTAACATTTTTGTCTATCTCGATTAGATCTATTTTTGCTTGCTTATTTTTTTCGATTTTAGCAAAATTTAATTGATTAATAGTTGTATTGTTGTTTTTTACTATATATTTTTTGTCAATTGTTTTATCTTTGTTATTAGATAAAATATCTAATATCTTTTTGTCGATCGATTTGTTATTTGATATTTGCGTTTTATTTTTTGATTCTATAATCTTTTAATATTTATAATAAAAGTTCTTGTTGTTTTTTTTCTTAAATTTCTATTTGTCTTGTAATTTCTTGTTGTTAGAAAAAAAGTCTTCTGCTTTAAATTGTTTGTTTAATATTGTTTTCTACTTGCACAAAAGTCTCTTCTTTCTATCTAACACTATTGTATGCGTTGTTGTTAATATTGTTGTATTTAGTGTTATCAAAACGCTTGTTTGCAATATAATCGATATCTTAATAAAGAATGCAAATAGTGTTGCTATAGATAATGCAACAAATAACGCTATAAACTATATAATAAAATAGAATAAAACAATAAGTTCGAACTTAGACTTTGTAACAAAAGTATAAAGATCTATAACAATAGAAAACTATAATTAAGAAATTTTTTTTTTGCTAAATAATATTAACTTGTTGTCAATGCGCTTGCGAGCTATATTCGATGTTAACTAATAGCAAAAATAATATTAATACTTAATATATCTTTAACGTTACATTCTATCGATAACAAAGACTTATTAATATCAAGAAAAAACTATAAGATCTAAGATAGACGCAATAAAAACTATATTGTATTAGTACGCAAAACAATAAACAAATCAAAGTCTAGATTAATATTTTTAGTTATTAATATTAATATACTATTCTTAAATATAAACTTATTGTTTTTAGAATCGATTAAAATAATTTTAAACTTAAATATTGTAGATTTGTCTATAACAAGTCTTCTTAATACAATTTGCAATTTTTCTGTTAAGTTAATAGAGACAAAACAACTTTCGAACTTAAATTGTATAATATTCTTGTTGCTTTAAATTATTGTCTACTTTATGCAAAAATCAATTAGTATCTTATAATCTATATATCTCGACTTTATTGTATCGCTCAATATAGATTTATCAATAAAATTGTTGACTAGTTGTATAGATATTTAGATATCTTTAAGTTGCAAAATATTATTTTTATATCTATTTATAAAGCAATAATCGAATTTCTAGATCTAAACACTTGCGAGATCAAGCACTAAAGATAGTTTGTAATTTTTTGTAGTTTCTAGCTTAATACTTTTTGATTGATTAATAGAGATCTTTTTCTTTTTAATTAATATCTTTGCGTTCTTTTTGTTTATCGACGTTGCACTACTTTCTAATTTAAAGACTAAGAACTAATATTGCTTTTCTCGACAATTCTATAGTAGAACAAAATTCTTTACAATTAGTATCTTTTTATTTTTATCGATTGTAGTATCGAAGCAATTATCAAAAGTTTTGTATAGTTTGATACTAATTCTTATTAATTTGTTTTGATCGATTTTTGTTTTAAATTTATTGTCGATTTTTTCGATATTCTTAAGTAAAGATTAAACAACTTTTTCGATTTTAATATAAAGCTTGTTATTAATATCTAGAGTATTTTTAACGTTTTTCTTGTTTTATATTTTTTTTAGACTAATTATATTGTGTAATCTACAGAACGCGTATATACAAAAAAGAATAGAAATAGATAGAAATAAGATATCTCGAAGTAAAATTAAATTATTTGACAATTTAGACGCGTTTATTTATAGAGATTAATTGTCGAACAACTATCGACAATATTATTCTACACATTAGCGAGTAAACTATAATAAACAACAATTAGTAAGTTATAATTATTTAAAAACTGCTATTGTATTATAAATTGCAAGACCAAGTTAATACAATAGCAATAACAAGAACAATTTACTCTCTTTTATATTGCTAACAACACAAATTCTTCTTTTATTTTTTAATTTCTATCTATATAATAATTTTGTGCACAAGCTATTTTTATCTTGGCTTAATATTCTTTATAATATAGAATTACAATATATAGTAGCTATAATATAGTATATATATTTCGCTTAATATAAACTAGTTATAAAGTAATCTAGTTACAATTTAATTTGTTAATAAGATTTTGAATTAATTATTTGTTAATCGACTATCAAATAACAATTAATTGATTATTGAATAATTGTCGAATAATTAGTTTCTAATATTATTTGTCTTATTAATTTGATTGTTAAAACTATTTACTTTATCTTATATCGAGATCTCTTAACTTATAGAAATTATCTTGTTGTTATTCTATAGATTTGCGAAGCATACAAAGAAGACGCCCAAAGATAAAGAAAGAAGATAGACTTATTAAATTACTTAGTATTAGATTAGATTGTGCAACAATAAACTATTATTGTACTATTAACAACTATAGTATTTCAAATAAATTGCTATCTACTTGCGAGATTATCGATTGTCTTCTTGCTTGTATACAAGAATCTATATTGTAACTCTTTAGTATTAAAATCCCGCATTTAAGATAGCTTTCAATAATAACATATTTCTTAACAATTAGATTATACACAAATCTCTATATATAGTATATTTTCTTCTATCTAATTCGATAATTTCGCTTTTAGATCTATATATCTGTGCTTTTTATAAAGATCGATTTGATAATTAAAGTATTTGTAACTTTAATTAAAATTAAATCGATTTTTAGAACGTCGATTGTTTCGACTATAAAGTAAGATCGAAAATCTTGTTTAAATAATACATTTTTGTCGAATTTTACAAATTTGTTAAAATTACATTCTTTCTGAAACTCTTTTACAATTTTTGTGCACTCAAATTAACTTAAATCGATATAAAACAATATTGATTCTTTAAAATAAAAGACTCTAATAAATTAGATTCGCAATTAGTTAGCAATTTAAATTTTAATATATTAAATTGTTGCAGACTTAGCAACATATAATAGATATTAAAGTAAAGATAAAGAGCAATAGTATATATATTGCGAAAGACTATAGCTATTAATAGCAATATAGATTTAACAAGTATTCTTCGTTTCTTTAGCAATCTTGCGATTTAACAATATAATAATATTATTCTCGAGTTATTTGCTGAATTATTGTTATATTTTGTATAATATTTGATATTTGATAGCAAAATTTTTTCTTTTAATACTTTTGTCTTTACTTTTTTCAAATCTATCTTCTCGATATAGTTTAAATATCTAGCGTAAAATAAGAATACTATTACTCGCAAGCTATAAGTATTGTTGTTAAACTTGCTATTCGAAATCGCAATAAATTTATTGTTTTTATTGCTATTGTTAATTTATATAGTATAATATTTTGTTAGCAGCTTTTTGATATTTTTAAAGAATTCTGCTTTGAACAAGTTTATATTCTTTTTCTATTAATATAGCTGCTTAATATAAATAGTATATTTGTATAGCTTCGAGAGTCTCTTAATCTTAAAATTAGAGAAGTTTGTTCTATTTGTTTGTTTAATTAAAAGCAGTTTAACAATCTTTCGAAATTTAATTCTTATAACTTGTATATTCTGCATAGATTTCTTGAAATTCTTTAATAAAATATCGAAAGTTTTTTGTAACTTTGAAATAGCTATTTCGATTCTATAACAAAGCTCTTTATTTTTTGTTTAATCTATATCGAACTCTAGTATTTTAATATATTCGATTAAATTTTCAAATATTTCGCAAAAGATATTACTAAGAAACATAAACTTGCAATAGAAATATTTGACAAATTTCTTAAAATTCTTAATAGTTGTACTCTATATTCGCTTCTTGTAGTAAAATTTGTTTCTAATAGCTTTCGAAAAAGACAGCATATTGCACTAACGCTATCTCGATTTTTTATTTCGATATAATTTTGTAAAAAGCAATGTTTTGACTATCTAACTATTATATAATAGAGAATTGATAGTAAGAATATATTGATCGAAATCTTTTTTAAACAGATTTAAAATATAGAAGTACTAGTAATTATTAGCACAATAGAGCGTCAAACTCGATCGATTGCTCTTTAAACTCTTTAGAAATATTGTTGTATACAATTCTAAATATTATTTTTAGCAACTTGTAATTTTTGTTGTACAATATTTTCTATTTTTTTAGAAAAAAACTTAGCAAGTTTAACTAAATATTTGTTAGTTTTAAATCAATATTTAGTAATAAAAGATCTTGAGTAATTTCGTCAGAAACGCAACAATATAGAAAGAATCAAAAATTAATATTTTTAAACAAATATTTACTATCTTCGATATTATTTGCAAGATGCTTGTATATATTTGAGAAATTCTTTTTTTAAGATTTTTGAATTTTGCAACAAGTTAGTGTTAATTAGCAATTTAAGATAAAGAGAACTATTTGTTGTAAAGTCTTTTCGATATAATTGTTAATCAAAAATTATTTTTGTAGTTTTAAGAATCGAGCATTATATCTTGTCGATATTTATTTTATTGCTATTAAATTTATCTTTAGTCTTGCTTTGTTGCATTTGAAGTATAGTAACAAGTTCTAGTATTTAAAAAAAGTACAACTTCTTTTTTTGTTTCGACAATTTAATTTCTAAATTTTTATTAATTGTTGTTGCATTCTTTTGTCAAAAAATACAAAATCTATTTTGATTTTTTGATATAATATATTTGCAGATTTTCGCTTTTTTAATATTTAGAATCTAGATTTCGAGTACTTTTTTTTTCTTATTTTTATCTATCTTTAAGAGATTTGTCTCTAATTGTTTATTTTTTTCTATTTTGTTAAAATTCGATTAATCAATAACTATATTATTGTCTTCTATTGTATAATCTTTATTAACTTTTCTATCTTTGTTATCGAATACAATATCTATTATCTTTGCGTTATTCAATATATTGCTTGTTGTTCTTATATTGTTTGTCGATTTTCGCACTTTTTAATACTTTTTGTCTTTGACTTCTTTAACTTAACTTTAAGAAACTATTTATTGTTTAAATTGTTACTGTTATCTATCTTACTTGCTTTCTTCGAATTGTTTTTGACGTAAACTTCGCATATATTTGCTTTTTGCTTGCTAGCAAACTTAACTAAATTGTTACTTGCTATAGCTGTTAATTTAGCGACAAATTTTGCTGCTAACATAGTATAAATATTGTTGTTAATATTGTTGTACTTAATACAACTAATACATTTATATACAATGCAACTAATATAGTTGTAGACAATATATTTGATATAGTTGTAAACAGTATAACTGATACAATTGTAGACAATATAGTTGAATAAAATAAAATAGTAACTTCGAGTTTTAATTTTAAGACAAGAGCTTTAAAATATAAAGTAGACAAGAACTGTAATCGAAAAAGTAAATTCTTGCCAAATAATAAAATTTAGATATCAATATATCTAAAGTTCGCAATCAATATAAATCGATAGTAAGAACAATATCGATAATTGATATATTTTTAATATTAGATTTGATCGATAGCAAAGACTTATTAATATTAGAAAAAGATTGTAAGATTTGCAACAAATATAATAGAAGCTTAATCGCAACAATGCGCAAGATCTTAATTAAATCGAAATCTATATTAATATTTTTAGTCAATAATATTATTGTACTATTCTTAGATATAAATTTATTGCTCTTAAAATCGATCGAAACAATTTTAAACTTAAATATTATAAATTTAATTATAGCAAATCTTATTAAGATAGTGCGCAATTTTTCTAAGAAACTAATAGTAACAAAACAACTTCTAATCTTAAATTGTACAATATCTTTGTTGTTTTAAATAATTGACTATTCTATACAAAAGTTCAAATATATTTTATAATTTATATATCTCGACTTTATTGTATCGCTTGATATAGATTTATTGATAAAATTGCTAATTAATTGTATAGAAGTTCAGATATCTTTAAGTTGCAAAATATTATTTCTAAAGCAATAATCGAAATTCTAGACTTAAGTATTTGCAAGATTGAATACTAAAAATAACTTGCAATCTTCTATAATTTTTAGTTTGATATTTTTTGATCGATTAATAGAGATCTTCTTATTTTTAATTAATATTTTTGCGCTCTTTTTGTTTATCGATATCGTATTGCTTTCTAATCTAAGAACTAAAAATTAATATCGCTTTGCTCGTCAATTCTATAGTAGAACAAGATTGTTAAAAGTAAGCAGTTTCTTATCTCGATCAAATATAATATCTATACAATAATTAAGATTTTCGTATAGTACTTTGCTAATTCGATATAGTTTAATTTGATCAATTGTTGTTTTAAATTTATTGCCAATCTTTTCGACATTCTTGAGCAAAGATTGAACAATATTTTCGATTTTAACATATAGCTTGTTATCGATTTCTAAGATACTCTTAATTGTAAACGTGTTTTACAACTTCTATTCAATTATACTTAATATTATTTGTTGCAATAACGCTGCTAATAAAATATTAAGTAAGAAAGATAATATAGTACAAAGAAAGAAATACAGAGATTAATAGAAGTAAAAGTAAAGATTGAGCGAAAATTAAACAAATTTCTTTATTATAATGTAGAGTTGCAAAAATAGAATTTTGTAATTGTAAAGTTAGTCGATATTAGTCGACATCAGCCGACATTAGTTTGCTTATTATCGATTAACAAAACAACATATCTAGACTATATATTATTGTAAGTACTATTAAAAAACTTCTGTATACTTTCCGAAATAACAAAAGACGCTCTCTATTATATTAATTTTCTTCAATCTATAATATTGATAATTGTATACTAATATAGAAGAAAAGAAGAATTCTATATTCGACTATTAAAGAATATCTTTTTTAACAAAATTACAAAGATATCTACGTCTACTGCGCGTACTCGCGCTTTTCTATTAAAATAGAAAAGACTATCGCATTGTTATATCGACAATACTATACAAATAGTATCTACTTATTCTAATAGTACTGTGCTATTAGAGATCTTCTCTATCGAAAACTATTGCAAATTACTTAGTTTCGCGTTGCGCGTTAACAACAACTATATAACTAATAAGAGTTGTTTATAGTTAAATCTTTTTCTTTTCTTAACAATACGTTCGAATACAAAAGCGCAGTTCGAAAGAGAGAGAATATTGTCAATCGATACTAGATATTATAGCTTTTGTTTATAACAAGATAATCTCGAAAAAGCAAGCAATATAATTGCAATACTTTAAAACAATATTGTTTGATTTTAACTAATTAAATTGCTCGAAATCAAAGATAAGTCTTTATATAATTCTTAACTATCAATATTATATAGAACTATTGCTTTAAATATATTTTTAAACAATTTCTTATCTAATTTGTCAAGTACAATACTAAATAGTTAGAACAATTCGAATATACGCAATTTAAAGACGTTAAATTAACAATCTACAAAAGAAGAGAATTAGAAACAATATCTGCTCTACTCCGACAAACTAAATAATACACAAACAATCGAAATTACATTTAATTTTTGCGAAAATCGATATATAATTCTTGTCAATCTTAAAGATCTAGCTATAAGTTTGTTTTCTCGAAAAAAACAATTTGTATTTGTATCAATCTCAAAAAAAAGTTAATTATTAAGTATATCGAAGAAGTCTATTTTCTCTCTTATACGCGCAAATTGTTGTCAAACAGAACTTAAGATATTTCTTCTAAAATTGCAATCAAAGAAAAAGAGACATAAATTTTAAGAAAAGACAACTTTTGTTAGAAGTTGCTTCTCTATTTTTGCAAAACTCTTTTTCTTTTTTTCTTTAAAGCAATTGTTATAATTGTTGTTACTCTCTCTACAATTGCAAAGTTGTTTAAGTTAATATTAAATATCTAAGTCAAATTCTCTATTTTCTTCTTTTTCTTGTTTGTCTTTAGCATATTTTATTTTTTTTAAAACGCAACAATCTAACAAAGTTCTACTCAATAATCGAAATGCGCTATAACGCTCTACTTCTAAAATCTTTGTTACTTGTCTAATTTCTGCTATTAATGTATTGAATTTTGTGCATTTGACAAATCTATAAGAATAGCTTAATACAATATTTTAATCAATTATAGTTCTTCAATAATACAAATTTCGATTTAGAACTTTCTTTTAATATCTTTTTTGTGCAAAAACATACAATTTGTTTTATTGTATTTAATTATAAAAGTAGAGAGAACGCAAGCTACAATTTTGTTCTTTGTAATAGAAGCACACTAATATAGTTTGCCAATTTTGATTGTAAGTAAAGAATTCTAATATAATATAGCTTCAATAAAGTTGTCTACAAACTCGATTGCTTTAGCTTTCTTTCGTTCTTCTTAAACTTGTTGATAGACTTGTTAACATTAGTGTTATTAATAGTCGAGACTTTGCGAGCTCAATCTTTTTTAAAAGAAGTAATTGACAAAGTAATAGATATATCGACGTCGATTGCATTGTTGTTATTCTTGTTGTTAATAATAGTAGTCTTCTTTGTCTTAATTGAAGTGCGCTTCTTTTAAGTAGATATAAATATATATATATATGCACAAAGTAGTCTCTTAGGAATTTTAGTTGTAGAAAAGAATAGAAGAGAAAACAATCAAGAATAGTATATTCGCAAAAATTCTGCAATTGCTAAATTGTTAACTAACATTAGTATTGTCGATAGATAGTTGACAGACAATTGTCTAATGCAATTTTTTTCTTTATTTCTTAACTTTTTTTCTTCTTTATTGCTAGAAAAACAACAAGAAGAAAATCAAATTTTAGAATCTTAAATAGAAGATTCGTCGCGCAAGTTGTAACGTTTGCGAGAAATTCTATTGTACTGTTTTTTAACTATTTTAATCGAGATTTATCGCAACTACTATGCAATCAGCTAGAGACTCTTAACTATTATATTTGCTATTAGAACAAAAAATTCAATTTTGAACGTATTTATTTATTGCTAGTATAGTATAACTAAGATAGAACAAAAGTGCAATTATTGTGTTAAGTTTAAACATCGTATTACAACTATATTGTATCAAGTATTGCTCAAGTCTTCGAAATATATAAGCTCTAATAAATCGAATATTATATTTTTGTTGCGCGAAGATACTTAAAGAGAGCAAAAAAATAAAAATATACAAGAATTATTGCAAGAGATTAATTAAACTAGAATTACAAGCATTTAATAAAAATCTTGCAATTAAAAAATAGATAGAGCAAAAATGCGCGCAAAGAATTTACAACTATCGAAATTCTTAATTATTAAACTATATTCTCGAGTTTAAGAATATTTCTCTATTTGAGTCTCTATTAGATCTCGATATCGAGACAAACTCTACTATAAATAGCAATATAGACGCAAGAATAGCAAATAACAACATTTTAATAAACTCCAATATATTAACAAATGTATTAGATACAAAGTTTATTCTATTAAAGTTAACAAAGAAAGTATTGCGTTAGTAGACTCAAACAAAATTGCACAATATCGACAAAAAAAAAGATTTAGATATAGATATAAATATAGATACAACTACTAATAGTAGACGCGCAAATCGATCGAGAGACAATCTTCTATTTATATTAACAACGTTGCAAGAAGAGATATACAAAGAGATTACAAACAAAAAAATTGAAAAATTAACTAAAGATTTGAACAAAGTCTAGCGAAGAATATATAGAGTTTTCTTAAGAAGCAAAAAATATAACAAGAAGATACAACAATAATTAAATCAATTAAAGCTAAAGAACAAGAACAAAATATATATATATTTTTTAAACAAACGCTACAATTCTTTTTACAACAAAACAAACTACGCGCTTGTTTATTAATTTTATACTTTATAGTATACAAAAGACAATATAGATTGCTTCTTTAACAACAAGCAACTAAAATTGTTGTATTGTTTTATATTTTTCAAGAACAATTAGCAATAATTTACAAAACTCGAGCAAATCGAATAGAGTATCAAGAACAATATATAGAAATACAAAAAAATTAAACTAAAATTCAACATCGAAAACGCAAGACAATTAGATCGAAAATACTATATATAGTAGCAATTAATTAAGAAGATTATTTGTTTTTTTATAGATTACAAATCGCATATTTAGAATCTCAAATATGTGTTAATATAATAGTATATTAACAAGAAAAAAAGACTATAGAATTAGTATTAAATTGTAAACAATTAATAGAAGAAGCAAACAATTTACTTGTTAAAAGCTATAGTTGTTCTTATATTTATTGCTATAGACAAAATTGTGCTTTTTAAACAACAAAACAATTAAAGCGCTTAATTTGTCTATATAACTATTGGCAATCTTGATTGTATAGTTTGTCGACATTAAAAGAGTTTAAATATAATTTTGTTAGATTATATCTCTATTGTTTATATAGAAAAGAATAATATTAGATTATTAAATATAAAGATTTATTACTATACAATAGCTCTTATAACAAAGTGTAAATATATCTTGAATATATTCTTGTAGACGTTAGCTAATCTTCTAGAGATATTTTAGTATTTAAACAATTGTTTATTTACAATTTGTTCGATATTTGTTGTGCTAATAATTGACTCAAATACTATTATTTAGTTCTTGTTAAAATAATAATTGACTATTTGAAACAAGTTCTTGTTATAGATATTAAGCAAAATATTTATTGCTCAATTTGCACAATATTGTCGAACTATTAAGAGAATATTATAAAAATATAGAAAACTTGAACGTATTAAAATACAAAGACGCAGATAGACAAACAAAATCGATATATAGTTAATCAAATTAACAAGAACTACATACACAATATTAAGAATTTCGCTTAAGATCTTTCTTATATTAATATATATATTGTTATAATAATAAATTCTCTTTATCAACTAAAGAAAAATATTCTTATAAATCTTATTCAGTAATTAAAGAAGATTCTCAAGAAAACTATTTAAAAGAATTGAGCAACAATTGAATATATACAAACTAAGAAAGTTATTAGCAAAACAAATATTGTTTTTTAGCTTAATTAAAGATTTTGAGCAATTTTTTCTGTTTACAAGTTGCGCATCTTTACTTACTTCAACAATATTAAACAATAAATAGACAACAAACAAAGTACTATTATGCAACAACTAATAGCTATTATAACGTCTCTACTACTTAAGTTGATCTCGAAGATACTATAGATTACAATCGCAATATTAAATTTTATTATACTAACTACATATAGCTCTTACAACAAGAATACGCTAAGATATCTGAATTTTGCGCAAAATCGAATTAATATATTTAAAACAATATTTACAATCTACAACGCAATAAAAATCGAGATCGAACAAAAGATATTTAACAAGCTCAAGTTTTACATTTTTAGCTATTACAAAAACTTTATTAGAAAATTCGAATCTATCGACAACTAAAATACAAAATATTTTGAAAAAATATATATTTATTGTATCAAGATCTTCTATTTACAAATTAACAAAAAAATAAATTATATAAAACAAATCTGTGCTTATAATAAACAAGATATAAATTTTTACACAATAGATATTATATTAAAACGCAAGAAGATATTAAATACAAAAAATTTGTTGCTTAAGAGAAAAATTACAATTGCTTATCTTGCGAAAGCTGCAAATCTCTAGAAATAGAACTAAAAACTTTTGTTATACGCAAATCTAAAACTAAACTTTAGATATCTAAATAATAAGTTTTATCAAAAACTTAATAATATAGTTAATAAACAGAATTTCGACAAACTTGTAACAACAATCGCGATATTTGTTTGTTAACAACAAGCGAAATTGAATTGTATAGAAGTTATTTAACATAACTCGAGAGATCAATTATACAAACGTTTAAATAATAGCAATTTGATAATTAAGCTGTCTTCTCTTGCTTTAGATATATAAAGAAAAGAGTTAAATAACAATTAAATACAAAACTTTATTGTATTGGTTTATATATTTGTTGTCTATTATAAACAAGATATTTAGTTAAATCGTAATAATAAAGATATTGCATATTGTTCAAATAGATAGCAAAAAAAGCTTAATAAATAACGCAATAATTATATATAGTTTCAGAAGTTCTTAAACAAAAAAGATTGTTAGAAAATCTTACAAGTAGCTTTGTTTAACAGTTAATCGATTAAAAAACTACTGTTAATATTAACAATTAGAGATTTGAATAAAAAAGACAAACAAAAGAGATTCCAACAATACAGTAGAGTATTTCTAGACATTCTTAGATAAATTAACAATATTGTATTACACGATATTTATAGTATAATCGAGCTACAACTCTAATTCTCTAGCAATTCGAATCGATTGCGCTTTCTTAGCAAACAACGTATTTATAAGATAAACAATATCTATCGAAGTGCACATATAATTCAGACAAATATAATTAACAAGAAAAAGTACTATCTTAATAATTAATTAGACAAGAATTAGTACAACTTTTGTTATAATAAGAACTTTATAAGTAAGAAATACTAAGTAGCTATAAATTAGAATTGCAAATAGATTGCTATAATATATTAATTGAAACAACAATCTATTTGCTATTCCGATCTATAGTTACTTAAAATTGACGTAATTGAAGTATAGCATTGTTTATAATTATATATATTACGTTAGAGTGCAAGCAATTAATTCAACAATTTGCTAATTAGTCGATTGTCAAATAATATATTTCTATCGATCGATTATTAAATAAGCTTTTCAATTAATTTTTACAACTTACGCTAAACTATAATACGTTAAAAGTTAAAAATCAGATATAACAAAAACAAAAACATATATAAAGAGCAATTAATTAATAGATACTTACTGCTAAAGATAAACAACAACACTAATATTTATTAGAAAATAGTGCGAGACTTAGTATAGTATTGTTAATTGTCGAACAACAAAGACGCGTTATATAATCTATAATAAATATTTAAGAATTTATTTGTTCAATAGCATTCGATCGAAATAAATCGAAGCAAATATAAAATTAAGATCTTTCTTTTTAATTTGTTAATATATATCGATTCGCAATATTGTCGAGCAAACAAATAGCAATAGTTTTTACGTTTGCAATATATATCTTCAAAGATTCTCTTAATTTTTGAAAAAGAAGATTGTTTATTAAATCTAAATTATATACGTAGACAACAATAATATCTTTAAAAGTATTTTCTTCTTCTTCAATATCTTGCGTTCAGTTTGTAGAAGTGTTTTTTAAACAAATATCTAGATATTCTGCTAATACAATATATTGAGAATGTGGATTAAGAAGAGAAGACAATAATTAAGAGTATAGAAACAAACGAAACTCTATTTTTTTAAATAATATCTTTAGCGATCAGACTTATACAAGATAAGTAAAAAAAAAAAATTAACAAACTTCGAATTGTTCGATACGTAAAGACAAAAAAAGAGAAAAAAAAGTTTATTAAAAGCAGAAAGAAAAGTCTACAATTACAAAGTTTAACAAAGAGAGTATACAACAACAATTGCGAAAATTAAGAAACAAAATATTATTGCTCGAGAAATAGAATAAAGAGATTGACAAATTTTGCAATTGAATAAACTAATTATTCTGCAGCACAAACGTTAATTTAATCTGCAAGATAAAGTATTTTATTTAATCGAGAGCATTTGTTTTGCACTCTATTAATTGTTGTAGTGCAATAATAGAAATATTTGTGTTGTTGTTTTAACTTCTAGATCGATCTTGCTAACTTATATATTTGACTTGATAAAGACAAGATATATTTGCTAGACATATTATAGTAGAAAATAACTATTGCGTAGCTAGTTTTTGATTAATCGATAATTAAAAAGAAGTCTCTGCTAGATCGAGACTTAGAATAAAGAGTACGCAAATAGTCTTTTAAGAATATTGAATCGAAAAATTGAAATTGCACACGCAAGATAAGATACAAACGCTATACAAGCTTCTAAGTCGACAATAGATAATAATACAATTAAGATTTATAATCTTAATACAAACATAATAAATATATATAGATAGAATATCAGAAGATCGAAATTTAAAAAACATAAAAGTATATCTATATTATTATATTTAATAGCAATTATAATTATTGTATATTGTTACAATAATAGTATCTTTGTAGTTAATTTAAATCGATTGCTTGTCGACTAACGTTGTCTGAAGTCGATCGACAAACAAAAATATATATTAGTTATCAATATCTTTACTAATAATATTATAGATTAATATTGTTAATTAAAAATTCGAAAGATCTAAGTTGCTCTAATTAGCTTGTTAAAACTTAAATATTATTACGAGAGTTTAGACTATTCAGACGATTCGATTTGAATCGTTTAGAATCTAGTAAGATCGGAGCGGGTCGGAACTAGATCTAAAATCCGATCCTAAAAGAGAATTGTCGATGCAAAATTAGCATTTTTTGTATCTATTCTATTATCTCTCGAGAGTCTAGTATATATCTCTTCTTGTTTCGAAAAACAAAAATAAATTTGATAGAATTATTGGACTAAAATAAGACTTATTGTAGAAGATATTGTTAATCGCAGACTTGTTTATTGGGGAAAGATAGTAGTTGGCGATTTTAAGCGAGATAAAAAAGAGCTTTCTATGTTCGAAAATTAATGTTTGAGAGAATGTTAGAAGGCGCAATCTTATTTGATTTTTAAGAACTCGAATTACATGTAAGATTCTAAATAAGTAACGACATTTTATTCCACTAAAAAGAAAGACTTGATCAGCATTTTGAGCGCAAGATTTGAAGAAGAGAGTATTTGACATATCTAATATAGCTCGAAAGATAATTTTTTCTAAGTTTTCTTATCTCGTTAATAGAAAAATCTCAACAATCTCTCTTCTTGTATTTTATTTCTTACTCTTGTTGTCAAGCTTGCAAATCTCTTATTATTGTACTTTAAATTTGCTATTTCAACATTTGTATCGACTTCTTCAATCACTTAGTATAGTTCTTTATAGTTCTTTTATTATTAATCTCAACAAGATTCAATTACTCTCTCAAGTTGTTCGACAGAAATCTTAAGGCGACCGAAGAACTACTAATGTATTAAGTATGCAAATTGGCGAGAATACAAATAGTGTTGTAGATTCGTAAAGTAATAGATAGTAAATAGTATTAAGAGCGAGTAAGATTTATACGTAATGTATAATAATTAGTTTTTACTATAGAAGATAGAAGAAAGTACTCAAATACTCGAATATCGTTAAATTGCGAAATTAAGAACTATGTATTTCAGATTTGTGAAAATGTTAGTATGCCGAAATAAAGAGAAGCATATATAAGATGGCGAGCCTCTGCAAGAGAATCGCCAGTGCTGGCTCGAATCTTCTTATAATTCGGGCATAAAAGAATAGTTTTGTGTAGCGTAAAAAGTGTCTGAAAAATATCTAAAAAGTGTCTGAAAAGTGGGTTAAAACTTGGGTAATTCTGAAAGTATCGTAATTGAAAGATAGATATATAATGTTACAACCCTAGCTCGTTACAGCCGGTATATACTCTACAGAGTAGTCTGTAGCATATAGCACAATTACCTGCATGCTCGACAACTTGATAGACAAGTATTGCTCGACATACTAGTAAACAAGTATTGCTCGACACGCTAGTAAGCGAGCTCGATATACTCGATAGCAAACAAAACAAATAGAGCTCGATATGCTCGACAACAAGTATAACAAGCAAAAAGAATCTCTTTAATATATATAGATTTCTTAGATACAACTCTTTTATAAATTGTGTTCAATTTATCTATTAAGTTACTCTCTATTATTGATACAAGTTGCAAACTCTTGTTATCAAGTAATTGCTTGTATTGTCTAAAAATATCTACAAATTTCTTTAATAGTATTAATTTACTTTGATACTCTAGTTGTCTAGATAGCAGCGTAACACTTTAAATATTCTAAAAATATCTATATTAGATTAACGCGTCTCTACTTCGAACACTAGTTTATTAGTATTATATTAACTATCGATTATAAAAAACAACAAAATTAGAATTAACAAGTCCAATATCTATTATAAAGATTGTATCGATCTAAAAAACTAATTTATACAAATAGATATTTATTTTATTTTCTATTCTGTTTTAGCGAATCAAAAAACAATTTTTGTATTTATATTTTTTAGAAAAAGAATTTAGTATTGATTCAAGTCAAATTTACGAAAGTATCTAGAGAACTATAACAAAAATTCTTATACAATATTTACAAATTTCGACAACTTCAAAAAAAAGCTTCGAAGAATCTTTGAAATATTTAATAAAAAACAGATTGCAAAAAAAGTAATTTAGTATTTAATTTAACAAATTTTTGCAATAGACTACGTAGCTAGATTTCAAAAGTATATTAATTTAATCGAATAAAACAATACTATATTTATAACAATGTTTCGACAAGATCTTAAGAACAATCTAAAAAACAAAATTATGCGTAATAGAAGAATTTTTAGCAATATATTTGATTTTATTAAAGTAGTTATCAATCTCGACAACAAACTATATAAAAGAACTATAAAAAAAAAATACAATTAATTTCGAGAAAAAGTAGAAATCTTCTTTAAATCGACAATTAAATATTAGCAAAAAAAATCTTGTTCTAATTAGAAATATAGTAATTCTAATTATTGTAAATTTGTATCTATAGAACTAAATTTTACTTAACAATATAAAAAAAAGAATTCTAGAAGAAAGCAAAATAACAAATTTCAAAAAATATACTATTTATATAGCAAATTAGATTACTTCGCAAGAGATTGTTGATTATAGAACTTAATAGATTGTCGACAAATCAATACTATATTAAAAGAAATACTTGATAGTTAGAACAATATTAGAAAGCAAACTAATATAGAAACAAATATTTCTAAGATTGAATTGAACAACAACTACTATTTGATAGAAAATTCAAATTAGTTATAGAAAGTTCTAGATAGAATTTTATTAGACAAAATATCTATATCTATATAGAAAATTAATTAAATATTTAATAAAACTATAAAAACACAACAATTAGAAATACTATATTTTTACTTAGTAACAAATTCAGACAACAAATATAGCTGAAAAAACTTTTATAAATATCTAGACAATATTACAAATTATTTTGATACTTTAACTAGTTTATTAAGAGACAAAGAGATAAATCAAATCGTAAATAAATGCAAGAAAACGCTAAAAAGCAATATTACTATAAAAAAAGATATTTTCGATAAAATTAAACAACAACTAAATAGTGTAAGTTTATTCCAAAAGAAAATAGAGAAAGCAAAGAAATATACAATACTTAGTTAAACAAAATACTATAACAACTTATACTAAATTTATCTAGAAAACAAAAAAGAATTTAAATAATTCTCTAGAAAACTATCTATTTTTAAACAACAATAGAAAGAAGCTTAGCGCAGACAAATACTTAAAACAGAGATTATAGCACAAAAACAAAAAAAAGTTCAAATTTTTTGATAAAAAAGATATTAGAGAAATGCAATATATTAGTTTAGCAATAGCAACTAAATTTAATAGTATATATACAATATTTTATTATATTAGTTAAAATCAATAGTTGTCAATTTATTGCAATAGTCGATTTTGATACAACAAATAATTTTATAATTAGAACTTTTGTTAAAAAAGAAAAATACTTTATTTAAAAGAAATCTAACACTTACAATCTAATAGTTGTAAATAGAAATTTATTATTTAACAAGAATAGAAAAGTAGATAAAGAAACAAAATTACTATCGATAGCTATTTAGCAATATTACAAGAAACTAATTTTTAATATAGTAAAAATAACTATTTATAATATTGTTCTAGAAATATCTTAATTGAAGCAATACAATTTAGAAGTTGATTAAAATATACAAGTATTTAGATTTGCGTAATATAATTATATAATTTATATTTAATCTATATATCGATAGCGTTCGATAATAGATAAAAGAACAAATCGAAAATCGATTGCAAATAGCAAACTTGTATTTTTGCAAAAAAATAATCTAACAAAGTTCAACTCGACAAATATTGACAAAAATTAGTCGAATTACAAAATTAGAATAAATAAAGAAAATTACAAATTTTCTAAAAATCTTGAACTATTTGATATAGCAAAGAAATCGCTAAAACATATATTATAAATATACAACAATTGAAAGTATCTATTTTAAAAAAAAACAACAACAGAGATTCTCTCTAAATATTAACTGTAAAATTACGAAATCAAACTTAAATTAGACAAATAGTCTATATTTGAATTTATATATATTCTATTCGAGAAAAAGCTCGAAGTACTTCGCGAATATCTAACAAAAAACAAAAAAAAAATTTATTAAAATTTTTTAATTATAGATAGAATATTCGATTCTCTTTGTATTAAAAAAGAATAGAATTTTTTATCTATATATTAATTATCGAAAGCTAAATAATATTACAATTAAGAACTAATATTTACTATTTAATATTAGCAAACTTCAAAATCAACTATTCGAAACAAAATATTTTATTAAACTAGACTTACAAAAAGCGTACAATCAAATTAGAATAAAAATAGAAAAAAAGTAAAAAATAGTTTTTTGCATATAGTATAGATTGTACAAATATATAATAATACTATTCGAATTTACAAACGCTTCGACAATATATTAGAAAATAATTAATAATATATTACAACAATATTTGAATCAATTTGTTATAGTATACTTGAACAATATTATAATTTACTCAAAAATCTTGAAAGAATATATTAGTTATATTTTTAAAGTATTGAAATATCTAAATATAAAAAACTTATATTTTAAGTTAGAAAAATGCAAATTCTATCGAGAGAAAATTGATTTTCTTAAATTAGTTGTTAAACAATATAAAATATATATAGATTTCGAGAAGCTACAAACAATTAGAAAATAAAAACTATCAACAAATATAAAAAAGATATAGTTTTTTTTGAATTTTATAAACTACAACAAGAAGTTTATCAAAAACTATTTAGCAAACACAATATTACTAACAAATTTTACAAAAAAGAATACACTATAGTTATAAGAATTTATAGAAGAGAAATTATTTTAGAATCTTAAACTAGAATATTTGAAAAAATCAATATTAATATTAAAAATATACAATCTACAATTATTAAGTAGAATTGAAATTAATATATTAGATCTAGCTATCGATACATATTTCAATTAGAAATATAAAAATATATAATATCTAATAATATATTTTTCGAGAAAACTTTTATTAGTCGAACAAAACTATAATATTTATAATAAAAAACTACTTGCTATAGTAGTTTTCTTGAAATTATAGAGAGTATACATAGAAAAGTTGTTAGAATTTACAATTTTTACAGATTACAAAATTTTTGTGTATTTTACTATTATTAAGCAATTTAACAGAAAACAAATACAATAGTTAGAGAGACTTAAACAATACAAATTTAGAATATAGTATATTTTAGATAAGAATAATAATAGAGCAAATATATTTAGCAGAAAAAATAATTATATAGAAATAAAAAAATTGTTTAATTATAGTATACTTAAAATCAATAAAAACAGATTACTATTAGCAAACAAATATAAACTAAATACTATACTACAAATACTTCAAGACAATACAGAAGAGTTTTTAATAAAAAAAGAAAAATTTCAAATATCTATCGACAAAATTGACAAATATATAAAAAAGTACTATAACAAATTATTGCAAAAGCACTCGAAAATAACTAAAATTCTTTAGCTTTTATATTAGTATTGTTGATTTCTATAGATAAAATAAGTTGTCGAAATATATATTAAACAATATTTTAGCTATTAGTAGAACAAACATAGTATATATATAAACTATAACAAGATTCAATATTAGAAACTATCTAAATCGCTATAAAATAAAATTACAATAGACTTTATTACTAAATTGTCGAAGTCGACAAATTTAGCAACTAAAAATAGATATAATTTGATACTAATAATAGTTAATAAACTTATCAAATACTTATATATTATTGCATACAAAGAGAAGTTTATTGTAGAACAATTGAAATATATTATATTAAATCGATTTATACAATATTACAATATATTCAAAAAACTAATTAGTAATAGAGACAAGCTTTTTATATCTAATTATTAAAAGACGCTTCTCTTAATATTAGATACAAAACTTCGAATATCTATTGTCTATTATTCGATTACAAATAGTTAGACAGAAAAAACAAATTAGAGTCTTAAACAATATTTGAAATACTATATTAACAATATTTATAGCAATTGAGTATTACTTCTATCTATAATACAACTAGTATTTAATGCAAAGATTTCGAATATTACTAAAATAACTCTATTTTTTGCCAACTATAACAAGAAATTAAATCTTTTCGAAAAAGAGTACATATATTTGTTTGTACAATTAGTTATTAAAAAAATAGCAATATTAAAAAAGATATACAACAATATTTTAAAGATGCAAGAAAGATCGATTAAATATCAAAATAAAAAACAAAAAACAATATTTTAGCTAAAAAAGAAGAATAAAATATATTTTTTTACAAAAAATCTTAAAACAAGAAAATTAAACAAGAAATTAAATTATATTAAAGTCAATTTGTTTTTTGTTAAAAAGACTAAGAAATTAGTCAATTACAAACTCGATTTATTTAAGAATGTTAAAGTATTTTTAGTATTTTATATATTATTGTTGAAATTAGTCGATTCAAGCACATCTATATAGAAAATATTTTATTATAAGTTGCAAAAAAAAAATCGATTTAAAATTGAGAAAATTCTAGAACAACAAAATTAGCAATATTTTGTAAAATAGAAAAGATATTTTACAATAGAAAATATATAGAAATCAATTAGCAATCTCGACAATTGCAATATTTTTATTCGAAAATTCTATTAACGCTCGAGAAATTATTCAATATAGCAAGAGAAAATCAAATAGTAGAAAATACTTTAATTAGAGTATTTGCAGCAAAACAATTTAACAACTTTGTAATATTCGATTTCTCTATATTGAACAGTAGATACTATATTTTTTGTTTTGTTTTTGTATCGACTTCTTTTAGCATTTTTTTATTATAGAGCAATTATATAATTACAATTGTTAATACAATCTTGTTTTTTGTTATTTTAGAGAATAGATCTTTTCTAATATAATTTAAAAAAATTTACAATATATTTATACACAATTTGCTCGCGCGAATACATTTCAAACACTTTAGATAGAATAACAATTTTTTTATAACAATACAAGATTTGTTAATATAGCAACAATATTTACAAACAAAATTAACAAGTATTTTGTAATAGTCTATTTCAAAAACAAGACAAATACAATTTTGATAAAAAAATATAGTATATAAGTATTTGCTTTTCGAAACAAAAAAATTTGAAAAAAAAAAATAGTATTACAACTCTAGCTTGTTACAGTCAATATATATTCTACAAAGTAGTCTGTAGCATATAGTACAATTATTTGTATATTCGATAATTTGGCAGACAAGTATTGCTCGACATACTAGTAAACAAGTATTGCTTAATATACTAGTAAACAAGTTCGATATATTTGACAACAAACAAAGCAAACAAAGTTCGATATACTTGACAACAAATATAGCAAACAAGAAGAATCTCTTTAGTATATATAGATCTCTTAGACACAACTTTCTTATAAATTGTATTCAATTTATTTATTAAGTTATTTTCTATTATTGATACAAGTTGCAAATTCTTGTTATCAAGTAATTGCTTACATTGTCTAAAAACGTCTACAAATCTCTCCAATAGTATTAATCTATCCTGATACTCTAGTCGTCTAGATAGCAGCGTAACATGCGGATCGCAAAAATCTCGACAAAAATTACGCAATTTTGAATTCTGTAACTAGGAATTTCTAGTGTTATAATTACAATATAAAGCTCTGTACGAAGAACTAGTCTCTACTCGCTATCTCTATATATACGAGTATTTAGATAACTTAAATATTCTACGTACAATGTAGAAGCAAGAAGTTCACGACAGCATTGTCTAACAACATTAACTTTCTCTTATTTGTATCTCTTCTCACGAGTATTATTTATTCTCTTAATCGAATAGCTAACAAATCTACGATTATTGTCTCGTTCGTAAGTCGCTCAATGCTAGACTTTAACACAAAATTGTAGTTTACTCTCTTCTTTACTCTAGATGTAAGCAAAAAAGCTTTTCTTTTTTCCGACAATATCGAGTAAATAAAGAGATAGCGCACATAATAAAGTTGATCTCGAACGTAGAAAAAATCTCTTTGTTTAAAAGTAATACGTCGCTTCAAAGCTTAATTGTAGAAGCTAATCTTAAGATATTACTTAAGAGAGAAAATATCGAATTGCGCAAGCTCAAGCTCTTTATACTCGTGCTTATACGTTGAGCAAAGCTTGCGAAGAAACAAATTAGTAGCAATAATGTCGAGACTACGAATAGAACAAGACAGAAAAATAGTAGCAACAATATATAAATTCTTGACTCGCAACAACATCGCAACATTGACTTGATATTAAATCGAGAAAATACTACGTTTTAACTTATTAGACTCGTAGATTTGTTGCTCTGATCGAGAGAGAATACTATTGAAAAGATTGAAGCACTTGAAATCAATTAACTGTATTTGACGAATGATTTCTAACTCTCTCTTACAAAAGACGTTGTTTAGCAGCATTCTTAAAGTAAACTAAATATTTTCTCTCAACAAAAGTGTCTCCTCCACATTGGTAGTATTGATATAGCGAATATAGTTTTTGAAAAAACGATGCTTATTTTTGCCGATCCAAGTATCGCAATTTCTAGAAATAGCATACTCTTAAGCTACATTCTAGTAATAAAATTCTACGTACAAATTTGGTCGCTTCTTTATCTACTGAAAGCCCGATACAATAATTGCATTCTTTGTTTGTTTTGAAGTTTTAAGTACTTTGGACTCTTGGGAGTGTTGTAAGTCGATATCTTTATTCTTTTTCACTATAGAAATAGCTGGGAATAGATTTCGAAGATAGCGCACTAAAATAGTGTCTCTAAATCGACTATTATCTAATCTGGCTAGTCTGGCGCATTCGAGTAGTTGTTAAATCTCTTAACAAGTTTTTAGAAGTACAAATTTTATCATCTCTCTATCCGCTTTATGTATGAAGCTTTGACTTATAAAATTGTTACTAACAACTAAGTTGATATAGTATTTAACAATAGATGCGACAATATCTCTTAATTGAAAGACCGAGAATACTGCGATATAGAATCGAGAAATTATATAATGTCGATTGAGAAACACATAAAGCAAAACTGAATGTTACAATAGTATCGCGAGCGACTTCTTGCATAAATTAGAACTTGAGATGCGTTATTGGCGATCTAATGTAAGATTAGTTGTTCGAAAATTTGAAGATCTAAAGTGCTACGATATACTTGGATTGTTCTTGAGTAGTAAAAACAATTTTGAAAAGCAATTCTTGTGTAAAAACATTCAGTTCTTTGAATTCCGAATGTATTATATCTCTAGATCTAGAATTGATAATATCGAGCGTAGAAACAAACTTGATAAGCAAGATTTGATTTATTTTTAGTTCAATAGTAGTAAAAAGCTTCTTGCGATTGAAGACAAATATCAGCTCTCTTTATACGCAAACTTTCAAAGTGCAATAATAAAAGCGATCGCGAGTCTCGATATCGAATTGAAGATTATTTTGCTACTGCTTATAAATATAATATTGACTGCATCTATAATTCGCGTTTAATCGAAGCAGCTCTTTATTGTTAGATTGTTGCAATAAATTGTCAATAAAAGTCAAGATATAGACGCAAAGAAAAATCGTTAAATCTTTGCCATTCTTAATTTGAGTAAAGATTCCTCGATCCAATTGAGCAAAAGAGAGACTAATTGCAATAATAATATCAAAGAGCTCTGATCCGTGCAATTCTAATGTAATAAAAAAGACATTTGCTCTCCGATTTCGCTCTATTAAAGTTATTGAAGCTAGAATAGCGTAGATATCTATTAAGAATCGATAAGTATTACAAAACAAATCAAAGCTATCTATAAAGATTATAAGAGACATTGAGTAGCATTTTATAAATTTTGAATTGATTGCAGTCTTCGCCATATTGCTTCTTTTGTAGACAAATATTATAATAAGATATTCGCGTCCATATATTGAAAGCTTCAAATCAACACGTAAAGACGCGAAAAGACTAAAAGAAACCTATTTATCTTTGATCTTGTTGTACATTTGTCGGATAAAAAAGTCGAATCTCTTTTTTTTTAATTTGTAGATTTCCGATCTGTTCTTATTATATTGCTAGTCCAGAATTACATGCATTATTTGTAGTATTGTTTTACTCTTGTAGATCTCGTAGCATTGATTCTGAAGTATAAAGAGCTTACTTGCTCGAGATAGTAATCGCGGGTTAATAACTAAATTCGTCTCTTATCGCCTCGTCTCTTGGCGGGTGCCACCTGCATTACCTAGTTATCTAGATTATCAACTTTTAGGTGATTTTTCTATTTATCGCTACAGCATTATCAAATTAACCTCGATTTATGTTATTAGAGAGTCAAATAAAAGCTAGAATTGTGCTCTATAGATTATATATCAAAAGTTAATAGATTAGATAAGAAATAGTGAAGTTCTTGATAGCGAAAAAAGAGACTCTTCGAAATAAAAAATAGATCTCTTAATGCAATTAATTATTAAGAAACAACGAACGCGTTTAATCGCGATTTTAAATGCTCAAACTAAGTATCTATAAAAATTATAGATAACTGCAAAACAACTTTGAGAAAGAACTATAAAAAATGTCTAAAATATAAAGATTTAATAGCGCAATTCTATTATTGTTTTCTCTGTTGTCGCCGTTCTCGCATCTAGATCTTCAAATAAGATTGTTGTTGTATACAAACTTGTATATAGAGATATAGTAGATTTCGAATAGAGTAAATAGAGATTAGAGTAGTTGTGCAAGTTTGTATTGCAACAATTTCTTTCGATTTTATTTAGTTTATCTTGAGACAATTTTTGCGCAACTTATAGAGCATTTTGAAGCTTCTAATTATATATAGTTTTCTTATTTGCTTTTGTATTCTTTGCTATTTTAGTTTTTGCAATAGTAATTTTTGCTATTGTCGCTTGTTTAGCTTGTTTAACAATATTAACAATTTTTTTTGTCTTGCGCTCTTGTCTCTTTGTAGCAACAATTGCTTTTCTTGCAATAAAGATCTCTTTTTTAGTTTTATTTTTATTTATTTTTTTAGATCTTTTTGCAACGCGTGTAGTTTTTGTAGTTTTTTTTTTTGCTATCTTTAAGACGTTTGCGACAATTTTTTTTGTTGTTTGTTAAATTTTTTGCTTTATTTTGACAACAACAAGCTCTGTTATTTGTTGCATATATATAGATATTATAGCTTTGCAATCTCTTGCTATTATTGATTTAGTAATATTATTGGCGACAATAATATTACGCTATTGACGACGTTTTTTGCGTGCAACTATTGTTGTTAGATACTTAGTTAAATTTTTTGTAACAAGTTTTAGAGTATTTGCTTGTCTCTCTATTGTTTTAAGCAAGCAAAACGATAGATTCGAATATATATTAAAAATATTTTTCTCGCAATAAAAGTTACAAATATAATTGATAACTTTCTTGATCGATTCTAATCTTTGCAACGTTTTTATAAAATATTTATTTGAATCTTGCAACAATAGTGTAATCTATTGTTTTGTAGCAACTTGTTTAATAACAAGTCTTGTTCTTAATAAATTTATAACAACTAGAGAATTAAACAATACAATATTAGTTTGTGCAAAGACGTATTGTAGAGTTGCTAACTTGAAAGTTGTAGCTCGAAATGTTTAAAAGATAGCAAAGAACTCTATGCAATCAAATTTGTTGTTGTTACAACAAACAATATAATTAATTGCTTGATTATAATACAATTTGTATATCTAAAACACTTCTACATTTAACGACTGCGTTATATAAGTAGAATAAGAAGAAAGTTTGAACAAAATAATATTGTTTGTAGTTGTCAAATCTAAAAACTCTAGAATTATATAAAATTTAAAGTTATTAATAATTAAAAGAATCTATTGTTTTGTGCGCTTATTGTAAGTGTATCTAATAAAATAATAAAGTTAATCAATAACAAGATTATTATTAGAGTATCTAGTATTGCTAGTATTAAACAATATATTGTTGTCGATGTCGTTCGCAATCTATCTAGCTAGAATATTTACTTTCTTGATAATTATTATAGACGAAATCGATTGATCGACAGTATTGGCAATCTTCGCGACAATAATATAGTCGCGATTTTTAGAATTTGCTATTTAAAGCATATCTCTAATATTTCTAGTAACAACAATATGTGTTTTTTCGCAATCTATACAAAAGTTTGTTTTGTTTATGTTTTAATAATTTGTTTCTTGTATATCTTTCTTGTTTATTACGATCTTTAACTTCTTGAAGTAGAGCTTCAATATCTTAATATTTGAAGAGACATTTTTTCGAACAACAACAATAGATATTTGATAGCGAATTCTAAGCTTCGAATATCTATTGTAAAAGTGTCGAAATCAATAATTGTCTATTAAAGAAATATCGAATAGAAAAAAACAATTAATAGTGTCGACAACAAACTCTATTGTCAATAATATATTTATATTATCTAGACAAATAATATAGTCGACGATTATTTGTTCTTGAATCTTAGTATATCTTTTGTATGTAGAAAAACAATTCGATTTCGAAAGCGTTTCAATAAGTCGATTTTGCAAATTTCGTCGATTGCATGCGTACTTCAGGGCGCATTTCGTAACATTAGTATAATTGTTGTTTTGAAAGACTTCGTAGGCTTGCATTACGCGTGTATCGCGCTCTTGATAAGTCAATTGAGCCATGGTGGTGGTGGTAGATAAATAATAAGATGGTTAGTTAAATTCCGGTAAAAAGTTGGTAATCTAGGTGGCTAGGTAATGCAGGTGGCACCCGTCGAGAGACGAGGCGATAAGAGACAAATTTAGTTATTAACTCGCGATTACTCGTAGTAGCTTTCTTTGAGAGTCTAAAAGCTCAGTTCTTCTGATAACTTCTTGGATCTTCAGCACTTTTCGACCAAAAAACAAAGAGTCGCGTCTTATATCCTTTCCCACAAAGATTACTCTTCCCATATGTCTAGAATTGGTATCATGCTCGACATTCTCGCACTTCGCGAGACACTTAAACTATAGAATATTGAAAGAAAATATTGGAGAAGCATTAAAATAGAAAGCAAACTCTTCAGATGTTGATCGAATTGAAGATCTTCAACTATTTAAATAAAAGAGCTCCGATAATGCATCTACAATCAATACTATGCTATAATACTGCTTCTTGAGAAAGGACGAAGATGCATATATTGTCGAGAAGAGCGCAATAAAATCAAAATAGAGCATTTTTCGTATTTCTTCGCGAAATCTTTGCTTTCGTTTTCTATCTTCTGCTATTGTAGATTGCTAATTTTGCTTAACTCGAATACAATTGATCTTGAGAAATAGTAAAGAAAACTGTTCTCGACATTAATTTTTAAGTGTATTCAAAGTCTCCGATAGCGCGCTTATAAAGTCAATAGACTTTAGAAGTTTTAGAACTTCGAACGCGAATTTGTATATAGAGCGAGTAATATCTACTATTTTATATTAAAGATCAAACGCTAATGCGAAATCGCTAATAGAAGAAAGACGTCGATAAGGAATATTCTTGAAAGAATTATTAACTGCGAGACAAACTGACGCTAGAGAGAATAGCATAGAGTTTACAAAGATATCGTTAACGTTGTTATCGATTTGCATATTTAGAAAATTCTCGACTTCAAACTTAGAAAGTAAGTCAAAATTGTTCTCGACAATAGATGCGAGACCAATCTTCTCTGCAAAATTCTCGAACTTCTTTGTGTCGATCTCTAAAGCGCGAAGAATTTCATTCGCGTTCTAGAATTATTAGTTGTAAGAAAGATATAAATTACGACACAATTATTTACTTTATTGAGAGCTATTCTATTTTTATTTCGCAGTCTCTTAAACGCATCTCGAACGCTATCTTCTAACGTTAGAAGAAGCGCATTGTTATTGTTATTAGTTATAGTTTGCGTTTCAAGAGTCGCAGTAGAAGTCGGATCTAAAACTATAGAAGATGTAAACAAACGTAATAGAGCTACTAGGGAATTCTGTTGTCTTCTAGAAGACAGTTGAGAGAGAACATTTTGTCGCGATTCTAAGAAGACGAACATCTTGTCTGCGTTTATATTACAAATTATATCTATTGTTACAAATTAGCTATAGCATATTTAAGTAGCGCAAAGAGAAGAGTATTTGTCGTAGCTAAAGTTTCAAAAATTGTTCTTTGTTTTGCAGAGTCTTTTGCTGTCTTTTGTCTATTATATTAGTCTTTTCGCTTTTCAAGTAGCGTCTTTTAAACTTGTCGCGTGTGCAACGTAGTCGTCTTCTTAGTTACTCTATATTTCAAAAAAGTCTTCTTATAGAGTTCTCTTGATTATGTCCAACGTCGCTCGATTATTACCTCTTCGTCTTTGGGTCGTCTTTAGTACTATCCACTCGCGTGCTAGAGCGTTGAATCGAGAATATAGAGTAGATCGATATGTCGTTGTAGAGCTGTTAGACAATAAATAGTATATAGACTAAAGAGATTTGGATATAATGCGTCCAACAAAGAAAATAGAAGAAAGTATTCGATTGCTCGAATATCGCTGGTCTACAAAATACTTTAGCATTTTCGATAAATGCGTTATCGAATAGAGTTTTGCAAATACCTTAAACAAGATACTAATTGTAATTCGAATACTCTTAAGTAGAAATTATAATACGATAGTTTGAGCAACAAATAAAAGAAATTTTTTGATAAGATGCGGAATCGATATCGAAAATGTCTCGCATTGATCTTAGAGATCAAATTCAAATAACATTTACTATTATAATTTCAAGATTCTATAAATTAGCTATGTAATCTAATAATTCTTCTGTCATATTTAGATTTCTTTTGTTGTAGCGTATTCTATTCTTTATTTGTATATACTACTATAAGTAATTTTGCGTTCGATAGAAGAAAGAACGAGATAAAACATATATTTTCAATCACTTTAGTCTCTCGCCAATAAGATTGACACTATATAGTCTCGAAGCACTCTTTAGATTAGTTCTAACAAAAGTTTATTATCTATCGAAATTCTTTCTAAGCTCAAACGTCGACACAAAACTATTTAGCTTTTTCAAGACTTTTTTGAAATAATTGTCTACAAAAATCTTCTCGCAAAGTTTGAAAGAGAGACGCGATATAATTAGCTACGATAGTTCAATAACGACAATTTGAATAAGTTGATCAAAAAGATCTTTGAAATCTTGAAATTCGACCACAAGTACTACCAAAAAGCGAAGAAAAAGTATTTGGTTAACTCTCGAAATTGGAAGACTACTACAATCGCGCAAATAAGAGTAAGTTCGACTTCTCCAAAAAGAGATTCGAACGCTAAGCTAAAATTTGCTAGATCTACGTCTATAAGAGAATGGATTACAACAAGAAGACAAAAGAGATTATATAGAGCAAAACTAATTTCAACATTCTTTAGCACTACTTCGAAAAAACGTTCTCTATAACAAATGTTGAATTAAACTAGACATTTTGCAAGGACTTAGTTAATTGGAACAAATATAATAATCGAATTGTAAAGCTTCTTTTTGATATATCTAATCTTTAAGCTCAATTTTGGCTTTTAACTAACGATATCTCTTAGTTGTATAGATTAACTTTTGCGTACAAATAAAACAATGTTTTTTCTACAAGAATAACAAACAAGTGCTAGAGCGGAAGTACAATTATAAGAGTGTACTAATCTTTTACAATATTATGTTGTCGATTAAAAACTTCGAGAATCTTATCGCCGATAGTTTTGCTCGAGCAAAGAAGATCTCGTTAAAAGACGCTAAAAAGCGCAGCACAAAGCGTGTTCTTTCTGACAACAATTCTAGATTCTTGTGATCTATCTTTAAACGACGTTGATTTCGCTTCACTAGACTAGAAGAAAGTAAGATAATTGAAAACTTGATTCTTTTGCTTCTTCTTTGCTCGTTCTTTAGCGTGACGTCTAACTATAAGTCTCTAGACTAATATCTTTGGGATAGTCTCTTATAAGAGATCTGTATTTGACTGCTTCGAATATATTCTTACAGCTTGATTTGACATCTACTTTCTTATATTTTGTAGCTATCTCAATCTATTGACTAGATAATCCGAATTGCTATCTACACTCAAAATATCTCTTAAAATCAATCTATTAATATCTTATACATGCGAGCTCTTCGGCCGAATCGATTAACGAAAATATTTGCACTACGACTAAACTACTGTTAACATATCGCTGGCAAACACATTTGATCTAAAAAGCATGTGGCATTTATTACAGTCTCAACTAGAGGACGATATTTGTCTAGCAACAATTTAAAGATAGTTGCAAGAATTACAACTATTAGAAAATGGGTTTCTACATTTAATTTCTCTTCGCGAGACATAACAGCTTCAGCTAACAAATATTAGCAAAAGACGACAGTCCCACAGCGGTGGTTAAACCACCATTGTCTCAGAATAAATATGGCCAGTAATGCTTAATATATCGGAATATAACTACGAATTCACGACGCTTTCCACCGGACGATAGTCGGAATATGCTTACCGCTCTCCAAGGTAATTGGTTCTCTCCGGACAAGACTTATGCAACGGTCCTCCGGCGAAGACCGATTTAAAACGATCCTTAAATATAATAGCGTTGGGCAACCCTAGTCCGAAACCTAAGGGGCCCGCTAAGGTATCTTGGCATTCAACAGCTCTAGGGTCCATAAAGGGCTACGGAGATACCTGCCGGAGTTTAGCATAGCTAATCCATTCTACTCTTGCAACATCCCCCATTTCCTCACACATTTATGATGTGATGTCGATAGACATTGACTGGGACAGTCTCACTACCGGCATAGAGGGTATCGCTCTCGCGGAAACGATCAGGCTCTTCGTTGACGACAAATTCCAACAAATCCACTTGCCAGGCTTCATACGTTCGGTACACGTCCACTCTTTCGACTTCGGCCAAGAGTGCCCTGTCGTGGAGCTGAAGGATATTAGTGATCCACTACCCGACTTTTATGAAAATGACAGCGACAGCGGCGAAGATGATGAAGTTGACGATATTGAGCCCACCATCGAACCTTTGAGGCATACACAAGGCTCGAATGGCCATACACATAATGGAGCGCTTCCTGCCAAGCGCCCAACGTATATCGATACTCGAACGCAAGGCTTAAGACCCAGTGGTCTAGCAGACTCCGGCGCGAGCTCATTTCTCCCTCGCGTTGGTACACCGGGCATGCCAGGTGGTTCTTCTAACCTGAGCTACTTTCATCTACCTCTCAGCGCTGGTTACTCCGGCTCACAAACACCATTAGCAACTGTAGCAGGAGGAGGTGCATTCGCAGCATGGCCTGATCATCACTTCTCTATTCCTACAACCTTCTCAAGACCACAATCCCCACACCGCCAATTACCATCCTACGCCGACCCCTCGACTCGACCTTCGACATCAGACTCCTACCGTCCCTCTTCACGGTCGACCACTCAGCTTGCGGACGCCACTTCACTGAAGCATGGCGAACATGCCTCGTCCCCGTCCACACCCTCGCCCCTCGACACCCAAATAACTATGCACATTACCTATACCGGAAGCGTCTCACTGTCCATTACAGCTTCGCTCCTGCTCGACTACCCTATGTCTTCATTCGCCTCGATCCCTCTTAAGCTCTCCATTACAGGCCTCAGCTTCGACGGTGTCGCCCTACTTGCCTATTTCCGGAAAAGAGCCCACTTCTGCTTCTTGGGGGCCGAGGACGCGCAGATACTCGTTGGTGCTGAGGCCACGAGCCAAGGAGGTGGCCTTGCGAGTGCTGCCGCGACTACAAGAGGGAGAGATAAGCTTGGAGGCTTGATCAAAGAAATCAGGGTTGAGAGTGAGATTGGCAAGCGGGAAGGTGGCAAGCAAAGCTTGAAGAATGTGGGAAAAGTGGAGAAATTTGTGGTCGAGCAGGTCAGGCGGATTTTTGAGGAAGAGTTCGTGTGGCCGAGTTGGTGGACGTTTCTGGTGTGAAGCGGACATCCACCTTTGGCTTGATTTACTTGATACGAGAAAGTGCTTTGTAGAGTGGCCCCTTCTATGACCAACCACGGAGATTAGAGTACACGAAACACAAGACTGGAATACTCGCGGAGTGGATCTACAGCATTAGGTGCTGAGGCGCACAGGGACCCTGCTAAGTACTAGTTCCTCGCTTGACTGTGCTCTCTGACTTCTCTCCTACCCTCATTGCGCAAGATAAGTTCTGTTCTACACTAGGCATATTGGACAATCACTGTCCGACCAGCAAGCCTGCCGAGCTCCTTCTCACACCACTGATTCTGGCGCCTCCCAGGATGTCATTGGCACTCAACCTCGGCACGGATCCACTGACTGGACGCGCCATTATGAGCGAAAATATAGCTATCAGCATCCATCATTCCACCAATAACCCACTTTACCCTTCTCATCGTCAAGTGGTCTCCTTGGCTCTCAACGAGGTCGGAAGGCGGACAAAGCGAGGCTTCGTGTACTGGATCGAGGACGACCAATACATCGAGTGGCACCTTAATGCCCCGGCCTTATTCTACATTCCCTATGAATGGACCGAGAAGGATCGTAAGGAGTTTGACGACGATCCTTCGAGTTCGCTCGGCCCGTGCGACTGCTCGTACGGCGCCCATGAGCCCAGTGCTTGCGGTAGATCTGAAGGTTGAGGGGAAGGACGACCGGCGCAGGAGTCACGGGCTATGTAAGTTCACGAAGATTCTGCTTTCACAGGACACAGCATAAGATTGTGTACCACTGGCTGTGGGCTTCAGTCCTATGATACGCAGAGTACGCTTCTTTAGCTATCACCGCCATCCCAAGAGGACATCGTGCATCTTCCAAGCAACTACAGCTTTCAGCAAACCCTTCGGGGCGACCGTGTGCACCAATCGCCATTGAACATTCGAAATTCGAAGATATCATGCATCTGACCTCTGAAAACGCTCTCCTCACGGAGACAGATAAGTACTAACATTTGACAGTTGTGCTAGGTATTGAGCATCCTCACGAAAGGCGAGGTGCGCTCCTATACTACTCAAAGACTCGCAACGGCGGTGTCAGTGGCGTTCCTCACATATGCGCCTCAAGAGAGTGGCAGCGATACGGGGGAGGAGCTAAGGGCCAAATGACCCCAGCACACAGGAGAACATGGCTCAATGCGTCGGTGCAGACGAGCAATGAGGTAGTCAT
>JAABUW010001432.1_pt1 | contig 39973 bp, 39 predicted proteins | sample 5560081 | NCBI WGS metagenome assembly JAABUW01 (sample SAMN10711882, study PRJNA513363) | rock metagenome | isolation source: Antarctica rocks | place: Antarctica: Victoria Land, Knobhead sud | reverse complement strand
GAACTTCTAGAAAATTCACTTAACATCACTTAAATATTTCTTTAATCTCTTACTCAAAGTGTTTCACGTACACAGTAACTTTAGTGTAAAGATTTTTCAATTTCTATCTTGAAATCTGCAATAAATCATCTTCTATTATCGACTTTTGTCAGATGAGAATGATATAAATTTAGTCTGCAAGAGTCTAGATTACTCTTTTGATAGAAAATGCTTGACACAATTGCTTTATATTTCATGTATCAAAGTAGTCATGTTATCTCACTCAAAATAGTAATAACTGATCTCAACTTATTGTTTTGCACATCAAGAAAAGATAAAACAGATAGTGATTTAATAAGAAATGCTGTACTTCTTTGAAACAACGTTGTTCTTTGTGCAATCTTCAAGCGCAAAAGAATTCGATTTCAATTTTGTCATCAGTATGTCGTCTTCTGTGCTGTTTTAAAGTCGATTAATGACTTGTTCTTTTCATGTGAGTTTGCTCTTCAATTTATCAATCAAATTACTGTCTGAATTGATGATTCTTTCTTCTGCGTTAATGAACTCTTGTTTCATCGTTGATTTTGATCTGCGTGAGCGCAGAAAATTTCGATTTTCGATTTTCGACTTGCAACACAGTCATCTGTAAAACTATTGAGTCGAATGAGAACTTGTTTTGATTGTATGATTGTGCTCTATAACTTGTCAATCGATTTCATATATCATATGCTTCGATAAATCGCTGTCAGTTATAGTTTCTTTTCTGTGAGTTTTTTCTTTCAATCTTGATGATAAACAACATTAATATAATGTTCATGTTTTTGAACTGTGCTTTTGCTTTAAGCTGTAACTGTTCTGCTTTATAATGTTTGCAGTTCAGTAGTAAGTGCTTCAACGTTTGTCTTGTCTTGCATATTTCATAGCATTTGTTCAAATTATTCTCTGATAATCGATGTAAATAGCTTTTGAAATAATCATGTTTCATTTTTAGTTGTATAAACGTTGAAAACGTCAATTTATTTATTTTTTGAAACTTCTTTAGTGATCTGTAATTCAGATTCACTCTCGTTGTATGCTTTTGATACTGATTTTCTTTTTTGATGTTATCATTTCATGTCATTAATCATTGCTCTTTTGCCTTTTTGTCTATTTGCTTTTTAATGAAGTTCATGATTATTCTTTTTCTGATGTCGATTATTAATCTTTTTCATCTCATGTTTTTGATCAATTGATTCACTGCTTCGTTTTCAATGATGTCTTTGCAACTCAATACTCACTGTATGCAAATATGACATTGATTTTGTTACAGATTGATCAGATTTTGTTGTATGTTATTGAATAACTTTAAGTTATCATTGCTCTTTGCTTTTAATCTTTGCAGCATCATTTAACTGTCTGTGTACACTTAAATTTCGCTGTCTTCAGATGCTTTTTTGCTGCATATTGCAATTGCATCATTAATAGCTTGTAATTTCATCATTAATAGCTTGCAATTTCATCTTCGTTATAATTATTTCGTTGATTATGCTTGTCGCTTTGCTGTATTTAACAGACTCGTGCATGAATATCATCATGATTTCGATTTCTGTTTTAAGCTTTGCTATCTTTTTTCAAGTTTATAATGCATTAATGTACATCACTATGTTTTTCGTCTTTTTGACTATTGTTTTCAGTTTTCTATAGTGTGTATTTATCATTTTGCACGTTTCATCTCTTACGAATTCAATTTGCATCTTTGTCAAATATTCAATTTTCTGATCTCATGATTTTTTGAAGTGAGATATTTCAATCTTCTGTATTGAACTAAGCGTTTTATGCACTTTGTTCAATATTTGATATATTTGTATGAGCTTCTTTTTGCAATTCTTGACTTTTTGAAACAACTTCGTCATTGACTTGTTTCAATTCAGATAATTTGTCACGTTTAAATTTAGATTTAATTCAATAGCATATTAAGATGAGTATAATATGAATGTTTGCTTTCTTGTTGAATGCTTTTTCAATAATTCAACTATTTTAATTGCATAGTTCTTGCATTTTTGATCTAGTTGTACTTTTACTGACGAAATTTCAGCCTCTATTTACATGATTTCTATAAGCAATGTTTGAAAGACTTTCAGTATCTTTCATAATGCTGCATTCTACAGCTTACGAAATTTAATTGCGTGACTTTTTTGATTGTTTCACCAGATTTCAACATCGTAGTCGCTAATGATTGTGACACATGCTAAATACAACTGTCTTTCTGACTTTGCATTTAATTCTCACTCACTATTCATTAGTTTAAAGAGTGAGTGTAGCATTCTTGTAACTGCAATGATTTTTATTTGCATATGCATCTTGAAGTTAAGCTTTCAATTCAGTCAAACTTTTAGTCATTGTATGCAGATCTTCAATTTTACGACTGTGTCATCAAGTAACATAATTGTTTGATTAAGTATTACTTTGTGATTTTTAAAATGAATCAATTCGAATTTTGAGTCATTAAATTGCACTGCGTTTTCATTCGCTTATGTAAATGCAATTTTCGTTATCTTTTTCAGCTTTTTCACATTCTTGTCAATGCTCTTTTCTTCAATGTACAGTGTGATGTTATCAATGTAACTGAGTGACTGTAGATTTTCAATTCTTGCGCGAATCTTCAAGAATAAGTGTCGAATGTAAATTAGAAATAGAATGAGCAAAATAAATGATTTTTGCAATATTTCTGTGAAAATTTCCTTTGACTTCTGATGTTCTTCATTAAATACTAAGTCAATGACTTAATTTTGTAAGAAGCATTTTACTCAGTTGATCAAATTGATTAATATTTTCTGTTTAATCAAGATCTTGATCAGCTGTTTCAACATCACATAGTCAAAGACATTTTTGACGTTTAGCAGTAGACATGTAAGCGTGTTTTCGCGACTTTTTGCCATTTGCGCGTCATGTACTAGATTTAGTACTGCGTCTATAATCAATCTTTGTTTTCTGTTTCTCATTTAATTGAAGTCTAGCAGCTTGTCATTTATTTTCGCTGTGTATGACAGTTGCATCGCTATTAGCTTTTTCGCTATCTTGTCTAAGCAGTTTAGCAGTGTGATAATTCTATATGTCTTTGAAATTGAATAATTTAATTTTTTCAATTTTTTCAGAATGATTTTTGTATCTTTACGTCATATCTTTGAATGATAATTATTTTTGATCAAATTCAAATACATTTTTGATTTGATTTGAATTCATACACTTTTGTGACATCGATTTAAACTCGACTCATGAGAGACTTTATGCTATTTATATTGAGTGAACAAAACTCTTTAAGAAAGAAAATCACTCGTCATCTATACAACAACTTTGCATCATCGAAACAATAATTATGAAACTATGTATCAAGTTTGCATCTATAACTTCTATTCAGCGTGTGATGCTCAAGTAAACTCTTGATGAGTGTCTGTATTGCTTGATTATGACACATCATTCTTGCTTTGCTCTTCATTAATGATATTTTATACAACGATGCTTTGATCTTTGATCTTCGATCGTGAAGTTAATTTCGTTGCATTCGTGATGCTCATAATTGTAGTGTTGAAAACTGCGTTCTTTTGCTCAATGATTGTCATTCATTGAGCAGAGAAATACGTGATGAAAGAGAGATGCACATGATGAAAAGATAAAGTATGATTGTACTGAATAATTCTTTTCTTCTCTTGATTTGACTTGTGTCACGTAAACATTGAATGAATTGTTAGTATAAACATGCAATTGCAATCATACAATGATTGACTCTGATCAATAGAAGAGAATGCATTCTGATCATTCTTCTGCGCTCTCAATTTTTCACATAGATAGATGTATAACTTGACATCAAGTAAAGAAGATGAGCTTAAGCTCTCTTAGTATATCAGCATGATCAACAAGTCACTACTTCTTCAAGCACTGTAATTATGACTCTCAGACTGAGATCAACTATTTTATCTGATATCTTTTCATCAATTACTCAGCAACACTGTTGATGTGATGAAAATGTTTCAGTATATCAATGCAATCAACAAGTTGCAGATTCTTCAATCACTTGTAGTCACAACTCTCATACTGAGATCAACTTTTTCACTAAATATCTTTTCATCTTTTACTGACATTGATATGTCATTAATCTTCTTTGTAGATTGATTGTGACTGTTAAAAAAGATGCTGTCGCGTAGATGAAAACTCTGCACAATCAACTTTTCTGCTTATGCAACATTTTAACATCATTCAAATTGCATTGAATTGAGATCTCTTGACTTTTCTGACTTCTATTCAAACACAGAATAGAATCAAAAGATTTGTAGTCAACATCATGTATAAATGAATCTTGTTGTCAGTCAGATTCAAATACATCAGATTAAAAAATTTCGATACACTTTTATATACTTATTGCATGATTGTTTATTGAAAATATGTTGCATACGTTGCATGCAACATACATAAAACATGATCTCTATGCTGATTTTTCTCTTAGCAAGAGATAATTGTGTCACGTAATCATTTACTAAAGTAGATGCTGATTACTCAAATGACGTACACTCTTCAAATGACGTTTTTTTCCCTTTATGTATTCAATCTCTTCTCATCTCAATCATTCAACCACATCATGTTTGAATACTATATAAATTTGAAGTATTGTATAAAAGAGACTACAAATGCAATTCATGATGACAAATACAAGTTTGCAAGCACTGCAACTTAGACATTTGAAGTTTCTGTTTAAATGCTTCAAAGACGACTAGTTGAAACTTACATCTCATTATTTGAACAAGAATCACATGAATATGTTTTGAATACTGAGCAAAGAAAGACTATATGTATATATTTGACACGTCTGAACAAACTGTCGATTTCTGCTCGACTGAGACATCTTCAAGAAGCAGCAAATTTTTTACTGCAGCAGACAAATTTCGTGAATTCTTTTTGAGTTGAACAGCACTGATCAGTACGATTTCTACAGCAAAATTCTGAGTTTTTCAAGAGAAAACAAACTTCTCTTGTCGCTGATAGAAAGACTTCTCTGACTGTTGAGATGACAAAGTAACATTTCTATGATTTTTGAGATGTACTGATCAAATATGCAATTCAATCAAATGACATATGAAACATGAATGAATCAGACTTTCATATTGAAGTTGAAAAAGATCATTTAGTGATTACATTGATCAAAAAGAGATCTCTTCATGCAATTGATTCAAAAGTGAGATATTTAGTGAGTGATGTAAAGATGATTAATGCTGAAGAAGAAAAGATTTCTTTCATGCTCATTGTTTTCGAAATCAACTTTTTGAACAAATAAGTGCAGAAAAACAATCTAAATGATGATTTATTGCTTGCTACTACTGAATTCAAATATTCGAATGATGAAAAGATCTTTGACTGACTGAAGCACTTCGATTTTCATAGTTGAAAGACTCAGATAGAAGCTCATAAACTTCTGATCATGAATAACTATGAGTCTCATCTTATCTACGAGTTTCTACAGTACGTCGATTTTCATAATATCATGATATTCACTCTTTCTTTGCATTCTACACACGTTATGCAGTCATTGAATGTAAGAATATTTCAGCTCATGAAGCATTATTATTCAAAGATGATTGATGAGACAATTCGACTTGAATCAACAAGTTTTAACAAACAGAACTTTCTTGCTTTCTTCATCAGTTTATGAGTCAAAATCTTCACTGAATCAAATATATGATTGACTTTCAAACAGACTGAGCTTGTTTCATATTCATCAAAAGTGATGCTGAAAAAGATGAGAGTCTGACAACTTCTTGAGTCAATCTCTTCACAAGATTCTTTTCTATTCTTCTTCTTTATAGAGATCACTTTGCATGAATCTAAAGAGATTCAGAAGTTTGATACAAAGCTTCAAGATGATTTAGATGACTACGATATATCAAAGAAGCTACGCGAAAAATTTGATCAATATATAAAGAGATTATTAATGAGAGTTAGCTCGCTTGCTTTGATTGAACGTGACATTGAAGCGACTCACAATCACAGTAAAGCGAAGATTAAAAGAAACAAACTCAATGAATCTGTTGCTCAGAAGAAAGAGGTAATAATCGTTCAACAGACAAGAAGTAAAATCACTGCTGAGATGAAGAAGAAGCGAAAAAACGGGTTCAAGCATCGAAGCGAGAAAAGAAGCGAAATGCAAATGCTTGAATTAAATAAAACAAAGTTATTGCAAAAGACTTCAAATTAACTGATAAGTCAGCTCAGAAGTGAATCAACAAATGAGTCATTGTTTTAGATGTAAAATACGAGAATGAGACTTCAGTAGAAGAGATTGTAAATCTGTTGAGATAAAAAACATCATTTGAAAAATGTATATCATTTGAGTGATCAGTATCTACTTTAGTAGATGATTACGTGACATGATTAGTCTTTTCTCTCACAGCAGATTCACAGTTCAAGACAAGTGAAATCTCTCACTGCTCAGATTTCAACAGTTTACTTCTTAAGCATGAGTTGCAGACATTTCATCAACAATATGCATGTGTATCACAGTTGATTTCTTCTTTAATCACATTGACATATGCTACTGTTCTTTTAAACTATACAAATGATATCTTCAATTAAAGATTAATTTTATCATCAAGACATTCAAGAATCAAAGTTTAGTGAAAAGATGAGATTCTTAAGATCAACAGTTATCATCATTGTATATCACATCTTGCAAATGCTTGCTTTGCTTGTAAGATGTGCAACTCATCTGTTTCATGTTATCTGTAAAGATTTTTCTTATACAGATTAATCATGTTTTGTAAAAATGTTCATATGCTACACTTTTAATCAAATAACATAGTTTAATCATTCTTTATTAACTCACTTATGTCTTTCTTCTTTTAATGAAGTTTTCTCGTCAGCATATTACTTATGTATAAAGTGTCTGTATCTGAACATCTGTTAAATGATATTAATGAAACTCTCAAGTTTACTTATGTTAAACTTAACAAGTCTTGTGAGTTGCTTATGTTGTAGTAATAAACATGCAGTCTTAACAAGATTTATATGTAGTTAGCATGTAAATTTAAAGAATGTTTATGATTTAAATTCTTCTTGCTAATCATTCTTAATAAATTAAACACAAGAATGTTTTATCTTAGTTCTTATCATTGTGATGACAAGATATTGAATTGAAAGATTTTCATAAGCGATTTTTCTCGTAGTTCTGTGTTCTATTTGACTTTCTCATCTGCATGCAGATCACAAGAATCATGAATGAAAGACAAGAATATAACAATTTTGCTCATTTAGTTTGTTCAGCTGAATGATCATATAACAAATTCAAAAGTTCACATTAAAGTGATCAACTTTTATCTATACAAATCAAAGCTCATTTAGCTCACTTAGCTTAATGATTATACAGACAAGTTAAAAGTTCATGTTAAAGTGATCAGCTTTTACAATCTTAAATTGTTTATCTGATCACTTGATTATATAAACAGCTCACATGCTTGTATGCGCACTTTAATTATCTGACTGCTTAATGAGAAGATATACTGCAGTGATTTTGACTAGATTACATGTAATTTAACATATACACAGCGTCTAAATAGTGTCATAGTCATAGATTGCATGCACTTAATGAAGAAATAAAAAATTAATTAAAAAATTAAAAAATAACAATTTTGTATTCGTCATTTATTTGCATCAAATCAAATATTCAAAATATTCATGTCAAAGTATTAACATTTGTTACAAAAAATGCAAAGAAATTTACATGTATATCAAGATCGAACATAATCAATAGCAAAGATATGTAAGTGATATCAATAATGAACAATAAAATTCAGAGAGAAATTTTATTGTTCAATATTTACAATGAAAAATCACAAAATGCAAATGATGAGCAATTATACATAATTGAGCGAGAATTAGCAAAAGTTATGCTAAATTTTGAGTAAAAAGTTATTATTTTCAAAGACTTTAATGCACATCATAACTGATGAAACGCAAAAATTTCAAACTTTATTAAAATAATAATAAATTCATACACTCTTGTGACATTGATTAGATTGACTCATAAGAAACTTTAAGCTATTTATATCGAGTGAACAAAACTCTCTGAAATAGAAAATCATTCACAGTTTATACAACTGCTTCACGCAGTTGAAACAGTGAGTTTTAAAACTATGTATCAAATTTGTTCACGTTAATTGCATGTTAAAGAACGAGTGTTTTAATCACTTTAAATTGCTTCAAGAGCTTTGTTTTCATCATCATTTTCATCATTGCTCTAAGACTCTTCGTGATGACAACGATTATTTAATAGTTCAAGAAGTCAGCATCTTGTAGCATTCTTGATCGCAAATGCGATCAGTTCAAGCAATGCATGAGTACATGCTTCGTTATCTGATGACTTTATTCGCAGTCACATTGCAAGCTATTCATGCCTAAAATGTTTCTAGAGTGCAGATAAATGTTCAGATCTATGCATTCAATTCTGATGTACATTGCAAGAATGCTTTCTACTTTCTGAAGATTATCACGCATCTTTATCATCTTATTGCTCAGATGCAATCTTTGTGCTGAGATTACATTGATATCTGCAACACGTTCTTTGTACTTTTCTCATTGTTGATTTCATTGATTCTTGTGATACTGCTTTATTGCAATGCTATCACTTGTTAAAATCATTGTGAAGAAAATAATGTATCATTTGCATCTTATTTGTATCTTTGCATCTTCTTGAATAAAGATATTCAGAAGTACTATTTTCTTAATGACGAGTGAGCGAGAAATGACGCAATTAACTCTCGTCAAATGAGCGCATATTAGTTTGCATGCTTGTTTGATCTCTTGCGTTTGATCATTGACTTGACTGTATAGCGTGATCTTGTTCTGTAACATGTTCAGATGAACATGTAGCAAACTCATGTATGTTTCTGCTTCTAAAGTTTCAATGTTTACTCTTTTGAATGCTTCTGCTACGTGATGCAGAGTCTGATTCTGAAGTGTTTTTAGTTTGCATTCTTTGCTCAACAGTTCATCTTTCTTGTCACGTTGATGTTAAACTGATGCTTTGAATGTGATTTCTGATCTCACTACTACTAAGTATACTTGTCTCGCTTTTGTGAAGATAGCTTTTCATGTGAAGACTTTAAAATGACTAAGTGTCAGCATTCTTGTGACGTAATTCGTCTTTATTTGTTGAAGATGTGCATCTCATTGCAGTTTCATGTTCAATTGCATCTTTAGAATTTGTACATCTGATTTTGATTTGATAACTGAGCTTTTTATTTATATGCTAGTCATCATGTTGAATCTCTTTGATTTTCTAATGAAATACGTAAGCTTGTACTTTTCTGATGCAAACGTTGCATCATGAGTGCAAACTCATTTCGCGCAAACATCATGTGCTTTGCTCAGTGTTTTGCAAATTTCTTCAATGAATCTGTTGTAGACTAAAATGTTAATATCATTTACAAAGTCAAGCACTTCAATTTTTATTCTCAATGCTTTGCATTTTTCAATTAAACTTGCATTAAAGAATAGAAAGACAATTGATGAAATGAAAGATCTTTGTGATATGTCTGCGTTTATCTTGCGCATGTCACTCGTTTATTCATTGAATATTAGTGATGTCTTTCAATCTTCTAGAAAGCTGCGTGTTCATTCAATTATGTAGCTCAACGTTCTTTTCATCTTCAGCATATGCAGAAGTCTGATGTGTGAGACTTGATCAAATGCTTCGATGATGTCTAAACTTAGCATGAACACTACGTATTTGATTTTGCAATCTTATACTGTGTGAACTTGATCTATCAGTAAATTTAACATCAAGATCACAAATCACTTGCATCTTGCTCTCATTTAAGCATTAGATAGTATGTGATGAGTCTCAATTATATCACTCAGTCTTTTGATCATGATTAACTTCAGAGCTTTGCTCATGATGTCAAGCAAAGCAATGAGTCAATACATTTTTGAATCAATATAATCACTTTTCTTTGATTTATGTAGTACTATTGTCTGAGTCTTTTTGAACTGTTTTGAATGATATTTATATGTTATGCATGCATTGAATAAACTCATCAGTACTGAGATCAGTTCTGCAAGACTCACTTGAAGCACTTTGTTTAAAATATTTGAAGCGTCTGATGCTTTGTCTGCTTTTACTCATCTGATTATCTGCTTTATTTCATCTTTTGTGATGCATGAATTGAATGAGACTGTCAGAAATATGAATGACTCTGTGATGTTGCTAACATTCGCTTGAGAAGATGAAGAAAAGAGCTTTCTTTGCAGTATCTCGATTTTTTTCTCGAACATCATTATCATATGATCGATGTCACTTCACTTCAGTGATGAAAACTGAGAAAGCTTTTTAGATAACTGACTTTCGATTCTAGCTTATTTTGCAAAGCGTCATATTGATTTGAATGCTTCGCTTAACTCATGCATTTATGATCTGAAGTGTGCGCATTTTATTTGTCAAATGATATTGTTTTTATGATCATTGTGCTTCAGATATTCATTTCACGCTTCTAATATGTCTTGCGTTTTTCATATGATTTGCAGTTATCTTGATTTCATTACTACTTCAAAGCAGCTTTGATTTCAAAAGTCTCTTGCTCAATTTGATGATTTTGTCAAAAGAGTAAATTTCTTGATGATCTTCTGTAACACTCTGATAATCTTGCACACTCTGTCATTCATCATAATCTTGTCATCTAGAGAGTGTTTCAAAGATAGATGTATTTGCAGATAAGCGCTCAATGCTTCTATTTTTTTTTCAAAGTCATCAAGTCAAGAGTTGCACTGAGATTGTTTGTAAACATAGCTCTATGATGATCAAAAGATGATTTGATCTCTGATGCAGATTGATTTGTATCTTGCACTTACGTGTCATGAACTGTATTTTCTCGCTGTTAAAGACTAGATCAATCGTCGTAAATTGATTGTGAGCTTCGCAAGTAATAGTGTCTGATTTCGATAATAATTTCAGTCTTACATTTGTAATGACATTTAGTAGAGTATCAGTCATCATATGATGAGTGAAGCATCTTTGTTTCTCTCAATGAGAGTGATGTAGATTGAAATTTTCTACAATCAGTTATTTGCAGTCATTCTTGAGTAGTTCGTTCAAACAAGAAATGATTAAAGATTTTTCTATGAATGTAGTAAACAGTGAGCATGAGTTGTAAACGTTTAGAATTCTTAGCGTCTGTGTTTCGTTGTTTATGTTGCGAGTTAATATTTTGATTGAGCAAATATCTGACTCAGCTGTTTTTACTATTCATTGATTGAATCTTAAATGTTTGTTGATGTATATGCATGTTCTTGATTGAAATGACGAGTTTTTCACTAGATGAAAGAAGTTGTGTGCTGAACTAAATGACTGCAAGTCATTATTGTTGCGATCTTGCTTCTGTATAGCTACTATGTTGAATTCACAAACTTCTCTGTTAATTAGAAATGATTCTTGAATTCTTAATGATTTTCTGATGTTGTACTGTAAAATTTGTAGAAAAGACTGTTTCATCATAAAGTTATTCATAGCTGTTGTTAACTCTGCAATGAGAAGACTTTTTGTATGCTTTCAATCATCGATGATCTTTCTCACTTTCTGATTGAACATTTCTGAATCTGCTCAGATGTCGTCTCATCTGAATCACTACTCACGCAAGAGAAAAGATTGACTCATCTCTTCTTGATCTCTATTATCTGTCAAGCTGATTTGTCAGCGATTCAACTGCATGTTTTCAGCGTGACTGTTGCTGAGCTCAAGAAATTCATTGAATTTAAAGAGTTCAGAAATCACAAGAAGAGTGTGCAATTGTATTTAAACGTCTCAGAATATCTGAATGATCTGTTTCTATAAATTTCGAACGCTTGTTTCATCTGCTGTTGTCACTTGAGACAGATGCATCTTCAGAGTTCATGATTTTCATTGCAATTGATGCAACGTCTTTTATTTGAAGACATCACACACTTCTTTATATGATGCTTGTCTGCGCACTTTTCACAGCGCTGATTCTTTCTGCAGATCTTAGTCATGTGATTAAATTTGTGATATCTGAAGCACTGTGTGATGTGACAGTTCTTTTCAAATAGCTTGCATGCACATTCTTAATATAAGTTTAGCATGCTCATGTTCATTAGTTGATTTGTCATCGCTTTGACTACGATCTTCATGATGAGCGATGAATGAGTCTTTTCACTATCTGCTATCTTCTTGAGTCAGACTATTCTTAGAACTTTCAGATCTTCATAAAGTCTTACGTTATCTTTTATCAGTTTTTCAATGATCTTTTTCTGATTGCTCATGTTTATTGTAGTGCATACTTCATGTGTCAGCATCGCGAAGATTCAACGTGCTATGCATGTCAAACTCGCAATTTCTTTTGCTTACGTTTGAGTCTTTTTCAGATTTGCTTGAGCATTTGAACTAACTGCATGAAAAAAAATATCATTACTGCTCAGCTTGCGAAGTGACATGATTAGATCTCTTTGATCTATCAACACGTCTGCAATTCTCTGTAAAATTTGTTTAATCAACTTCTTCTGTATCTTTTTTATTTCTCTTCTGTTCATTATTTTAATCATGATCTTTCATTTCTTGTGAAGCAACGATGAATCATCTTTGAGACGTTGCTTTCTTGTCGTCGTTTCTTCTTTTGTCACGTTCGCTCATGACGTGATTTTCGTTGAAAGACGCGTGCTTTTCTGTATATGTAACTGCTTGTTAAGCAGTTGAATTGATGTCTTCAGTTTCTGTACATTCTTCGCGATGAATGCATTCTGATTCGCGTGATGTTTTTCTTCTGAGTCGAGTCGAAGACATCAAATCAGCTTCAATGCTATCTCTTTTCATGAATGATTTTTGTTCTTCTCTTTCTTTATTTAACGTTGATATCTTTATTAGTAAATCAATAATGTTAGCAACATTCTTTTTATCATTGCGTGAGTATTTCAACTTTGCATCTTTGTTTTCTTGCAATGAATCAACATCGCTTGCAATCATCTTTGAATCAGCATTGCTGCAATTCATGCAATTCATCATTGTTTAATCATCTTCTAGATTTACTCTGTCTTGTTTGTAGTGCTCTTTTTCAAAATTTGTAATGCGTGCGTTGTAATTGTTTTAACTTTATTAAAACAAAAGCATTAATAAAGTGAATAAATTTACATAAGTACAATCTGATTAACACTTCTGATATAAACATATATTATAGCTATTCAGATTAGTCAAGCTCAGTACTTGATTTAACATTCACATCAAAAAATATGTGTAATCACATTAAGAATTAATATATAAATGAGAATGTAAATACAGAATTTAATCATGAAGTAATTTTATTTACAATAGTTATGAAAAAAGTGAAGTTGATTGAAAATTCATTGAACGCGTTATACAATTTGCAAAAAGTCGACTGAAAAGACTTTTAATGAGCATTTGTAAAAGATGAAAGACAAAATAATTATCAAGATGCAAAGAATCATAAGTTTAAAAGCAAAAGTCATTTATTTGATTAAATACATTAAGAATACAGTGAAATTATTTGTATTTAAACAGTGAATATGCGTAAAATCAAAATTCTGATGAAATAATGAACTCATTGAAATGCAAAAGACGTTGTTGTCAAAAAAGTGAATCTGAAAAAGATGCAGAAATGATGATGCATGAGCATTTTTTTTCTTCATTAAGTGCATGCAGTTTATGATTATGACACTGTCTAGACGCTGTATATATGCTAAGTTACATGTAATCTGATCAAAGTCGCTGCTTTATATCTTTTCATTGATCAATCACATCAATAGTTTGCACATACAAGCACTTTCGCTTAACTCTCATCATCATACTTTCGTTTTTCTTTGTTTCTTCGCACTCTTTGCATTCTACTCTTTCGTTTCTAATAGTCATTTTCTCATTGTAATTCAAGTATTTTTTCAAAGTACTGCTGAAATTTCTGATTTCTGATGATGAGTTCAATAAAAAGTTAATTAAGAGCAACGCGTTCATGTTCTTTGATTCTGATTCTATCGAAATTTCTGGTTTTGAATTAAGATTCTTCTTTAGAAATTTCTGATTTCTATTGAGCTTTCTGAGCTTGAGTTCTGATTTTGCTGTTGAAATTTCTGATTTCAACTTCTGATTTAAGTTGTGTAGCTTGTTTTTATATTATCTACATGTTGATAGCAAGATTAATGAGCTTTGAACTAATGTTATGAATTTGCATAAAGCGAATCATAGAAGTGTATTTTAACTAGAAGTTCAAAGCTGAAGAAAAAAGAAGATGCGACACGTCATGAGTTTTACTCACGAAGACACGCTAAATCGCTAGCGTGTCAACATCAGTTCTATACTAGTTTATGATAGTTTGACATGATTTATGTTAGACTAATTCAAAGTGCATGATCGCAACAATGTGATGCAGTAAATCAATTGAATTTTTGCATTTTCGGATCAATTTACACGCAACGCAATCACATACAGAGCACTAACAGCACTTTATTCACACGTTGAACTCATATACAACATATATACATATATTGCGAAGACATGACTTAGCTTTTGCGCACATAAAGACAAACATGATGCAGTAAATTGATTGATTTTTCGCATTTTCAGATTGATTTACACGCAGCACAATTACATACAGAGCAGTTACAATGCTTTGTTTACACGTTAAACTCATATACAACATACATACATATACTGCAAAGACATGATTCAACTTTTGTGCTTTTATAAACTTGTGCAATGCAGTAAATTGATTGATTTTTCGCTTTATCAGATCGATTTACATGCATCACAATTACATACATTGCAAAGACATAATACAGTCTTTGCTCATATACACAGAATGACAGCAACGTCTTTGTGCATACGTTGCAACTCATATACATCACACACATATACATTGCAAAGACATGACTCAACTTTTGCATATCTACAGACTTATGTAATGCAGTAAATCAATCAATTTTTCACTTTATTAAATCAATTTACATGCATTGCAATCACATACATTGCAAAGACATAACACAATCTTTGCTCATATATATAAAACGACAGTAACGTCTTTGCGCATACGTTGCAACTCATATACATCACACATATATACATTGCGAAGGCATAACTCAGCTTTTGCGCATATACACATCTGTGCAACGCAGTAAATTGATTGATTTCGATTTTCTGATTAATTTACATGCGTTGCAATCACATACATTGCAAAGACATGACACAGTCTTTGCTCATATGCACAGAATGACAGTAATGTCTTTGCGCACATGCTGCAACTAATATACAACATTCACACAGTTATTGCAAAGACATGACTCAGCTTTTGCATATATACACATTGATGCAATGCAGTAAATCAATCGATTTTTCGATTTTCTAAGCGATTTACATGCGTTGCAAATACAGAGATCAAAACTAATTTAGCTCACTTAACTTAATGATCATACAATGAACTTGAAAATTTACATTGAAGTGATCAACTTTCATCTACATAAATTAAAGCTTATTTAGTCTGTGTAACTTGATGATCATACAGACAAGTTGAAAGTTTATATCAAAGTGATCAGCTTTCACAATCTTGAATTGTTTATATGATTACTTGATTATATAAACAGCTTACGCGCTCATTTGTGCAAACTATCAATGTTTTTTTTCTTCATTAAGTGCATGCAGTTTATGACTATGATATTATTTAGACGTTGTACATATGTTAGATTACATGTATCTTGATCACAGTCGCTGCTTTATATCTTTTCATTGATCAATCACATCAATAGTTTGTGCAAATAAATGCTTTCAATCAAACAACTTCTTTCTTTCGTGCTCTTGTTTTCTTGTCTCTTTATATTCTTTTCACTCTACTTTTTCGTTTTCAATAATCATTTTCTTGTCACAATTCAAGTACTTTTTAAGTACTTTAACATTGTGATTCTTTCAATCTTGATGATAAACAACGTTAATATAATATTCATGTTTTTGAACTATGCTTTTGCTTTAAGCTGTAACTGTTCTGTTTTATAATGTTTGCAGTTCAGTAGTAAATGCTTTAATGTTTATCTCATCTTGCATATTTCATAGCATTTGTTTAAATTATTCTTTGATAATCGATGCAAATAGTTTTTAAAATAATCATGTTTCATTTTTAACTGTATAAACATTGAAAACGTCAGTCTGTTTATTTTTCAAAGCTTCTTTAATGATTTATCAAAAATATGTTGCATACGTTGCATGCAACATACATAAAACATGATCTCTATGCTGATTTTTCTCTTAACGAGAAATAGTTTTTTCTCATGCAGCAGATTCACAGTTCAAGATGAGTGAAATCTCTTACTGCTTAAATTTCAACAGTTTACTTCTTAAGCATGAGTTGCAAACATTTTGTCAATGATATGCATGCATATTGCAGTCGATTTCTTCTTTAATCACATTGACATATGCTACTGTTTTCTCAAGCTATACAGATGATGTTTTCAACTAAAGATTAACTTTATCATTAAAACATTCAAAAGTCAAAACTCAGTGAAGAAATAAGATTCTTGAAATCGACAATCATCATCATTGTATATCATGTTTTGCAAATGCTTGCTTTGCTTGTAAGATGTGCAACTCATCTGTTTCATGTTATTTGTAAAGATCTTTCTTGTGCAGATCAATTATGTTTTGCAAAAATGTTTATATGCTACACTTTTAATCAGACAGCGTAGTTTAATCATTCTTTATTAACTTGCTTGTATTTCTCTTCTTTTAACAAAGTCTTTTCATTAATGTATTGTTCACATATAAAATGTTTATATCTGAACATCTGTTAAATGATATTAATGAGATTCTCAAGTTTGCTCATGTTGAACTTAATGAATCTCATGAGTTACTTATATTATAGTAACAGACATGCAGTCTTAACAAGATTTATATGTAGTTAGCATGTAAATTTAAAAAATGTTCATGATTTAAGTTCTTTCTGCTAATCATTCTTAACAAATCAAACATAAGAGTGTTTTGTCTCAGTTTTTATCATTACGATGACAAGATATTGAATTGAATGATTTTCATAAGCGATTTTTCTTATAGTTCTGCGTTCTATTTGACTTTCTCATCTGCATGCAAATTGTTTATAACATGTACATTAAGATTATTAAAGTCTGCATGATCGCGAAAACTCTGCATGCAATCAATGTCAGTACTTCATCATAGACTGATCATCAAGTTGAGTTTCAAGTTAACATTTTGAACTTGAACTGAGATCAAGTCAAGTTGCTCACATTTTCAACTTGATTTGAGTCAAATTACTCATATTTTCAACTTGACGTGACTCGACTCGACTGAAAATTGAGTCAACTCAACTTGATTCATCAAGAACTTGAGCTTGACATCAAGAGAGTTAAATATAGAAATTTTTCCGATTTTTGACTTTTGCATTACCTTTTTGCATTATCTTTTAATAGAAAGTTATGAAGAGAAACATGAAGAGTGTTTGATAGAAAGTCATGATGAGAAACATGAAGAGAAACATGAAGAGAAACATGAAGAGAGTCATGAAGAGAGTCATGATGAAAAACATAGAGAGAAACATAGAGAGAAACATAGAGAGAAAACATGAAGATCGTTTGACTTTGATAGAGAGTCATGACGGGAAAACATGATAGAAAGTCATGAAGAAAAATCATGTAGACTGTTCAATCAAGCTATTTACATCTATTTAATATCTTGTCGAGTCAAGTTGAGTTTTTGAGTCGAATTGTCAAGTCAAGCTTCTCAACTCGATCTGAGTTCTTAAGTTCAACTTCTCAATTTAACTCAACACTTTTTCAAAAAAAATTCAATTCAACTCAACACTTTTTGAGTTGAATACTTGACTTGAACTCAAGTACTCAACTTGACATGATCAGTTTACTTCATCATTACACAGCATCTTGATATCATTTAAACTTTTAATAATCTTTAAACTTTACTGTAGTTAAACAGTAGATTTGTAATCAGCATTGTATACAGATGAGTTTCATTGCTGATTAAAACTATTAATGTGATTGATCAATGAAAAGATACACTGCAGTGATTTTGACTAGATTACATGTAATTTAACATATATATAATGTTTAAATAATGTCATAGTCATAGACTGCATGCACTTAATGAAGAAGAAGAAAATATGACTTAAATTCACATTCAATATGTGCTTTCAATACTGATTTTTCTTCTTTTTCCCCCCCTTTTTATTTCTTCATTAAGTGCATGCAGTTTATGACTATGACATTATCTAAATGCTGTGTATATGCTAAATTACATGTAATCTAGTCAAAATTGCTGCAGTGTATTTTTTCATTGATTAATCACATTAATAGTTTGTGCAAACAAATGTATGAGTTGTTTATATAATCAAGTGATCATATAAACAACTCAAGATTATGAAAGCTAATCACTTCAATGTAAACTTTCAACTTGTTTGTATAATCATTAAGCTAAGCGAGCTAAATGAGCTTTGATTTATGTAAATGAAAACTGATCACTTTGACGTGAACTTTCAAGTTCACTGTATGATCACTCAGTTGAATGAACTAAATGATTTTTTTTATTTTTTTTATTTCTTCATTAAGTGCATGCAGTCTATGACTATGACACTATCTAGACGCTGTGTGTACTCTAAATTACATGTAATCTAGCTATAATCGCTGCTGTATATCTTTTCATTGATCAATCACATCGATAGTTTGCACATACAAGCGCATGAACTATTTATATGATCAAGTGATCACATAAACAACTCAAAATTGTGAAAGCTGATCACTTTAATGTGAACTTTCAACTTGTCTGTGTGATCATCAAGTCAAGCGAGCTAGATAAGCTTTGATCTATGTAGATGAAAGCTGATCTTTTCAACGTGAGCTTTCAAGTTTGCTGTATGCTCATTCAGCTGAACGAACTAAATAAGCTTTGATTTATGTATTTGCAACGCATGTAAATCGATCAGAAACTTGAGAAATCTATCGAGAAATCGATTGATTTACTGCATCATGCAAGCGTGTAGATGTGCAAAAGCTGAGTCGTGCCTTCGCAGTGTGTATGTGTATGACGTATATGAGTTGCAACGCATGCGCAAAGACGTTGCTGTCGTTGACATATGTAAATTGATCAGAAAATTGAAATCGATTGATTTATTGCGTTGCACAGATGTGTATGTGTGCAAAAGCTGAGTCGTGCCTTCGCAGTATATGTGTGTATGTCGTATGTAAGTTGCAGCATGTACGCAAAGACGTTGCTGTTTTTCTGTGTATATGCAAGCTTCAACGTGTTGATGATCGCGTTGTTATTGTCTCGCTCTTTGACTGTGTGTGAGCTCAACGCGTGAGTAAAGCGCTGTTTCTGCTCTGTTGATGTTGATGAGATTGTTCAGCTCTTCTGACAAGCATAGCTTGCAGAAGATTCGTAGTCAGCATTTCATACAGGTAAAACTCGTTGTTGATTAATGAATTAAATGAGTTTTGATTTATGTATTTGCAACGCATGTAAATCAATCAGAAAATCGAAAAAATTGATTGATTTACTGCATTGCACAAATGTGTATGTGTGCAAAAGCTGAATCATGTCTTTGCAATATATGTATGTGTGATGTATATGAGTTGCAGCATATGCACAAAGACGTTGCTGTTGTTTTATGTATATGAGCAAAGATTGTGTTGTGTCTTTGCAATATATGTGATTGCAACGCATGTAAATTGATCAGAAAATCGAAATTAATCAATTTACTACGTTGCACAAATGTGTATATGTGCAAAAGTTGAGTTATGTCTTCGCAATGTATATGTATGTGATGTATATGAGTTGCAGCATATGCGCAAAGATGTTGCTGTTGTTCTGTGTATATGAGCAAAGACTGTGTCATGTCTTTGCAGTGTATGTGATTGCAACGCATGTAAATTGATCAGAAAATCGAAATTGATCAATTTACTGCGTCACATAAATGTGTATATGTGCAAAAGCTGAGTCGTGTCTTTGCAATATGTATATGTGTGATGTATATGAGTTGCAGCATATGCGTAAAGACGTTGCTGTTGTTCTGTATATATGAGCAAAGATTGTATCATGTTTTTGCAATGTATGTGATTGCAATGCATGTAAATTGATCTGATAAAGCGAAAAATTGATTGATTTACTGCATCACATAAGTCTGTAAATATGCAAAAGCTGAGTCATGTCTTTGCAATGTATGTGTATGTGATGTATATGAGTTGCAGCATGTGCGCAGAAACGTTGCTATCATTCTGTGTATATGAGTCAAGATTGTATCATGTCTTTGCAGTGTATGTGATTGCAACGCATGTAAATTGATCAGAAAATCGAAACTGATTGATTTACTACATCACGTCTGTTCATATGTGTGCAAAAGCTGAGTCATATCTTCGCAGTATATATGTATATGTTGTATGTGAGCTTAATGCATGAGTAAAGCGCTGTTACTGCTTTGTCAATGTTGATGAGATTGTTCAGCTCTTCTGACAAGCATAGCTTGCAGAAGATTCGTAGTCAGCATCTCATACAGGTAAATTTTGTTGTCAACTTTGATTTTTCTTCTTGATGCTGCTTTTTCAGACATTTAATCATTGTAATTTTGTCTCTTTGCAAATTTGCTTTTTGACGAAGCTTATGATGATTGCTTTTGTATTATCAATAACTGATAATTCTTAAGCAATGCTTTTTCATTCTCAATAATGCTTTTGCAACTTGATATTCATTGTATGCAAATTTGACACTGATTTTGACGTAAATTGATCAAGTTTTGTCGTATGTCATCACATAACTTTGCATTGACGTTGCTTTTTATGTTTAGTCTTTGCAAAGTTATTTGACTGTTTATGTACACTCAAATTTCGCTGTTTTTGAGTGCTTTTTCGCTGCATATTGCGATTGCATCGCTAATAACTTGTAGTTTCGCTTTTGTTATGATTATTTTGTCAGAAACGCTTATCACTTTGCTGTATCTGATGAGTTCATGCGTGAATATCACTGTCATTCTCGTTTCTGTTTCAATCTCTGCTATCTTTTTTTGAATTTGCAATGCGTCAATGTACATCACTATGTTTTTTGTCTTTTTGATAATTCTTTCTAATTCTCTGTAGTGCACATTGATCATTTTGCAAGTTTCGCTTTTTGCAAATTCAATTTGAATTCTTGCTAAATGCTTAATTTCTTGATCTCACGATTTCTTGAAGTGAGAAATTTCAATTTCTTTTATTAAATTCAATGTTTTTTGCACTTTGTTCAATATTCAATATATCTGCATGAGTCTGTCTTTGCACTTCTTGACTTTTCAAGATAAATTCATCTTCATCTTGTTTCAGTTCAGATATTTTGATGCGTTCAAATCTAGATTCAATTCAATAAAGTATTGAAATGAGTATGAAATAAAGGTTTTTTTTCTGATAAAATGTTTTTTCAATAATTCAACTATTCAAATTGCATAGTTCTTGCACTTTTAATTTAATTGCATCTTCATTGATGAAATTTCAACTTTTATTTGCATAGCATCTATTGATGATGTTTGAAACGCACTCAGAATTTTTCGTAATGCAACGTTTTGCAGTTTGCGAAATTTAACTAAGTAGCTTTTTTGATTATTTCATCATATCTCGACGTCATAATTGCTAATAAACATGATGCATGTCAGATATAACTGCTTTTCTGATTTGACATTTAGTTTTCACTCGCTATTCATTAATTTAAACAACGAGTGTAACGTTCTTGTGACTGTTGCGATTTTCGTTTGCACATGAACTTTGAAGTTGAGCTTTCGATTCAGTCAGACTTCTAATCATCATACACATGTTTTTGATTTTATGATCATGTTATTGAGTAGAATAATCATTTGATTGAGTGTCATCTTGTGACTTTCAAAGTGTATCAGTTCAGATTTCAAGTCATCGAATTGCATTGTATTATTCTTAGCTTATGTGAAAGTAATTTTTGCTGCGTTTTTCAGTATTTTCACATTCTTGTCAATATTTCTTTCCTCAATGTATAGCATCACGTCATTAATATAGCTGAATGACTGTAAATTTTCAAACTTTGCGTGAATCTTTGAAAACAGATATTGAATATAAATTAGAAATAAAATGAGCGAGATAAATAAATCTTGTGATATTTCTGTGCTTATTTTCTTTGATTTCTGACGTTCGTCGTCAAATGCTAAGTCAATAACTTAATTTTGTAAGAAACATTTTACTCAATTGATTAAATTGACTGATATTTTCAATCTAATCAATATTTTGATCAGCTGTTTCAATGCAACATGATCAAAGACTTCTTTGACATCTAGAAGTAAACAAATAAGTGTGTTTTCTCGACTTTTCGTCATTTGCACATTATGTACTAAATTTAGTACTGCGTCTATAACTAATCTTTGTTTTCTATCTCTCATTTGATCAAAATTCAGCAGCTTATCATTAATTTCAGCTGTGTAAGACAATTGCACTGCTATTATTTTTTCTGCTACTTTGTTTAAACAATTTAGCAGCGTAATAATTCTGTATGTCTTTGAAATTGAATAATTTGACTTGTCTGATTTTTTTAGAATAATTCTCGTGCCTTTGCATAATATCTTCAAATGATAGTTGTTTTCAATCAAATCTGAGTATATTAAATTGAAGATTTTCAATATAGTTTTGTACGCTTGCTGTATGATTGCAAATGATATATCATCTGATTTGAATGCTTTTCTAAATGTTGAGAAGTTAATAGCGTGCTTGATTTTTTCTTCAATAACTCTTGATCACTGTATACTTTCGTTCAATAGTAATTCTTCATTGATTTGAATTTTCAAAAATGATGAGTACATTGCTTTCAAAAATGTCTTGCAATTTTCATTGAATTTGATCTTTAATTCTTTTTGCAAGTTTTATATCAAGAATAGCTTTTTGATTAAACGTGATTTAGTGAACTTGTATGTCTGAAACACTTCTTTTTCTTTAACGTTGTTTAAAAAATTAATTCAGAATTGATTTTTGATCAGCTTTATTGCATCATAATACGAATTTCGCATTTGCACTATCTTTGCTCATGCGTCATCATTTCTGCATCTTTTTCAGATTCGCTTTTTTGACAACAGCGTCTTTCACATTTCGATTAGCTCATTGTTTCACCAAAATTTTGATTTTACGCATATTCATTGTTTAAATACAAATAATTTTGACAAGCAACAAGATCAACTTATTTCTTAATACTTATTCAATAAACATTACTTTCAAGAAGATGAAAACAAATTATTTAAACTATTTAAAGACAGAACACATCATCAACATGATGCTTGCGCTTCATTCTGATCATCAAGAACAAATGAGAAGTGTCGTTAATGTAACATCAATGAGTGAGCAAGAAGTGATTATTGCTATCTTGCAGAAGAATTCAATCAAGACGAAAAATATACAGAAAGAATTACACAAGCTGCAAGTACTTTATGAGTTCAACGAACGTAAAAACAATGAGCTGATGCTTTAAAAAAAGATGAAAAGTTTAACAGAGATGATAAAAAAGCTGATGTATCAACGTGTTGTTATATTGATTGTTAATCAATGCATGAAGAATCAGCTAAAGAGATTGAAAAAAATAATAAGCAGACTTGAAAAAGAGTTCGTGAAGAAGAGAAAACACATTGACAGCTGAGCGAAGAAAGTGAGCATGAAGTTGACAACATCATTTGAAAGTCATCTTGTGTTCAACGTCAACATTATTTGAAAGTCATCTTGTGTTCAACGTCAACATATCATTGTTAATGCAAAATCATTATGAGAAATTTGAAGTAAAAAGAATCATGACAACAATAATGAAAAACATAGTAAGATGAATAAAAGAGATTGATGTCAACAAGATGTTATTGACACACAAGAACATAAAGATGATGAAAAGATAATCAAAACTGCTGATATTTCAAGTCAAGATGAAAAGCAGTAAAAAATTATTAAAGAAAAATGATTTTTGAATTAAAAAGATATCATTGAACATATATCTGTGCAAAGTCAGTTTTGAAGTAGTGATACATGAGATTAAAGTCAAAGAAATGTCTAAGAACATAGAGAAGAAAGAGATGAAAACACTCATTAAGATCAATAAAAATATATATTCAAAAATGATGAATGAGAAGATTAAGTGACTCATAAAAAAGAGTGAGCAGAAGAGATACATCTTGCTGATGATACATGTAATCAATGCTGAAATAATAAACAAGTTGATCAATGAAAGAGTATGTCATGAGATTGACATAAAGATCACACAGTTCTATGACTTAAGCTGCAAAGTGCATCAATGTTTAAAGTATCAAGAATATGATCACAAGATGTACAAGTGCAAAAACAAGCAGAAATGCATTTACTGCATGCTGAATCATCATTTAAAGCATTGTTTTCATAAACAGACTTAAAACATATGAAAATGTAAAGTATGTTGAGACATACACAGAGTCTTTGACTTTCAATGTCATAAACAATAAGCTGAAAAAGAAAGAATAAAGAAAGTCACAAAGCACAGATCTTTATATCATGTTGTATGAGAGCAGAAAGAACTCAAGACAGTGATATCAAAAACATTCACAAAAACATTTATTAATTTGAAATCGCTGATGAACAATGACTTGAAGAAAAAGAAGAGACATTCAATGAATGAAAGTCATCTGCTCAGCGTAATCATCACATCAGAAAACACTATACTGAATCACTTAATCAAGAAGTCAAGATCAAATGAATTAAAGTCAACATTAATTACGTCATTGTTAATGTTATCTTCTGTTGAGAATCTTGCAATCGAAGTAAGCACTTTGCAGATACTCAAGAAAACATTAAACAATTTGAAATGTGAATTTTAATGTTTCAGCAAAAGAAGCTTTGAATATTACAGTACAACGTTCACAAGTTCAGAAACAAGATGATAATAGCACTACTACATGAGAAAAAGATAAAAAACTATGACATTCTGATTCTTCAAGAACTCTGATGATTTAATAATATTTTCAAAGCATACTGCTCAGTAATTGTTAACTTCATACTGAAGAATAATGAAGATAAAATCTGTTTCTACATAAACAAGAGAATCAACAGCAACATCTGATACTCAACATGATACTTTAAAGATGTAAACACAATTATGTTATAAACATTAACAGATGATGCACAAATGATTCAGAAAATTATACACATTCATGAAGCATACAATTCATCACTCAAAGATCATGAAATTATTCATGAAAAAGAAAATCTTTCAGACATTGAAAAGATGCTGTACATGTTAAGAGAAAGCAATCTTGTAAAAGACTTCAATCTGCATCACTTCACATGAAAAGAATTATTCTATTCAAGACAACATTTATTGTTGAATGAGTTAATTAAAATGATCACAAACATTAATGCATCACTAGCATTATTTCAAGACACAATTACGAAAGATTATCAAGAATCTCAAATGATAATAAATTTAATTTTCACGACAGATAATATTATGAATCAATTAATATGATGTGAAATCAATGAAAAAATGAAAAACTTCTTAAATAATTTATTGATACAGACAATTATAGATTTCAGAGTTCGCAAAAAGTCAGCATGAAAATCGTGTTGTAACTGAAAGATAATGAATGAAAAGAAATTCATCAATATTTTGAAAGAACAAATGTTGAAATCATTGTTGAATCATGAAATAAAACGTCAATGTATAAATGAGTATAGTAAATGATGAAAGTACTTTTGATTTTCTGAAAATTATTTTGCATCTTTATTATTTTATTGAACAGATGCAATCTTTATGTTGAGATGATGTGAACATCTGCAATGCATTTTTTATATTTTTTTCATCATTGCTTTTACTGACTTCTGTGATACTGCGTTATTGCAATGCTGTCACTAGTCAAAATCATTGCAGCGAGAGTTAATCACTTGCATTTTAACTGTATTTTCACGTCTTTTTTAATTAAGTTGTTTAGAAGCATCACTTTCTTGATAACAAGAAAATGAGAAATGATGCAATTGATACTCATCATATAAATGCATATCAATTCACATGTTTATCTGATTTTCTGCATATGATTGTTGATTCAACTGCGTAACGTGATCTTGTCTTGTAACATGTTCAAATGAACATGCAGTGAGCTTGTAAACATTTCTACTTTCAAAGTCTTAATGCTTATTCTTTTGAACATTTTTGCAACATAATGCAGAGTTTGATTCTGTAATGTTTCAAGTTTGTATTCTTTGTTTAACAACTCTTTCTTTTTTTCTCGCTGATGTTAAACTGATGCTTTGAATGCAATTTCTGATCTTATTACTGCTGAGTATATTTATCTTGCTTTTGTGAAGATTGCTTCTCATGTAAAGACTTCAAGTCAATTAAGTGCTAGCATTTATGTGACATGATTTGCTTTGATTTGACAAAAATGCGCGTCTCATTGCAATTTTGTGTTCAGTTGTACTTTTAAAACTTGCACATCTGATTTTAACTTAATAACTGAGCTTTTTATTTGTATATTAATCATCATGTCAAATCTTTTTGATTTTCTGATGAAGTGCGTAAGTTCATACTTTTTTGATGCAAATATTACGTCATGAGTGTGAGTTCATTTCACGCAGACATTATGCATTTTGCTCAATGTTTTGCAGATTTCTTCAATGAATTTATCATATGCTAAAATGTTAATATCATTTATGAAGTCAAGTACTTTGATTTTAATTCTCAATGCTTTGCACTTCTTAATCAAACTTGCGTTGAAGAATAGAAAGAGAATTAATGAAATGAGAAACTTCTGCGATATATCTGCATTTATCTTACGCATATCACTCATTTATTCGTTGAATCTCAGCAATGTTTCTCAATTTTCAAGAAAGCTGCATGCTCATTTGACTATGTAGTCTGAAGTTCTTTTCATTTTCAGAATATGCAGAAGTCTGACGTGCAAGACTTAATTGAATGCTTCAATGATGTTTAAACTCAGCATGAATGTTACATATTTAATTTTGCAGTCTCATATTGTGTGAACTTGATCTACTAGTAAATTTAATGTTGAGATCATGAATCACTTGCATTTTGCTTTCATTTGAGCATCAGATAGCATATGATGAATCTCAGCTATATTGCTCAATCTTTTAATCATGATTGACTTCAGAGCTTTTCTCATGATATTAAGCAAAGTAATAAGTCAATATGTTTTTGAATTAATATAATCACTCTTTTTCAATTTGCATAGTACTATTGTTTAAGTCTTTTTGAACTGCTTTGAATGATATCTGTGTATTACATATGCATTGAATAAACTCATCAATATCAAGATCAATTTTGCAAAATCTGTTTGCAACGCTCTGTTTAAAATGTTTGAGATATTTGATGCTTTGTCTGCTTTTATTCTTTTAATTGTTTGTTTCACTTCATCTTCTAAAATGTGTAAATCAAATGACATTGTCAAGAATACAAATGAGTTTGTAATATCATTGATGTTCATCTGAAAGAATGAAAGAAAGAAATTTTCTTGCAATATCTTGATTTTTTTCTTGAACATTATTATTATTTAATCAATGTCACTTTGCTTTAATGACAAAAACTGAGAAAGTTTTTTGAATAGCTGACTTTTGATTCTGACTCATTTTGCGACGCATCATATTAACTTGAGTGTGTTACTCAGCTCATGCATTTGTGATTTGAAATGTGCATGCTTTGCTTGTTGAATGATCTTGTTTTTATGATCATTGTGTTTCAGATATTCATTTCACGCATCTAGTGTGCTTTGTGTTTTTCATACAATTTGCAGTCATCTTGATTTCATTACTATCTCTGAGCAGTTTGAATTTTAGAAGTTTTTTGCTCAATTTGATGACTTTGTCAAAAGAGTAGATTTTTCAATGATCTTCTGTAACATCTTGATAACTTTGCACACTCTTTCGTTCATCATCATCTTGCTGTTCAAAGAACGATTCAACGAAAGATGCATATGCAGATACGCGCTCAATGCTTCTGTGTTTATTTTCTTTCATAATTATCAAGTTGAACACTGTACTGAAGTTGTTTATAAACAAAGTTCTGTGACAATCAAAAGATGATTCAATTCTTGATGCAAATCAATATGTATCTTGCACTTGCATATCATGAACTGTATTTTCTCGCTGCTAAAGACTAAATTAATAATTGTAAACTGATTATGAATCTTGCGAGTAATAATGTCTGATTTCAGCAATAATTTCAGCTTAGTGTTAGTAATGATGTCAAGTAAACTGTTAATTATTGCATGTTGAGTGAAACATCTTCATCTCTCTTAGTGAGAATGATGTAGATTGAAATCTTTCATGATCAGTTGTTTGCAATCGTCTTTAAGTAGCTCGCTTGAAAAATCTGTATCAAAAGCACATATTGAATGTGAATTTAAGTCATAAATCACTAAAAGAGATGAGAAAAATCAATAGATTAACATTTTCAATCTTTATTCAGCTGAAAATGAAACATGATTATTTCAAAAGCTATTTGCATCAATTATTAAAGAATAATTGTATTTATTTATTAGTTATATTACATTGAAATGTTTTAAGAATAATTACAACGCACGCAAAATGAACTTTTGAACAAAGCATTATAAACAAGAAAGAAAAGACTGAGTAGATGAATAAATGATGATAAATTGCATAAGCAGCAGTAATGTTGATTCAATGATAATTGCAAGTAGCATTGATTCATTGCAAAGAGACAGCAACGTGAAGTCTAAACATTTACACAATGATGAGATGAAAGTTATTAGCATCATTAATCTACTAACATAAATATTGATGTTAAAGAAAGAGAAGAGCAAAGATCACTCATGAAAAGAAGTGATTTTAAAGCTGATTCGACGTTTTCAAAACATTTCAGAAAGAAAGATTGAAAATCAAAATGTATTCATCATGAAAAATGTATAAAAGTTGAAGACATTCATTCAACTTCTTAATAAACAATTACAAACATAAGAAAATATGCATTTTACATTTAAAACATCATCATGAATTAATGTAGCAAAAGAAGAAGCAACAATTGAAAAGCAGCAATTCAAAGATGATTTGTCATCACTTTGCAAGAAACATAAGATTCTAGTAAAAATAGTGAAGAAAAAAAAGATGAAAGAGATACAAAAGAAATCAATTGATCAGATCTTTCAAGAAATTGCAAATGTGTTGATGATGCAACAAAATTTAATAATGTTGCTTTATAAGTTTGAAAGTGAAGATATTGCACTTCACATGATGAGTTCAAAAATTCAAGCAGCTTTAAAAAAGTCTCAAACATGAGTAAAGAAAATTGCAAGCTCAGCGCACATAATGCATAAAAGCTTCGCGATACTAGCACATGATGTACACATTATACTGAACACAAGCAATCAGAAGATAATTATCAAAAGACTGATAAAGAACAATGCAAAACTTCATGAAAATCTAAAGATGCTGAAAATAGCTTAACTCAAAAAGATAGTCAAGAGTGAGAAGATTCACTCATTACTCATCATAAAAATCATGATCAAAATGATGATGAATCAACTGCTAAATGTAAACATGCTGAACTCATATTAAGAATGTTTATGCAAATTGTTTGAAAAGAACTGTCATATCACACAGTGCTATAAATGCTTTGATTTTAATCATATGATTAAATTCTGCAAAAACAAAAAGTGTTGCTTCAAATGCATAGATAAACATCACATCAAAAGATGCGTTGTATTAATGAATAAAAGATGATGTGTGAACTGCAATGATAATCACGAATTTTGAAAACACTCATGTCTCAAGTGAAAATTACAGATAAAGCAATCAAAAGAAATCTTTTGAAATAAATAAATTAAATACATTCGCAATTTGTAAAGAGTGACAGTGACAGATTTTAGCGCTTTTAACGATCAATATCTTGAATATTTATTTAATCTCATGTCTTAGATTTGCGTCACTTTTAGCTGAGACATATTCATAAAAGCGTCAATATTCTTAACATCTTTAGCATTTCTAGCATTCTCATGAGCGCAGTATGCGTCTTTATCATTTAATTCAATAAACATGACTATTTTAACATTTGTAGCATTAATATGTAGTTGCAACGTTGAATAATTAATGATTGATTTGACTATTTAAATAATAGTTATTTAATATATGCGTCGGGAAAGTCAATGAGAAAGTTAATGAGAAAGTTAATGAGAAAGTTAATGAGTAAACTAGAAAGATAGAAAGTCATGTAGAATGATTGATAGAATCGTGTTTGAAGCTTGGTAGAAAACAAATTTGATTCTTGATTACGAAGCAATTGTCAATTCAAAACTTGATGAAAAGTCATGTAGAAGTCATGAAGAAAGTCATGTAGAGAGTCATGTAAAGAGTTATGTAGTAAAAATTCAGTAAATAACTCGATCAAAAGATCAGTAGAAAGCTTACTAGTAGAAAGATCAATAGAAAGATCAATTGAAAAATCAGTAGAAAGTTCACTAGATGACTTGATCGAAAGATCAGTAGAAAGATCAGCGAGAATGCTTGATAGAAAAACATGAAGAGTGCTTGATAAAGAGTCATGAAGAATGCTTGATAGAAAGTCATGTAGAAAGTCATGTAGAAAGCATTGTTTAATTCGTGTTATGCGTTTGATTGACGCGTATTTTGAAGCATGTAGAATGTTTGGTAAAGTGTTTAATAGAAAGCTCAGTCGATAGCTTAATAAATAGCTCAGTAGAAAGATTGATAGAAAGATTGATAGAAAGATTGGTAGAAAAGTTGATAGAAAGATTGATAGAAAGATTGATAGAAAGATTGATAGAAAGATTGATAGAAAGATCAATAGAAAGATTGGTAGAAAGATTGATTGAAAGATCAGTAGAAAGCTCACTAGATGACTCGATCAAAAGATCAGTAGAAAGCTCACTAGTAGAAAGATCAATAGAAAGATCAATAGAAAGATCGATTGAAAGATTAGTAGAAAGATCAATGAAAAGCTCAGTAGAAAGCATTGTTTAAAGCACTGTTTAACGTGTTTTGTGCGCTTGATTGACGCATTTGATAAAGCGTTTGATAAAGCGTTTGATAAAGCATTTGATAAAAAGTTTGATAAAGAGTAGTAGAATGATGAGTAAATGAGTGAGTAAATAGACGAGTAGAGTGAAGAGTAAATGAGCGAGTAGAGTGATGAGTAAATGAGTGAGTAGAGTGAAAAGTAGATGAGCGAGTAGAATGATGAGTAGGTGAGCGAGTAGCTAGATGAGTAGAGTGAAGAGTAAATAAGCGAGTAGAGTGATGAGTAGATGAGCGAGTAAATGAGCGAGTAGAATGAAGAGTAGATGAGCGAGTAGATAAGCGAGTAGATAAATGAGTAAATGAGCGAGTAAATGAGTGAATAGATAAGTGAGTAAATAAACGAGTAGTAAACTGAATGTGACAAAAGAAACGAAAGTGATAAAAGTGATAAAAGCAATGAAAGTGACAAAAGTGATGAAAGTGATGAAAGCAATAAAAGCGCGATTCAGTTCAACAATATATGAAATGATTGCAGATTTTATTCATAAAATCTGATCATATTCAGATGAGCTCAGCTAAAATTTCAACTTTATCTCGCTTTAAGCGACAAATGTTTCTTTAGCTAAATTCAATAATTCAGTTCACTTCTCAAACTGCAAATGTGCAAAAAGATTTGATTTATCATAAAGTTATTTGTAGCTGTTGTTGACTCTGTGCAAAGACAGCTTTTTATATGCTTTTAATTGTTGAGAATCTCTTGCATTTTCTAATTTGATATTTTTATATCTGTTCAGACGTTAAGTTTTTTGAGTCACTAATCATGCATGAAGAGTGATTGACTCATCTCTTCTTAACTTTCATCACTTGTCATGTTGACTTGTTGATGTCTCGACTGCTTGTCATTGTTAAGATGTTCATTGAACTCAATAAATTTTTTGAACTCATGAGATTCATTGAATTCAAGAAATTTAGAAAGAAAGAAGAAAATGAACAATTATTTTTTGATACTTCAGAATACATTTGTAGTTTAAGAAGTAAACTGAATTATTGAGTTTAGCTAAAGAAACATTTGTCGCTTAAAGCGAGATAAAGTCAAGATTTTAGCTGAGCTCATTTGAATATGATCAGATTTTATGAATAAAATTTGTGATCATTTCATATGTTGTTGAACTGAATCTGCGTTTATTCATATGTCATTGAACTGAATTACGCTTTCGTCGCTTTCGTTGCTTTTATCACTTTCATCGCTTTCATTTCTTTCGTTGCATTCAACCTACTACTCATTTATCTACTCGCTTATCTACTCGCTTATTTACTTGCTTATCTACTTGTTTATCTACTCGCTCATCTACTCTTCATTCTACTTGCTCATTTACTTGCTCATCTACTCGTCATTCTACTCACTCATTTACTCTTCACTCTACTCACTCATCTACTTTTCACTCTACTCATTTAGCTACTCGCTCATCTACTCATCATTCTACTCGCTCATTTACTCTTCATTCTACTTGTCTAGCTACTCGCTCATTTACTCTTTACTTTACTCGCTCATTTACTCATCACTCTACTCACTCATTTACTCTTCACTCTACTCGTCTATTTACTCACTCATTTACTTATCACTCTACTTTCTATTGAACTCTCTATTAAATGCTTTATCAAAAACTCTATTAAATGCGTTGATCAAGCGCACAAAACACATCAAACAGTGCTTCAAACAATGCTTTTTACTGAGCTTTTCATGAATCTTTCTACTAATCTTTCAATCGATCTTTCTATTGATCTTTCTACTAGTGAGCTTTTTACTGATCTTTTAATCGAGTCATTTAATGAGCTTTCTACTGATCTTTTGATTAAGTCATCTAGTGAGCTTTCTACTGATCTTTCAATTGATCTTTCTATCAATCTTTCTATCAATCTTTCTATCAATCTTTCTATCAATCTTTCTATCAATCTTTCTATCAATCTTTCTATCAATCTTTCTATTGATCTTTCTATTGATCTTTCTATTAATCTTTCTATTAATCTTTCTATTAATCTTTCTATTAATCTTTCTATTAATCTTTCTATCAATCTTTCTATCGACTTTTCTATCAATCTTTCTATCAATCTTTCTATCAATCTTTCTATCAATCTTTCTATCAATCTTTCTATCAATCTTTCTATCAATCTTTCTATCAATCTTTCTACTGAGCTATTTATTGAGCTATCAACTGAGCTTTTTATTAAACACTTTATCAAACATTTTATATGTTTCAAAATATGCGTCGATTGAACGCATAACACGAATCAAACAATGCTTTCTACATGACTTTCTACATGACTTTCTACCAAGCATTCTTCATGACTCTCTATCAAGCACTCTTCATGTTTCTCTATCAAGCATTCTCGCTGATCTTTCTACTGATCTTTCAATCAAGTCATCTAGTGAGCTTTCTACTGATCTTTCAATCAATCTTTCTATTGATCTTTCTACTAGTAAGCTTTCTACTGATCTTTTGATTAAGCCATTTACTGATCTTTTTACTACATGACTTTCTACATGACTCTTTACATGACTCTTTTTATGACTTTCTACATGACTTTTCACCAAGCTTTGAATTACTTCGTAATCAAGAATCAAATTCGTTCTCTATCAAGCTTTAAACACAATTCTATCAATCATTTTACATGACTCTCTATCTCTCTAGTTTACTCATTAACTTTCTCGATGCATATATTAAATAGCTATTATTTAGATAGTTAAATCAATCATTAATTATTCAACGTTGCAACTACGTATTAATGCTACAAATGTTAAAATAGTTGTGTTTATTGAATCAAATGATAAAGACGCATACTGCGCTCATGAAAATGCTAGAAATTCTAGAAATGTTGAAAATATTGACGCTTTTATGAATATGTCTCAGCTAAAAGTGACGCAAATCTGAAACATGAGATTAAATGAATATTCAAGATATTAATCGCTAAAAGCGCTAAAATCTGTCACTGTCACCCTTTACAAATTGCGAATATCACATCATTAAGATGCTGATGCTTAGTTGACTTGAAGTCTTCATTTAAGAGATTACATTCACAAAAGCAAGATAAATATACTTTGCAATGATAAAATCAAGAATGATGTTTGAAGCATTAATATAACATCAATGTGATAAAGAAGAAGAATTGTTGAGTGCAAAATGAAAATTAAAAACTCTTCAGAATCAAGCGTTGCATCATGTGATCAACGTTTTCAGAAAAGTGAACATTGAAACGTGTTAAGATCATGTTTAAAAACTAATCAGAGAGCGTGCGTGACTAGAATGTTTGATCTATAAAGATAGTTATAACTAAGACTTTAAAAATATCGAAGAAAGAAGATACAAAAGACAAGAAGAACATGCTCTATATAATAGTTACTCAGATTGACGCTAGTCTCAAAGAAGACGTGTTGAAACACAAGAAAGATGTTGATTTGAAAAATGTTTGTGATACAAAGAAATATGTTTGTCTAGAAATCTGTTGATCACTTGTAACACAAAGAAGTATGTTTTTTTAAAAGACAATAGAAGCTGATTAGAAGATGCTAGAAAAGAAAAAAGATGCTGAGTCATATCTGAGTTAAATCTGAGTCAGATTTAGATCAGATCTTAACTAAATCATTGACTAATTCTAATCATTACACAGAGTACTTGCTAGCGTGCACTGCAAATTGATTAAAGCTTCAGCCTTGTTCAATCTTGATACGCTCGTAACATTACTTTTTTCTTTGAAAATTCATGTTTGCATGAATAAAACAAATGAAACGCAAATTTTTTTCACTGTTTTTCAATTTAGTGTGACTTGTCTGAATAAAACTTATAAAATTCAACTAGAACTTCTTTCAAGCTCTTAAATTCTTCTTTGTTGACATAGTATCATTCGTTGTTTCAATCTAGTCTTGTTCATTTGACTTTGTATTGTATTTGATCTTGATAGCATCTAGAGTTCAAAATATCATCTATCTCTTAATACTCATCATCTTTGATAGTGAGAGATTTAGATAATTCTGAATGCTGTTCTGATAAAAGATTGTCAAAACAAGAACGTAATAGCTTTAAATTGAACATTGAATGCAGCTGCTTTATGCTTATTGATAGACGAAGATGATAGAAGATTTCAACTTTGACAGTGATTTGATAAGATTTTAGCTGTTTGTCTTTCAAAATCTTACATGATCTAGTTGTCTTTATGTTTCTAGAGAATAATTAAACTCGGTTGTTTACTTCATAGATGACATCTCATCTATGTTTATTGATCTGAGCTTCAATGATTTGCTTCGTTTTTTTCAATTGCTGATGATTAAAAATAAGAAGCTCTTTCATTTAAATGATAATATTGTTTGCTTTTCTAGCTTCAAGACGCTCATAAGTAGTTTCGTAGTTAGTCGTATCTGAATCAAAACTCATTCGTGAATGAAAATTCTTATTGAAGTAGAATGAAGTCATTGAGATAATCGAGAAGATATTGAAATTCTCGCTGAATTCTATCATTAATAGTCATTTTGCTCAGTTATTCTGCATGTAATTGCAGTAAATTCTTAATTCGCATTCAACATCTTGATTAACTCATTTTAATTAATCATTGATTTCAAAATGATAAACTATTAATAAACTAGTTGTAATTCTTAGTTACTTGCAAAGACTTTGTCACATGATTGATATGAATTGAGAGTCTCTGTTTGAAACAATAGAACTAGATAGATCATGAAGTCAATAAATGTTTCATAGCATGATTCAAATCATTTCTTCGACTGAAATGCTCTCGTCTTCTCAATGACAGAAGACATAGTGATGTTTCTTGATAAGTCAACATATGATTATGCAAATGACGTTATAATTTTCTGATAGAGATAGCTCAATGATGAAGTTCATAGTTATATCTTTTCAGCATTTCTGTGAAATTGAAAGAGAATGAAGAAGTTCATTGATGCTATCTTTAAATGTCTTACTTCGTTGACAAACATGACAGTTTCAAATGTAACATCTAATCATTGCTTGATGATCTGATCAATAGTAGAAACGTTGAACTAAATCAGTAGTTCTTCAATTGTCAGAGTGAAAGATGAAAGATTAATCATGAATTTTCTTTAGCAATTTCATATGCATATTCTCAGAAACTCACAGTAAATCTTTTCTGAACAGAACATCATCAATAATCTTGCAGTGCTTCAATTCAGTGCTATGTAACTTGAGCTTGTTTATACTCATTGCAAAGCTCATTTGTCTTGTTTTACTTGCTGATAGAGATCATCTTCAGATTCAATAGCTAGAACATTTATTCTATTGAGTGTTAGAATGATCTAATAGTGATCTTCAGTACGCTGAGTTGATTCAGAAACGTTGATCAGAAACATTCTGATTAAAGCATTGACTTTAGTGTTTATTTTGTCTGATTGAAAAATGATCTGAAAGTTAAACTTGAATAGAATGTCTAGATAATTCACTTAACGTCAAGTTAACTGTTTGTTTTTCATGAAAATCTTCAAAGTCTGATGATCAATGAACATTTGAATGAGCAGCTCTGTGCATTCTAGCTTAAGTCTTCAGTGTTCAAAGCATCGAATAATGACTAGTAATTTCTTGTCATAGATGTGATAATTGCATTTAGCAAGAATCATGCTCTTGCTGTAGAATGCTACTGAGTGAAGAACATTCTCATCATCGTACTGTGATAATATTTCACCTTTGACGTAGTCAAATGCATCGATTTCTAGAATAGTCTGTCGTTTGAAATTGAAATGTCGTAGTACTGAGATTGAGCTGACTTGTTTCTTTAGATCATCGAAAGCTTGAATACAGACTTCATTTCATACAAAAAACGTGTTCTTTCTAGTCAACTGAGTGAACAATTTGACTAGCTTCGAGAAGTTCTTAATGAAACGATGATAGAAGTTAATGAATTTCACGAAGCTCTGAACTTCTTTTAGATTGATCAATGTAACTCAGTTGACTATGACTTTCACTTTGATAAAATTCATATGAAGATCTTGTTTTGAAACTATGACTTCTAAGAAGACAGTTTCTTTTACATTGAATTCGCACTTTCAAATATCTACTTGTAAATCAGCTTCTTGTAAACAATTTAATATCATCTTGACATGTTGTCAATGTTCTTGTTGAGTTTTGCTGTAAATCAGAATGTCGTTTAGATAGACTTGACAAAAGTCATTTAGAAAGTTTTAAAGAATGTTATTCATATACTGCTGAAACAAGACAGAATCATTGATAAGTTCAAAAGATAACATCTTTGATTTGTATGCTTTTAAAGCGATGATAAAGATAGTGTAGTCTTCACTATTAGAATGCATTCGCAGTTTGTTGAAAGCTGAAATGATATCTAATTAAGTCAGATGCTTGCAATCAACTATTTTGTTGATCATCTCTTTTATGAGCGATAAAGAATAGCGATTTCTTTTGATAATAGCATTGAGCTTTCAATAGTTAACGCAGAATCATAAATCTTCATTTGCTTTTAGAATAAACAGAACGAGTGAGAAATACGAAGCTTTGCTAGAAGTTATAAATTCTTTGAAAAGATTCTCGTTCAGATATTTCTTTACTTTCTGAAGCTTGTAAAAAGACATTTAATATGCTCGATAATAAAATGACGTTGCGTCACTAGTAAGCTCTATCTTATGATGATACAAATGATGAGACAATAGCTTGTCTGCTTGAGCTTGATCAAAGACATTTAGAAAATTCTGATATTTCAATGATAGCTTGACTTTAATATCTTCTAGATTCTGAGTCGTTTCATTGATTGAAAAGACGTTTATGACATCAAGTTTGAATTGAGTATTGTAGATGATTTCTCTATTGATGTCTTCAACAAACATAGCAAAAATTTCTGTCTGATCTTTCTGTTTTCGTTTTACTAGTGCTTGAAAAGAGACAACGTTTATATTTTAAATCAAGAATGATTCTTTCTGAATGAATGAAACTGAGTGCTTGAGCATCTTAAAGATCTTGCTGTGAGCTACTGAAGAAGTCAAAGTTGATCGCGATCAACTTAAGTGCTTTGTATTTGATGAGATTGAAAAAATCGAAATCGAAATATTTAATTGATCAGAGAATATGATAGTATCATGTTTCATGTTCAATAATATTTCATTTTTGTTCATTCAGAGTTTGCTCAATATAGCTTCATGATGCTCGATATCAACTATCAGCATTGACACAGTCAATTTCTTATGACTTTCAATCATAAGATTGAGTAGAATCTTATGAGTAATAGTCTTTCTAACTAACTTCTCATCATAGTTTCGTATTAACTTCTCTTTTGCTAGTAATATAGATTGTATTTCAAGTTTCTGACATACTTTATTAACTAGCTTGTCATGTATCAGCATGTAGATAATGAAATCACTATCTATCAAAGAGCAAAGACTGAATGAATTGCTTTGAAAAATAAAAGAAGCATTGATCAGAAATAACTTTTCAAAATAGTTTTCTTTTAATAGAACTTCAATTTAACTGCACAAAGATATGATCTCTACTTCTTTAATGACTCTGAAAAAGATAGTTAGTTTTTTGAATCAGAATCAGACTCAAAGTTCAATGTAAATTGATTAAACTCATCATCTTTTAATGCATTGACTTTCGATCGATCAGAGTACTCTTTAGAAGTATAATTTGATTTGTAACAAATAAAACAGATTTCAACTTGAAAATCAATGTCTTTGATGTTAATTAAAATCACGTTGCACGACTTTGAATGATTAACGAGTGTAGTGACTTCAATCTTTCTATAGAAATTCAATGAATCTCATTTCTCAGCAAAGATGACTTGCTTTCTGACTTTGATCAAGAATTTCTTTTCTTTGATGTCATTCATGACTCGATGCTCATTGTTCAAATGAATCAAATAACTATGAATTTCATTGAAAGATTCTGATTGAATCAACTGATTACTTCAAGCTGTATGAAGATGATAGACTATCTTGTCTTGTAAATCAATGATCAATTGCTTTTCATGATACTTTAGATAAAAGAACAGACGTTGAAATATTGAATAGAAGTCGCTGAATTTGCTCTTTTCTTGAATGAGATTAGCATATTCTCTTTGAAAGTTTGTCTCTTTGTCAAGATCATTATATAGCTGAGCAAGTTCATTTAACAAATCATTGATTATTCTATAAAGATTCAATGAATCATGTTGACATCAAGCTAAAGTAACTTTGACTACGTTTTCGTCGATTCTGAAGTAAATATAAATCAGTATGACTCTATCAGTATCAAAATGATTGACGTTAATCTCTAGCTTGTCATGAATCTTTTCTTGTCAATCATCTCAGAAAGATTCTGTTTCATCAGTAAATAGAGATGAATTTGAAAGCTTTTGAAATCACTTGAATGAATTGAACATGATGAAAGAAGTAGAAGTATCTTCTTTAGTCAATCGCAGTCGATGTTGTAGTTTCATCATCTGATCTTGAAGCTTTTTAAAATTTAAATTCAATCGTTCTTTTGCTCAATTAATTTCTTCGAAACAAGTCTTTCATATCTGTTCACTGAGTATTTTATCAAATAGCTCACAAGCTTCTACATTTAAATCTCGTTGAGTTTGAAGATTGTTTAAATCTTCTAGAAAAACTTCTAAATCTTGTTTGATTCAATGTTGTAGCTGCTTTACATTTTTGATATCTCAGAGAATAAAGACTTTCAGAGATTCATTGAATGTCTGAAAGTGAGACAAGAATTGATGATGTTTTCATACAAAGTCAGTTTTAAGAAATTTCAATAAATGAGAAAATAACTTAAGATAAATGACTGAATTGAAGCTTTGATTACTCTCAAAGAAATTGAATTGAGTATTCACAAATGATTGAATCATGATGAAGATTTTGATGATTGAGCGAATGATGATACTCAACAGTAGATAGTGAGATCATTTGTTAAAGTGTTCAGTTTTCAAAGAAGAATGTTGCTGATTTGAGAGAATTTTTTGTGATTTTCAAGCAATCAACAAAGATTCTTTATTGTTGATTCTATTAATTGATTTGAAC
>JAABUW010001423.1_pt1 | contig 40216 bp, 40 predicted proteins | sample 5560081 | NCBI WGS metagenome assembly JAABUW01 (sample SAMN10711882, study PRJNA513363) | rock metagenome | isolation source: Antarctica rocks | place: Antarctica: Victoria Land, Knobhead sud | reverse complement strand
GCGGAAGATCTCGTCCAGCAGGTCCACTGGGTCGGCCGTAAGCAGCCGTTCCGGGCCCTCGTGCAGCAGCCGGACCATGGCCTCGGGGACGGCCTCGAAGGTGGCCGACGACAGGACGAGGAGCCGCTCGCCGCGGGCCAGCCAGGCGGTGCCCGGGCTGCCCGGGGTCGCGGGGACCATCAGGGTGCGGCCGGCCCGGACGAGCAGGGCCGGCGGCGCCCACGTGGCCCGGACCCGGATCGACCCGTCGGCATGGCACCACACGGACGTCGAGGAGGAGGGGAAGGCTCCCGGGAGGTCTGTGGCCATCGGCGAGGCGACGCCGGGATCGGCAACGAGAACGCAGACGCGGCCCTCGCCGGGGACGGCTCTGGCTGCTCGGGCGGCACCCTCGTGGACGACGACGGTGAACCCGGCGGCGCTGACGCGGCGTGGTTCCCGGTGGAGCAGCTGGGGGACGAGTGTCGTCGTCATGGCATGGGGCTCTCGATCTCGAGGACGTTCGTGAGCCCCGTGCGGCTGAGCTGTTCCAGGGACCGGGCGCTCGGACTGCTGAGGACGACCCGGATCCGTCGTGCGGAGCAGGTGCGCTTGACCCAGAGCAGGGTGGCGATGCTGGCTGAGGACAGCCGGTCGACACCGGACAGGTCGATGACGAGCGTGTCGGCCCCGCCCGCGACGAGCCTCGGCAGCTGCCAGCGCAGGTCGCTCAGGCCCTGCATGAGGTGGCGGTCCTCGAGGGCGACGCGCACGGTCTGCTCCTGCCTGCTGAGGACGGTCAGTCCCGTCATCACCTTCTCCTCTCCGCCGGAGGCCGGACCGGCCCGGGGGGGTCGGCGGCTGCTGTCGATGTCCCCAACCCTGCCGAGCGGATGTTGAGACCAGACCGCCCGTCTTGTTGCGGTTTGATGACGAGGGCGCGGCTGCTGCGCGTGGACCCTGACCACGGTCCGTCGGGAGCCCCGCCACTGGGGCAGGATGGGCGGGTGGCACTGAAGCTGTTGGTCCTCGAGGACGATGACGGCATCAGGACCGCGCTCTCCCTGGCCATGGAGGACGAGGGCTACGAGGTCCTCGAGGCCTCGTCCGCCGAGTCGGCACTCGTGCTCGTCGGCCGGACGCCGCCCGACCTCATGCTCGTGGACCTCATGCTCGGCGGGATGGACGGCTTCGCCTTCATCCGTGAGATCCGCCCGTACAGCCAGTCGCCGATCATCGTCCTCAGCGCCAAAACCGACACGAGTGACATCATCACCGCCCTGGAGGCTGGGTCGGATGACTACGTCACGAAACCCTTCCAGGTCAAGGAGATCAGCGCCCGCCTGAGGGCGATGCGCCGCCGGGCAGCGGTCCCCGTGACGCCGTCCCACGCCGACCCGGGGACCCTGGTGCTCGACCCCCACCAGGGTCCTCTCCTGCTGGACTTCAACGCCGGCGTGGTCCGGTGTGGCCGTGACGAGGTCCATCTCACGGTCACGGAGTACCGCCTGCTCTGCGAGCTCGCGTCACCACCGGGTCGGGTCCTCAGCCGGCGTGCCCTCCTCGAGCGGGTATGGGACCACGGCTTCTTCGGGGACGAGCGCATCGTCGACGTCCATGTCCGACGACTGCGGACCAAGATCGAGTCCAGCGCCAGCACGCCAACCATCGTCGTCACCGTGCGCGGCCAGGGCTACCGTCTGGACACCACGTGAGTGGGCCGTGGGAGCGGTTGGGCCTGCGGGGGACGGTCACGGCATACTTCGCCCTCGGAGCCCTCCTCGTCTCGGCCCTGCTCTCGGTCGGCACCTACTTCGCCGCGCGGCACTACCTCATCGAGCAGCGCCAGCAGACCGCCCTGCGCCAGGCGTTCGCTGACGCCTCCTATGTCGCCGACGGCCTGCTTACCCAGGGGGTGAACGTCCCCCAGGTCCTCGGTTCGGTCAACGCCCCGTCCGACTCCGAGGTCATCGTCCGGCTCGGCGGACGCTGGTACACCACCTCCTTGACCCAGGGACCGCAGACCATCCCGTCGACGGTGACGACCGGCGTCGGAGAGGGTGGGGTGTCCTACGTGTGGACCCGGACCAGGGGCGCTGCGGCGATCGTGATCGGCGTCCCCCTTCCGGCCGTCGACGCAGAGTTCTACGAGGTGGCCGTCACGGGCGAGCTCACATCGACCCTTTCGACGCTCTCGATCGTCCTGGGCTCCTTCGCCCTGCTCAGCACCACTGCCGGGGCGGCGTTGGGACGCCTCGCGTCCCGTCGGCTCATGACGCCGCTCGACGACGTCGCCAAGGCGGCCGCGCAGATCGGGGCCGGTGGGCTGCACACCCGGCTGCCACCGACCGACGACCCGGACCTCGCCACGATCGTCGGGTCCTTCAACAGCATGGTGGAGGCCCTCGATGAACGGATCCAGCGCGACGCCCGCTTCGCCGCGGACCTGGGTCACGAGCTCCGCTCCCCCTTGACGACCCTCGTCGCGAGCGTCCAGATCATCCAGCGCCGGCGGGACGAGCTGCCCGAACGCACCAGACGGGCGGTCGACCTCGTGTCGGTCGAGCTCGACCGCTTCCAGCGCACCCTGGAGGACCTGCTCGAGCTGGGTCGGCTCGACGCGGGCGTGCGCGGCCAGGTCCTCACCCGCGTCGACGCCGGGGAGCTCGTGCGGGTGACCCTCTGGGACAGCCACCGGCCGGCGGACCTGCTCGACGTCGAAGACTGCGACCTCGGCATCGACGTCGACAAGCAGCAGCTCAGCCGGAGCCTCGTCAACCTGCTCGACAACGCCGACCGCCACGGTGACGGGGTCGGCGCCGTCCGGGTCCGCCACGTGCGGGACCACATCCGGATCGACGTCGAGGACCACGGGCCCGGCGTGCCGGACGCGGAGCGCGAACGGATTTTCGAGCGCTTCGTCCGCGGCGGGTCACGGGGCTCGCTGCCCGGGAGCGGACTGGGCCTGAGCATCGTCGCCGAGACGGTCCAGGGTCATGGTGGACGGGTGTGGTGCGAGGAGGCACCCGGTGGCGGCGCGCGGTTCAGTCTCGAGCTGCCCGCTGGCGCGCGTCCCCGGCGAATCGGGAGCGAGGCGCCGTGGTGACCACCGCCTCGGACCACCAGCCCTGGAGGGGCGCAGCCGTTGTCGCTGTGGCGGTGCTGGCGCTCACGGCCGCGTGTGGTCTGCCCGACGGGGGCCCCGCCGAACGGGTCCCGGCCAAGGACGTCCCCTACGGCCTGCTGGTCTCCCCGACCGCCAGTCCGACGCCGAGCACGACGACGAGCACAGGGCCGACCAGCGCCACCGGCACGATCTACCTCGTCGACTCCGCACAGCACCTTGTTGCCCTGCCCGTCCAGCTGGGCCGAACCACCCTGATACCGCTCGTGCAGTCGCTGCTCAACCGGCTTGCCGTCGGACCCTCCGAGCGGGAGCGGGCCCGTGGCCTGCTGACCGACTTCGCTCCGGGTGGAAGCCTCACCCTCCGCGGGGTCAAGGACGGGACTGCCGTCATCGGGCTCCGGACAGCGACCCAGGACCCCAGTCCCGACAAGCTTCCGGTGGCCATCGGGCAGGTCGTCCTGACCGCGACGTCGGTCGTCGGTGTCGACCAGGTCCTCTTCGTCCTCGACGACGGCAGCCCCCTCAGTGTGCCGGTTCCGCCGGAGGGTGACCTGTCCAGCAACCCGCTTCTGCCGACGGACTACCAGCTCCTCCTCGCACCCGGTCAGGGCGTGCCGGCAAGGGCCATGCCGATCCAGGGCACGGCTCGGCTGCCGGACGTGGTTCCGAAGGCCCCTCCGTCCTCGTGACCGGTCCGCGTGGCCCGAAGGAGCCGTCGGTATGCCGGACGGAACCTCGCTGGGCTCGCGCGAGCGCGTCCGTGCTAGGCACTTCAGACGACGCTCAGCGGGAGTGGGTACCGTGCGGGCATGTCACCCGCTGAGCAGCGCCCGAATGGCCCACCGGACCTCCCCCGCCCGGGCGAGACCCTGGGGGCGGGAGCGTCGAGCGGCAGGCGGCTGGCCGTTGCCGGACTGGCCGGACTGGCCGCAGGCGTGGCGGTCGCCGTGACCGTGGGATGGCGTTACGGGCTCCTCGGCGGTTGGATGGTGGCCGCCGCGGTGTTCCTGGCCTGGGTCTGGTCGAGGGTCGCCCACCTGGACGCCGAGGGCACCGCAGCGCATGCCTTGGGCGAGGACCCTGGTCGCAAGACCACGGACGCCCTGGTCGTGCTCGCGGCGGTTGCCAGCCTAGGCGCTGTCGCCCTGCTCCTGTCCAGCGGCTCCTCGGGCGGCAAGGACCTCCAGGCACTGCTCAGTGTCGTCTCCGTTGCCCTGGCCTGGGCCTGCCTGCACACGATGTACACCACCCGCTACGCGCGGCTGTACTACTCCGACAAGGACGGCGGCATCGACTTCAACGAGCCGGATCCCCCCACGTATCTTGACTTCGCCTACCTGGCGTTCACCATCGGGATGACCTTCCAGGTCTCGGACACCGACCTGACCCACAAGGTCATCCGGGCCACCGCGTTGCGGCACGCGTTGCTCTCCTACCTTTTCGGCGCGGTCATCGTCGCGACCACCATCAATCTCGTCGCCGGTCTCGGAAAGTGACCGCAGCCGCGGTCGAGGGGGTTCGTCGGCGGCCAGACCCATGGTCGGGGATGCCGACGAGAGCGGAGCGGCCCGGGCAAGGCCGTCGCGCCCGGGATGGCGGGTCAGCGCATGTTGCCGGTGTGGCCGAGTGAGAACCGGCCCGGTTGGGGCCAGACCAGGAGTCCGTGTGGCCCCGCGCGCACGGCGATGGTGTGGGTGACCTGGCCGGTTGCGGTGTCGAAGACGTAGACGGCCGAGCTGTAGCGGCCGGAGAGCCACAGCTCGCGCCCGTCGGCGGTGACCCCGCCCATGTCGGGCGACCCGCCGTTCGGGATCGACCACCGGGCGGTCACCGTCAGCGTTGCGGCGTCGAGCACGGAGAGCGATCCCTCGTCGCGGTTGCTGACGTACAGCCGGGTGGCGTCCCGGGAGGGGTAGATCCCGTGGGCGCCGAGGCCGGTCGGGATGAAGTGGTCGTACGTCATGCTCTCCGCGTTGATCACCCACACGCCGTTGCGCAGCATGTCGGCCGCCAGGAGCCACTTGCCGTCTGGGGAGAGGCGTACGTCCTGGGGCATGGCCGAGGCACCGGGCTGCAGTCCGGCTTTGGGGCCCCCCATGGAGCGAGCCATGTCGGGAGAGGTCGCGCCGGGCGTCGGGATCGCGTTCAGGTCGATGACCTTCTCGACAGCGGTGGCATCGGCGTCGATGACCAGCAGCTTCCCGCTGAACTCGCAGCTGACGACGAATCTCTTGAGGTCGGCGGTGTAGTCGAGGTGGTTGATCCCCCGGCACGGCACAGGCAGGGACCGGCGCAGGGTCATCGTGTGGGGGTCCCGGACGTCGATGCGGCGCAGCCGTTCGGCCATGACGAGGGCCTGCATGCCGTCCGGGGTGAAGTACAGGTTGTAGGGGTCGTCGATGGGGATCGTCGGGCCGGGGCGTCCCGTCACCGGGTCGATCGGCGTCATCGAGTTGCCGGTGTCGCTGTTGACCCACAGCGTCGTCAGGTCGTGGTTTGGGACGACGTGTTCGGGGGACCGGCCCACGGGGAAGGTGTCGATGACCGTGTAGGTCTTCGGGTCGATCACCTGGACCGAGCCGGCCAGCTGGTTGGGCACATAGACCAGCGGTCTTGCCTTTGCGGCGGCGGGGCTCATGTCCTGCGCGCGCACGTTGGCGTACGGCAGTGCCGGGGCGTCGACCCCAGCCGGGCCCGGGGCGGTCGACGAGCGCTGGGTCGGCACGGTTGTCGCACCTGGGACGGCCCCTGCTCCCGCGGTCGAGGTGCACGCGCTGGTCGCGCTCACCAGGAGCAGGAGGCCGGCCGTGGGGACCAGGAGTCGACGTCGGAGGCGCGTGGGGCGCGAGCCTGGCCCCTCTCCGCGGGCGGTGCTCACGCGCCGGCCAGCAGGTCGGTGAGCCGGACGGGGACGAGCCCACGTGCTGCCAGACCCTGCAGGACTCCCGGCAATGCCTCGATGGTTCCGGGATGTCCGAGGTGGAGGCTGACGATCGAGCCACCGGTCACGGCGGCGAGGGTCCGGGAGCGGACCACTGTCGCGCCGGGGTCGAGGTAGTCCTCGGGGTCGACGTCGTAGGAGATGCACCGTTGGTAGCCGGATGCCGCGGCGGCGGCCCGGATCGTCCCGGTGCTCGTCGCAGTCCCGGAGGGGCGGAAGAGCAGGCCAGCGGCACCGACCGCCGCGGCGACAGCGTCGGCACCGGCCCGCACCTCCTGCGTTGCCTGCGCGGCGCTCAGGTTGGTCATCGTCTGGTGGCTCCACGTGTGGTTTCCCAGGTCGTGGCCGGCTCGGACGATGTCACGGCCGAGGCCCGGGTTCGCGGAGAGCCACTGCCCGACGGCGAACACGGTCACGTGGGCGTGCTCGGCGTCGGCGATCCTCAAAGCCTGTGCCGCCAGCTCCGGCGCGCCGGCTCCGTGGAAGGTCAGCGCCACCGCGTTGGGCGCGCCGGCCCCCCTGGTGATGTCGGCGCCGGGACGGGTGAGGATGCCCGGCACCGGTCCGGACCCAGGCGCGGTTCCGGAGGAGGACGGCCCGGAGGCTGCGGTGGCCCCGGGCCCGGGGCCCGTCGAGCTTCGCCCGGTGGGTGTGCCTGCGTTCGGCCGCCCCGGGTCGCGGCTCGTGCACCCGGCCGCGCCGACGCCCAACGACGCACCAGCCGCGCCCACAAGCGCACGAAGAACCGCGCGACGGCCGGGTGAGTGACGATGCTGGTCCACAGACACGATCTTGACAGAGATTTCTGAAGGCAGCCTGAGGTGCTGAGAGGTGGCGCTCGCAGCGCGGTAGCATCGGCCACTCGCAGGTTGCCGCCGGCAGGTGCTTCGGCGAACCCGGACACCACCTCATCCACGTCGGTACCGCTGCTCAGCCCCGCCGACACCGGACCTCTGTGTCCCCATGAACGACATCTTCCCGTCACTTGGAACTCGTTGCCACAGAGAGGCATTCGTGTGACCGTCTCAGCGGGCGCCACCCACACCGCCGGCGCCCTCATGGGCGCCGAGATCGCCGAACAGCCTTCCGTGCTCCAGCGCATCCTCGACGAGTCGCCCCCGGACGTCGCGGACGTCGCCGCCGCGATCCGCCGCGCCGACCCGCGGTTCGTCCTCCTGGTCGCCCGCGGCACGAGCGACCACGCCGCGCTGTACGCGAAGTACCTCATCGAGACCACCCTGCACCTGCCTGCTGGCCTGGTGTCGACGTCGACCTACACGGCATACAACGAGTCCCCGCGGCTCGACGGTGTCCTCTGGATCGCGGTGAGCCAGTCCGGAGGCTCCCCCGACCTGGCCGAGTCGACCACCCGCGCCCGCGAGGCGGGAGCGCTGACGCTGGCAGTGACCAACGTCCCGGGCTCCCCCCTCAACGAGGCCTGCGAGCTCAACATCGACCTGCGGGCAGGAGTAGAGCAGTCGGTGGCGGCGACCAAGACGTACACCGCCTCCCTCCTCACCCTCTTCCTGCTCGTCGAGGCCTGGCGCGAGAGCGCTCCCGACGCCGCCCTCGATCTGCCGCGCCTCGCGTCCGACGCCCTCGACCTCCAGCAGGTGGCCGAGGTGGCCTCGCGCTACCGGTTCGTGGACAAGCTCGTGACGACGTCGCGCGGCTACGCCTACCCCACGGCCCGCGAGGGCGCCCTCAAGCTCATGGAGACCTGCTACCTCGCCGCGCACGCCTTCTCGGGCGCGGACCTGCTCCACGGGCCGCTGGCGATGGTCGACGAGGACCGACCGGTCGTCGTCATCCTGCCCGAGGGCCGCGGCGGTGACGCGCTCCAACCGGTCGTCGAGCGGCTGGTCGAGCGCGGAGCAGACCTCTGCGTCATCGGACCCTCGTCCGCCCGCGGGGCGACGCTGCACATCCCGCTCCCGGCCGGGATGGACGAACGCGTCGCGCCGATCGTCTCGATCCTGCCCCTGCAGCAGCTGGCGCGAGCCATGGCCGTCTCCCGGGGCCACGACCCTGACCATCCCCGAGGCCTGTCCAAGGTCACCCTCACGCTCTGAGCCGTCCGGAAGGGGTGGACCAGAGGCGATGACGACGCCCGCAGCCCACGAGCACGACTCCGCACGACCGTGCACCAGGGTCGGCGCGGACGAGCTCGACCCGGCCGACCCGACGCCGGGCATGTCCCGCGAGGTTGCCCTCCGGACAACGTGGATGTGGTCCGGGACGGTCGACACCGAAGCCGGCGCGGTGTCCGGATGGCACCATCACGGCGACCACGAGACGACTCTCTACGTCGTGGCCGGCACCCTGCGCCTGGAGTCGGGGCCGGGCGGCCGACACGTCGTCGAGGCAGGTCCGGGCGACTTCCTCCACGTGCCCGCGCACGCCGTCCACCGGGAGTCCAACCACGGTGAGGCCACCTCCCGGGCCGTCATCGTGCGTTGCGGCTCGGGCGCTTCGACCGTCAACGTCGACCGTCCGGCCAACGGCTGACAACCGCATGCCGTCGCGTGGGCCTCGCGACGCGGGTCCCCAGGTCCACCACCCCCGCCGCACGCATCAGATCGCCTGGACCTTCTGCAGGCGGTTGAGCGAGAACCACCCGAACGGGATCGGCAGCCAATAGGTCGCCAGTCGGTAGAGCAGGACCGAGGACACGGCCGTGCCCCCGTCGAGGCCGATGGCGATCAGGCCGGCGGACATGGCCGCCTCGATCCCCCCGAGGCCGCCGGGTGTCGGCACCGCTGACCCGATGATCGCTCCGGCGAAGTAGACGACGGCGATCGCCGCGATGGGCTCCTCAGCCCCGAACGCCCGCGTGGCGCAGACCATGGCGGCAACGAAGGACACGTCCAGCATCAGCGCGCCGCCGAGGAGCTGCCCGAGCTTGGCCGGGTGCTGCAGGACACTGAGGACCTGCGGCACGACGGTCCTGACCTGGGGCAGGACACGCACCGTGATCAGCCGGCGCACCTGCGGCACGGCGAGCAGCCCGAGGATGATGACGATGGCGATCGGGACGGCCGCCACCAGCACCGGCGGAGGCGTGAAGGAGGCTCGTGGTCCGGTGCCCGCAAGGACACCGGAGATGACGAGCAGGACGAAGTACGAGCAGAACTGGGCCAGCTGGGCGACCCCGACGCTCGCGCCCGCGACGGCCGGCTTGACGCCCGTGCGCTGGAGGTAGCGCGTGTTGAGGGCGATGTTGCCGATGGCCGCTGGCGCGACGAGGCCGCTGAAGGCAACGGCGAGCTGCGTCATGTAGGTCCTGACGAACCGCAGGGGGGTGCTGACAGAGCCACCGAGGGCGATGGAGGCGCCGGCGAACGTCAGCGCCGAGCACCCGACGGTGGCCAGCGCCCAACCCCACTTCGCACTGCCGACGACCTGGGAGAAGTTCACCTGGGCAAGCTGGGTGAGCAGAAGGTATGCCGCGACGCCACCTCCGACGACCGTGACCAGCCCCCGCAGGGTCACCCGCCGCAGCTCGACCGGCTCGACGGGCTGGTCGTGCTCGTCGCGGGGCCGCAGGTCAAGGATGCGCTCGCGGAGGGCGCTCAGCAGCTCCTTGTGCTCCTTGAGGGCGGTGCGGGTCGCCCGGGTGAGCGCGATCGGCTGCAGGAGCGGCACGGCGCGGGCCACCTCGTCCTGGCCGAGCTCCCTCGCCGCGCTGGCCACGGCGCGCTCCGGTCCGACCGCGAGCGCCACGGTGGTGAGCAGCTGCGCCGTGTCGATCCGTAGCGAGAGGTCGTCGGCCGCCACGTCACCGTTGCCCACCCGGCGCAGGCCGGCACGGCCGTCCTCAAGGATCATGACGACATCGGGCGCGAGCCCCCGGTGGGCCACCCGCCGCCGCTGCATGGTGGTGAGCATCGACCAGATCCTGGCGAGCTGCTCCTCGGTGAGGTCCGCAGCGAGATCGGCCACGGACGTGCCCGTCGGGTTCACATAGGCCATGACGGCAGAGAAAGGGCCCACCTCGCAGACGGCGACCGGCCGCGGGGCCGGGATCTTTGCCTGGGCGAGGACGAGACCCATGAGGGTGCGGTGCTCGAGCTCGGCCCGGAGGGTGAGCGCCGGGGTTCGCGTCGACGCGCTCCGCAGCCGCAGCAGGCGCAGGAGCCGTCGGCCCGAGGCCAGCCCGAACGTGTCACGGTCCATCACCTGCACGTCGACGCGGTGGGTGCCGGTCGTGCCGAGGTAGCGCCGGTCGCCGGCGTCGTCGGGGTCGACGAGCTCGAGCCGGGTCAGCGGGATCCCGCTGGCGACCAGCGACTGCGCGACCTCGGTCCCCGGAGGACGGGTCGACACAGCGCCGAACCCGTAGCGGAAGGCGAGACCGACCAGCCAGCCGAGCAGGAGCGAGCAGGTGATGGCCAGGGCGGTGCTCGCGCCGGAGAGGAAGGCCGTGACGGCCGCGGAGCCGATGACGACGATCGCCAGGGGGGAGATCCACTTGCGCCCGATGATGTCCGCCACGGTGAGCAGCGCGAGGAGGGAGACGATGACCGGGTCGAGTGGCTCGGTGCGCAGACCTCCCAGCGGCCGGGTCAGGACACCGAGGACGAGACCGAGGTGCCCGTCGAGGACGAGCGCCCGCAGGCCGACGACGACGAGCGCGCCCACCCCGGCAGCCAGGAGCGCCTGGGCCAGCTGCCACGGCCGCGCGCGCACGAAGAGGTCGGCTCCGACCGCCAGCGGGAGCACGACGATGCCGATGCCGCCGAGCCAGCCGAGCAGCTGCAGCAGCACCCGTGGAAGGCCGTCGGTCGCCACCGCGAGGTCCTGCTCCAGGGCACCCGATGTGCCGACCGCGAGGTCCGCCACCGCGATCGCGCCGACGAGGACGGCGAGCCCGGCGACGAGGCGCAGCGCGTCAGCGGGCCTGCGCACCCGGTCCGGGATGGGCGGCTCGACGACCTCGACGGTCGCAGACTCGGGGGGCACGCGTCCATCCTGCCCCACTGCTGCGGCACCGATGTGCCATGGCCCGGCCCTCGCGGTGGCGAAGGAACGAGGTGGTTCCGTCCCGCACCGGGCTGGAGTGCGCAAGGATGCGGTGGTGAATACCAACGACGTCCGCGCAGCGGCGCGGCAGGCCGGCGACAACCCGGCGCTCGTGGCGGCAGCGCGGGTCGGCTTCGCGGTCAACGGGGTGCTCCACCTCGTCATCGCGTGGCTGGGCCTCCAGCTGGCCTGGGGTGGCGGGGGCGGCTCGGCAGATCAGTCGGGGGCCCTCCAGACCCTGGCCTCGACGGGAGGGGGCCGGCTGCTCCTCTGGGTGGCGGTGGTCGGCTTCCTGGCCCTCGCCGTATGGCAGGCCACCGAGGCGGTCGTCGGGGAGCCGAAGCTCCAGGACCGGGCCAAGGCCGTCGCCACCGGCGTCCTCTACCTCTTCCTCTCCTTCAGCAGCCTCAACTGGGCCCGCGGTCCGGGGGCCTCCTCCAGCACCCAGCAGAGCGTCGACTTCACGTCATCCCTCATGGGCAAGCCGGCCGGACGGGTGCTCGTCGCAGTGCTCGGGCTCGTCATCGTCGGCGTCGGGGGCTACTTCGTGGCCAAGGGATGGCGGCGCACGTTCCTCGCAGACCTCGCCGGCCACCCCGGACCCCTCGCCGAGAAGCTGGGGCGGGTCGGTTACGTCGCCAAGGGAGCCGCCGTCGTCCTCGTCGGGATCCTCTTCGTGCTCGCTGCCGCGCACGGTGCCCCCGGCGAGGCCACGGGCCTCGACGGTGCCCTGCGGGCCCTGCTGCACGCACCGTACGGTCCGGTCCTGCTCACCGCGGTGTCGCTGGGGCTCGCGGCGTATGCCGGTTACTCCTTCGTCCGGGCGAGGTACGCCCGGCTCTGAACGGCTCCTCACCGGGCAGGCCGTCCCCCGTCGGCGGCGGGTGTACGGGGTCCCCCCGCTCGCCAGTGGGCGCTACTTCTGGGGTCCACGGCCGACGGTCGCCACGTCGTGGGCCCCTTGACGGGCCTGAGGGCTTTCACTACGTTAAGTTCTTCCTCACGGAAAACACTTTCTTCCCATGGAAGTTCTCGCTGACGCTGCTCCGGTCGGTCGGTCGATGGCGGTCCGGATCAGGCCCCTTTCTCTGGCCAACCCGGTCATGCCGGCGTCCGGCTGCTTCGGACCCGAGCTGGGGCAGGTCATCGCTCTCGACCGCCTCGGGGCGCTCGTCACCAAGACGGTCTTCTCGAGGGCTCGGTCGGGCAACCCCGCCCATCGGCTGACCGAGTCGTCCGACGGTATGCTCAACGCGGTCGGGATACCCAGCACGGGAAAGGCCGGCTTCGTCCACCACCTGCTTCCCGGGTACCCCGCTCCAGGCGTACCCCGCATCGTCAGCATCGGCGGCCTGGCGCCGGACGAGTACTGGACCGTTACGGAGCAGCTCGACGACGTTCCTACGCCGCCCTCGAGGTCAACGTCTCGTGCCCCAACCTCGAGTGCGGAGGTCTGGAGCTGGGCACAGACCCCCACCAGGTGGAGGCGGTGATCAGCGGAGTGGTCGAGCGGACCCGCCGTCCGGTCATCGCCAAGCTCACTCCTCATGTCACCCGGATCGACGACATCGCTCGGGCCGCCGAGACCGGCGGGGCGGTAGCGCTCGCCACCGCGCGTGATGCCCTCGAGTTCCTGGTCGCCGGCGCCACCGCCGTCCAGGACGTCATCGGAACGCACGACGTGCCCAGCCACACCTCGCAGGACGCCCGACGCAGCCGCGCGCCGGGCGGCGGCACGGTCCAGCGCCAACGCGCCGGCTGAGAAACGGGAGAGCACGATGACTGCTGACACTCCTCGCACCCACGTTGCCTCGTTGGTGCCGGCCCCGGACGCTCGACCCGACAAGGCGGCCTGGCAGGCCGTCTGGGCCTCCGCCGTGGGCTACGCGATGGACGGCTTCGACCTGCTGATCCTCGGCTTCGCCCTGACCGCCATCACCGCCACCTTCTCGCTGAGCGGCGCGCAGGCAGGGTCGCTGGCGACGATCACCCTCCTCGGCGCCGTCCTCGGAGGCTTCGCTGGAGGGATCCTCAGCGACTACATCGGCCGGGTGAAGGTCCTCACCTACTCGATCCTTGTCTTCGCCGTCTTCACGGCGCTGACCGGTCTCGCGCCGAACTTCGTCCTTCTGACCGTCTTCCGCTTCGTCGCGGGCATCGGCCTCGGGGCCGAGTTCGGGGTCGGCATGACCCTTGCGGCAGAGACGTGGCCGGCCAAGATGCGGGCGCGGGCAACGTCGTACGTCGCCCTGGGCTGGCAGTCGGGTGTCCTCCTGGCTGCCATCGTCTCGGCGTGGGCCATCCCCCTCATCGGCTGGCGGGGGCTCTTCCTGCTCGGGGTCATCCCCGCGGTCCTCGCCTTCTTCGTCCGTCGCACCGTCGACGAACCCGCCCTCTTCGAGGCCAGCCGCGACGCCGCCAGGCAGAGGTTCCCGCTCAGGCTGCTGTTCCGGGACACCCAGACGACGAAGTCGACCATTGGCATGTTCGTGCTGACGTCCGTGCAGAACTTCGGGTACTACGGCGTCATCATCTGGCTCCCTTCCTACCTCGCGAAGCAGTACGGGTTCGGCCTGACCAAGTCCGCGGTCTGGACCGGAGTGACCATTCTCGGCATGGCTGCCGGCATCTTCGTCTTCGGGCACCTCGCCGACCGGTTCGGCCGCCGACCCATGCTGTTCGTCTTCCAGGCGGGGGCGGCCATCTCGGTGCTGGCCTACAGCCGGCTCGACAACGAGGGCGCCCTGTTGGTCGGCGGAGCCATCATGGGGGTGTTCGTGAACGGGATGCTCGGCGGCTACGGCGCGCTCATGGCCGAGCTGTACCCCACGCCCGCCAGGGCGACGGCCCAGAACGTGCTCTTCAACCTCGGCCGGGGCGTCGGCGGTTTTGCCCCGCTGGTCATCGCCGCGCTCGCCACGGCATACTCGTTCCAGCTGGCCATCGGGCTGCTCGCCGTCATCTACGTGATCGACATCATCGCCACGATGTTCCTCATCCCGGAGCGCAAGGGCCTGGCGCTCGAGTGAGGCTCTGACATGCAGCTCGTCATTCGCACGGTCGCCGTGCTTCGTCACCACCGCCCACCCCGAGGGCCGGTCGCTCGTCGACGTCGCGGGGGCGATGGGGACGCCGCTGCCGACACTGCACCGGCTCATGGCGGTCCTCGTCGCCGAGGAGTTCGTCGCCAGGTCTCCGGACACCAGGCGGTACTTCCTCGGGTCGGGAGCCGTGGCCCTCAACCGGGGAATGCGCCGCGTGGAGGGGATCGCCCGGACGCGGATGGCCGAGCTCAGTGCGGCGACCCGGGAGACGGTCTTCCTCACCGAGATGGTCGGTCGCCGGGCGGTGTGCACGGCGCTCGTCGACGGGTCCCGGCCGCTGCGCCTGCCCGTCCGGGTGGGTCAGGAGCTGCCGGTCCATGCGGCCGCCTCTGCGCGGGCCATCCTCGCCTTCTTGCCGCCGAGAAAGGTAGACGAGGTCCTTTCCCGTCACGAGCTCACCCGCTTCACCGACAACACCCCGCACACGGTCGGTGCCGGCAAGCAACACCTGCTGGAGGTGGCGCGCCTAGGCTTCGACGTCTGCGACCAGGAGCTGGACCTCAACGTCGTCGCGATCAGCGCGCCGGTGAGGTCCGGGGACGGCGCGGTCACGGCGAGCGTCACGCTGGCGGCGCCGAGGGACCGGATCAGACTCCTCACCCGCCGCAGATGGACCGACCAGGTGGTCGACACGGCTGATGCCGTCTCCGCCGAGCTGGGTCATGTCCGCGCACGGCCACCGGTCACCACCGCCCAGTCCACCGGCTCAGGGAGCTGAACAATGGCCGCAGACCTGCGGGAGTTCGCCGGTAGCACCCTGCCCGGCGACGCCGAGCGCCGGGCCCTGCAAACGACAGGAGGTCGGGCGCGACATCGTCGCCGCGGCATACATCCTCACCACGAGCAAGGGAGGCACCGCGGACCAGGTCGGCCGGTAGCCGAGCGGCGCCTACTACGCCCACAACTATACGTACGTCCTGCCCCAGGTCGGCACGGTCACCGCGGGCACGACGTCAGGGACGCCGCTGGTGTGGTCCTCGATCTCCCTGGACCGGGCAGCCGGTCGGTCGTCAGCCGAGTACACCTGCCAGTCGTGCACACCTACCCCGCTCGCCTCCCGAGGGCGGTCCGGTTCCCGTTCGCCTCGGGCGCCACGCCCTTCGCCGCGAGCACGACGGCCAGCGAGGCGCTCCGGCTGCCGTGGTGCGGGCTCAACGGGGTGGCGTCCCACAACGGGAGGTGGTGGTTCAACTCCTCATCGGGAAGGACGCTCTATAACTGGACGCCGGCTGGTGGGGCGTACAGCTATCCCTGGGCCGGCGGCGAGAGCATCTCCTCCTGGGAGGCAGCCGGCTCGGATCCCGACCTGCCCTGGACGCTCCAGGAGGACGTCGGGCACCGCAACGTGTTCGCCGTGAGGCAGGCCGGCTACGACGGGTGATCCGCAGAGCGGTCGCTGAGGTCGGCCCGGCGGTCACTGCGACGCAGATAGCCCCAGGCGAGCAGGGCGCAGGCGAGCCCGTTGAGGAAGCCGACGATGACGTCGCTGACGTGGTGCATGCCCCGGTACAGCCGGGCATACGCCACGAGGAAGGGGATGACGAGACACACGACCGTCACGACGCGGCGCAGGGCCGTGTTCGGGATGCGCTGGGCCACCGCGGCAAGGGTGAAGTAGAGCGCCGTCGACGCGCCGACGTGGCCGCTCGGGTAGGACGAGGTCGGCGGGGCGGGGTCGAGCGGCGTGACGTCGGGACGCGCTCGCCCGGTCACGGCCGTGGCCAGGACGAACACCGCGGCCTGGACCGTCACCGCGATGCCCGGCAGGATCGCGACCCACCACTGCCTCGTCCGCCACCAGATCAGGGCGACCATGACCAGGCAGACCCCGATGACGATCTCGGTGTTGCCGACACGCGACCACACCATGGTGACGGTGTCCCACCACGGCGTCCGGTCGCCCTGCAGGTCCCGGTTGACGGTGTTCTCGGCGGTCAAGCCCCCGAAGGGGCCTGCGATCAGCTTCCCGATGCCGACGATGACGGCCCACAGCAGGACCGCCGGAGCGAGGGTGCGCAGCGCCAGGTCGCGTGCGGCCACGAGGACCGGTGGGCGGGACCGGTCCTGCTCGTAGCGCAGGAGGAACGGCATCAGCCGTCGACCCGGACGAGAAGGGCGCCCGGCAGGACCCGGACCGCCAGACCATACTGCTCGCCCATCGGGTCACCGTCGATCTGGGCCTCGACCGGACGCTCGGTCCCCACCGAGAGGGACGTGGCAGTGAGCCGGATGATCTGCCGGTGCCCCAGCCGGTGGCGGCTCGCCAGGTCCGTGGCCACCGCGGCCCAGCCGAAGAAGCCCTTGGGGGACATGACCACCGCGTCGAGGAGTCCGTCATCGACCCGGGCGTCCGGCATCAGCTCGAGGTTGCCCTGGAGGGTGCCACAGTTGCCGACCAGGACGCTCCGGGCGTGACGGGCGCGCGACTGCTCGCGCGGTTCGCCACCGCGCGCGTCAAGACGGATCCGGAAGCCCCGGCTCCACAGGCGGCCCACGCCGGACAGGACGTAGGCCGGCCAGCCGAGCACGCCCTTGACCTTCTCGTTCGTCCTGGCCATCCCCTCCGCGTCGATCCCGATGCCGGTCATGACGAGGAACACCTCTTCGTCCTCGCGGCGAGGGTCGTCCTTCGTGGCCGGGTCCTGGCCCTTCACCGGGTCGGCGGACACCGAGTGCGGCACCATCTTCACGAGCCCGACGTCGATCCTGCGGTTGCGACCGGTTAGGACGACGGTCAGCGCGTCCGCGATCCGGTCGACCGGGAGCCCGAGGTTGCGGGCGAGCAGGTTGCCCGTCCCGCCGGGGAGCAGGCCCAGCGGGATGTCAGTGCTGACGAGCGACGTCGCCACGGAGCGAACGGTGCCGTCGCCCCCCAGGGGGCAGACGATGTCGACTCCCGCCTCGACGGCCTGCTGGCCCTGGCCGACGCCGGGGTCCGCCTCGGTCGTCTCGATCCACAGCGGCTCGCCCCAGCCGGCATCGGCGCAGGCCTTGGCGATGCTGTCGCGGACGGCGCCGAGGTCGTCGAACTTCGTGGGGTTGACGACGACGGCGATCCGCCGGAGCGGGTGGTCAGGTGTCTGCTCGGTGCTCATCCCGTGATGCTATGTCTGCCAGACGTGCCGATGGTCACGAACCGGTGTAGTACCGGTCCGCCACCTCGAGCGCGTGGTCGAGGATGGCGACCCCCTCGCGGATCTCGTCCGGGGAGGTTGTGCACGGTGGGACGACGTGGGTCCGGTTGAAGTGGATGAACGGCCAGAGCCCCTCCGCCTTGCACGCAGCCGCGAGCTCGCTCATCGGGGCGGCGTCGGCTCCGGTGGCGTTGAAGGGGACGAGCGGCTCGCGGGTATGCCGGTCGCGCACCAGCTCGAGGGCCCAGAAGACTCCCAGCCCGCGCACCTCGCCGACCGACGGGTGCCGTTCCGCGAGGGCACGCAGCTCGGGGCCGATGACGTCGGCGCCCAGGGCGCGGGCGTGCTCGACGATGCCCTCCTCACGGAAGATCCCGATCGAGGCGACCGCTGACGCGCAGGCCAGGGGATGACCGGAGTAGGTCAGCCCACCCGGGAAGGCCCTCTCCTGGAACGTGTCCGCGACCCGGTCGGAGATGATGACGCCGCCGAGCGGGACGTAGCCGGAGTTGACCCCCTTGGCGAAGGTGATGAGGTCCGGGGTGACGTCCCAGTGGTCCACTGCGAGCCACTCGCCGCACCGGCCGAAGCCGGACATGACCTCGTCGACAATGAGCAGGATGCCGTGCTCGTCACAGATCTGCCGCACTCCGGCGAGGTAGCCGTCCGGCGGCACGAGAACGCCGTTCGTGCCGACGACCGTCTCGAGGATGATCGCCGCCACGGTGCCGGATCCCTCGACCATGATGGTGTCGCGCAGGTGCTGCAGGGCCCGCTCGCACTCCTCCTCCTCGGTGGTGGAGTGGAAGGCGGAGCGGTAGGCGTAGGGACCCCAGTGGCGGACCACACCCGGCATACCAGGCTCAGAGGGCCAGCGGCGCGGGTCGCCTGTCAGGGCAATGGAACCCGCTGTCGCGCCGTGGTAGCTGCGATAGGCGGCGAGGACCTTGTGGCGGCCCGTGTGCAGCCTCGCCATCCGGATGGCGTTCTCGTTGGCCTCCGCCCCACCATTGGTGAAGAAGACCATGTTGAGGTCTCCGGGAGCGAGCTCGGCGATGAGGCGGGCGGCTTCCGAACGTGCGTCGTTGGCGAAGGTCGGGGCGACCGTCAGCAGTCGGCCGGCCTGCTCCTGGATGGCCCCGACGAGCTTCGGGTGCTGGTAGCCGATGTTGACGTTGACGAGCTGGGACGAGAAGTCGAGGTACTCCTTGTCGTCGAAGTCCCAGAAGCGTGAGCCCTTCGCACGGGCGATCGGCAGGGGGTCGATGGCCGCCTGGGCCGACCACGAGTGGAAGACGTGCGCGCGGTCGTTGCGTCGGACCGTCTCCGGGTCGGTCGGGATCCCCCGGGTCGCGGGCGTGGTGGGGACGGCGAGCTGGGTCACGAATGCTCCTGTCGGGCGGATGTCCGGGGGTCAGCGCCGGCGGCAGGTCGGCGGGTCAGCGGGTCAGCGGGTCAGCGGGTCAGCGGGTCAGCGGGAAACCGAGGTCGACGCTCGAGGTCGCCGGGTCGGGCCAGCGGGAGGTCACGACCTTGCCCCTGGTGTAGAAGCTGATCCCCTCGGGCCCGTACATGTGGGTGTCGCCGAAGAGCGAGGACTTCCAGCCGCCGAAGGAGTAGTACGACACCGGCACGGGGATCGGGACGTTGATGCCGACCATGCCGACCTCGACGTCGAACTGGAACTGGCGCGCCACGCCGCCGTCCCGGGTGAAGATCGCGACGCCGTTGGCGTAGGTGTTGCTGTTTATCAGGGCCAGCCCCTCCTCGTAGGTGTCGACCCGGACGACGGACAGGACCGGGCCGAAGATCTCGTCGCGGTAGACGCTCATGTCGGCGGTGACGTGGTCGAGCAGGGTGGTGCCGAGGAAGAACCCCTCCGCAGGCAGGTCACCCTCCCTGCCGTCGACGACGAGCGTGGCGCCGGCCTGCTCCCCCTCGTCGATGTAGCCTCGCACCTTGTCGCGGTGCTCGGCGGTGATGAGCGGTCCCATGTCGGTGTCGGGGTCGCTGCCGTCCCCGATGACGAGCTTGGGCAGCCGGGCCGAGATCGCGTCGACGAGCGGGTCGGCGACCGCGCCGACGGCGACCGCGACGGAGAGCGACATGCAGCGCTCACCCGCAGCCCCGTATGCCGCGCTGACGACGGCGTCCGCGGCCATGTCGACGTCGGCGTCGGGCAGGACCAGAGCATGGTTCTTGGCTCCGCCGAGGGCCTGGACCCGTTTGCCTGCAGCGGTTCCCGTCTCGTAGATGTACCTTGCGATCGGCGTCGAGCCGACGAAGCTCACGGCCTGGATGTCCGGGTGCGCGAGGATGGCGTCGACGGCCACCTTGTCCCCCTGGACCACGGAGAACACGCCGTCGGGCAGGCCCGCCTCCTTCCACAGGCCGGCGAGGAAGAGCGAGGCGGACGGGTCCTTCTCGCTCGGCTTGAGGATGAAGGCGTTGCCACAGGCAACGGCGTTGGCGCACATCCAGAGCGGCACCATCGCGGGGAAGTTGAAGGGGGTGATGCCGGCCACGACACCGAGCGGCTGACGGATGCTGTAGACGTCGACGCCCGTCGCGGCCTGCTCGGAGAAACCGCCCTTGAGCAGGTTGGGCACACCCGTGGCGAACTCGACGTTCTCGAGGCCGCGGGCAATCTCGCCGGCCGCGTCCGAAAGCACCTTGCCGTGCTCCGAGGTGATGATCTGGGCGAGGTCTTTGGTGCGGTTGTGGAGCAGCTCCCGGAAGGCGAAGAGCACCGCAGCGCGACGCGAGAGCGAGGAGTGGCGCCACTCGCGCTGGGCCACCAGCGCCGAGGCCACGACGGCGTCGAGCTCCTCCGTGCTGGCCAAGTCGACCTCGCCCGTCCGCTGTCCGGTGGCCGGGTTGTGCACGGGCGACGTCCGCCCCGACGTGCCCGCGGTCGGCTTTCCGTTGACCCAGTGGGAGATCCGCGCAGATGTGTGTGTAGCCATGCCGGCCAGCCTACGAGCGAAACGCGCCCGTGACAATCCTATGTTTGCTATGTTACAAAGCATGGGTCTCGCTCCGACGCCTGACGCCGCGTCGACGAAGGCGCTCATCTCCCTGCTCGAGCAACGGCTCTCCGAGCCGACGGCCCGGGGTCTGGCGCAGGCCGTCGGCTCGGCGATCCGCGACGGCGTGCTCCTCCCCGGCGCCAAGCTGCCGCCGATCCGCACCGTGGCGGCCGAGCTGACCCTCTCGCCGACGACCGTCAGCGCCGGCTGGGCACTCCTGGCCCGAGCCGGCTCCGTGCGCACCGACGGCCGGCGGGGCACCACGGTCGTCGACACCACCCGGCCCGACGTGAGCCGCTACCGCGCAGCGCTCGAGCGGCAGGCCGAGATGACCCTCGACCTCTCTACGGGCGTGCCCGACGCCGAGCTCCTGCCCAGCCTCCGCTCCGCCCTCGAGCACCTGACGACGGCGGGGACCCCGGGAAGCTACCTCGAGGAACCCGTCCTGCCCGAGCTCGCAGAGGTCCTCCTGATCGACTGGCCCTGTCCTGCAACCGAGCTTGCCATCGTTGACGGGGCCATGGACGGTCTCGACCTCGTGGCGCGCACGGCCCTGAGGTTCGGCGACCGGGTCGTGGTCGAGAACCCCACCTTCCCGCCGCTCGTCGACCTCCTGGAGTCGGTTGGCGCGGCCATGGTGCCGGTCGCCGTGGACACCGCCGGGCTATCCGTCCAGGGGCTGCGCCGGGCTCTCACGAGCCCGGTGGCCGCGGTCTTCCTGCAGCCGCGAGCGCACAACCCGACCGGTGTGACGATGACGCCGGCGCGGGCCCGGGAGATCGCCGGGCTGCTCTCGGGCAGCCCGACACTCGTCGTGGAGGACGACTCGGCCGGCAGCATCGCCGTGACCCCTCCCCTCAGCCTGGGCCGCTGGGTCCCCGACCAGACGGTCCACGTGCGGAGCTTCTCCAAGTCGCACGGGCCCGACCTTCGACTCGCCGCCATGAGCGGGCCGCCCGACGTCATGGCCGGGGTCGAGTCCCGGCGCCACGTCGGTCAGGGCTGGAGCAGCCGCCTCCTGCAACGGATCCTGCACAGCCTGCTCACCGATCCGTCCGCCGTCGGGTCGGTGGCCCGGGCCCGCGACGAGTACGCCCGACGCCGGGCCGCACTCGTCGGGGCCCTCGACCGACGTGACGTGCGCGCGGCGGGCACGGACGGGCTCAACCTCTGGGTGCCGGTGCACGACGAGGCCGCCGCCATGGTGCGCCTGGCCCGAGACGGCATCGGGGTCGCTCCCGGCAGGGCCTTCACCCTCGTGCCGGGGAGCGGGGACCACGTGCGGGTCACCGCGGGCCTGGTCGGTCCCGACCAGGTCGAGGACGTGGCGCAGGCCCTGGCGACCGCCTCCCGGACCACCGCCTGGCGTCCTCGGGCGCGCTGAGCGACCGCAGCTTTGGCCCGCGACCCTCCGTGACGCCTGTGATGGTTGACACATTTCCTGACGCTGGTGTAGACCCGTTGTTAGTCATAGAGGTGGGCCGACGGCCGGCTCCGGTGACATAGGGGCTGGGCAGGCCACGGCTCCGGAAAGCGACGCTGATGCCCACTCCAGAAGCGGTCAAGGCAGAGGACACGCTCATCCACGTCCTGTGGATCAACGCTGGACTCAGTTGTGACGGAGACTCCGTATCGCTCACTGCGGCAACGCAGCCGAGCATCGAGGAGATCGCGCTCGGTGCCCTCCCGGGGCTTCCCCAGATCGCGGTGCACTGGCCGCTGATCGACTTCGAGTGCGGACCGAACGGCGGTGCCGACGACTTCCTCGAGTGGTTCTTCAAGGCCGACCGTGGAGAGCTCGAGCCCTTCGTCCTCGTCGTCGAGGGGTCGATCCCCAACGAGCAGCTGCACGACGAGGGCTACTGGTGCGGGTTCGGCAACAACCCCGCGACGGGCCAGCCGATGACAACGAGCGAGTGGCTGGACCGGCTCACCCCCAAGGCAACGGCGGTCGTCGCCGTGGGCACCTGCGCGACCTACGGAGGCATCCACGCCATGGCCGGCAACCCGACCGGCGCGATGGGCGTGCCGGACTACCTGGGCTGGGACTGGAAGTCCAAGGCCGGCATACCGATCGTCTGTGTGCCGGGCTGCCCCATCCAGCCCGACAACCTCTCGGAGACGTTGACCTACCTGCTCTACATGGCCACCGGCCAGGCGCCGATGATCCCCCTCGACGAGGCCCTGCGGCCGACCTGGCTGTTCGGCCAGACCGTCCACGAGGGATGCGACCGGGCGGGCTACTACGAGCAGGCCGACTTCGCGACGGAGTACGGCTCCCCCAAGTGCATCGTCAAGCTCGGCTGCTGGGGCCCTGTCGTCAAGTGCAACGTGCCCAAGCGCGGCTGGATGAACGGGATCGGCGGCTGTCCCAACGTCGGTGGCATCTGCATCGGCTGCACGATGCCCGGCTTCCCCGACAAGTTCATGCCGTTCATGGACGAGCCACCGGGAGGCAAGCTGTCCACCAGCGCGGTCGGCCTCTACGGCACGGCGGTTCGTCGGCTCCGGCACATCACCACCCACACGGTCGACACCGAGCCCAAGTGGCGCAAGCGGGGCAGGGAGCTCACCACGGGCGCCACCCGCACCTGGTGAGCCGCACGCATCGGCAACCTGCACGCATCTCACAACCCGCACGCACCTGGAAATTCGGATCCCACTGAGCTCCACCCACCAGAGAGGCGACGCGATGACGTCGACTACCGCACGAAGCACCAAGAGCAGCAGCGACAGCAACGGCAGCGACCTTGTCGAGATGGCCTGGGACCCGATCACCCGCATCGTCGGCAGCCTGGGCATCTACACCAAGATCGACTTCAAGCAGAAGGTCGTGGCCGAGTGCCACAGCACCTCCTCGATCTTCCGCGGCTACTCCATCTTCATGAAGGGCAAGGACCCGCGCGACGCGCACTTCATCACGAGTCGGATCTGCGGGATCTGTGGCGACAACCACGCCACCTGCTCGTGCTACGCCCAGAACATGGCCTACGGCGTCAAGCCGCCCCACCTCGGGGAGTGGATCGTCAACCTCGGCGAGGCCGCCGAGTACATGTTCGACCACAACATCTTCCAGGAGAACCTCGTCGGGGTCGACTACTGCGAGAAGATGGTTGCCGAGACCAACCCGGGTGTGCTCGAGCAGGCCAACCACACGGAGTCACCGCACGCGGATGCCCACGGTTACAAGACCATCGGCGACATCATGCGCTCGCTCAACCCGTTCACCGGCGAGTTCTACCGCGAGGCACTTCAGGTGAGCCGCCTCACCCGGGAGATGTTCTGTCTCATGGAGGGCCGGCACGTGCACCCCTCGACGCTCTATCCCGGCGGGGTGGGCACCGTGGCGACGATCCAGCTGATGACGGACTACATCACCCGGCTGATGCGCTACGTGGAGTTCATGAAGAAGGTCGTGCCGATGCACGACGACCTGTTCGACTTCTTCTACGAGGCGCTGCCCGGCTACGAGATGGTCGGCAACCGGCGCATCCTGCTCGCCTGCTGGGGCTCCTTCCAGGATCCCGAGTACTGCAACTTCGAGTACAAGGACATGACCGACTGGGGACGCAAGATGTACGTCACCCCCGGTGTCGTCGTCGACGGCAAGCTCGTGACGACCGACCTGGTCGAGATCAACCTCGGCATCCGGATCCTGCTCGGCTCGTCGTACTACGACGACTGGGAGCAGCAGGAGATGTTCGTCAAGAAGGACCCACTGGGCAACACCGTCGACCGGCGCCACCCGTGGAACCAGCACACCAACCCGCAGCCGCAGAAGCGCGACCTCGACAGCAAGTACAGCTGGGTGATGTCGCCGCGGTGGTTCGACGGCAAGGACTACCTCGCCCTGGACACCGGCGGCGGCCCGCTGGCGCGGCTGTGGGCCACGGCGCTGGCCGGGCTGGTCGACATCGGCTACATCAAGTCCACCGGCGACAGCGTGCAGATCAACCTGCCGAAGACCGCGCTCAAGGGTCCGGTCGAGCTGGAGTGGAAGATCCCCCAGTGGAGCAACACGATCGAGCGCAACCGGGCTCGCTCCTACTTCCAGGCGTATGCCGCGGCGTGCGCCCTGCACTTCGCCGAGAAGGCGCTGGTCGAGATCCGCGCCGGCCGGACCAAGACGTGGTCGAAGTTCGAGGTCCCCGAGGAGGGCGTCGGCTGCGGCTTCACCGAGGCGGTCCGCGGGGTGCTCTCGCACCACATGGTCATCCGGGACGGCAAGATCGCCAACTACCACCCCTACCCACCGACGCCGTGGAACGCCAGCCCACGCGACTCCTACGGCACGCCGGGCCCCTACGAGGACGCCGTCCAGGGCCAGCCGATCTTCGAGGAGAACGACCGGGAGCACTTCAAGGGGATCGACATCATGCGCACCGTGCGCAGCTTCGACCCCTGCCTGCCCTGCGGCGTGCACATGTACCTCGGAGAGGGCGTCAAGCTCGAGCGGTTGCACTCACCGACGCAGTCCGCCGGCTCAGAGTGACCATGGCGGAACAGCCCGGCCCGACCCCAGCGGACCTGCGGGCGTCGGGCGAGCGCATCGACACCCTGATCAACGCCAGCGCCGCGGGGGGTCCCGTGGCCCGGGAACGCGCCGAGGAGCTGGTCCGCCTGGTCGCTGACCTCTACGGCGCCGGACTCGAGCGCCTGCTCGAGATCGTCCATGAGCGCGGGCATCTCGACGACGGCGTCCTCGACGCCCTCGCCGAGGACGATCTCGTGGCCAGCCTGCTGCTGGTGCACGGCCTGCATCCTTATGACGTGACCACCCGGGTGGAGAAGGCGTTGGAGGGGGTGCGTCCCTACCTCGGCTCGCACGGCGGAGACGTGGAGCTGCTCGGCGTCGCTGACGGCGTCGTCCAGCTGCGGATGCTGGGCAGCTGTGACGGCTGCCCCTCCTCCTCGGTCACGCTGAAGCTGGCGGTCGAGGGTGCCATCGAGGCCGCTGCCCCCGAGATCAGCACCATCGAGGTCGAGGCCGCGACGGAGAAAACGAAGTCCGGTCCAACCATCCCGGTGTCGTCGCTGTTCTCGCGGGTCGGGGACATGGCCCCGCCCCAGCCGGACGGCGGCTCGTCGTGGGAGCAGGTGCCTGAGCTGGTGGGGCTGCAACCCGGAGGTGTCGCGCAGGTCCTCGTCGGGGCGACCCCCGTCGTGGCCTGCCGTGTCGGCACCGACCTGTTCGCCTTCCGCGACCAGTGCGCCCGGTGCAGCCGGTCGATGGACGGTGCCGTCGTGGCCCGTCGGCTGGGCGGCTCTGTCGCGGACGCCGTGCTGCAGTGCCTTGCCTGCCGGGCCCACTACGACGTCCGGAGGGCGGGAGCGTGCCTCGACGCCGAGGAGCTGCACCTCGACCCGTTGCCGTTGCTCGCCGACGGCGTGACGGTCTCGGTGGCCGTGCCCCTGCCGGTCCCGGCATGACCGGCGCCGGCCGGTCCGGGGCACCGCTCGCGGCCCTGCGGCGGGTCACCCAGTCGCGGCCGGCGCCGATCGCCGGAGAGCGCTGCGAGATGTGCGCGGCGCCCATCGCCGAGGAGCACTCGCACGTCGTCAGTCTGGAGAGCAGGGCGCTCATGTGCACCTGCCGGCCCTGCTACCTGCTCTTCGTCGACCAGGACGCGCACCTGCGCTACCGCTCGGTGCCCGAGCGCTACCTCTCCTTCCCGGAGCTGGCACTGGATGCCCGGGCCTGGGACGAGCTGCAGATACCGGTCGGTCTGGCGTTCCTCTTCAGGAACTCCGTGCAGGGACGCACCATCGCGTTCTACCCCAGCCCGGCCGGCGCCACCGAGTCGGAGCTGCCCCTCGACGCCTGGGACCGGATCGTCGAGCACAGCCCCGAGCTGGCGGTGCTCCGACCGGACGTCGAGGCCCTGCTCGTGCGTCGCTCCAACGGACCCGGGGGCTCGTGCCACCTGGTGCCGATCGACGCGTGCTACGAGCTGGTGGGGCGCCTGCGGATGCTCTGGCGCGGCTTCGACGGCGGCAGCGAGGCCCACGAGGCGATGGACGAGTTCTTCGGCCACGTGGAGTCGCGCAGTCGGCCTGCCCCCGCGGTCGGCGTCTCATGAGCGACTACCAGTTCTCTGTGCTCGACGTCGTCGCCGAGACCTACGCCGTGGCCCCCCAGCTGACGGCGCGGCTACGGATCGAGGAACACACCGGTCAGGTCATCCACGCGGTCGCCCTGCGGTGCCAGGTCCGGATCGAGCCGCAGCGCCGGCACTACGACCCAGCCGAGCAGGAAGCCCTGCGTGGCCTGTTCGGTGAACGCGACCGCTGGGTCGACACGCTCAAGCCGTTCCTGTGGATGCAGTGCAACACCACCGTGCAGGGGTTCACCCACGCCACCGACGTCGACCTCGTGCTGCCGTGCACCTACGACTTCGACGTCATCGGTTCCCGCTACTTCCACGCGCTCGATGCGGGCACCGTGCCGATCAACCTGCTCTTCTCCGGCACCGTCTTCACCAGGGGGAGCAACGGTTTCGGCGTGCAGCAGGTCCCCTGGGACTGTGAGGCGTCCTACGAGCTGCCAGTCGCCGTCTGGCGGGCGATGATCGAGTCCTACTACCCGAACACCGGCTGGATCCGGCTCGACCAGGACGTGCTCACCCGGTTCGCCGACTACCGCGCGCGCCACGGGTTGATGACGTGGGACGAGACGGTGCAGACCCTGCTCGCCACCGAGGAGAGGGCGCTCTCATGAGCCTTGACCACGTGCGCACGGTGGCTGACGCGGTGCTCTATGAGGGATACCTGCTCTACCCCTACCGGGCGAGCTCGAGCAAGAACCAGTCGCGGTGGCAGTTCGGGGTGCTCGGACCGCCCGGCGCCTCGGCGGCCAGCTTCGGTGAAGAAGCCGGCATGGCGATGCAGTGCCTCCTGCGCCAGCGTGAGGCGCCGGGGCTAATCACCGTGCACCTGCGCTTCCTGCAGCTGCAGGTCCGCGAGGCGCAGCAGCTCGAGGCGGGCGGAGACCACGTCCGGGTCGAGTCGCTTGCCGTCGGCGACGGGTCGGTCCTGAGCTGGGACGAGGCGGTCGAACGAGAGATCACCCTGCCCGAGCAGGCGCTTCTCGAGCCACTCGACGCGGTCGTCGAGGTGGCGGGCGGGGAGGACGTCGACGTGGTCCCCGGAGGCGACGGTGGCCCGGGCGGCCGGATCGTCCGACGCCGCTGGCCGCTGACCGCGAGGGTGCGGATGAGCGCGACCATCGACGAGGGGTACGTCCGGCTGTCCGTCTCGGTGGACAACGAGCACCCCGACGTCGCCCTGGACAAGGATGCCGCGATCCGCTCCTCGCTGATCGGGGCCCACGTCCTCCTCGAGGCCCGCGACGCCGACTTCATCTCGCTCCTCGAGCCCCCGGAAGAGGCTGGCGCGGCTGCCAGCCGCTGTTCCCAGCGGCGCTGCTGGCCCGTCCTGGCCGGACCCTCGGGTTCGAGCGACGTCGTCCTGGGCGCGCCGATCATCCTCTACGACTACCCCGAGGTGGCCGAGCAGAGCCAGGGTGCCCTCTTCGACAGTACGGAGATCGACGAGATCCTCACCCTGCGGGTGATGACCATGACCGAGGACGAGAAGGCACAGGCGCGAGCGACCGACCCCCGAGCGGCAGCGATCATCGACCGCTGCGACGACATGACGGCCGCCGACCTGCAGCAGCTGCACGGCATACTGCGCGACCCGCACGCGCCGACGACGGCGTCCCTCGAGAGCGCGTATGCGGAGCTGCTCGACCCCCACGCGCCAATTCCTCCTTCGCCCGAGAGTGCGTATGCCGACCTGCGCGACGCCGAGCTGCCCAGCTTCGACACCGGCGAGGTCCCCTGGTGGGACCCGGAGGCCGATGCCAGCGTGCAGCCGGGGGTCGACGCCGTGGTGATCAACGGGGTCAGCGTGGCCAAGGGCAGCCTCGTGCGGGTGCACCCGTCGCGTCGGGCCGATGCCCAGGACCTGTTCTTCGCCGACCAGGTGGCCCGGGTGACCGCCGTCCTGTCCGACGTCGACGGCGAGGTGCACGTGGCGCTCGTCCTCGTGGACGACCCGGCCGCCGACCTGCACGAGTGGTACGGCAGGTATCTCTACTTCTCGCCCGACGAGCTCGAACCCCTGCCCGCCGGAGTCCAACCAGAGCACCGAGAGGAGAGCCGATCGTGAGAACAGTAGGAGTCATCACCGCGGCCGCGATCGCCGCGGCAGCCGTGGGCGCCGCAGTGGTCGGGGTGAGATCCATCCCCGATTTCAAGAGGTATCTCAAGATGCGCTCGATGTGAGCGCCTGAAGGAGGACGGCATGAGCGATCAACCAGGTGAGCAGCTCGAGGAAGAGCCTCAGGAGGCGCGTGGAGCACCGGGCGCGCGCGACACCGGCTCCGACGAGCCATCCGGTGGCCCCGCGGACCGGCCCGCGGGCACCGCGGACAAGGAGGTCGACACTAAGATCCAGCCCCAGGAAGCACAGGAGCCCGACGCCCCCAACCTGCAGTCCGGCGGCGGCTAGACCCACCCGAGCACAGGAGGAACCACCATGACGTTTGACCCGAACAGCCCTGACGGGATCGACACCGAGAACAAGACGGTCCCCCCGTACGAGGGACGACAGGAGACAGCCGACGTCGACGGCAAGGAGAAGTCCACCAAGGACGGCGCGAAGGTCGCCGGCGCCACCGGCCTGGTCGAGGACGACGACATGAAGGCCCCGGCCCCCGGTGACACCGAGCGCGGTGCAACGGGGTCACCCTCCGACGAGCAGCCCGCCAGCGAGATGCCGGAGACGGACCTCGACGACGACGCGGTCGGCCCGGCGCACACGGAGGGCACAGGGCGCGCAGAGGACAAGTCCTGACCTCGAGCCGCGTTCTCGTCGCCGGGATCGGCAACATCTTTCTCGGCGACGACGGCTTCGGTCCCGAGGTCGTCCGCCGACTGCTCGAGCAGGTGGACCCCCACGACGGGGTCCGCGTGGTCGACTACGGCATCCGCGGGATGCACCTTGCCTACGACCTGCTCGAGGACTGGGACATGGTGCTGCTCGTCGACGCGCTGCCGGACCGTGGTGCCCCGGGCGCCCTCGAGGTCCTTCGGCTGACCGGCGAGCACTCGAAGGAAGCGCGGCTGGACTCGCACGCCATGGACCCCGCGACGGTTGTCGCGAGTCTCGCGGCACTGGGTGGGCAGCTGCCGCTGACGTTCCTCGTCGGTGCCCAGCTCCGTGACATCGAGGAGCGGATAGGGTTGTCAACAGAGGCGACGGCAGTCGTGGCTCCAGCAGTAGCCGCACTGCAGGACCTGCTCACGAAGGGACCTCTGCTCCTGGCCGAGGCCGCAGACACGGAGAAGGTGGGTTAGCCATGTGCTTGGGAATACCTGGCCAGGTAGTGGAGCTCGTGGAGGGTTTCGGCAACCAGCTCGCCCTCGTGGACGTCGAGGGGGTGGCGCGCCGGATCAACATCGGCATGCTCGATGAGGGGAGCCTCAAGGCTGGCGACTGGATCCTGATCCACATGGGGATGGCGATGGAGAAGGTGGAGGCGCAGCAGGCCTCCGAGGCGCTCGCCGGGCTCGAGATGCTCGGACGCGGAAGGGAGGAACGATGACCGCGCTGCCGACCGTGAGCGGCTCTCCGGGCGCCGCCGCGAAGGTGAGCGGCCCGCAGCTGTTCGCCCGCTATGCCTATCCGCCGAATGCGCTGGGCTACTGCGGGCCCGGGGACCACTTGGCGCTCTTCGAGTACGGCTCGGCCGGGGTGACCGACGCCGGGCTGGTCGACCTCGCGAAAGGGTTCAAGGGCGCCTGGCCCTACCTCGAGCTCATCGCTCGCAGCACGGGCATCCGGGACCCGTTGGACCGCCGCGTCGTCGAGGCCTACTGGATCGGCAGCCCCTTGCTCGACCGGATCAGCGCCGTCGACATCGGCAACTCGATGGAGGACCGGTTCCGGTCCCGGACCGGTCATGACTTCTCCCACCTGGTCGAGGGGGTCGTTGCCGGAGGGGTGCCACACCACAGCTTCCACGTCTTCGAGGTCTACCCGTGGGTGGGCCTCCTGCGAAACGACCGGCAGGCACCCACAGCCGTCTCCGTGCTCGACCGCTGTCGGATCCGGTGGGGCACGGTCGAGACCGTCATCGGCGACCGCGCCGTCGTCCGCTCGCGACCCATCGTGTGGGACGGGCGGGTCCTCTCCCTCGGCGAGCCGGTGGCGGAGACCGCGGAGTGCGCTCGTGCCGGCACCGGCTTCATCGGGGAGCTCGTCCCCGGGGACGTCGTGTCCCTGCACTGGCACTGGATCTGCGACCGGCTGAGCCCGGCCGAGCTCTCTCAGCTCCAGCGCTACACCGCGCGTCACCTGGCGATCGCGAACTCGGGCGTCGAGCACCGGGGCACGGCCCTCGCGATCGGTTGAGGCGAGAGCGGGCCGGAGCGCGGCGAGGTCAGGCGGACATCCGTGCATGAGGTCTCCTTGTGCGGCGCGATCTACGAGATCGCCGACCGCGCTGCCGCGGGCCGGGCGGTCTCGGTGATCCATCTCCAGGTCGGCAAGCTGCGCCAGGTCGTTCCGGACACCCTGACCTACTGCTGGACGGTAGTGTGCGACGACACCCCGCTCGCGGGATCGCGGCTGGAGGTCGACTACCGCCCCGTCACCGTGCGGTGCCAGCTCTGCGGTGAGGACACCGCGGTGTCCAAGGAGCTCCTGCTGCTCTGCCACGCCTGCGGGGCGGACGGGGTGACCATCACGGGTGGCGAGGAGCTCCTCGTCACCTCGCTCGACCTTCAGGAGGCGTAGCCATGGGACGGTTTCACCGGCACGACGACGGAACCGAGCACGAGCATGAGCACGCCCACGACGACGGGCCCGAGCACGGCCACGTCCGCCACGACGAGCACGCCCAAGCTCACAGCCAGGCCGGGCGGGACCTCGGCGACATGTCCGGCTACCGGACTGCGCCCGAGCGGGTCCAGGTGCTGGAGCGGATCTTCGGCGAGAACGACCGGTGCGCCCGGGCCAACCGCGACCTCCTCGACGCCAAGGGGGTCGTCGCCGTCAACATGATGTCCTCACCCGGGGCCGGCAAGACGAGCCTGCTCGAGCACACCCTCGCGCATCTGTCCGGTCAGGTCCGGGTCGCGGTCATCGAGGGCGACATCGAGACGAGCATCGACGCGGACCGGCTCAGCGGTTACGGAGCCCAGGTGGTGCTGCTCAACACGTCGGACGGCTTCGGTGGTGAGTGCCACCTCGACGCCCCGATGGTCAGCTCGGCTCTCGAGCAGGTCGACCTGAGCGCCATCGACCTGCTCTTCGTCGAGAACGTCGGCAACTTGGTCTGCCCGGCCGAGTTCGACGTCGGTGCCCACCACCGGATCATGGTCTCCGCCATCACCGAGGGCGAGGAGAAGCCCCTGAAGTACCCCGTCATGTTCCGGTCCGTCGACCTCGTGGTCATCAACAAGATGGACCTCCTCCCGCACCTCGACTTCGACCTGGCCCTGTTCGAGCGAAACCTCGCGGCGGTCAACCCGGCTGCCGACGTGGTCAAGGTGAGCGCGCGCAGCCGTGAGGGTCTCGACGCGTGGTTTCGCTGGCTCGAGGACCATCTCCGTCCGTGACCTGGCCGTCCGGGGACCAGCAGCGTGGGGCTCCCGGCTACGGTGACGGCATACTGGCCGGGCCCTGACCTGACCTGAACGCCGGGTCAGACCCGTACGCCGTGGTTTCGGCGTGCCCCGAGAGCTGCAGCGCGACGAAGGAGCGGACCGGATGGTCGACCTGACCCTTGACGACGACGAGCGGGAGGTCCGCAACTGGGTGCGCACCTTCGTGACGAAGGAGCTCATGCCCCTCGAGCAGGAGGTCCTGACCCGCGAACGACGGGGCGAGCGGGGCATCACCCGGGAGGAGCTCACAGCTCTTCAGGACACCGCCAGACGGGCGGGGTTCTTCGGCATCCAGACTCCCGTGGACCACGGCGGGATGGGGCTGGGCGCCGTGACGGCCGCCCTCGTCGAGATCGAGCTGGGCCGGACCTTCGTCCAGTTCAGCTTCGGTGGAGACGCCGACAACATCCTCTACGACGCCAACGAGGCGCAGCAGGAGCGCTACCTCCGGCCGACGATCTCCGGCGCGCGCCGGTCCTGCTTTGCGATGACCGAGCCGGGTGCCGGCTCCGACGCGCGCGCGATCCGCACCAGCGCCAGGCGCGACGGCGACGACTGGGTCATCAACGGCGAGAAGACGTTCATCACCGGCGGCCACGAGGCGGACTTCGTCCTCGTGTTCGCGGTGACGGGCGTGCGGGACCAGGCTGAAGGGGTTCCGGTCAGCGACAGCGGTGTCACGTGCTTCCTCGTCGACCGCGACCAGGGCTGGACCTCACAACCCATCGACACGATGGGTGAGTGGGGCCCGGCAGCGTTGGTGTTCGACGACGTCCGCGTCCCGCACAGTGCCATCCTCGGCGAGGAGGGCAAGGGGTTCCCTCTCGCGATGCGCTGGATCGGCCGCGGCCGCTACCTCCTGCCTGCCCGCGGGCTCGGCGCCTGCGAGCGCCTCGTCGAGATGGGCATGGAGCAGGCCCGCAACCGGGTGACCTTCGGCAAGCCGATCGCCGAGCGCCAGGCGATCCAGTGGATGATCGCCGACTCCGCGGTGGAGATCGAGGCCCTGCGATGGCTCGTCCTCACCGCGGCGTGGCAGGTCGACCAGGGGCTGGACTCCCGCCACGCGCAGTCGATGGCCAAGCTCTACGGCGGGGTCAAGGCCAACGAGATCGTCGACCGCGTGCTGCAGATCCACGGCGGGATGGGTTACACGCGCGAGCTCCCGATCGAGCGCTGGTACCGTGAGCTGCGGCTCCTGCGCATCTACGAGGGGACGGACGAGATCCAGCGCCGCACCATCGCGAGGAACCTGCTCAGGGGCCACGTGTCGGTCCGCGGCCACCTCGGCTGAGCGACCGGCCGACTCAGCCCGCGGCGGTGGTCACCCCCGCTGCGGCGAGGTAGTCGTCCCAGAGCGGCTGGATGTCGGGTCCGACCCGCGCGCCCGGCTCCATGACGTGCAGCCGGTTGGTCAGCAGCACGGCCACGAGCCGCCGGTGAGGAGCGACGAGCAGCCGGCAGCCGGTGAAGCCGGAGTGGACGAACGCCGGGCCGCCCTCCACCTCACGCCACCAGAACCCGAGTGCCTGCCCGTCGGGCCCCGGGGTGAGGAACTCGTCCAGCGTCGACCGCGAGGCGATGGGCGACTCGTCGAGCAAGGCGGCGCCGAAGCGGGTCAGGTCGTCCAGCGTCGAGAACAGCCCGGCGTGGCCACTGACGCCCTCCATCGCGTGAAAGGCGTTGCCGTCGCTGACTTCTCCGCGGTTGACCCCCGCGCGCCAGCGCGCCGGCCTCGTCGTCTCGAGCGTCACGGGGTAGGGCTCGCCCTCGCGGATCATCGCCTGCTCGATGTCGTCGCCGTGGCCGCACGCCACCGCCGACGAGGGCTCGACCGGCCCGTATGCCGTGTGCTCCAGACCCAGCGGCCTCGCCACCAGCGCCGTCGTGGCGGCGTCGAGCCCGAGACCCGTCGCCTCCTCGACAACCCGACCGAGAAGGACCATTCCCAGGTCGGAGTAGTGGCGGCCCGCCCCGACGGGGTAGCGCAGCGGCAGCCTGGAGACCAGCGCCGCAGCGGACTCCCGCCCGACGGACGCGAGGTAGAGCGGCTGCCACTCGGCCAGGCCCGCGCGATGGGTCAGCAGGTGGCGGAGGGTGATGTCGGGGTGCGGGCTCGGCACGTAGCGGCCGAGCGGGTCGTCCACCCCTACCGTGCCGGACGTGACGAGTGACATCAGCGCGGCTGTCGTCGCAACGACCTTCGTCAGGGAGGCGATGTCGAAGGAGGCCTCGGCCCACAGGGGCACCCGTTCACCCACGCTGACCGCGTCCCCGATGACCGCCCGGTGCACCACGTCCTCGCCGGTCAGCACCTGGGCGGCCCCGCCGGCATACAGGTGCTCGTCGATGCCTCTGCCGAGCACCGAGTCCGCATCGTCCATGACGAGCGACCCTAACGCCCCTCGACGTCGTCGGGGCCGGGCAGGTCTGGGAGGCTGGCCGGTATGGGCAACGTGGCCACCATCGGCGTCGACATCGGGACCTCGAGCAGCAAGGGCGTCCTCGTCGATGCCGGCGGGGGCGTCCTGCGCAGTGCCACGCGCGAGCACTCACCCAGCCGGCCACGGCCGGGCTGGGTCGAGATGGACGCCGACATCTGGTGGGGCGAGCTGGTCTCGATCTGCCGCGAGCTCCTGGCGGCCGACGCTCCGCAGGTCGGCGCGGTCGGAGTCAGTGGCATGGGGCCGTGCGTCCTGCTCACCGACGAGCAGGACCGTCCGGTGCGGCCGGCCATCCTTTACGGCGTCGACACCCGCGCCACCACCCAGATCGAGCGGCTCAACGCCGAGCTCGGCGCGGACGCGATCATCCGTCGTGGCGGCTCCGCCCTGACCAGCCAGGCCGCCGGGGCCAAGGTGGCCTGGGTCGCGGACGCCGAGCCGCACACCTTCGCCCGGGCCAGGCGGCTGTTCATGCCCAGCTCGTGGCTGGTCCGCCACCTGACCGGCGCCTACGTCCTGGACCACCACTCGGCCAGCCAGTGCACTCCGCTCTACGACGTCGACGCGCACGAGTGGTACGCCCCCTGGGTCGCCCGGATCGCCCCCACCCTCGAGCTGCCGCCCCTCAGCTGGGCGAACGAGGTCGCCGGGACGGTGAGCGCGACGGCGGCCCAGCAGACCGGGCTGCCACCCGGCATACCCGTGATCACCGGCACGGTCGACGCCTGGTCCGAGGCCATCAGCATCGGCGCGCACGGCGTGGGCGACCTGATGCTCATGTACGGGACGACGATGTTCCTGGTCAACACCGTCGCCGAGCGGATCACTGAGCCGTCGCTGTGGGGCCCCGTCGGCGCGCTCGAGGGGACCCGCTGCCTCGCGGGCGGCATGTCCACGACGGGCGCCGTGACGAACTGGCTGCGCGACCTCTTCGGCGTTCCCGACCACGCCGAGCTGGTCGCCACCGCCGGGCGCTCACCGGCCGGCGCCAACGGCCTGCTCATGCTCCCCTACTTCGCCGGCGAACGGACCCCCATCATGGACACCGAGGCCCGCGGAGTGCTCGCGGGGCTCACCCTCACCCACAACCGGGGAGACCTTTACCGCGCCGCGCTGGAGGCCACCGGCTTCGGGGTGCGCCACAACATCGAGACGATGGCGGGCGCCGGGGCCGACATCAGCCGGATCGTCGCCGTCGGCGGCGGCGCGCAGGGCCGCCTCTGGCCCCAGATCGTCTCCGACATCACCGGCCGCGTGCAGGTCATCCCGACCCAGACCATCGGAGCCAGCCTGGGGGCGGCATTCCTGGCCGCGCAGGCCATCGGTGAGGCCTCGATCGACGACTGGAACCCTCCGCGCGAGACCTGTCGTCCCGACTCGCAGCACGCCGAGACCTACGACAAGCTCTACACCCTCTACCGCGACCTCTACTCCGGCACGACCGACGTCGTTCACGCCCTGGCCCGGATGCAGCACCGCGGCGGCGGGGCCGGCTCGTGACCGAGGCGCCGGTAACGTGACGGACATGAAGGTCCTCGGCCTGATCTCGGGCACGTCGCACGACGGCGTCGACGCCTGCCTCGTCGACTTCGCTGCCGAGGGAAGCACCCTGCGCGGTCGCGTCGTCGACCAGATCGTCGTGCCCTACCCCGGCGACCTGCGCCGTCGGCTCGTCGCCGCCCTCCCCCCGGGCAAGCTGGCGATGGCCGAGGTCTGCGCCCTGGACACCCTCCTCGGGCAGCACTTCGCGCACGTCGCCGCCGAGGTGACCGCCCGGCATACGGTCGACCTTGTCTGCTCCCACGGACAGACGGTCTTCCACTGGGTGGAGGGATCACACGCCCTCGGCACGCTACAGCTCGGCCAGCCCGCGTGGATCACCGAACGCACCGGCATACCAACGATCTCCGACGTTCGGGCTGCTGACCTCGCCGCTGGCGGACAGGGTGCTCCCCTCGTGCCCGTCCTCGACACCCTCCTCCTCGGCGGGCGAGACCGGACGGTCGCCGCGCTCAACCTCGGTGGCATCGCCAACATGACCGTCCTGGAGCCGGGCCGCGAGCCGTACGCCTACGACCTCGGCCCCGCCAACGCCCTGATCGACGCCGCGGTGCTCGGGCTGACGGGGGGCCGGGAGGGCTTCGACCGCGACGGCGCGTATGCCGTGAGGGGACGGGTGGACGACGGCCTCCTCGCGGCGCTGCTCGCCGATCCCTACTACGCCCTGCCCCACCCGAAGTCGACGGGCAAGGAGCACTTCCACGACGGCTACCTCGCGGGGCACCTCGCCGCCCGTCCCCTGGTCACCGGCCTCGACGTCGTCACGACGCTCACCGAGCTGACCGCCCGGGTGGTCGGGACCGCGCTGCACCGTGCGGGTGCCGGTGAGGTCGTGGCCTCCGGTGGTGGAGTCGCCAACCCCGAGCTGATGCGGCGGATCGGGCTGGCGTCCGATGGCGTGAGGCTGTCGAGGTCCGACGAGCTCGGCGCCCCGTCGGACGTCAAGGAGGCAATCGCCTTCGCGCTCATCGGCTACCTCTCCGCCCACGGACTTCCCGGGAACGTGCCATCGTGCACGGGGGCGTCCGGGCCACGGGTGCTCGGGAGGATGAGCGCAGGCGCCGCCGGCCTCGTTCTCGACGCCCGCGCCGGCCCGCCGGATCGCCTCGTCCTCACCTGACCCGACCAGACCCCGACCCGACCCTGACCCCGACCAGACCCCGACCGACCCCGACCACACTGGTGTCAAAGAATCGTTCATTTCGGGCATCGAACCGCGACTCCCTGATACCGATGTGGGCCTACCCCAACCCCCGATTTTCACCCGTCCACCACTTCCGAGGAGCAGTCCATGCGCGCCGTGGTCTTCGACGGACCCGGGTCCGTCTCCGTCCGCGATCTTCCCGACCCCGAGCCACGCCCTGGCGAGGTCCGGGTCCGCCCGGTGCTGACCGGGATCTGCGGCACGGATCGCCACCTCCTGGGCGGCGGCTTCATGGCGACCTTCCCGCTCGTCCCCGGCCACGAGATCGTCGGCGAGGTCGAGTCGCTCGGTGAGGGCGCCGAACGCGTGCCCGTGCGGGGCACCGAGGGCCTCTCCGTGGGCACCCTCGTCGCGGTTGACAACACCGACGTCTGTGGCGCCTGCGAGAGCTGCCGACGCGGCAGGCCGCTCTACTGCTCGCGCTTCCGCTCGCTCGGCTGCAACGCACCGGGCGGTTTCGCCGAGCTGATGACCGCGCCGGCGGCGAAGTGCTTCCCGCTCGACGGGCTCGACCCTGCGGTTGCCGTCATGACGGAGCCGCTGGCGTGCGCGATCCACGGGGCGGACGTGCTCGCCCTGCGTCCCGGTTCCGACGTCCTGCTCTTCGGTGCCGGCCCTACGGGGCTGCTCCTCGCCCAGCTGCTCCTGCACGGCGGCGCCGCCCGGATCACCGTCGCCGCCCCGACCGCGCACAAGCTCGAGGTCGCGCGAAGCCTCGGGGTTGACGAGACGGTGCTGCTCGACCGCGCCGACCCGGCCGGGTCCACCGCCCGCCTCCGACGGCTCGCCCCGTCCGGCTTCGACGTCGTCGTCGAGGCAACCGGCGCGCCGTCGGTGCTGGCACTGTGCACCGGACTGACCCGGACCGGCGGCACGGTGCTCGTCTACGGCATGGCCGACGCCGAGGCCACCGTGCCCTTCTCGCCGTACGACATCTTCGCCCGCGAGCTGACGGTCAAGGGCTCCTTCGCCCAGATCCACTGCTTCGACCGGGCCCTGCTCGAGCTGCGGACGGGACGGGTTCGCACCGACGGGATCATCACCGACCGGTTCGACCTCGCCGGGTTCGGCGCCGCGCTGGACGCGGTGGCGTCGTCCAGCACCATCAAGGCCGTAGTCGAGCCCCAGCGGGGCTGACCAGCGGCAACAGGCGGGGGGTATGCCGGGAGGGGCGAGCACCCGGCATACCCCGCCTCGCGTTTGGGCGTCATCGCACCGACCAGAGCCGAATGGCAGCCGGCCGGGCGCGGCGTTCAGCGGTGTCGACGCCGCTGGCGGCGAGGCCGGCTCTGGCCTGCGCTGACGAGCGGTGGAAGTATCAACTCGTGGCCCCCGACCGAGCGCAGACGATCGCCTACCCCTCGCCCACCTCGCGCCCACGGCGCGGGGGCGCAGCACGCCTCGAACCGCACGTCATCCTCCTCTTCGGCGCGACCGGCGACCTGGCTCGTCGCAAGCTGCTGCCGGGCATGGCACACCTCGTCCTGTCCGACTTGACTCCGGACATCCAGATCGTGGGGACCTCGCTGGAGGAGCACGACGACGACTCGTTCCGCGCCTTCGCCAAGGAGGCCGTCGAGGAGTTCACGAACCACCCACTGACGACCGAGCAGTGGGCCATGTTCGCCTCCCGCCTGCACTACGTCCCGCAGGCGGAGGGGCCGCAGGCGCTGCGGGCCGCGGTGGTCGCCGCCGAGGAGGACCTCGGCGGGGAGGCCCGGCGGATCCACTACCTCAGCGTGCCACCGGCCGCCGCCCCCTCGGTCATCAGCGCCCTGCGGGACGCCGACCTGGTGGCCCGCTCGCGCGTCATCATGGAGAAGCCGTTCGGGACGGACCTGGAGAGCGCCATCCTGCTCAACGACCAGGTCCACCAGACCTTCGACGAGAGCCAGGTCTTTCGGATCGACCACTTCCTCGGCAAGGAGGCGGCGCAGAACATCCTCGCCTTCCGCTTCGCCAACGGGCTCTTCGAGCCGATCTGGAACCGCAACTTCATCGACCACGTCCAGATCGACATCCCGGAGACGCTCGGGCTGGACCGCCGGGCGTCGTTCTACGAGTCGACCGGCGCCTACAAGGACATGGTCGTCAGCCACCTGTTCCAGGTCCTCGCCTTCGTCGCCATGGAGCCGCCCACGGCACTCGAGCCGCGTGCCATCAGCGAGGAGAAGAACAAGGTCTTCCGGTCCCTGCTACCGGTGCTCCCCGGCGATGTCGTGCGCGGGCAGTACACCGGCTACCAGTCGGAGGACGGCGTCTCACCGGAGAGCGACACGGAGACCTTCATCGCCGTGAGGTGTGGCATCGACAACTGGCGCTGGGCCGGCGTGCCGTTCTACCTGCGCACGGGGAAGCGGATGGCCGAGGGCGAGCGGATCATCTCGATCGCCTTCAAGGAGGCCCCGAAGTCGATGTTCCCGGCCGACTCCGGGGTGGGCAAGCAGGGTCCGGACCACCTGACCTTCGACCTTGCCGACGAGTCGAAGGTGTCGCTCTCGTTCTACGGCAAGCGTCCCGGGCCGGGGATGAAGCTGGACAAGCTGTCGCTCCAGTTCTCCACCCAGGAGACCGAGCACGCGTCCGACGTCCTCGAGGCCTACGAGCGGCTCATCCTCGACGCCATGCGCGGCGACCACACGCTCTTCACCACCGCCGAGGGCATCGAGTCGCTCTGGGAGCGCTCGCAGCCGCTGCTCGACGACCCGCCTCCGGCCAAGCCCTACGCCCCCGGCAGCTGGGGGCCGAACGCCATCCACCAGCTCATCGCGCCGCATGCCTGGCGGCTGCCGTTCGAGCGGGTCTGGCGCGCCAGGAAGTAGGCCCGCAGTGACGCGGGCGCGCGTCGGCAACGTCACTGGGGAAACGCACCCACGTCAGGACGTGGTCAGGGTGCCCCAGCAAGGTGGGAGGAACGCCTGCCGGTATGCCGTCAGCCTGGGTCGGGTGGATCGGGGACGGCACGCAGAACGTGTCGCCTAGTGGTTCGTCGTTGAA
>JAABUW010001419.1_pt1 | contig 40366 bp, 65 predicted proteins | sample 5560081 | NCBI WGS metagenome assembly JAABUW01 (sample SAMN10711882, study PRJNA513363) | rock metagenome | isolation source: Antarctica rocks | place: Antarctica: Victoria Land, Knobhead sud | reverse complement strand
CCTCCCCCCCCGCCGCCCCCGCCGCCCCCCTCCCCGCCCCCCCCCCCCCCCCCTGCCCCCCCGCCCCCGCTGCCACCGTCGCCGCCGCCTGCACCGCCGCCTCCGCCCCCGCTGCCATACACGCAAGCCAGCCAGTGCAACGCTGCGGATGACACCACAGTGTGCTACATCCCAGCTGGCACCGGCTACGGTGCGGCCTACGTGGTGCGTCTCTATCAGACACCAGAGAAAATAAACGGTTCGAGACCAGGATGTCAGATATTCAAGTTGTGTGCACACCACAGTACTGGCGGCAGCTTGCAGACCCAAGAGCGAGGGTGCAACCTCCGCTCGCTTGCTTGCTTGAGCCTGAGACGAAGTTGCGGCACTTGAGTCACAAGCGTGCCTGTGCCACCGCAGGTCAACAGCTATGTGCATTACTTCGATGCAGCAGCCGATGGGTGCTACTACACATGCCAGGTGAGCCGGTGGTCAGGCGCGGCCCGGCAGTTTGCCCATCCTTGGGCGGACGCTCCGGCCAATGTCTGTCATGACGCTCGTTTGTCTGCCAACATTCAGTCTGCGGGGCGGCACTGGAAATCAATTAGGGCGTGCTGGCGGACCTGCAGACGTATTCCCGAGCCCCCTGTGTTCTCACTGTGACCAATTACACTCCTCCGACTGCTGGAGTCCGGCACAAACAGCCCGTGGGGCAGGTTTCTGTACGGGCATGCCGGCGGACTGACGCTGAGATTTTCTGATGCACATCTTGAAAACCCAACGCGTTTTGAGCCGTCTGCGACACATTCCTTATTCACAGGCCATGGCACAAGTGCTCGGCATCAACCTCGGCGTGGCGGCGAATGCTCGGATCCGCAGACGCATCCCTGATAATCCACTGCCTGCAACTGCAGTAACAGCTATATTCTGCAAGAGCCAGTCCGCAGGGGCGGCACTGGGTATCAATTTGGGCCTGCTGGCGGACGCCCTGCCGCAGTCCGGCACCAGCTCTAAACCTTCTCTGAGTTCGTTGTTACGCCCACACAGGCCGCAGGGGCGGCGCTGGGCATCAACCTGGGCGTGCTGGCGGATTCGCGGCCGCAGGCCGGCCGTGACGCCGTCGCCGCCGCCGCCGCGGCGTGCGTTGCACCCTGTGCGCCGGACGCGCTCACGGGCGCCAATTTCTGGACGGGGTCGCAGGAGACCGGCTTTGGTGGCTGCGGCCAGCTGACGCTTTCCGCCGGGCACGGCGCCGACACCTCCTCGCAATATTGCATTACCGCCACCTTTGCGCCCCTGTGCGCCGAGTGCCCCCTGCGGTGAGTGCTCATGCAACAGGTGCATGAGCGGAGTGCGAGAGTGGGTCGCCTTCCGTCCAAAGTTGTGCGCACCACCACGTTGCCATTGCAGCTGCCGACTGGCAGTTCGTTTGTGTCTCAGGTGCCGCACATGCGACGGCGCCAATGACGGCCAGCCGCCCACGTGCTACAACTGCGAGGACGGCTACACACTGATGTCCAACACCTGCATACCTTGATGATGGCGCTCAAGGCAACCCGGCGAAATCCACACACCAGCTTTTGTCACAAGAGCGGTGTTGGGGGGATGGCAGCAAAAGCGGTTGTCGTGTGGGTACCCAGACATGTGCAAGTTGCAAAAAGACTGGGTCCTTAAAACAGCCTGGTGTTCCGATATCTTGGTGTTCAAGTTCATCGAAACAGTGCTCGGCCGGATGTGGTGGGCAGTGCATCGAACATCATTTTTGCGGCGTGCTGAGGTACTGCGTCGTCCAGGAGAACGGTGATGTAATCACAGCAGACACAGTGCACGCAGATCGCGATTGATTGAATCACAGGCGAACAACAGCAGTATTACAAGTTGCGCATGGCACGCTGCCGGCAAGCAGTGGCGTCAGTACCCACCTGGTAATGACACATGTAGTCTGCCAGCGGTCTGCAGCTCGCAGTGCAGTACAGCAGGCGACAAGGTTGCCAAAGTCCCAGCAGGCATCGCAGTTGCCCCGCGTGACCACCTTTGTTCCACAGCGGATCAGCTCCCCTGCTGACCAGCCTGTCGGCCAGACTTCTGCAACATTCCCTTTGGCCGAGATTGGGCCCTCTCACGCTGCCACACTAAGGGCTGACAGTGCGGGCGGCGATCCGCCCGCTGGTGGCACCGGCACTGCCGCCACAGGCGCTGCAGCCCGTCACGCGGCCCTCACTGCCCACCCTTGGGCGGCATGATGCGTCCGGCGATGGCGCCGACGATGCCGTGCAGCCCGGCAGCCAGGCACAGGTGCGCCTGCTGCAGCTGGCCCAGCTGCGGGAAGGTACGAACACACAAGTCAAGATCAGTTTCTGACACTTCATGAGCTGACGATGCCGTGCAGCCCGGCGGCCAGGCACAGTGCGCCTGCTGCAGCTGGCCCAGCTGCAGTGCGTAAAATTCAAAGCGCTAGACCCCTTTGAGCAACCTCGGCAAGCTGATGCACGCCGTGCACCACCACTTGTGTTGCGCCGCTACCCTGACAAGCCATGCTTCGCTACGCCACAGGCGGCTAGTGATGAGGCGCCGAGTGGTGCTCACATTGCCCCCGCCGTCGCCGCATCAGATCCGCGGATAAACGGACAATCATCCAGGCCACAGCTAGCACACACCCCCTGGCAAGCAGGCCGACCGCCCACATAATCATCAACTCAGCTTGAGAAGCCTGTGGGCCCCACCTCGAAATCCTGCCAGACGGAGGGGTCCTCGATCATCTTGAGCGCCTTCAGAACAGCCTGGGGTAAAGGAGATGCCCCCTCCTCGCCGCACCGCGCCCGCTTTGCGGCGCCTGCGGCAGCAGCCCAAGCCTCAGTAGCAGTGGTGACATGCGTCAAGATGCGGCTCTCGCGTCATTCAACCCTGAAGAAGGAACCTGTGGATGCCTGACTGACGGACTGCAATGAGAAGCATGGGAATGCTGACACCCTGATGCAGCACAAGTCCGGTGACACACCCGCATCGGACTGGAGCGCGTCCTCCGCTCCCCGCTTGGCGCCACCCGTGCCGCCGGCAGCGGCGCCAGCGCCGGAGGGCGAAGCTGTTTGAGCGGCGCTCGCCCCCGCCTGTGCGGGAACCGTGGCACCGCAGCCGCACGGCTGCGGCGCCATGTCCGCAGCCAGTTCTGCCGCCAGCTGCGGTGACGCCTGTCGCAAGATGTCCGCCTGCAGTGGCACACCAGAATGGTTTCTGCAAGTATTACGACGCAACATCTATTGACCCAATTGGAATAGGCACTGCCCACCGCGATGCCGACGCACACTGCTTTCACATGGCAGTGCACGAATGTGCGATGCTTCAAGACGAGTGCGTCATCTGTGGCCTTCAAACCACCAGCACGTGAAGCCCAGAAAGGCCTGCTGAAGAATGCCCAGGTGCTCCAAAGGATGCTCTGCCTGTGAAACGCACCTTGCGCTGCAGCAGCTCTGCAGCGCGGCAAGCAGGCGCCTGCAGGCCTGCAGAGTCCAGCGCTCCCGCCGGCGCCTGCGTCGGCTCCACGTCCAGTTCCCTCACCTCCTCCTCCGTCGGCGCCGTGGATCTAGGGTTTCGGGCCACAGCTGCCGCTGGTGAGGGCAATGCCGGCGCCGCCGCCGCCGGAGCCTTCAACGCCTCCGCCGACCTGTCGGCGGCTGGCGCCGCAAATGCAGACGGCGCAGCCGCAATGTCAGCTGCGGCGCCCATCGCGGCAGGCGGATCAGCCGATTCGGCAGCAGGCGGCGCCGACCGCCGCGCCGACAGTGACAGCTTCTGCGGCGAGCGCGAGGCTTCGTCGCCGCCCAGGTCGCTGGCCAGCTCGCCGACCGCCGCCCAGGCCTGCGGAAAAATGTAGAAATTGATAGTATCTTTGTATTTGTATTTGTATTTGTATTTGTATTTGTATTTGTAGGAGCGTGGCATCCGTTTGACGGGGGCATCCTTCGGCTGCGCAAAGCCAGTAGGCAGAGTCAAGAGCTTTCTGCGCCTTGCATTGTTTTATGCGCTTCCGGTGCGGTGGACACATGGCATGCCCCGTATTGTTTGGGCTGGCCGCTGCCTCGACGAAACAGAAACCAGAAGCCTCATTTCAAGCTTAATTTAAATCCAAAACCCGACACGGATCCAGCATATACAGCTGCTGACTCGTGGTTTGCTCATGAAACCTCAAAGTGCCAGGATCGCGCACATTGCAAAATATACATTGTTTGACATGTACACACCTCGTCGCTGGACCTGTGCGCGCCGGGCAGCGACGCCAGGGCCGCCTCCGGCGCAGGCCTCAGCGGCGCCGCTGTCGCGTGCGCCGGCGGCCCCGGCCCGAGCAGCTCGCCATCTACGCCCGAGGCCTGCATGGGGTGCCGAGCACGTCACAGCAGATTTGTGAACATGGCAATGGGCAGGATGGGCAGTTGGCCACCAAAAGATTCCACTGTAGTCATGTCCGATTGCTGCCAAGAGTGCGATACATCAGCAGCAACACACTGCGTGGCCATCCACGAAGGTGCCAGACTCCTGCACCATCGACGCACTTGCTGGCTCCGCACCAAGTCCCCTCGCTGGGGCCGGCGCTGTCTTGCATGTCAGACCTGACAAGTGACCGCACCTGATTGAGCAAGGAGCTGTCGTCGCAGCCGCTGATGGAGCAGACGGTTTAGGAGGCAAGCAAGGCATGGGAATGACTCAGGTGCAGCAATCCTGAAGTCGGCTCCATGTTTTGAAGAGCTGCTGCCTTCAAGCCGTGCTGACAACACCCACCTGAGTGTCAGGCACCGTGTCCATATCCACGTCCATGCCGGCAGGCGCGGCCTCGGCATCTGCTGCTGGCTCCGCCGCCGGCGCCGCAGCTGCCGCCTCCGCTGCCGGCTCCGGTTCAGCAGCTGCGGCAGGCGGCAGCGGCGGCGACTGCTGCGACGCCTGTTCGCCGGCAGCCTCTGAGGCCTCGGCGGCGGGCGACAGCACCGACCTTGCAGGCTCGGCCGCGGCCGCAGCGGCCTGTAATAGCAAGCAGATGTTGTATGAATCAGTAACAGAAGCTGCAGCCGTATTTCCGCCAGTAATGAAAGCCCTGCTGCCCAGCAGCGATTCCTTCTGCTGCTGCGCTGCTGTTGCTGCTAGTGCCACAGAAAGAAGTACATGCGCACTGCCAAGTGCAGCAGTGCCAGTGATCCGAGAGGAGGAGGCTTGGGCGCACCATCTTGGCGCCTCGCGAGCTGAGCGAGCGCTTGGCGGCAGACTGCCGCTGTGCTGACCGCCAGCCGCCGCCGTTTTGGGAGCTGCGTCCATGCTTGTCGGCTGCCGCTTTGTCGCCCGAGATCTTGTCCTCTGCCTCCCACTCTGCGGCGCCCCTGCCGCGTGCCGGCGGGCTCACCTGCGAGCGGGTGGCTCTCCCAGATTGGCACAGAGTTAATGACGCCGCTGTAGGTGTTTTTGGGGTTGCTCGGTCCACTGTTTTACGCATTGGCACTTCGACGGTCGGCTGGACAGTGGCGACTGGAAAGCAATGGTCGTCAGGCGAGAGCCTGATGCAACGCGTTGCACAGTAGTGACCAGCTCCAGGCACTTTCCGTTCGGAGCAGTGTTCGCAGTTGTTTTCATCGTTCTTGCTGTTCCAGCGTCTGTTTTGTACATGTCGATGGGTCACCTGCGGGTCGAGCGGCGCCAGCGGGATGGGCGTGATGTGCGCCCGCCGCCCTGAGCGGGTGATGACCAACTCGCCCGAGCCACCGACGCCAGCCGCCGCTGCAGCCGCCGCAGCAGCCGCCGCGCCGGCCTCCAGCGTCACGTCCGCCTCCTGCTGCGGCCCGCGTCCGGCACCCTTGCCGCCCTCGGCTTTGGCATCTGCGGCACCGGCGGCGCCAGCGGCGGCAACGGCGCCCTTTCCGGCGGCGGCGGCGTCAGCCGAGTCAGCGGCGCGCGTCCGCTCGCTGGACGCAGTCGAGGCGCCGGTCTTTGCACGCTGCGCGGCGGGGCCGCTGGATGCGGCGCGCGGCGACGGCGTCACAGGGCTGGCGGAAGAGGGCAGCGGGCTGCCGCCAGCGGCGCCCGCCGTGGCGCCGCCCTCGCTGGCATCCTTGGCTGCACCCGCGCCGGGGGCGCCCCCGGCACGCTCCTTGGCGCTGCCAGCAACGTCGGCGGCTGACTTGGAGTGCGGCTTGATAGCAGCGCCCTTTGGCGTCGCCGGCGGCGCCTCGCCTGCCGGCTGGTTCTCCGCCGTGTGCGGCGCGGCATCTTGGGAAGGGTCCTGCTGAGAAGGGTTCTGCGACACGTTCTCCTTGTTGTGCAGCGTCTCAGCGGCCTGCGGCTTGTCGGGCTTGCCGGCTTCCCGCTGCGCAGACTCTGCCTTTGCGTCCGGGCATTCCGGAGCCGCGGCCGTGGCGGCGGGCTGCTCAGTGTGCAGTGGCGCCGCGCCGTCATCATGCTCCTGCGGCACCGCCTCCGCGGCGCTTGGCACATGGCTGCTCTCCTGGGTAGCGTCACTGCAGACAAAAGCGGCACGTGAGCCGGAACACCCAAGCGCTTGTCCCTTCTGATGCACGGCGCGCGTGCCAGTGCATGCCCTGTGCACTGATCATCGGCACAGCAATGTGCAGGCTGCCGGGATCAGGTCACAGCATCAACAAATGAGGAGGTGATGATAAATCAAAGGTCACTGCTGGGGGCGGGACAGAGACGCACTGAGCGACGGACCAGGCGGACTGGGAGGCGTCCGCGAGGGTGCCAGTGGTGACGCCGTGGCGCGCCGCGCCCCGCCGCTGCTCAGCCGCCACCTCCTTCTGCCGCTCCGTCAGCACGCCTGCAGTTCAGACCAAGTATGTCATGTCAATCCAAGGATCTAATGTTCAGGTCCCGAGCGGGTGACTACATTCTCTGGCATCGACTGTGGCGCAGTCTTGAATGCTGACATGTTCCAAAAGACCATCGTTGTATTCTGCCTGCGGGTGGTGTAATGAAAGCAAGGCTGTCTTGATGTTGCCCTTGATGGACTGCAGCAAGGCTCACCGAAGCGCTTCTTGACGCTCGTGGGCATTTGGACGTACTCCGTCTGCGACTCTGCCACGCAGTCCAGAAACGAGCGCTTCGCCGGGCGCGACGCCGCCGACGTCGACTTCGCCGCTGGCTTCACCTTTGCCGCCGGCTTTGCCGCCTGCAGGGATGGTGTGGCCGCTGCCTTTGCTTCGGCTGGCTGCTGCGCCGCGACCGCGTCTGCCGGTGCCGCCACGACCGGATTGGAGGGGCGCGCATCGGAGGCGGGCGCCGCCGGCGATACTGCCGCGGCGGGGCCGGCGCGGGCGGCCTGCGGCGAGGCGGCCGCGCCGCCGGCGGTGCCGGGCAGAAAGCTATCCAGGGCGTTGAGGTGCGGCACCGGTGCGGGCGCCTTGGCCTGCTTGCGCGCCCGCAGCTCTGCACGAGCACATGAATCTGAGGGTCACATGGCAGTTGTCTGTATGCCAAGTATATGCTGCTCATATGACATACGTTGCTGGCAGCTGCCACGGGCACAGTGAGCTTCAGGCTCATGCCTCAAAATTCTGCTTGAAAGTCCCGCAGAACTTGCGAAACTGACCCCACAACGTGCAAACAGCTGACGATCGTGCCACAGCATGTGGAGGAGCCGCAGGCAAGGGAGCGTGAGGATCAAGCCAGCCACTCCAAATCGCGCACCAGGGGGCATGCGGTCGCGCAGCGCGGGCGGGATGTCTGGCAGGTCCGCCGCCAGGGGGCACAGGTCGTCCCACAGCGTAGCGGAGGAGGCGGCGGCGTCGGCGTCCGCACCGGCGCGCTTCTCTATTGCGTCCAGCGGCACCATCAGCGCCGAAAGGTCCTCCCTGCGGTGACAAAAGCCAGCAGTTCGGAAGCTGCCAGACAATGAAACGGGGTTTTGTAGCGGCGGGGTATTGATAACGGCGTCGAATTGCCACCGGCGCGTTTCTGCCATCGCGTCCAGTGGCACGAACAGCACCGGCAGGTGTTCCCTGCTGATGACCAAACCTTCTCATATCATGATGGAAGTCCCACTGGATTCTCAACCTTCAATCACATACATTGTGATGAACCTGTACATCAGACATCAGAGCAGTTTGGGTGTCTTGCGGCAGCATCAACGTTCTTGGGGTGTCTTGCGGCGGCATCAATGACGTCGACAGCAACTGGCTGGCTTTGGACAGCACCAGAAGCACCACAGGATCGCATCTCGCAGATGGCACTGGCGGCAGACACATTGACTTCGTTGCAAACATGGTGTGAGTGGCACAGAACACAAGGAAAACTCACTTGGAGATGCAGGGGCGGTCGGTAATGAGGAAGTCCGCCGTCTGGCGCCACGAATTGCTTTATGCACCACTGGAGATAGCTTCAGCATTCAACATTCAACTCGTTAGGGACTATCCTTACTTGGTGATGCAGGGCCGGTGGGTGATGAGGAAATCCGCCGTCTGGCGCCACACGGAGACGACCGCGCGCGCAAAGGGGCCGCCTGAGCGGTGCGCCTGCAGGTGCGGCCAGTAGCGCAGCACGAAGGCGAGCAGGCGGCCCAGCGGCGGCGCGAGCCGCGCCAGCAGCGCCCTCGCGCCGTCGTCGCCGTCCACTGCAAGGCAAGGGGCACGCTCTCACATTGGAATGTTAAAATTGATTCATGTAACTCAGTGAAAAAAGTGAAGTGCGCGCCAGCAGCGCCCTCGAGCCGTTGTCACCGTCCAGTGCGAGCCATGTATGTCGGTCTCTGGGTCTCTGGGTCACGAGCATGCAGACTGCCTGGGGCACAGCTCGAGTCCAGACAGGTGAACAAAGGCGAGAAAGCCATTCTGTCCAAGCACAGCAACGAAAGCTCGCTGGTGCAGAAGCGTAGTAGTTGCTCCACGGCGACATTGACAGCCAGCGGTGCATTCGTGGCAGACCAGACATTGGAAGGCTGGAATGCTGCATCAGAGTACTTGCGGTGTTTACCGATGCGCAGGTTCAGCAGGCGCGTCATGGCAGCGCTGGACAGCCAGCCATGCAGCGCGTCCATCGCCGCGTCCGGCGGCCGCTGGCGCCAGCCCTCGCGGCTGGGCGGCACGACTGCGCCCGGCAACACCGGCGGCGGCAGCGCCGCGAGTCGCGCCGCCTGGCTCTCCATCGCGGCGCCTGCGTTCCATTAAACCGCTTGTCAGCAGTGAATCGTACACTGCACATCTCGCAGGGCGGTCCTGCTGTTGGGTGGTTAATGAAGCATGTAGCAGTGCTGAAGCAGACAGCTTTTGTTGTGCTGCGATCAAGCTCCTAGAGAGTGTTGTTGATGGATACCGCTTCCGCCATGCCGCAGCGTCACAGACATCAGCTTTGCACTGTCTGTCTTTATTGCCTGGATAGCGCACCGGAGTAGTGCGCCTGCATCCACAGCCATTGTCGGTCAATAGAAGCGCGCACCAATGGTGGAGAGCAATGTGCCGAGCCGGGCTGCGTCCGCCGCCTTGGTGTCTGCGCCCACGCCCTGCCGCCGCGCATCCGCCGACTGGTCCAGGAAGTGCGAGAACTGCAGCAGCAGCAGCACGGAGCACTTCTGTAGAAGGCGGCAGGGAAGCGGCACAAGGTTTCCATCTGTGCAGGCGCTTGCCTTGCAAGCTCTGTTGAGATTGCCGCCAGCAGTGGCCAAGTTCAGGGCCAGCAGCAGGGTAAACATTTGCAGCCTCGCATCTCGATGCCCGACGGCACCAGCACTCATGCTACGCAGTCCACTAAGCGTCGTGAACCAGCGTACACAACAAATCCCTACCTGCGCATTGAGCGGCGCGATGGCAGCCGCCCAGAAGGCGAGCCGCGCGTCCGCCGCCGTTGGCTCGGCCGCAGCTTGGAGCTCTGCCAGCACGCCGCGGCTGACGCCATCGCACGCAGCGGCAACCGCCGCCCGCGCCGCTGCGAGGCCGGCCTGGTTGGCGCCGGCGCTGTCGCGCCGGGCGTGCTTCTTGCGGTGGCCGTGCGGCCGCTCGGTGCCCAGCCTGCAATAGAATGCAGCGGCATCTGACAGAGTGCAGGGCATGCTCCTCAGTAGGTGCCTCGTGTACATAGGGTGCTTGTGGTTTGGCGACATGCCTTGGGATTTGGCCGTCCAAGCGGCTTGCCACTGTCTGATGGTGCTGAGCTTGCATTGCCAAGTAAAGAGCAGCTTTGGCTCGCAGTATCTTGGTTTCCTGATCCACTTGTCAGCTTATCGAGGTTTTACGTGGGCAGGCGCTCACGCAGCCATGGCCTCGAGCAGCGCGGCCCAAGCGGCCGTCCAGCCGCGCAGCGTCTGCTGCGGCCCGCCACCGCCGCCGCCGCGCAGGGACGCGGCCTGCGCGCCCTGCAGCAGCGTCGCCGGCAGCAGCAGCGCCCACCGGGCGAAGGCAATGCCGTCGGCGACGTCCGGGAAGCCGTTGCCGCCGTGCGTGTGCTGCTCCTGTGTTGATGCAGGCGTGCTCAAGGATCACGCTTCTGCTGAGCCCCGAAGCAAAGGATGAGCCATGGAAGTGCACGTACAGGCTCGCGTGGTGATGCACTCTGGTGCTGGGAATGCGACTCTCGTCAGGGCATGGGGCCGAACGTGGCAATTGCAATATGCAATTCAAACGTTACTGGGCGAACCTGGAGGAATGGCGCAGCGCCGTGAGCCAGTGCCTCCCACAGCGGCATGCAAACGGCGGACTGCTTTTGCGCCTGCGGCGCGGCGGCGATGCTGGCCCTGATGCCGACCAGCGCCTCCCACCTCGCACCTGCAGCCGCGGCATGTTATAGATTTGTTATCTAACAGAGTTTGCCACATGGATGTCGGGGTGACCGTGGTCCAGTCCAAGTCCGGTGCCGGCCTCACGAGGGGTGCAGAAAGGATGCAAAGCTGCGCCGCACTGATGAGGAGCAACACAACCACGAGTGCAGCAGCAGACGCATTGTGTTCGACAAAGCGCCATTGACACAGCCATAGCATATTGGCCCAGATGCATACTTAGCAGCGAGTGAAACTTTAAAAGGGACGCACCACCAGGCCTGCTGTCGGCAAGGGCCTGACGAACGCACGCCGCGCCGACGCGCACGACAACGTCGGCGGCGGCGGGCTGCAATCGGGGCGCCGCCCGCCACGCCGCAACCGCCAGCGCAATCGCCTGCGGTGCGCTGCTCCTGCGCAACGCAGCTTCTCACTTCGCATATAAACACGTGTAAATGCAGTCCAGGAAAGAGTCTAGAGATACAGTCCAGGAAACCATCACAGGTGAAGGGCAGCGCAGGAGAGCGGCCATTCATGGGACTTCCATTGGGGGTCGTCAGCATGTATGTTCCTTACCTCGCCTCGTCGCCTGCGGGCGCCCAGGCCTGCGGCAGCGGCACCGCGTTTGCGGCATCCAGCAGCGCCGACAGCGGCGTGTGCTCGTGGGCCGCCTTCAGCAGGCCCGCCAGCAGCGCGCCGGCGGCTGGGGAGGCGCCTGAGCTGGCGCCGGCGATGGCCGCCAGCCTGCAGGGACCAAGGGGAGAAACACGATGACGTAATTGTGCGGTGGAATGTGTACTGGCGGAGAATGACAGTTCTCATGCATGGCGATCGGGCAGTTGGACAGCCACCTTTGCAGTGCATTTCAACAGAGCAACGGTCGCATTGCCGCAAAAGTCGCACCTCTCGGTGGCGTCCATCACCGGCCGCAGGCACGCCGGCAGCCAGGCAACGGGGTGCGGCTCTCCTGCAGCCGCCTCCGCCGCCGCCAACATCCGCAGCAGGCAGCCCAGCTGCGCCGCCGGCCCCGCCAGTGCCTCCTGCAGCGCCGCGCTGGGCTCACCGGGACAGTCCTGCGAAGTGGACAGATAAGAGAGCGGAGTTGACATGCTGCGAGAAGGAAACAACCGGAGCTGGCGGGCCCAGACGACTCAGGCTGTGCCAGGCTGGCTGCTGAGCCATGGAAGCAGAGATCCGAGGATCCATGGCACTAGGCTTGGGCATCTGCACTGTCAAAGAACACAGTCGAGACCCTGAGCTGGTCGTCGGCCTGCACCCAGGCTGTTTGCTGAGATGTGCTGCCGGCAGCAGGCGCAGTGTCACACACTGGGTCAGCCGCGGCAGGTGCTGCTCTCTGGTGTGCAGCTTGTTTAACCATACACCGGTTCTCCAACACCTCATGTGTACTGTTCGTGAACTGGAACTAGTGGATCTACCTCCAGCTGGTGGACGAGCCGCAACAGACTGCTCCCAATCAGCCCCGCGAGGCGGCCCGCGAGCGGCAGCAGCGCCGCGGCGAGCGGCAGCGCCGACGGCGGCACACCCTGCAGCGAGTTGTTCGTGCCCGCTCTCGCGCCGCTGTCCGCATCCTGGGAGCCGCTGCTGGCGGATCTTTTTCCGGCCTGCTGTGGCGGCGGAGGTGACGGGGAGGGCGCCTCCGCGGACAGCTCCAGCAACGAGGCGTGGACCGCCGCCGCCAGCGGCACCGCCAGAGCCTGCTTGGTGGCGTCATTCGCCGCCAGCCGGTGCTCCAGCGCTACCAGCATCTGTGGCGGCGGCAGCAGCATGTGTTATGACCTGCCAGCGTTGGGTCACGAGCCAGCCGCACCTCATTGCACATCTGCATGAAGCACGACAGCGCACTGCCTCTCAAAGCCTAACTTTCAAGCCGTAAGGCTCGGTACTTGAGAGAGGATACAGCCACCGGCAGCTGTCGTTGCTGCATTCAAACCCTGGATAAGACGCACCGGCTCGATGAGGCGCGCATGCAGCGTGCCGGTTCGGTTGCTGCCCGGCGCCCGTCTGCCGGCCACAGCACGCAGCGGCGCCATCACGAATGTCTCCATTGCGGCAGGTTTTGCTAGCGCCGGCGCACCGCCAGCCGGCACTGCTGAGGCGAGGGCTACCAGCTGGCTCCAGGCGTCTAGCATGGCCTGCAAGCGACGGTATCAGGCGGTTGGGGCAAGGACTGGGTTCGACAGGAGACCCGCAGCCAGACCCGCAGCCAGAAAACAATCAAACAGCAGCATGAGTGCTCTGCCCTTGTGTTCTGGTGAGAGACGCTCTCTTGCAGAGGCTTTTTAATTTGGATTAGCAATCCAGGAAGAGCGGCCAAACAAGGCAGGAAGGTATTGAGTGACTGTGTCGTGCCCAAACTTGCCCCCTTTGCGTCGTATCTAATCAGCACGCACTGCAGGCCGCACCTGCAGCGTCCCGGGGCGGCTGTTGGCCGCCAGCGCGTGCTGCAAGCACATGAGCATACCAGAACTGGAGTTAATGCATGAGGTTGCCACAAGTAGTGAATATAGCACCTGCAGCGTCTCGGGGCGGCTGTTGGCGGCCAGCGCGTGCTGCAGCGGCTGCGCCAGCAGGCGCGCCTTAGCGGCCAGGAGGCCTGAGGACGCGGCCGCACGCATCAGACCCTGCCATGCGCCAAAGGCCGCCACCGGCAGGGCATACTCCTCCCGGTACTGGAAGGCCTGCGGGTCGATGGCAGGACCAGCATCGAAAAGGGACGATTCGGCGGCAGAGCGGTTGCATGCGCACGAGTTGCTCTGGCACAGTACTCGATGTGCTAGTGCCCAGGTTTGTTAGTGTGCTTTTGATAGATAGCCCGGGCTTTGACATCGACATGTGCAGACATAACGCAGCCTCTGCATGATGCACAGGATTGTCAAGATCCAGTGCTAGCACGAGGGCTGCCGCCGGCGCACCTTCTCAAGCAGCGACAGCAGCGGCTGCCCAATGCGGCGCGAAAAGCTGCTGCCGCCGAGCAGCTGGAAGTAGGTGCCGGCGGCGGTGACGCCCGCCGCCGCCAGGCCCACGTCCAGTCGCCGCACGTCCGCCGGGCTGGGGCCGCCGGGCGACGGCGCCGGCCGCAGCTTGGGTTCCAGCAGCGCGTCCACAAACTCCTGCAGCATTACAAATACTGGCCGAATTGATGGCGGTGCATTCACCAGATGTCAGAGTAATTACAGCGTAGCAGCCATCAGCTGCTCCTGCTGGGAAGCTCCACAGCTCTGGCGAATGCACATTCGTATGACGTGCCCGCTAAACTTGCGCAAGTTTTAGCGCTGTTCTTCCAGCACAGGTCGCAGCCTCCTTGAGGGATCTTGTCACCGGGCTGAGATGGTGACAACCTCGGCATGGCCAGGCTCGTTCGTGTTAAGTGTCGGACCTGTGCTTTCGGCGCCAGCTTGAAGGTGATGTCTGAGGCAAATGCCGCCTCCAGCGGCGCCGGCAGCGGCACCAGCTGCTCAGCGCCGGCACCCGGCCCGAGCGCCAGCCAGCGGCTTAGTGCGGCGGCGGCGATGCCGCGCAGCTGCACGAAGCAGCGGTGCGCCTCCGGCAGCTGCACAAAGTGGCAAGAAACCTCTTGGTACAAATTCGAAGCACTGGAACACTGTCTAGCACCAAAGCACAGCTGACGTGGCAAACCCGTGCACAGCCACTTGGACAATAGCGCAGTTGCACAGCGGTGAAGCAGCAGCTGAGCTGATGAGCGTGCGAACTTGAAAACATTCTGCAATCGTGAGTTGGCAACCGCATCTTGGCGTGATCTGCAATCCTGAGATGCGCAGCATCTGCCCCGCACCTCCATGCGGTGCGGCGGCGGCGCGGCGAGCAGCAGCGCCGCAAAGGGCCGCAGCCAGTCGCCCGCGCGCGGCACCAGCGCGGCCCAGCAGCGGTCGCCCAGCCGCGCCAGCGCGGTCGCCCCGAACAGCACGCACTCGAAGGACTGCGGGGGAGGGAAATGTGATGTCAGGACACGCAGATGGTCACGACATGCGGCAGAGAGGGAAGCAGCTTCAGCAGGGTGCACAGGCAGCATGCAAGGTTAGTCAACGGACGTCGAAAGCAGAATGTCGGCTCACGAAACGGCATGCACGACGGGGAACTTTTTCAGCGCACGCCACGCCAGGCCGCGGCAGTTTCTATCTAGAGTCAGCTTGCTACTAAACTTGAAGTTTTCAGTGGGTGCACCTGCCACCGGTTGTCCAGCGCAAGTGCCGGCAGCAGCGGCCGCAGGATGGCGCCGCAGCGGGCGGTCACCAGGGAAGCAGGAAGCTCCTGGCGGGACAGGCCCCACAGCGCCAGCTTGGCCGCCAGCTGCATGGTCAGGACACAGAGTCTTTGAGGGGTTTTGGGGGAAGCATGAGCGGGACACTGAGCCGAACTGCTTCCCACAGCCTGTTCAAAACGTGGTGGGCTTGTGCTAGGCGGCCAGAGGCAGCAGAACTACTACATAAAACCCTTACAAACAAGGCAGCCACATGCACCAGAGCCGCGGTTGTAAATTCTACGACCGTGCCAGACTCCAGGCGAGCTCACCTTATCGTCAGTGGACTGCAGGACATACAGTACCGCGTCCAGAATGGCTGCCACGTGCGCCTCTGCAGGAGCACAGTGGAAGATGTCATTAGACCAGATGCGACCACCGGCGGTCCACAGCGACGACCGCAGACACGGCAGGCTGCGACACGGAAAAGCTTACTGCAGCTGGTCAGCGATTACGTCATCATCAATCGAATCTTTATGGCATGCAATCACAACTTGAAAGGGTGCGGTTGAGAGGGTGCGCAGCAGTTGAGAGGCATGCCTGAGCAGGCAGCAACGAAGTGTTTATGGCTGAGCAGCCACCCGGTCATCTCCATCGTGCTCTGCTGCCTGCACGAGCGTAAGCTACACAGATTAATACCCTTGCATCTGCTGATCACTGTCGGCGTGACACGAGGAGACATGCATGCAGAACTCTTCGGCAGAGACATTCTCGCGTAGCATGCAATCATGCTGCACGGAGCCTGTCTTGCAGACGACTGTAGTCACTGTGGGTCGCCTCTGTAGCTCTTTTCTGCATGCAGTGCGGCATGGGGGACTCACAGCACGAGGCTGCTGCTGGCGAGGCAGCGCGGAATCACGGCCGCTGCCGCGGCTGGCACGCGGCAGGCGTCGGCCAGTACCCCCTGCCGCGCCAGCACCGGCTTTCCCGAGCCGAACTGCTGCAGCGCCTCCCGCAACACCGCGGTCGCCTCGCTGGCGCCGCTGCAAGCATCGAAAAATAGAGTTGAGCTCTTGTCTCTCGTGTTCCGTATGCCAGAGACTTTCAGGTGGACCTGCGATGCTCCTTGCTGCGTCCAGAACCGGCACTACTACACTCGACAGCGGGACAGTGCGACAGCCCTCCGATGCCGCTCCCACCTATTTTCGGGAAGCTCAAGGCGGCTGAACAGCGGGAGCTCGCTCGCGGCATCGCGTGCCGCTGTGCCGCTGCAGTGCGAGGTGGCCAGCGAGGCTGCGCCGGTGATGCCGCTTGCTTGACGCGGCGCAGCGGAGGGCCCTGCTGTTGCAATGCTGGCCATGCTGGCTGAGCAGTGAGGCTGAAGTGTCGAGCTGGTCGGCGACTTGGATGGAGTGTGTCACGCCGCAGGCCTCTGATTTAAACTGCTGCCCGCCGCGGTTTGAATGGTGGCTTCAGCTGCGGGATTACCCAGCGGGCCAGCTTTTGATGTGAGCACCCACGAAAGCAGTGCGTACTGAAGAGCACCACTAACGAAACCGGCAGCTGCGCTGACACATCCAGGTTGCCCCGACACACAACGTCAAGTCGAGACCTCCGAGACCCCGGGGCGAGGTGCACTGGTCACGCCGCAGTCGACAGCGTGAGCTATCAGCTTGATAAGTGCATTGCATGCCCTAGTGGTCGCGCCAGGAGTTTGCAAGGCACGTCTTCGTCGTGCACCTCCGAATGCAACACCCGTTCAAAGCTGCGAATGTCTACTGATTGGACGGCGCGACGCGCGCACTGCCGCACAGCCCAGCAGCATGCACCCGGCAGTTGCTAATGAGGTAGGAAATGCAATGCTGGGCGCCTTGCTCGATGCAGCATTGCAACTTCAAGCTTGAAATCTCCAGAAATTTTGCAGCGCTACCCGGCTAATCCAAAGCGCTAATCCAAAGTCCAGATTGTGACGACGGGGAAGGCGCCCAACACGGCCACGCCTGCGCCACAACAATCGACTTGCTCCAGTATCAACATCACAGTCAGTAGCAAACTTCGGAAATGACGCCAACCCGGTAGCCGCAAGCCCCCGCTGCCATAGCCGAAGTTTGGCTGCAACTCGCCATGCAGGCCTCACTGCTGAACGGGTTTTCGGCGAATGCATGCGGGTGCAACGAGCATTTGAGGCAGCTCACTCATCATCTGGGCAGGCCTGAGACCCCAGATTGGCGGGGGAGGGGCCTCCCGCAGCAATCGCTGCACCCTAGCCGGCGGCCCCGCGTTCAGCTGGGCAGCGCTCCTGCCGCCTGCAGACGCAGCAGATGCCGCCTGCAGTGCCGTGCCGAGACAGACACCGCTGCGGAGCCCGCTGCCACGCCGAAGCCGCACACCCTCACAATGACGGTCGGCGGCAGAGAGGTCCGCGGAGGCTGCGCCTTCCGCATACTGTGCATTTCCCCACGACACACATGAGACAGCAACCGCAATTTCCATTGGGTCAATCTGCATGCATAGGCTGCGTGTTTGCTGGCGCACATGGTCTTTCACACAGACAGACAAGACACCGCCGCGCGGAATCGCGGCATGCCCCAATTGCTTGTGCTGCAACATGACGGCAAAGCGTCCTGTGCATGCCGCAGTTGACGCTGGAGACGGGCGAGATCGGCCGCCAGGCGAACGGCGCGGTCATGGCGAGGCTGGGCGACACGGTGAGTTGGCAGCCAGAAGGCGAAGGCCGCTGCAGGAATGTGCAGCAATGTGCACATGGCCACATCGATTGACGGGCGCAGAGAATCACCTCATGTTGCCTGCCTGTGGACGGGGTCCTTTGGATCCACTCCTGACAATCGAGACAGGCCTGAGCACACGCAGTGCTCACACCGCTGATGCAGCTGATGGAGGTGCAGTGCCCCATTCAGCCATGATGTTCGGTTACCGACAAAAATGCTGTCGCCGCAGATGCTGTACACGACAGCGTGCTGCGGCGAGCAGCCGGAGGGCGACGGCAGCTTCCTGCCGCTGCAGGTGCACTACTCCGAGCGCTTCTCCTCCGCTGGACGCACCAGGTGAGGCCACCCCTCTTCAGCATGCATGCAGCAGTGCAGGAAGCAAGCTGCACAATGGCACAACATGCCAGTGTATGTCTATCAGCGCAGGGGTGTTTCTGAAGCGCACCACATCATGCTGCAAGGTCCTTGCAGCTCACAAAGCTCCCCTTCGATCCTCGACGTATGCATTTACGTGTATATGCAGTCAGGGGTTCATTAAGCGGGATGGGCGGCCGAAGGAGAGCGAGACGCTGGTGTCCCGTCTGGTCGATCGCTCGCTGCGGCCCGCCTTTGCCTCCGGCTGGTCAGCCGACACCCAGGTCAGTACCTTGACTAAGAAGACCTGTAAAATATTCACATATTGCGCATGGCGCTGGTGTCCCGCCTGGTGCATCACGCGCTGCGGCCCGCCTCTGCCTCCGGCGGGCCATCCGACAGCCAAGTGTGATTCTGTTGACAGCGCAACGTAGATGAGCAAACCCCAGATGCGGTAGTGGTCTACTGTACCCTGCACAGCACCCGTTGCCGTGCTGCCTCCGGCCCCCTGCTTTCACTTGTCACCAGTCGGGCACCACCCAGGAGTCACACGCTTGCAGGGACTTCTTGCAGTCAAGTCCTGGTGTTGATGCGCATAGTAAGATCAGGAGGATCTGCCGCCGTCAATGATGTGTAAACGAGCTGGACATGTTGTGCATGCTGCAGGTGCTGCAGTGGGTGATGTCCTATGACAACGAAAACGCGACCGAGGCGCTGGCGATCACAGCCGCAAGCGCCGCGCTTGCAGTGTCAGGTGGGCCGTCCTGTCTTCTGCATGAAGCTGTTTGCGCTGCAGCTGTGTGCGCAAATGGCACTTCAGCTATCATGCAGCAACTGCGTTGAGCACATGGCGTGTTGCCACCGGCACCACCTTCTTCCAATCAGCCGATGTTTGCGCATCCCGGCGAGCACCGTGGTTGCGGGCGTGCACATAGCTTGCTGGGAAGGAGCTTCATGGTCACCTTGTCATGTTTCTGCGACACAATATGTCGAGCTACCCTAAAGACATCTACACTGTTGCAGACATCCCGGCGAGCAGCGTGGTGGCGGGCGTGCGCGTGGGGCTGCTGGAGGGGCAGGGCTTTGTGGTCAACCCCACCGTGGCGGAAATGGAGCACAGCAGCCTGGACCTGCTGATTGCGGGCACGTCCGCCGCGGTGCTCATGATCGAGGGCTTCTGCGACTTCCTGCCCGAGGAGCAGCTACTCGAGGTGCAGTTCTTTGTTGAGCACCATTGATTCATGTTGCAAGAATAGTTTTTTTATGACGGCACCGCCAACGCGGTCTCATGATCGAGGGCTTCTGCGACTTCCTGCCAAAAGGAGCAGGTGCAGGAGGTCGGAAGCAGCTCGACGGCATCTTTTGTTTGTGACCGGTTCTGGACGCAGCTGCAGAGGAAGCAGGACTGCTACACCTCACCACAAAACGGGACTTCGCCCTGAGGTCGTTTTGCACACCCTTGATGAGGGCTGGGGGGCACCTGCCCTCTCGCCAGCGGCCTTGGTGTTCCTCAAACCATAAGCTAGTGCTCAAGTCCGCTCCCCTCCAACCGCACAGGCCATCCGCATGGGCCACGAGGCGGTGCAGGCGCAGTGCGTTGCCATTCGGGAGTGGGCCGACGCCGTCGGCAAGGAGACGCGTACCGACTTTGCGCCGCCATCGCGCGAGCTCGACGGTCGCATCGAGGTGCCGCTGTGCTTTTTAATACCATGACACATATCATTGGTGTTTGGCACTCCGAACATAAAGGGCTCTGTAGGCAAACAGACAAGTGGCAAGTCTGACGAGCAGGCCAGGACGCTGCAAGGGGTTGGCCCACCCAAGGCTGGGTGGCTTTGGCAACAACCCATCGCACTATGCCAGCAGAGTCCAGTAGGTGCCAGGCCGGTGGCTGCAGAGGCCCTGCGGTTGTGGTCACAGATACAGGCCCTGCGAACCCTTCCTGCTGCTTTGCAGCAACCGTCCAACCCTGCTTTCCCGCCAAAGCTTCAGTCCCCTCAAATTTTGACAAAAGATCAAGCTCACGACAGGAGCCGGTGGGGGAGCGGGAGCGACCTGCAGCAGATCAACCGACCATGGTCACACCCACGTGAATAAATATCATCGCAAGATATCATTGCATGATATTAGAGTTGGAATCCACGACAGGAGCTGGTGGGCGAGCGGCTGCGGGAGGCATACCGCAGCAGCGTCGGCAAGCAGCAGCGCGCGGCGCTGGTGGCGCCCCTATGGGAGGAGGCCCGGTCCACGCTGGCCACTGACGCAGAGCCCAGCAGCGGCAACGGCGCCGCGCCCGACGATGCAATCACCGCCACCGCTGTGAATCAGGCGATGAAGGTGACCCTGCTGCAGGCTCTGGTTTGTAGCTTCCACATGGCCGGTCTCCATGTTCATGCCGTGCTTTGACCTCGCATTTGTGGCCAGCGGGCTCCTGGCTTCGCTCTTCCAGGCGGCGCAAAGGTTGGGGCCCATGTTGCAGTCGCATTGAGCTCCGCTCGTTCCCAAAATCGCCTGATGCTTGCGCGTGAGTCAGGCGTCATGCGGTCCGTCGTGGTGGAGGAGAAACCCCGCGCTGACAGACGGGCGACGATTCAATTCTGCCATTCTTCTGACGAGAAGTTTTGTGTACGTGAGTGTCGCTTTTTTCAACGCAGCGCGTGGAATCGGGCATCATGCGCTCCATTGTGGTGGAGGAGAACCTGCGCGCAGACGGGCGGGCGACGACGGAGGTGCGGCCAATCACCAGCCGCGCGGGCTTCCTGCCGCGCACGCACGGCTGCGCGCTGTTTACACGCGGCGAGACGCAGGCCATCGCTGTCGCCACGCTCGGTATGCACTGCACACCTCTCGCCATTCCGGATCCTTCTCAGCACTTTTCGAGCAGGTCCGAGGCGTTTTAGCATATGACTGCACGCTGTTCACGTGCGGCGAGACGCAGGCCATTGCCGTCGCCACCCTGGGTGCGTGTCTTCCTTCCACAGCTTCCGAGATGCCCAGGAGAAAACGCATTTCATTCATCCCGAACCAGGAGCAATCTGCTTGCATACTCATGACAGCGCGCTGTATTCGTGCGGCAAGGCGCGGGCGTTGCTGTCGCCACCCTGCATGATGAACCAAGCAATCACTTACCGAGGTATAGGCTTACCCAGACTCGACGTGTCTGCAGGCTCGGAGTCGTCCGCGCAGAGGATGGATGCGGTCACAGAAGACGAGGAGTACCGCCATTTTTACCTGCAGTACTTCTTCCCGCCCTCCTCCGTTGGCGAGGTGCGCTATATGTGCTCTTGTTTCGGCGGGCAATTAGACAGCTGTGAGGCGAGATGTGAATCGCAGCCTGCAGCAGCCAAGGGCCGCTCCAAGGTGTTCCTGTGGCCTTGCCGTTCATGCTGCAGACCGCATCCCTCACTTGCCCGCCAGCCAGGGTTGCGCCTCCCTCTGCGAAGCCAGATGCTCACCTATGCAGTTTCTACCTTCTCGACGGCGGCCTGTCGGATCCTTTTGCATCGCCAAATTGTGATCATTCGTGTCCACACCTGTGGCATTGTACAGTCTTTGGGTCTTCCCTATCAGGCTGTGGCAACAGTGCTTCACATTCTCGGTGTTCTGTGCTAACAGACGGGGCGCGTCGGCGGCGCGGGGCGGCGCGAGGTGGGCCACGGCAACCTGGCGGAGCGCGCTCTGGCGCCTGTGGTGCCCCCGCGGGAGGAGTGGCCCTACACCGTTCGCGTGGAGTCCACCATCACCGAGTCCAACGGCAGCAGCAGCATGGCGTCCGTCTGCGGTGGCTGCCTCGCCATGCTGGACGCAGGTCAGTGATAGACAGATTGTTCAAAAGGCGCACTGAGTGTCCCACCGTCATGGAGTTGGACGGCAGCAGCAGCATGGCGTCCGTCTGCCGCGGCTGCTTCGCCATGCTGGACGCAGGTCAGTGTGGGATTTGACTTTCTATTCTTCAATCGTAGCAAGTGGAACATTGCAATCATGGACTTCAGCAACAGCAGCAGCAGTATGGTGTTTGTCGGGGACGGCTGCCTCGCCATATTGGACGCAGTTATGGACTTTGGAGCCCGCTGCCAGGCGCTTGGGTTTGCTGATTCCAGAAATTCCGTGACCATCTACAGCGCCTCCTGCCCTTTGCGAACTTCAGCTGGTAGAAGACAGCCCTTTGCAGGCGTGCCATCGAACCAGTCGGTGGCTGGCGTCGCGATCGGCCTCATCATGGAGCCCGATGGCATCTGACTTCAGTAAATATCATCATTTCTCCTCGAAGCAATGCCCTGTTGGCGCAGGCGTGCCGCTGAAGCAGTCGGTGGCGGGCGTTGCGATGGGGCTCATCATGGAGCCGGACGGTCGCTTTGTGGTACTCACCGACATCCTGGGCTCGGAAGACGCCCTTGGCGATATGGACTTCAAGGTCGCCGGCAGCGCCGATGGCGTGACCGCCTTTCAGATGGACATCAAGGTGGGTTCAATCACATGTCTCGACACACCAGATAGCACACAATGACCCGTGAAGTTTGTACCTTTTGGGGTCGGAGAACCGCTCGTGGACATGGACCTCAAGGTCGCCGGCAGCGTCGATGGGGTCACCGCCTTCCGGATTGACATCATGTTGACTTGACACGGTGGCAGCCGAAAGCTTGGGAAAGCCTGTGAACAGAGTACCAGCAGTCGCTGAAAGCCAACGACGCGGACGGGCAGGCAGAGGGTAGGGCTACACTGCAGGCTATGCTGCAGGCGGTGGCGCAGACCTGCGAGGGCAGGCGCAAAGTTTTGAGGCGTGCAATATTCAATATGTTGGAGTTTTGGACCCCATCGATTCGGATTCGAATTGAGTCAATCTCATTAATGCTCTTCACAGGTGGAGGGCATCACGCTGGAGATCATGCAGCAGGCGCTGGCGCAGGCGCGCGAGGGGCGGCGCACCATCCTGGCCGCCATGGGCGCCTGCAGCCCGGCGCCGCGGCGCGAGCTGTCGCAGCACGCCCCCCGCATCGGCCGCTTGCAGGCAACCCCCTGCAGGGCCTCCCGCTGCGCCCGCTCTGCAGCACTGCAGCCCTGTCAGGAATTCGCACAAGCACATGGACGATCTGCTTGTGGTCAGCGTTCATCCTGGGGGAATTTCAGCGCAGGTGGGCCAATCCTGGTCATGTCGCGTCTTTGGGGTGCATCGTGCTGACGAGCCTTCTCTCCCCGTGACTCAATGCAGGTGCCGGTGGACAAAATCGGAGGCGTCATCGGCCCCGGCGGCCGCAACATCCTGGCCACCCAGGACGCCAGCGGCGCCACCAACATCAACGTGCGTGTCCTTTGGTTTCTCGATAACATTTGACTCTGTGGCAAGATGCATGTGCGATGCATGCCAGGCGCCTGGTCCCCCCGCCCAGCTTGCCGACGCTGCAGCGGCTCGGCATGCGCCAGGGTCCAGCCTGGACGTGACCTGAACAACAACTTGCGCACCTGAACTGCATTGCCGCCCTCATGAGTGCTTCGCGTCTCAACTTTCAGGCCTTCATCCCTGAAGGAGACATTTCTGGATTATGAAGTCACGCACTTTGCCGCTTGCAGATTGAGCAAGACGGCTGGGTGACGATCGTGGCGCCCACACACGAGGCCCTCGCCGCCGCGCTGCAGATCGTGCGCGATACCGTGGCAGAGATCGAGCCCGGCCAGATCTACAGGTGATTGATCCCAGCCGCATCCGGCGGGCTGCGCCTGCACTGCCATTTAGAAACCCTCCAGGGCACAAGCCTGCTGCTGGTCTTGCGGTGATTACCCCTGCAGACCGAGCACCATGCCCCAGTGCATGCAGGTCCACGCACCGCCATGAGAGGCTCGCTGGAAGACCTCTTCACTTCGTTAACTGTGCGCCAAGGCAGCGGGGATCTAGCCATTTGGCTGCTCCATGGAGAGACCTCTACACCCTTGCTGTCAGGCAGCTCAGGTCCATCTACTTGCTCAGGGGTGGCGGCAGACATTCAGGCAATGGATTGCTTCGCGGAGCTGCTCCCTTTAGCTGTAAGCCTACATGTCATATCACACGAAACCTCAATCGCCAACCCGTCATCGCGCAGGGGCGGGCAAGGTGGCGGGCATCCAGGCGTGCGGCTGCTTCGTGGAGGTGCCGCCTGGCATGGAGGCTTTGGCGCCTTTGGCACAGCATCTTGAACACGTGCTGAAGACAAGCCTCACAAATGCGCAGGGGCGCCAAGGTGTCGGGCAACCAGACATGTGGCTGCTTGCTTTTTGGAGGCGCTGCCCGGCAAGATTCTGCAATTTAGAACCAGCAACCCAAAGCTTGGAATTGTGCCGTGCAGGGGCGCCAAGGTGAGCGGCATCCAGGCCTTCGGCTGCTTCGTGGAGGCGCTGCCCGGCAAGGAGGCGCTGGTGCACGTGTCCGAGCTGGCGCTCGAGCGCGTCGACGACCCCGCGGCCGACTGGAAGATAGGCGACGCGATCGACGTCATGTGCGTCGGCGTCTTCGACGGCAAGGTCAAGCTTAGCAGGCGCGTTTCACACCCTGCTGGCTCTGCTGCAGACTTGCAGACGCACCTTCTTGTCTCAGTGCGATTTCATATGGCCACCACGTGTGTTGCCGCTCATGACGGCAAGCCCAAGCACAGCAGGTGGGACGGCACCAGCATGTGCAGATGCAGGCTGCGCGGTTTGGTGTGAAAGCACGCAGCTGCAGCCAGTCGAGCTGAACACGATTTGGTTCGAGAGGGCCTGATTTAGGACGTCCGCATGCTGTAGCCGCAGCCGCCCCGCCTGCGCCCTCTCCGGCCACAACACACACTGCTGCAGCTGACCCGCGTCTTCTAATCTCGGTTGCAGGAAGGAGGTGCTGCTTAAGGGGTCCTGTTTCAGCAGCAAGCATTGCTCATCCTCAGAAACACACGATGCTGAAAGTGACCTCCCCGCTCGCGTCTGCAGGAAGGAGGTGCTGCTTCGGGATTCGGGCGAGCCGGGCGCCTGGCAGTGGCCCGGCGGCGATGACGCGCCGGATGCGAGTTCCGAAGGCTGGCGGCTCAACATGGAGCGTGCGCAGCCTGCCGGCAGTGCCAATGGCAGTGGCGGCTACAGCGGCAGCGACAGTGACGGCGGCGGCGGGCGCGGCGGCGGGCGCGGCGGTGGTGGCGGCCGCGGTGGCCGGCGGGACTACCAGCAGCGTGGCCGCGCGCCGCGGCAGCAGTGGCGGGAGGTGAGAATGTCCTTCGCCTTTAACCGTCAGGCAGTGAAGGGCCATATCGTAGGAAGCATGAGGATGACACCAGATATGCGGCAGGTATGCCGCCAGACGCTCAGCAGTTGATGACCTTGCGTATACTGTTGTGCAGGACCAGGGACGGTCGCCCTCGCCGCCGCCGACACCCCCGGCTTCCGGACAGAGGCCGCCACCAGTGGCCACCAAATCAGAGTGAAGCCGGTGGATGGTCAATGGGCGGCAGTGAGGCGAAGCCAACACTCGTGGCGGAAAGCTGGGCTGGGTGAAATATGGATGGCTCGCCAACAGGACAGCGCAGCATTTCACATTTGTTGCGAGAACAATGTGGGGCTGCCACTGACATCACAGTAACGTGTTTTGCTGCTGAATGGCCACATGCTATTTGTTGAGGCAACTGTCCTAGATACGGCCTGCACAACTACCGTAGTCACGGGCATGATTCGCGCAGCAGCGAAAATGGAAATAATTTAAGCGATTCGCGCAGCTTTCGCGCGCCGTGAGGCCAATTTTCGCAGCTTCCGCGCAGCTGCCCGCCAATTTTTCCGCCGGCTCGCGCATCAGCGGCAAATCATGCGCAAATCATGCGAAACCAGCAGCAAATGCACTGCTTGACCGTTTGTGCGGTGAGCTTCATGAATGAGCAGTTGATCCGATGTTTCTGCGAGGCTTTACAAACTCGAACTTTCCTGGCATGCCAATTCGACTGTGCTGTGCCCCATTCCTCTCCGAGCCTCCTACCTGCTCGGAAGTCCAAATCTGAGAACTGGTCGAGATCATCCACACGATCGCCCTCCGCGACCAGCAGCTCGTGCAGCGGAGACGGGCGCGTTTCTTTAATTTACAGTTTAAATGATTGTAATTTTCGAATATCCGGCCGTTTCGCGCAGCACTGCTGGAATTATTATCCACCTTTCGCGCGGATTTCGCGCAGTGCTGAAAACCCGCGCGAAATTGCTTCGCGCAGCGACCGCCGAATTATTTTTGCGCGAATCATGCCCGTGACTACGGTATCGCCAGGTGAATGACAATCAGGTTGCCTGATTTGCCCGTACTCGAGAGTAACAACGTTCTGGGCAAGTAGACCGTTACTGTTTGCTTGCGCCTGCAACCTGCTTCACCCTTCGAAGCAACTTGATTTCCTGAGCATCCGCACAAACCTTTCCGACACGGCCGCTACTGGCCTGTACCTTCAGTCGCACGAACAGGTGCGCGGGTCCTGGAGGACAGCGCAGGTCCTTTGGGCCTCCGCCTATCTTGATGTGGCGTGCGTCCACATTGCAGCTAGGATTCGCATCTAGGCAGTTTAACATGGTGCTATATTGTTGTATTTCTGTCTCGGTCACAAGACGTGCCGGGAAGCCTGGCAAGAATGTCTGTACTGGCCCAATCTACAGTCACATGCCGACGCTGATTCAACGCTGACATGCACATAGTCTGACGCACATTGATGACAGTGTCTTGCTGTCGCGGCTGCAGGCGGAGGTGTTGCGGGCGGCGTCAGAGGTTGGGTTGGTACAACTCAGGTCTCTCGGGCTGGCAATACGGAGTGCAGCTCACCGACAGCCGGGCGGCCCGCGGCATCACCCGAACTCTTCAGCGCTCTATCCTGACCGCTCGGAGGCCTCTGCAGCCATAGCATGATGTCGCTGCTGGTCGCAGTAGCGACAGCTCTGCTGGCGTCAACAGCCACGGTAGAGGCGGCAGCGCGCACGCGCTGCGCACGGCGGACGTGACGCCCATGCCGGCACCGACCCACAGCTATGTGAACGTCACAGGCAAGTACTGCTCATTGCAGTATCAGCGTGCTGACTGTGCGTGTGGCCCTTGCCTGCACCGCGGCGCCGACGGCCCAGCAGCGTCTGACCGTCTCTGGCATTGCGTCAGAACTGCCTTGCACCAGCATCAGACCGTACCAAACACGCACGTAAACTCAGCTGCGCAAACTGGTGCAGGCGTCCTGGAGTTCACCGTCGCCGCCGGCGACGAGGGCTGGACACCGGCAGCGGGTCTACAAATGTTTTGCGCAGACAATGTGACCGACGCGATCCAGGTGATGAGCTGATTTGATAGGTATGCGATGATCTGGGAACCAACGGTTCACAACCGTGTCGTGTATCATGTGCCTACGATCAGCGCCGCCGCGGCAGGACGGCGGAGGCGTGTGCGGACTCGTTTCTGGCTGCAGCTCAGCCTCAGCATGCAGCTCCGGATGTCGACACGGGAACCCGTCCAGATGCAGGGTCAGGGCATGACGGCAGCTGGCTCCGGCGAGTTCAACATCCGTATGGGTCCCCTCGCTGCCGGCACGCATGCGCTCGAGTGCCACCCACAGCAATGGCCCGCCGTCCTCCACCGGCGTATCAGAGGTGCTCTTTCATGATAACGTCCTCACTCTTTGCTTCGCTACGGACACTACTGTCGCCTGCCTCAAGCCTGCCTTTCCCAGCGAGTTTCCCGCTGGCACGGCATCGCCGCCGCAACTGTTTGGCGCAGCCTGCTCGAAGGCTGGACCATGTGTGTCTGACTCCATGCAGGTGGAGGTGCGGGCCGACCTCACATCACTGGGCTGCTGTAACGCGGCAATGATGGAGGATGGCGATCTGCCGACAGATAGCAGGCAGCCCGGCACGCCCAAGTGCATGCGGCTAGAGGTGACCACCATGAGACATCCTGACTACCAGAGCAATCTGCGGCGCCGCAACCTCATGCCCTAGCTGTCTTCCCCGCAGCTGCGTCTGGCATGAGGCAGCCTGCTAGTGTGCTTTCGTGTAGTTGACAATCGCGCTGCCCTGCATGCAGGTGGCAGTGCACGGAAGCGAGGCGCTGCTGGGGGCGGCCCCATGCCTGCAGCCGCAGGCGCTGCAGTCATCCTGCCGCTGCGGGCGCGCGTGATGCCGGCGCTGTCGTGGCGCACCTACCATCTGGCAGATCTGCGGCTGGCAGGTGGGTGCACATTTGCTCAGTTTCCAGCCACTGCTGTTGCCGAATCTGCCAGCATGGATCGAGAGAGTTTGCAACCATTCGCAGAGCCCTGCACATTCGCGAGCTGATACCCTTCGTCGCTTCATGCTTTATCTTGTTCGTGGTGGCAGGTTCGAAGCCGCGCGCCAGCAGTGATAGGCAGGCGGACTACCGACTGCGGCTGGCGGCGCCTGAACCAATTTACAATTGGTTCAGCATGCTGATACCCTAGACCCATGGTGCAGGTGCAGGGCCGCGCACCGGCAGCGACGTGCTGGCAGACTACAGGCTGCGACTGCCGGGCGCTTCGCCGGGCATCGCGGTGGATTTCGACGACGCCGGCGACGTTCGGCGGGCCGCGGGCCGCGACGTGCGCCTGGTCGGCAGCCTACGACAGGTGCGCCCGCCATTCGGATTTCCATGTGGGACAATAGGAATGGTACTCTTCGCTGCTGTTTCCGGTAGACGGCTACCATCTTGCAAGGTCCACTGACTGCAGGGCAGTGGCTGCATCTGCATGCTGGTGGATGCTTGCCGCCTGAAGTGACACTGCTATTTTACACTGTCCCACAGGCGTCGCCGGAGGGACAGGTGTGCTTCGAGGCGCTGCTGCCGGTGTGCGCAGCCGCAGACAGCAACGGTAGCCGGCCACATGTGACCGCACGGTGACAGCAGCTTCCCGCACGGCGCGAGAGACGGCGTGGGCGAGGCCCCGCCGCTTGATGGCGGCAAAGACAGTAGATTTCAGTATTCAAAAGTATCGGAGGAGCGCTGCCGCACGTGTGCGTGCGCGATGCTGGCGCACGCGGTTGTGAGATGTTACCCGTCAGAATTCAGGAGATTTGCATGTTCTGATGCAACGAATTCTAGTTGGCATTCTGTTTCAATGGTTTGTTGTCGAATTTGCTTCATTTCGGTGTGGTGTTGTGTGGTCGGATCGAGTTTCGCAACTTTTCGCAATTTATCATGTTGATTTGGATGTCTTGTCATGTTGATTGGTTGATTTGAAAACTTGAAAACTTGCTGTTTGGTTCCTCTCCAGCTGCTTCTACCCATGGCGCATGTCTGCACCGCCAGATGCGCACATGCGCATGGCATCGTGCACAGCGAGGCCCTTAGCGCAAGACCAAAAACCGCAGGGACGAAGTACTGACACTCATTTCCAGTGCACCTGTGGGCCATTTTGATCACGGTGTGCGGGCGCCAAGCTAGCAGAGGTTCGATCGGTGTATTCCCTTTGTCCCAAAGGGAAATTCAATCGGGGAAATTCCAATCGGGGAAATCCATCCCACTAACTGTCGTGCAATGCTGACTGCGCATCAGTCCTCGCGCTTTTCGGCAGCTCGTCGACGAACAACCACCGCCTGCGGCTTGCGTGATGTCGCGATGTGCAGACAGCGCTCTCTAGCTAGCAAATAAGAACGGGCTGCGTGGAGCAAATTTCCAGGTGCGCAATCACTCCGATTACTCTCCGGGGTAATAGTTCAGACTGCACTGAGACAACTCGAGGCCTGTGCCCATTCGGCAGGCTGGGAAAACGTCATGTGTGATCGTCGATCTATGCACCCTCCTGTTGAAGCAGCAGCGGCGTCTCCATTGTTTACCTGCAGTCGATCCCCTAGCTGATGGGCAAGCAAAGCATGTGACCCCAACGCCAACGCGGGGCCCCAGGGGTGCACGTGCATGTCTATGACGTTTAGCTGGCTTTTCAAAGCGCGATCCAGCAGCTGGAACCCCACGTCGTCTGGGCTAACCATCAGCTGTGTACGAGCAAGTCTGCGAAGCAACTGGCATTCGTTGTGCAGGCGCAGGCCACTGGCTCGGCGTCCAAAGGTGCACACAAAGCCTGCTGCCAGCTGCAGCGTCGGGCGGGGCCGCGCCCCCGGTCGGTACCTGAGATAGCATGGCCAAACGCAAGGACGCCGCGGGTAAGAAGGACGATGAAAAGGCAGAGTCGCCAATCCAGGGCTCCTCAGCGTCAGAGGCCACGAAGGGGGACAGCAAGCAGAAAGACACGGCGACCAAGGCAGCACCGGCCGACAAGTCTAGGAATGACAGCAAGGCAGTTGCGGACGTGAAGGCGGATGTGAAGGCGGCAGCGGCGGAGGCTGCCAAGCTGCCCGCAGCTGCGGCAGAGGCAGTCAAGGGGGCGGCAGCAAAGGTCACAGCTCAGGTGAGAGCTGACCGCAGAGAAGCGCACCGTCCTGAAAATGCTCACTGAGCTGGATCACTAGACGATCATGTAGGGGCGGAGCGGGCCACGCGAGGAGCAGCTGATGCACTCACAGTGAATAGAGTAGCTCATGCTGGAATTGCGAGATTGAATGAGTCAACATCATCTGCGCCCCATGTTTCTTGCCGTGCACTTGAATATGCCTTGTTCCAAACCGGGCGCAGGCCAAGGCGGCAGCCAAGGAGGTGGCGCGGCGACCGACGGATGTGGCGCTGGTGCTCTCAGTCTGCAACAGCCTGGTGCTGTTGGCGATGCTGGCTGGCCTGAGCGCCGCCGCCTGGCTGGCGCGCACCGGGCAGCTGGAGAGCGCTCTCGCGGCTCTCGCGGCGCCCGCCGCCGGCGCGGGCCTCCAGGGCCTCTTCGCTCTGGTGAGTGCCTTTTCTGATGTGCTGTTGCTGACATGCAGAGCATTTTGGGCGGCTGGAGAGAGCGCTTGCGCCGCTGGCGACGTCCGCCGCCCGGCGCGGGCCTCCAGGGCCTCCTCGCTCTGGCAAGTGCCTGTTTTTCGCTGAGACCTAGAACAGTTTGGGCAGCTAGAGAGCGCGCTCGCGGCTCTCGTGGCGCCAGCCGCCAGCGCAGGCCTGCATGGCCTTTTCGCTCTGGTGAGAGCGATTTTTGGCTGAAACCCAGAGCACTTTGGACAGCTTTAAAAGCGCGTCCGCGGCGCTGGCCGCGCCCGCTGCCGGCGTGGGCCTCTTCGCTCTCGTGAGAGCGCCTTCTGGCTGAAACCTAGAGGACTTTAGACAGCTTGAAAGCGCGCTCCCGGCGCTGGCCGCGCCTGCCGTCGCAATGTGCCTCCAGGGCCTCTTTGCGCTGGCAAGTGGTTCTTGTGCCGAGCGGTGTTTGGACTCTGGAGGATCACAGGCAGCTCGAGAGCGCGCTTGCAGCGCTGGCGGCGCCAGCCGCCAGCGCAGGCCTCCAGGGCCTGTGTGCCCTGGTGAGTGCTCTTCTTTTTTTCCATTACTGCGCGCTTGCAACGCCGACGGCGCCGGTCGCCGGCGCGGGGTCCTTGGCCTGTTTGCCCTGATTAGTGCCCTAGCCGACAGCCCTATCTGTGGATGATTGGACTGAAGGACCGGCGCCAGTTCAGGATCGACATTCAATATCCAGCAGCTGGGGCAAGGCATCCCATTCACAACCTCTGGCAGGAAGCTGCAGGCGCATGCCAGCTGTACGAGTCGCCATGCCCACAACTCCATGGTTCCTTGTGGCTTGCAGAGCGCAGTAGACATCGACGGCGCGCACGTGCCGCTCAGCCGCTATGCGGGGCAGCTGGTCATCGTCGCCAATGTGGCGAGCTTTGACCACGAGCGCAACTACACGGCGCAGAACTACGAGCGGCTGAACCACATCCATAACAAGTACAAGTCGCGCGGCCTGGAGGTGCTGTACGGTTTACCTGAACTCCTCATGTTCTTGAGTCACCCTGGGCTGACAGCGTTGTCCAAATGCCCCAGCAACTGCCTGTGTCACGCGTCATTTACTGCGTCATTTACTGCATCATTTACTGCGTCATTTACTGCTCCACGCTTCCAGGATGTCATGCAGCTCTTGTGGTCCATGTGGTGACACCGTTCATGTCATTCACTGAGCCGTGTTGCCACTGCGCTGCAGATCCTGGCGTTTCCATGTAAGTGGCTCCCATTTTGTGTTCCTCCTGTTCCAGTCGTGCTTGCGTGCCGCTTTGTCAAGCGCGTACACATGCAGCCCGAGGCAGGGCCGGCCTGCCACCGTCCCAACCAGTCAACATTGTGTGACAGGCAACCAGTTTGGGGAGACAGAGCCGGGCACCAACGCAGAGATCAAGGACCTTGTGCGCGACACCTACAACGCCACCTTCCCGCTGTTCTCCAAGGTTCGCGAGCGCTATGTCGGACTTCCACCGAATTCCAGCGTCTCTTTGTGGCTGCCAGGCCCCTATCGATGATGGTCGATTCTCAGCGACCAAGAAAAGCGAAAGGCAAAGGAATCAAACAGAGAAAGGATCATCCTGCTGAAACCGCGCGGCTGCGCCCTGATGCGCAGGTGGATGTGAACGGGGCGGGGGCGCACCCTGTGTGGCGCTTTCTGATCTCCAACCAGCCCAGACACCACGGCTACCCAGGTGCTACTGGCACTGCTGTGCAGACAAATATACCAGACTGTTGGGACGAGCTCGGTGTCACGATCCCAGCCCTGCTTGACGCCTTTTTCTGACTGAACATTGCTTTCGTACTTGCACAGCCGACGTGGACTGGAATTTCAACAAATATGTCGTCAGCAAAACGGGCTTCCCGCTGGTGCGCTACCCGCTGACGTTTGACGACGAGGACCTGGAGGGCATCGAGGGCTGGATCTCGTGCGCCTCCTTTTGCTTCCTCCCCTCTCTTTTCTCCCTTCCTTTTGCCCTTTCATGAATGAGACTTCCTTTTCCTGGATGCTGCTCGCTGCACCTTGGACGTCATCTCAGTGCGTGTCGACTCGGCATCAGAACATCTCGCTTTTCTTTCTTTCTTTTCTTCCCTTCACCGGCTGTGCTCGCCTGCCTACCATCTGGAAGCATCCTAGAAGCTTGCATCCCTGCATCTGCTGTCATAGTGCAGTTGCTGAGGAACCTCACCCGTGTCGCTGCGCCGCAGGGCAAACCTTTGACCGACCGCCGTGCATCAAGCGTGTGCGTGTGCGGGGTGGGAGCGCATCGCGTGTAGCTGCAGGGCAGAGTAGCTGTTTTGGCGTGGGGCCCGACTCTGCGTTCGACACGACCTGCATCGGCTCAGCAAACTGCCAGACGCGAAATGATAGAGCTGCCGAATCTGGGTTGCACGTAGTGCCGGCAGCAGGAGAAAACCGCATGAGCGCACTTTGGGGACCGCCGCACATGCCGGGGAAGGGGCTTTGAAGCCTGTGGTCGCTCTTGGGTCCCCGTTCTCCTGGATCCTCGTTCGTGAAGAGAGCATTGTCCAACAATTTCGATATGTTGTTCAGTTGAGCATTAGGATGCATGTTGAGGCTGTTGGACCCCGTGGCACCAGGTCAGCCCCTCTTTCTTAGCCCAGACTCGTGACTGAATTATTTATCGGCTCTGCGACACCCTGACCAAACATTTCTAAGTGCATTTCGCCCAGCCCGCACGGTGGTTGCGTTTTCCTCATGTGTGAGACAGTGATGCATGTTGCGGCTGTTAGGCCGCAGCCATGACTAATGGCCACATTGAAATACCAAGCCCAGGTTACATTCAGCAACTTATGTCACGGTACATCGTATTCAAGCCTTGCAAGGCATTGCATGGACTGTCTGCCAGCTCGCTCGTGCTGTGCAAGGTCTTTCGCGTGTCTTGAACGTACAGCATCTGGTCAATCAGTTCCCCGTCACACCTTCGTCAGCCGCATTGCAGAACGACCCCGCAATCTTGCACCTCAATCTTGCCCCGACCACGCATTCGTTTCCATGTCATCTTCACGACCTGCAGCCGCTGAATCAGCTGATTCAGCGACAGCTGCGGTGGATGCGGGTGCGCAAGACAGATCACACACTGCCGTTCCCCTGCGCCACGGCCAGGAGCTGGATGACGCATTCACAGGCCTATCGGTGAGACTTTTATCAGCCCCAAGTGCAGATCATATACCTTGATGATAAACGACATGCCGAGCGCCATGCGATGCACACGATGTTGCGCCGCAGGACGGAAATGGCATGATGTCGATGGCCGGCTTCGGCTCGCTGCTGTCCATCGACAGCGCCAGGACGACGTTCCCTGACCTGCGTAACTTCCGCGTGCGGAGGGTGCGTCCACATTGCATCCGCCTCCACATCAACACCTGCATGCCGCCGATGGTGGAATGCGTCCTCGTAAGCATTCTTCCGCGGCGCTGCTACATTTTAGCACCAAATTTAGCACCAAACTAGGAAAACATGTGGCAGAAATTTAGCACCAAACTAGGAAAACATGTGGCAGAACAGGGACGTCAGGTTGTGGTCAGGCAGGAACCTCATATACACAGGTGGACGGCTTCAGGCGGGTGTTTGCGCACACAGCGCCCATATTCTTCGAGCGCGGCGTTGCGCGCCCAGAGACCGGCGAGATCTCCAGCCTCAGCTGCGAAGAGGCTCCCGGACACAGCATCGTTGTGTCGGTGTTTGAGATAGCACACACGGCGGAGACGATCGAGGTAGGCTGTGCATCTGGTTTCCCCCACCAACAGGACACCAGCAGATCGACCTCCGCGGCACTGCCGGAAGGTCATGTGGATTGTGCCGTCTTGTTCACGTCTTTTCATCGCGCGCCGCACAGGCAGTGCTTGACCGGGAACACGAATTTCGATTCCTGGCTGTCCAGACGCACCCGCTGACGGCCGCCGCAGATGCAGCGCCGCCTGAGCCCCTGGCAGTGAGTATGCTTCTGCCGTCGTGCCGCTGCTGCAAGCCGCCACAGCAAACATGCCAGAGTGATGTTGGGCTTGTGAGGTGTTCTGCACGATGCGCTGCATGGAGCAACACTGCATTGCGGCGGGCAGTCACATTAGGAAAAAATTAAATTAAAACAATCTTTTGCAAACAATTGCAGGTGGTCTGCGGGCGGTGGGATGACGCCTCGTACAAGGCGCGTCGCTGCCCGCCGGCGGAGTTCGAGCGGCGCTTCGGCGCCCACGGCGTTGACCGCGTCTGGAGGTGGGGCGCCCTGTCGAACCGACGTTGCATACGCTGTTTCACACACGACCAGCTACGACTGTTGCTGCATCACTGTTTTTGATACACAGCCAGCTTAGCCAACCTGCCACATCTTCTGTGGCTGCATGCCGGGATGCTCATGCAGAGGAGGTGCCACAGCATGCAAAGATCGCTTTCCGCAGACAAATTTTGCAGCAGATCCGATGCTCTCTCGCATCTGCAGGGGCGACGTGTTGCCATGCCGGACGTACCTCAGGTGCGCCGTTCACAAGATGTCGTTGTGCCCTCATGTGACGGCAGCAGGCTGATCTGCGCCGCGGCATTCTAAAGCCACGGTACCGGTGTGCTGCTGTGCACTATCGATCATGCACACCCACCAAACCCAGTCTAGCTAGTGTTTTGGAACCACAGGGCCTGCCTGCTGGCTTCTGTGCATAGATGGGAACACAAGCGCTCAAATCATGCCGCATGATGCTGAACCAGCCATTGATGTCTGTGCTCGAAAGCTGACAGAATCGGATGTGGACGTTTTTGACTTGCGCCGCAGGCACTGCGTGCTGGCCGCGCGGAAGCTGGGCTCCGAGGCGGAGGCGTCGTTCCTGGACGACACTTTTCTGGCGGACCGGGCCACCACCGTGCGGCGGCACCTGGAGCAGAACCCCGGCATCATGACGGAGCTGCCGCCGCCATCGCTCGCGGCGCGGTACAGCGGGTAAACGATGGGGCTGGCACACCTGGGCGGGGCCCTCGTGGCAGGTCTGTAGTCGCTGTGCGATACAGTGGGTACATGTGATGCAGCACGCGCTTGCGGGCCCCTCTTGGCCCGCATGGCCGGCCTGCAGCGTCACTTCCGTGCGGCAGCACACGGACCGGAATCCTGAGCTCACAACGGAGCTGCCGCCGCCGTCGCTGGCTGCGCGATACAGCGGGCAGAGGATGAACCAGCGCAACCTCCGTGGTGGGAGCATGGATGCATGTCGGCAGCGCTGATGCGGCACGCTGGCGGGCGGACAGAGGCACCCAAACGTCACTGCTGTGCGGCGAGCGCCGCTCCGCGCCTGGTGACGTGTTGGCGGCGGGCAGGCTGCCTACAGCAGCAGCACTTGGCGACTACAGAGATCTCGTTTGACAGAGCACCAGCTTTCCTCTCTTCTTCTGTTTTGAAGTGAAGGACTAGACTTGGGAGTGCCAGCACCAGCGGAGGAATCTAGAAGTTGCTGAACCCTGACAACTCTGCCTATGACGAGGCCCGTTTCAACGCTTCATAGTCAGAGCGAGCCGATTGGCACAGTCACCCTTCCTGCTCAACGTGTCACAATCTTGCAGCAGCCAGTGGTCTCAATCGCTTGCTGTGACACTGCACGGGACCTTGTCCGCGGCACGGCGCTGGGCCTTGACGAGGAAGTTCAAAGATGCTGAGGGGTCCCCGCGTCGCTCGCACACGGCCGCTCCGTCGGCCTTGCAGCTTCGCTGGGGCCCCAGTGATGGCGCAGCATGTTTTCAATCTGAACCTCACACCAGCGCAGCCGCGTGCAAGCGTCTCGCGAGCTCCAGTGTCAGAGTCGGGGTTTGACTGGGGGACAGTGCCGGCAGTGTGGCAGCCTGCAGCGCGGCCATGGCGGCGTGGAAACGGCGCGGTGGCTGCTGTTGCGCATGACGGAAGACTAGCCAAATCTGAGCCAGGCGAGTCGTGCCCTTGCTGTCTGGTACTCGATTCCTCGTCAGACACGTTCTGGATACTGTGCTGCTCCGCTTGCAGCTTGCTGTGCCTCTGCCGCATTTCGTCCCATTTGCTGTTCTGTCTGCATGTGCTGCAAGCTCACGGTTCGGAAGCCATGCCTCAATTAGCCAGCTTCCCGCGCCTGCTTTGCTTCACAGCCATGCTCTGTGCACCTTCCCGATGCTGAGCAGCTGCAACCCCCTGCCGCGCAGAGCATCCCGCGACGGCGATGAAGATACAACGCTTGGCGCGAGAAGGTTTCCACCGAGGAGTCACGCGACAGCCGCTGCCGCGTCGGGACTGCGTCGCCATCAGCGGCCGCCCTGCAAGGCGCGGCCCCTGCCCTCACTTCCTCCCGTTTCTTCAAAGCTCACTAACACATACACACACAAGCCCTCCTGCCGCTGATGACATGAAATAGGCCGTCTGAAACCACTCCTACCAGGGACAACCTCTCTGTTGAGCCTTTTCAGCCTAGCGCCAGCAACCGGGCACGCCGGCTGCATGTCGCGCGCTGTGCAGCCATACATAGTGTAGGCAATCACCCCAGGCCCGTCAGAACTGTCCGAAGCAGCGCTTCCTGCTGCAAGCCGGCCTCTGGCGACCAGCCTGGGTCGTAGAGTTGCACAGCGGCATATGGCACTGCAGCCGGCTGCTGCCGCGAGTCAAATCCTCCTGGCTCCAGCGCGAGTCCTGCTGTGGCCCTGCTGTCTGCGCAGTACCTGCTCGCAAGAGCTCGGTCGCAAGCTGCTCGCAAGAGCACGCAAACGCAATGGCAAACGCGAACGACAAGGAGAACGCAGACAATGATCAAGCGATCGAGATACTCAACGAGCAATCGAGGGTTTTACCAGAGCTAAGTACACCACCAGAGCGAAGCACGCCACCAGAGCGAAGCACACCAGAAGGTCTGGCGCCCTCCCCGACGCGGATCAGCTAGATGAAGCGTCGGGCGAGTGAGCTGCTTAGCCCTTCAGCCGGGCGCCAGTCAATGCAGGTCGAAGGACTGCAGGTCAAAAGCAAGCGCAGAGCAGAGCGAAAGCAGAGCATATCGAAAGCAGATGAACAGCAGAGCAGAGCGAAAGCAGAGCAAGCAGAACAAGCAGTGAATATGCAGTGAAATGCAGGCACCACCAGTGGAAGCACACCAGAACTCTGGTCGCCCGCGACGCCGCGGATCAGCTAGATGAAGCGTCGGTCGATTTGTGCTGATGAGCCCTTCAGCCGGGTGGCCAGAGCACGCAGAGAAAGCAGGAGTGATGCAGGTCATCACTAAGAGTGCAGATCGACATGACGCCGAGCCGAGACCTCACTTCTGACAGAGCACCGTCAAGGGACATCGATCAAGGCAAGGCAGAAACTATGACTGAAGACACACTGACACACGATGACGCTGATTTCCTCAAGCCGCCATGAGGCATCTTTGCAAGTGCAAAACCCCGGCAGTTCGGATTCAGCGAGACGCAGATCCCTTCACTCGACACTGGAGGTCCGGAGCCCTAAGGGCCGGGGCTCCCCTCGGGCGCGGACAGCTGGATGAAGCGCCCGGGGGCGGCGCGGACGAGCCCTTTCGCCGAGCCCTGGCCGCGAGTCACCGCGGAGAACCAGACTACACACCCACGCCCATGCTCAGCGCGTCACAGTGCGGCACCCCTTGACAGGCAACTCACATGCTGACTGCACTCTTACGCGAGGCGATCGGCAGCTCTACAAGACACAGCAGTACAGTACCATGATCGGCATGCAGCAGATGTTTTGAGTCACATTGCCACGGCAGACTTTTCTGCGGTGTTTCGCGCCCCCGCGCATTTTGCCGTCTCAGGGAGCGCCTCGCACCCGGAGTTGCCTCAGCCTGAGCCCGGACCACGCTCACTCTCGCCTGCCGAGATAATGCCGAGAGAGTCACGGGCCGCCGCAGCCGGCCTCCGCCGGGATAGCTAGAGGAACGGCGGGGGTGACCCAAGGACTCCGGGGCTGAGCCCGCGCCCCCGGCTGCGGACCCATCACACCGCCGAGACCGCTGCCAAGATGCGATCCACTTCTGACGCCCACCCAATGGAGAGTCATGGAAGTGACGCACAGTCCCGAACGAGCATGATCAGATGTGGCTTCATTGGTGTTTGGTGTTGCTTCATTACATACGAGACTGTGCCTTTGTGTTTCGAGATCCTTGGACCCAGATATGCGCATCCAAGGCGGCTCCTGCTGCGGCGCTGCTGCGAAGCAGATGCGGCCTTTACCTTCCTGATGAACGATTTGATCGAGGGCCATCACTCCACTGTGCGCAACTTGGTAGGATGTCGTAGTTTTTGCTTCTCATTGGGCACCTGCATGTTCTGGCAAAACCCTGCGACTTTTTTTAGCCATGCGCAGGCCAGGACGCGCTGCTGGCTACTCCCGAACTTCCAGCCAGATGCGTTGAAGAACCTGGCTCTTCCTCTTCCTCTCAAATATCGACACTTATGGTCAACGGCATGTACTGCATGGCCTATATAACCTTCCTTGCTGTGTTCTGGATGCCCGCGCCTGTACCTGGCATAGTGCGCAGGTCCAGAACGCTCCCGGCCACCGAGCCTGGTCGAGCACCACACCCTTCAGTGGCCCCTCACGTCAGCGAGGCGGTCTCTTCACGGCGTTGCCCAGCTGTCAGATGCGCTGGCTGCCGTTGAGATTCAGCATTTTAGTTCTGTCACTGTCAGGTAGCCCTGTGCGCATGCTTGCCCACTTCAGCGTGTGTTTTGCGGCGTGCCTGCCTTAGAACCTGTGCAGGTCTGCGCCGGCAATCATTCTTCCGCCGCTGCAGCGATGGTGCCAGCAGCAGGTCGCGTGTCGGCCCCAGATGCGCTAGAACCTCTGTCTTGCCGAATCTTTGCAGCAATGTCTTAGTGATGCTGAACCGTTTGTTTGGTCCCGCCCTTTGGGCTATGTGCTGCCTTCTGTCCTGCGAGACCCGCGCCGTGTCATCAAGGGTGCGCAGGATGCGGCCTCTATCGCGCTGCTGCGCCGCTTGGTCGGACTAGGGGCTTGGCTGCGTCCTACGACTTCACTTCAGCCTCTCTGCGCCAAGTCTCTCTGCAAGGATAGATGCGCTAGCCCTTTCGAGATCTCTGTTTAGTTATTTCGCCTTTTCCAGATTCACTTCAATGCGTGAAATCATCCTTTGGGGTTTCTTTCCTGAACACAGCAGTTTTTATCGAGACGCTTTCTATCAGGTATCTTGGGGTGTGCTGTGCCATGCTGCCTTCTGTGCTGTGGTATGTGCGCTTTGTGTCTGCATCGCGCGCAGAGAGAGCTTCAAGGACTTCCAGCCGGGTCCGAAGCCGCCTTCCGGCATCCAGATGCGCTGGCTCTTGCAATTATCATTCTGTCAATTATCATTCTGTCAATTATAGCGTTTCCAGAAGCTTTCGAACCCATTCCACAGTTTACGAGTTAGTGAGTGTTTACGAGTGAGTATGTTGCTTGGGTGCCATGCTGCCTTCTGTGCTGTGGAATGCGCCTTCGTCTGTGGCAGCCTGCAGGGTTCCAGACGCACTTCCGTGCGGCACCACCAGATGCGCTGGC
>JAABUW010001418.1_pt1 | contig 40383 bp, 41 predicted proteins | sample 5560081 | NCBI WGS metagenome assembly JAABUW01 (sample SAMN10711882, study PRJNA513363) | rock metagenome | isolation source: Antarctica rocks | place: Antarctica: Victoria Land, Knobhead sud | reverse complement strand
CCCCCCCAACAATCTACTTCTACATACCATCCTTTCCTCTGAATCCTTATCCCAACGCTGCTTCTAACGTGTACTTGGCTCGGACAAGAGCCCGGCAATGATCAGAGGAGCCAGAGCAACAGCTAGAGACGTCGTCCCATTGAGGGTGCCTGGATCACCAATATACCCAGAAATTCTTTCGCATTACCATCAAGATGCCACCTGAATTCAATGACGACCTGCTTCGCGAGCATCACCGAGCGTTTTGTATCTCTGTCAAAGTCCCCATACGAAAAGCTTACTCTCAACGGATCACACTCGATCGACCAGAGGACGGTAGGGCACTTGGTAATTGATCCTTTGAAAAAGTGATACTATGAATCTGTCGGTAGTCCACTTCTGAGGACCCTTAAACTTGCATGTCCACCTGTGCTGATAAATAGGGTGGTTGGTTGCGGTTGAGATAGGCTTTATAAGGCTGAACTACAGAATCCTAATGTCCCAAACGTGGCCCACCTCTGATGGTCATTGCGGCAGGGTCTGCTCTGCTGCGGTCAAGTAAAGACGATCATTAGCGACGTAGAAAGCGAGAAGTGTAGGGAATTATGAATAGAAAATGCCCATGATCTAAGTGTGTGCGACTCGACTAGAGCCACATATAACGCTCAATCTTATTGGCTTCTGGTTGATGGGCAGCTGAAGGATTTCAAGGGTTATGGGCTGTGCAATGAGGCGGAGTCGCAAGGGGGTGGCAGTGACGTTTGGCAACACTTTCTGAAATCCTCTGCACGTAAATTTCCTCCAAGTTCAGTCGTTGGTAGTATTCAACTGTTAAGTAGAGCATGAACCTCGCAGAAATTTTACGCCTCGGGGACTAAGACCTTGATTACGTGACCGCAGTAAGAAGTTCTTTCGTCCGGACGAAAGAACTTCCAATCACGTGACCTGGCACCGGTTTCGCGAAAGGTCTTTGATGAATACCGAGTCAACTACAAAGAAAATGGGACAGATATCGAACGACCCATCTCTGGTACGTGATGCAGGCTGGGTGATGCTGTACTAAGCTGCAAGTAGGCATTGAATGAAATAGTGGAGCTTCTCTCTGCGTATTCGGAATCGAACTCTTGGGAGCACTATGTTACGCTTCTTAGCGGCCTGGAATACGCGGTGTCGGAACTCAAAGAGGATACACGTCAGGGGAAACTGCGTCGAAAGAAGAAACATGACGAGGTGCAATTTAATCGTGGGACCACCAACGTCCCAAAGCAAGATTTCCCGAATGTGGCAACAAGGTCACGCAAACCCGTATCAACAGACGACCTGTCATCAGTAACGCTGCGCTCCGACTGCAAACCTGAACCTTGTGTCTCGGAAGAAGAGGACGATTCCATTCAGAAATCCATTATTACTGTTCAGCCATCAAACCATGATAGCAGGTCTGAAGTGACCACAGTTGGTCAGGAGGGCTTGAGCCCAAAAGATAACGCTGGACCGGCGACAAAGGAGATTGGAATGACATGTAGGGAGAAGCTGAAGGAAGAAATCGAATGCTGTGAAAACCGTTATTGCGGGGAATACTTTATTGTCAATGGTAATGAACGTTCGGAGACCGTCAGCCCAGAGGAAATCGATCGCTTCTTCTCTCGTTTTCAAGAGGGAGAGTGGCTTACCAACTTCAACTTGATGCCGTTGTTGTTCTCTTTCAATTGGCCGTCGACGACGTTGGTACTGGACAGCTCCTACACATCATCTGTGGCATTGAAGGACGGCAACCGGCGGTCCTATCCGAGGGTGACGTGGCCGCTACATGACAACCATGATCGCGTCATCGTTCCGTGCTGCTTTCAAAGCCATTGGACGCTGTTCGACGTGGACCTCGAAAGTAACATCCTCCGACACTATGATTCCCTCGCCGGAGATATATCAACGTCAGCGGATGTGGTGCCGGCCATCAAAGAGCGATTAACCCACGCCATGGTAGGGTGGGAGAACCGAACGCGGGATTTTGCTACAGTCAGTGGGGTATGTGAGGATTTCGATTCCTATATGCTCTTAATATCAGCACTGAAAGTTCGCAGGCATCTCAACAACAAGAGAACGATTCTGATTGCGGAATATACATGATATACAATGCCGATTGTCTCGCCTCAAATCGAGATACGTTAGCGGAGCAAATGGACGGTGTCCAACTTCGGTATCATTATCTGAAACGCCTGCTCGAAATAGAACGTCGAGGGCGGAGTGAGCGGCAAATGGTAGACATGGTGGTGCCTCCAGACAAGACGCTCAGGATCAAACGGCGCCGTGTACCTGAAGACATTTCAGGGGATGAGCCGGATCCGAAGCCACAATCTAAGAAGAGTCGCAGGGTGTTCTGGGCGCCCCCATCGCATTTAGGTCCCCAAGAAGCATGGATTGAGGAGCGGAATCGTCTTGTTGGGATCAGCTCCAAGGACAGGCCTCGAAAAACTGTGGCGAGGCCGTGGGAAAGAGCGGAGGAGCTACTGCAGATGATCGAGGCGATCGGGTCTGAGGAGGTAATGAAGGCTTGGGATAACGCAATCGCCGAAGAGAAAAGCCACATTAGACTAGCAGCAGCGGAAACACCTTCGACGGCGAAGGCCATCTGTCGACTTGTCGAGCGTGCTCAGGTCCGATCATTCAAAGATAAGGTACTTTTACGCGTGGGAAAATGGATGTTTTCAATGAAGATCTTGCAGGACGTGGGGAAGTTCAGAATGGAGGGTGCGCCCTCTAAGCAAAGTGGCTTCAAAGCCGGAGCCAATGACAAAGGAAACGCAGTGACGAGAGCACTCTCAAAATTCATAGACGAAGCTCATCCCGAGCTTCAAGGGCCAAATCTGGCGAAGGAGCGAGAGCTGAGGTATCATTCGTATCGAGAATGGTGGTGGGACAGTCAGATATGGATCCTTTTATACAACGCGTTTGGTGCGGCGATTCTATTGCTCATCCCAGGAGGTCACCGTACGAAAGGAGGATATTCTGTCTCCAACAAACAGTGAGAACTGATCAATACCGGTCGTGAGGCAGCATGATTAACGTTGGTGCAGATATGTGCGGATTAAATCCAACGAACGGGAACCCTTTATCCAAGCCCTGCACAAACTTCGGCCAGACTTAAAGAAGACTGTGTCTGAGCTAGACGACCAGCTTGGGGTTCTCAGAGACGACATCGCAGACTTACTAGGACGACTTCAGCATACGGATGCATCCCCAGAATCAGAAGCTGAAGGACGCGACGCGCAGGGGAAGGTTGAAGACAATGGTGGCTTGGACAGTGAGCGTGGGGATGGACCGCAATCTGGGGGAGAAGGCGGAGAGGTACAGTTGACGCGAGGCGAGGGACCGCGCTAAGGGAGTTCTCTGCGCGCGCATCCTACTCCCACGTGATGGAAATTCTGATCCGCCTAGGCGCAGAGTGCAGTATTTGGGCCTCCTCTCCACTTGCCGTCCTCTTCTCGATAACAGCAATGATTTGAAAAGAGCTGTCAACCCCTGTGAAGCAATTTTTCTCAAGTGCAGTCTGTCTAGCCTCAAACTCCTTTTGCACCTCTGTCCGCCAAGGCATCCTCGCCTGACCAGTCTCCAGTGACCTAAAGCCAGTTCCAGTATGACTGGTCTGGTGCCTGGGTCCAAGTGAGACCAGTCGCTTCCGGGCCCGGTCCAGGTGGCCAGTCATCGCTTTGCTTTAGCCGAAGCCAAGACCAACCGGACTAGTCATCATCTTCTATAGTGACCTATAGGGATGAGTGCTTGCAATCAAACTCACTTCGACGACATGGATTAGCGCTTGAACCTTCATTGCGACCACGCTACATAGAAAACATATGTAAAATCGACACAATAAACGAACACAAAAAAGTGCGAGTGTGGCCTAAGTTTGTGGGTGCATCCTAGACCCTGCAGCCCTTGGATGATTTAGATGCGCGCAGAGATTCAAGAGCGCGAGTTCTCTCCAGCTAGTAATCCTTCTCAGATCACGAGGATGGAGATCGAAAAGATGATGACTGTGAGGATGGAGTCTCCGTTGAGCAATTTCAATTAGGTCTAGCGAGAAAAAAATACCGTTTTCTCTCCACATTTACCCTGTCGTATACATTTTAGTTATTACAAGTATTTCCTATTCGACGAATTCCGTCTGCCCTTCTTCCAAGTCCCTTTATGAGCCGCACTCGATGATTGAAGGGATTAGGGTTCAAGTTGATCTGGGTCTCCATAAGGGAAACAGTTTAGTAGGTTGGCGAAGATCCAGGAAGTCCATGAGGGCTGCCTCTCAAGAATTTTGGTCTTAATTAGAATCCCCGGGTTTTCGTATGCCTTGCAAGCATGTATTTGAGACAAGCCTCTCCCTTGGCAATGCCTGAACTCTCGGATGTGAGGAGGCAGAAACGGTAGGCTTGGTGCTTCTTCGTATTTTTCCCGATAAGAGGCGTAGTTCCGATCAGGGTTGATGAGTGGGAAGAGGTCTGGCAAAAGAGACTCATCAAAGCAGGTTTCCCTTAGAGCTTGGAGTACTGCAAATAAGGAATAGAAGTTGCGTCTGTGGCCTAATTCCTGCTGCCGTTGTCAGCTAGAATGATCGGACAACACCTAGACAGCACTTGCCTTGGCCAGGTCTGCAACAGGAGAGCTCAGGTGTCCTTCAACAATGACGCTCTCTTGAGCCGCCTTACACAGCTTGTTCCACCGTCGATTCATATGCTGGAGTTGGGGCCCGTTATCGATAGTGTCCTCTACTTCACGATGTAGTAAGAGGAACTCCTTGACATCAAGGTCCGTGAGCGTATCTGCCAGTTCTTGAGGAGACGTTGTAATGACGAGTTGGAAGAAGTCAACGTCCGTCTCAAATCGCTCTGACCAATCGATCTCGGCCTCTCCTAGATATAGATGTTGGTAGCGCACCTCCATAACAGCGAGTTCTCTCAGCGCTGTGACAGGATCCTGATGCAGCCGTCCAAACCAATCCTGAAGTTGGCAGAGAGTAGATTCATAATGGGGAGGCTTAGCGTCTGTAATCGGTCGAATCGACTGTATCAGCCGTATGCTCCGGGACACACTCCAACGTGCAGGGCTTTGCTCGGGTAACATCTGCATTTCGTGTCAGCCAATCGAACGAATGATATCGTCGTAGTCACACCTACCATTTCAATTTGAGCGTACTTGTCCATCTCGCCTGGGATGCTCTTCAGACGCTCGCATAGAAGCTCACAAAGGCCGTTGTGCCAGTCAACGAAATCCTCCACAGAATCCACGTAATCTTCAGGATCACGTGCTGCTCTAGCCCAATCAGAGAGGGATATTTTCTGGAAATTGGAGTTGCTTGCATCCTCAAGCCTTAAGGCAGCGCGTGACGTGTCCGGCTCATTGAATACTTCAAATGGCGGCCAATCCTCCAAGTGATCTGAAGGAGGGAGCGAAGGTATAAGTAGCTTCAAGATCTCCTCGACTTTTTGATCTTTGTCCAAATCGACCACGGTTGCCCGATCGCCTGGGCGAAGACGGAGGAGGAAGGAATCCAGGATAGGAGCCCATCGCGTTAGTAGAATTGAGCCAGGGTCGCTTCGATTTCCATAAGTCTGAAATCGACAGATAAGGTGAATAGCATAAAGGTCGGTGCCTCGAAGGATGTCTTCTGCTCCAGTCTCCCACCAATGTGCTGCCGAATAGTCCGCTAATCATGGGTAAGGGGGTGGATCCACATAAGGAGGGGGCGGAGATAGCACTGGACTCTGAGATATCGAATGGCGGTGAAGAGTATTGCAAGACCGCTGCAAGTTTGGGAGAGAGTCCATAATGTGCCTAATCGAGCCTCAATCCAGTTAAACGCCAGCATCGGCCAAGTCATGCAAGCAGCCGAGAAGGCAGAATAAGGCAAAAAGCTAATGCAAGCAGGGTGAATGGCATGAGTTACCGCGAGGCTGCAGATGCAACAAGTTATTGGGGCTCGATCAATACGGGAGAAGATGTTGCTGCAAAACTGGACCAAACTGCCATCAACTGGCAGTCTAAATGACTGAAGAGACGGATGGGATCATGAAAAGTAATCAAACATGAGCATGCCATTAGAGATATTGAAACTGGAAGCAGCCCATTGCCCCTATTCTGGGCAGACTCCCAAATTTGGGGGAAGGACGCTGCACATCGATTCTTGATTGGGAGAGTGAACGCTGCCACTTCCAACCCCTAACTTTCGATCCCCCAAATTTGGGGGAAGAATGCTGCACATCAAATTTCGATCCCCAAACTTGGGGGGAGAAAGCTGCGTAATCATCGAAATCATCAAACCAGGTCACACGGTCGTACTTGATGACAGGGCTATGTGCAGATGGCTCTGGCAGCTGACATGACCTGGCAGTCAAGCTTTGTTGGCTAACACTCGTCTTCAGCCTCGTTACCTTGCATTCGGACCTCACTGGTATCGATCTCGTCAGTTATGATACTCACGAGATGGCACATAGCTCGGTACTCACGATCGAAGGAACCCACCGGTGGTGCAACTGCTCAGGCATCAGTACATTCGAATGTTTGCTAATAATACTAAATAGCGACAGCGCAGTCTTTATCCCATTTTCTAGAGTGAATGAGTTACGAGTCGTGGCCAGCGTATCAACAAAGCACCGTTTCGCCGAGGACATGAACTTCGTCAAGAAATTTACGCCCCACCATGGCTCTCCATTGACATTCGAATCCACCAACTTCCATCAAGCGACGTCAACCATGTCGGCGAGCAGTGAGAGATACGAAGACTCCGTGCAAATCTTGGAGAATGTCCTTGATACTGGTCTGCTGGAGAGAGCAGCGGCAGGTCTTCATGCGGGCTCGCGTACAGCCCCGGATGCAGTAACCACCACGCTGGATTGGACCAGTGCATGCGAAGAATTGCTGGCGTACTTCAGGGAACAAGTCCATCCAAAGGTGTTCCTGAAGGAGGGTAATGACAAAGAGCACTGCGCTGATGCTATACCCAGGCCATCACGCAACCCGAGATCGCTAAATTCGTCAAAACGGCTGCGGAGCCAAAGTCCACTTTCAAAATGGTTGAGCGCGTTAATCCAGCCGCTCCGAAACAGCTCTCCCGCCGAATCCGGCCTCCCACTGATTATCATACGCTCATCCCTCTCGTTATCGAAGGATTACCGCCATGGATAGAAGTGCAGTCTACCAAAGAACGGCGAAAGGTGCCATGGGCGATGGGGTCGGTGGTTTATTTGAAAGGGGGGACAGATCTCGTTTGTTCTGAAGAAGGAGGAGGGGTCTACATTCTGCTTGGAGGAAAGAACAAGGCTACGAAGTGATCCAAGTTCACTTGCTTCATGCCTTGATCGAGTTGTGGCGGGGCTGGGCGGAATTTCAATCGTCAGAGCATACATTATTCTTGTTCATACTTCTGATTAAATGCTGCCTATCTGGTCCTTGAATTCTACTCTATGAACGTTTCGCCTTGCGGTCAAGCAAAACCAAAAGTGCCAAGCTATGGAAAGGCTGTGGTTGTGAGCCTCTATAGCAACTCGGCCGTGGCTAATTCCCAACTCAGCTGCAATCACAAACCGTTGACAGACCTTCCCCCTGGATCCCACGACCTACCTGCTCAAATCATTCAGACCTCGGCTGGGCGTCGATGGTGGCTCACTTGATGGAGCAGGGACGACAGGGAATTGTGTTGAGGTCCTGGTCAGATAATCAAAAATCCGCATTCTGGGGTAGGGCTTGACGTCTGATCGATTTGGATATTATCAGCCCACTGCTTGCAAGCCAGAAGGTTGTTGAGGGGTGGTATATTTAAAAGATGCCGGCGGTTAGACTTGGCTTGGCGTGATTGAGGGATTGCCAGATGAAATTCGAAGGCCAATGTGTCAAGACCGATCTGGTTGCTGGCAACCAGTGGAACGTTGGGAGAAGCCCTTAGATTCGAGCCGTGCCGGAGACGGTGGATGTAAAAGGGTTAGACTCAGGCCAGTCCAGCTGCGGATTGTAGATAGAGCCCTGTTCGGGCTGCGGGCAGTACATGGCGTTTGTGAGGAGATCATTGGATTCGGAGCGCTGGGTCAAATCTGCAGATGAGTTGTAATACACATTCGATTCCGCCCAGTGCGGCTTGGGGCAGTATGCGGCGTTTGTAGGGAGAGTAAAAGATTCAGAGCGCTGGCTCGGATCCGTAGATGAGTGGTAATACTCATTCGATTCTGACCAAGGCGGCTCGGGGCAGTACGTGGTGGTTGTAGGGAGGGTATTGGATTCCGAGCGCTGGGTCAAATCTGCAGATGGGTTGTTTGCAGAGGTGTTGTAAAGATTTGATTCCGACCAGTCTGGCCGCGGACAGTAGATGAGACTCTGTCGATGATTGTTGGCTTCGGATGCCGGCGGCAGCGTGGAATTGGGAGACGCAGAGGTTGCGGGAGAGAGAGCTGGGTCGGGCGGGAGGATTGAGGTCGGAGTGTTATTATCGGCTTTGGAACATGATGACGGCGTCAAACCATTTCCATCCATATTGTCTGCGGCTGATTAGCGAGAACCGTGCCAATCAAGCGAGACACCTACTTGAGCTCCAGTCGAAGAACGGCCTTAAAACATCTATTCTCGATGTGTGACTCTCGTTGTGATCGGATATTTCATGCTTAAGGAGGTAACATGGCCTCGACCAACGCTTGTTGCACTGTAAACACTCCTTTTGGAGCAGGATGATGGCGGCGATACGGTGCTCCGGGGTCGACGTAGCGTTGAGATGGCGGGCAAGGTGGTCTGGCCTGGATAGCTTGCCACTGCATCCTCGTACTATGCATTTTCTTCCACTGGACGCTTTGAAAGCATTTGTGTAGATGATGTCCCTCCTCTTTTCCAAAATCGAAACGCGCGCATGTGCAGCTTCCAGCATCTCGAAGAGGGACCGACCGGTCTCGCCTGCGGGAGCAATTGACATAATGGGTGGTGAACCAGGGCCAAGACCGTTGCCAGAGGAGCGAACCGTATCAAAGCTCTCTAAAGCGTCGACCCGGGCAAATATGGTTTCCATCATCTTCCAAAGTCGAGGAGGAGCTTCCGGAAAGCTCACGCGCTTGGGTAGGACCTGCTTCGGAGGAAGCTTGCTCCCATGCGAAACATTTGTATTGCCAGAGGAGTGAACGATATCAAAGTTCTCTAAAGTGTCGACTCGAGCGAAGATGGTTTCCATCATCTTCCACAACGCGCGCTTGGATCCGACCTGCCTCGGAGGAAGCTTGCTCTCCTGCGAAGCTTTTGCGTTGCCAGAGGAGTGAACCGTATTCAATTTCTCTATAGCGTCGACTCGGGCAAAGATGTTTTCGGTCATCTCCCACGACATTTGGGAAGGAGCTTCTGGAAAGCTCGCGCGCTTGGATCTGGTCTGCTTCGGAGGAAGCTTGCTCTTACGCGAAGCATCTGTTTCTTGCTCCTTCCGTGATCCTGAGGAGGCCAGGTCAGTCTTACAGACGAGCTCGAAGATCAGGTACCTACTTTTGGTTGGACGCGGAGAGCGTGAGCTAGGAGCTCTCCGTTTGTCTGATGGACCCATACTTGGAACGCGTAGATGTAGGGGAGGTGTACCATAGTAAGCCGTGTTGGGTAGGAAGATCCCTTGGTCATAGGCGTTCCCGGAAGCCGCAGCAACGCCGTTCGGCCGCTAGCCTGCAATGGCTTAGTCGTCGCTTACTCAGAATGTGGGGTCAGCCCCTGTTCCCTTCTGCCTCGCTCGAGCCTCGCAACATATACCACCTGAGTCCCATGGATTTAGCGAGGCGAGAGTGTGCAATTGCAAAAGAAAGCGGGCATTAAGCGTGCGAAAAACCGTCAAGACAGGCCAGCTACCCTCCTGGGAGGTCTACACAGACTAAAACCTCTGATGAAAATAGGAAGCTCTGTTCCCCCAAATTTGGGGGATCGAAGCTCTGTCCCCCATATTTGGGAGATAGAGCTTGGGAGATCGAAGTTTTATCTCCCCCATCTGGGCTAGGAAAGCTGCTAACGCATATCTCTGTTCGTGAGTGGCTTGCAGGCCGAGAATTAATGAAGGGTGATGAGTGTTCTCCTTCATTCAAATAGCTTTCAAGAGTCTGTTTTCAGATAAAGCTGCATTGATCCATCTATTGAAGGCTTCGCCTTTTTCCTAATTTCTTCCTGCTCCTGTCCTTCGACTTATCATGTTGATGGCCACGTCGCTTCGGTCAATGCGCGCGGTTTGAACCTCAATCTCGCCTTGGCGCTTGTCTTTCCAGTGGAATTCTGTTGTCCGACAGCTGAGCAACTCTCGATATGGCACAAGTCGATGTGCTCCCGCCAGGGCGCTCGCAGGAACAGGAAATATCGTCAACGGTGTCATCACCAGGAGTGGTATCAATTGAGCAAGCTATGACTGGATCAGATCGCCCCGTGAAAAAGCATAAGCGTGGGCGAAATCCGGTCTTTTCCACACCTAGGAGATCCGATAGTCTATGGTGCTGACGAATGCTGGAAGGTATATACACCAGAGCAACGCAAAGAAAATTTGCGTCAAGCTCAAGCAGCTTTCCGAGATCGTCGGACAGAATACATCAAGCGGCTCGAGGATACTGTTCAGCTTTGCAACGGTAAATTAGAGAGTCTACAACAGACACTCGATAAAGTGGTGGATGAACGCTTGACGCTGAGATACAAAAACTCATTGCTTGAGCGTATCCTAGTGGAGTTCGGTGAGGACCTCAACCCATCCATCTTTTAAGCTCTGCTCATCAAGGTTCCAGGTATAGATATCACGGCGGAGCTCGAAAGAGGAGTCGACAAAGCTCTGAATGAACTAAACGCCCGACCCGGATACCAGCAATCAACTCTGCGCGTCCCCTCACGGCCCATCAAACGCTTGGATGAGGAGGCCCCCCATTGTTCGAACGAGTTGACTCCGTTGAAACCCACTTCTCCATCACTAGCACCTTCCCAACCTCACCAGCCGCAACCAGAGTCGCTACCGCCTCAATTCCACGAATCTCCACGGCAAAGGTCGCGTGATTATACGACTGTCCTCATGTCAAGTGCTGATCCGCACCAGGGTACGCAAACTATCAACGTTCAACAAGACGATGGGGGAAACGACGGAGCCGGTCCAGCGTCAGGATCCTGGCAAACTCACTGGAAGCAACTTGGCAAGCCAGACCCATCCCAGAAGTTGTTCCTTCTCTCCCGTTTTGTCGAGAAAATGTACTAACGAGATCAATTGAGTATAGAACAGGAATACGATACGAGACCATGTGCAAATGTATTCGACCCTCAAGACCTATGCGATCCATCAGCTGGTCCAGGACCCTACCCCGGCTTATTCGATGATCAGCCTGCTTTTCCAGATCAGTCACAGGTTATAGGGGGTGGAGCTCCGTCTCTGACACAGCCCTGGACCATGGTGAGTGAGAGATATTGGGGTGGGGATGATGGTTTGGACTGGGACATATAGATATAGGAGATATAGGGAAGCACACTTTCGTCGGCCAGAATCTTCACAAATAGAGAGCTAGTGAAATTCTGCGAAAGACAGTAACCTTTAGCACAAAATAATGTCACTTGTCCACCAGTAGTACCACCCCCATCCACCTCCTAGCTCAAAAGGGGTTATCGTTCCTGCTTCCTTTTTACTCACATTGAGGCGGAGTCAAGGCTCTATTGCTCCTGCTTAGCCCCTCGTCTCATGCGTGACAGTAGTTTTTTGCATCCACCCAAAAAAATATTGTCTCGCTGTCGCTCTCTCTCTCTCTCTCTCTCTCAAAAACTATACGGACGTTCGTTCCAAGACAAATGGAAGAGCATGTAAGTTAGACGGATGGTTGAAGACAGCAGTCGTCCGAAGACTACGATCTTCGAATATGGAATGTCTGTCAACTTGTTCCTACAGATATGCCGCGTCCGTGGATGAATATCCTCGGACAGAGCGTGTCCGAAGGGTGGATTGGCTTTCTGCTATATTGGTGTGAATGATTGGTATACAAAGCGCTTAGAGTTGCAATGGCAGCCATCGATTTTTACCACGCACTTTTGTACGCTTTGTCTCTGGTAGTGACTTCTCGCTGCTAGTCAAATTGGAAAACACTTGTTCAGCCATAGGGTGACTTTTTGGCTTCCCAAAATCCGCCCACAGTTTACTCGCCTCAATCTCAAGGGGATTCTTGGAGATATGGCTGTTAAGCTGAGGAAAGGGATTGACTTTTGCGTTCCGTTCGACAGTTGGCGGAGTGTGAGGCTTATTCACGACCGAAAAGCCTGCAATGAGACTGTCAAGGTTCGAGGGTGACCATGGGCCGTCAGAGACAGGCGTCCTCAAACTAGAGATGTGCGGTTGATTGGTACAATGGAGGAATGGGAAAGAGCTGAAATCGAGATTATCTGGCTGTCCCTGGTCTCCATCAGATGTTCGCGGGTTATGGTCGCTGTTGGGGAAGCGTTCAGTGTTAATAAGATTCATTAGACTAGGTCCATCACGTTCCGTTGCACTCATCTCTGAAAGTGAGGGTAGCATCCAGGTCCGGCCAATTTGCAGACAATGGGGCTTATATTTAGAAATATTGTTGAGAGAGTCACCAGCACAGTCGGAGAAGAGCGCTCTCACTCGTTCGTATGGATGGTGTAGTCCACACTCACGGGCTGTCACGGACGTTCCGCTAATGGACTGCGGCCGCCTTTCGAGGTTTTGATTTGCTCTAGATTCTAGTAGCACCTTCACTGTTTCGAAAACCTCGTCAGGACCGGGATGAGACGCCCCTCCACCGACATTAATTCTAGATAAAGTAAGATAACAGCCTGATTCTAAAGGCGAGGGGCCTTACTTACAGCAGAGCATGGTGAAGGGGTGTCATTGCGCTCGCGTCTGTAGCATCAACGTCTGCACCTTCATTCAGAAAATACCCCGCACAACTCCAAAGTCCTAGGCCACATGACACATGTAGGGGAGTCAGTCTTTTCGTTGAATCCACCAAGCAATTTTGCAGATTGCTGATACGTCTGGAAATCGTACGAGCAACCTTTTCGTGCCTCGCAAGAAGTGCGAAAAAGAGCGGCGTCATCCCCTCTCGGACTCGGGCCTCAGGATCGGCTCCGACCTCCAGCAACAACTTCACCATGGGAAGATGCCCCTTCCAAGCCGCCAAATGAAGAGGCGTTGAGTCAGCTTTTGGCCCATTTCCATTGCTTCCTGCCTTCTCTATTTGGGCATTAACGTCTGCTCCTAGGTGAAGCAGTTTGCGCACTGTAGATCCACGACCATGTTTCGCAGCCCAGAATAGAGCACTGCATCTTCGGTGTTTTATGTCGTAGCAATACAAATAGTCATCGAAGAGATTGTAAAGTCGCCTACTGACGCGGATCAAAGAATTGATGTCTTGCTCCTTGTCCAAATATTCGACAATCTCGATGATGATCTCATTGGGAAGACCGAAGAATGCCATTGTCGACAAAGGCGTTCTGCACTGCTAGTTTCGCGTTTTAAAGTATCCAAGTGGAAATAGCTCGAGGGGCGCAAGTAGAAGAAGGCCGTTATTAATGGGATCACAAAAGAAGGAGGGTCTGTCGGTGGTCAACGCGTACTGATGAGGAGGTCTAAATAGTGGTGGATGGCCGAGGAAGAAAAGATGTGGGCAGGCCGTCCCCATTTAAACGCTTGGCGACCTCGCCACCCCGCTCAGCCCAATTTGTGCTATTTCAGGTGCTATTGAGCATGTTCTAATGCCGCCCTTACCTCTGATCCCAATATTCAAACATCTTTCCTGCCATCTAGGTGGAAGCAGATAGTGAACACATCGTCGAAATTCACAAAGGTCCAAGTTGATCCAATCTTCAAGCTTTTGCGCGCCGGGAATCCTTCATATTCACATCCTCTTTTGAAGTGATTGCGCATTGAGGCGGAGTTGCTCCTGCTCAGCCCCCCACCTCAACCCCCTTTAACTGAGGAGTGAATGGGTAGTCCTGTTGGCTTTTGTGCCCTTTGTCAGAAATCTTTCACATTCTCGCTCTTTCTTAGCCCCTCGTCCCAAGTGACAGTAGTTTTCTGTGGTACACGTTACCTCAGCAAGCTCAGGCCCTGGTAACGCGTACCACAAAAAATTATCGTCATGTGACCAGGCGCTCTTTACCTGAGAGGTTCAGGCAACGTCCTCTTGACTGCAATCATGAAGGATGGTTAGATACCGAAAGAGCGATCTTCTGTACGTAATGCAGTCTGAAATTTCCTCACGCTAACTTTGTGTATTAGGCATTGAGTGAGATGGTGGACATTCACTTTCTGTATCCATCATCGGCCTACAACGCCGTGGCTCACTCCCATTCGCGAGCCGGAAAAAAGCCTGCAGAAATTAGTCACTACAGGAGGACTCATCTGCTGCGGGGTAGAAGAATGTTCGTCCTGTCTCTGGGATATAGTAGCTTTACAAATCGCTGGTGAAATCGTATGAGCAATGGTGTGTTCCGAGAACCAAGTGCACTGCTTCATTAATATCAGGGTCGCTTCTGCGTGAAGCAAGCAGCTTAATGGTCGTTTTACTCGCCAAAATGCCAAGCTTGAAATGGAACTCAGCCAGGAAGGTTAGGGCGGGAAGGACCTCATCAAAGATCGGGTACAAGCGTTGCGAGGTTCTACGAGTTCGAGGCGACTGGCAAAAAAGTATCCAGACACGCTGATCAGCACGGGCAAACTTCATATTTTCTAATTGCGCCCCAATTTGGTAACACAAGGATTCATATGCTAACTTTTTCCAAAGCACAAGACATCAGAATTCAGATACCGAGTGCGTTGAGAGCACCGATCAAGTCCTGATTCGCAACATCTTGGAGATGAGGAGGCATGGTCGGAATGGTTGAATTAAGAGGAGGGTTTTGGTTACAACGCTCTGCGGAGCTGTCAGATATTCATACTCCCCACATTTCGACTATTCTTAAAGAAAAAATAACCCACCCCTTTGAATGTCCTCCGTAGTTTGACGTCCCGCTATTGCTCGTTGAGGAACCCTATAAGCGACAAGATACTCATCGAGGATGCTCGCTTCTGCCGTCGAAGGCACATGCAAACCCAAACACTTCCGGATCTCATCTGCGTGAAACACATACGATCCAAGCTCGGATGCGTTGATCTCAAATACTTCACATAGTCTGCCGTAATGTTGTGCACTCCAGTGCAGAGCCCAATTTTCTGCGTGTCGCTTATTCGCAAAGAGGGAGATGAAAATGCTTCGGCGAGCCGGTCTCCAGCAGAGATGATCTTCCACCGCACCACCAAAGTCAACAAATATATCGTCCTGCTCGGTGTAAAATGTTTCGGTGTCCCTTGCAGTGAGGCCGGAAAAGTGGGGGTAGATTGTCATACAACCGTCATACTGGACACGGTAGAGCGTGGCTGTTGGTAGTTTTCTAGGGTCTAGCTCAAAGAAATCCATCGTTCAGCTTCCTCGGTGCTGCCGCTACTGGTCTTGGATATCCCTAAATCTTGGTTCAGTCAAAGCAAAGGGCATGGGAGTATTAGAAACGAGGAGGACTGTGGAAATGGGAGCATCGGTTTGTCGCAATACGCGTGGTAATCAGTGGATAGGTGGATGCACCTGTCTTTTTTTGCTTGGTGAAAGCAGATATAAAATTAGGCTCGTGAAGACCTGATTAGTCATCAGAAGCTGAGCTTGAGCACCCCACTTGAGTTGACACCATCAATGTTTCTGTTGCAGCCTCTCGACGACTAATTGACCGCAGCCATCATTCATACCTGCTGTACAGGTAACAAGCCTCAAGTCGCTCGGATTTATGCCCAGCTATCGATCACTTATAGTTCAACTTCGAACCTCTTACTAAAATGGCAGCGATGATCTTTGACCCTAGTACATTACGAGGAGCGTACAGGGACACTATCACTACATTGCCCGGCACTGCCCTGTACCGGAAGACCGTCGATGAGGGCATGGCTGCGGAACCATGTTACCTTTGTATGGAGAGCTGGGAGATTGGGCAGGACGCCGTGAAACTGCGGTGCGAATGTCCACATTGGACGCATGAAGCCTGTTTGGCTAAAGCTGCATTCGAGACTGGTGGTTGCCCGACTTGCCGAACGTCCATGTTGGCTTTAGACGACGAAATTGTCCTCGAATGTGCTGCGGCCGATGGGGATCTGAGCAAAGTCACGAGCCTACTTCAACAAGGCATCCAGCCCTCCCCCCGAGGCTTTGCTGAGTGGACCCCGCTGCTGGCAGCAGCGAAGGCAGGCCATCAAGAGATAGTACGCTCGCTTTTGGTACATGGAGCTTCCGTGTCGGAGCAGGATCGATATCAGCGGACGGCGTTATATTGGGCGTCGAAAGGGGGCCATTCCGAGACCATAGCGGAGCTTCTTTCACGCGGGGCGGTCCTGTCCAACATACATGAATGGGGCCAAACGTTGCTTCATTTGGCGGTGGAGAGCAGGTCGACGGAGACGGTAGCGTTGCTTCTGGACAATGGATCTGATTTATCTGCTCGGGATCGTGACGGGAAATCTGCACTACAAATAGCGGTCGAACGGCGCGATAAATATATGGTCAGCTTACTGGTTGGCAGAGGAGCCGAAGTGAACATGGTGGATGACCGGGGATGCACGCCGCTACACTACGCTGCTCAACGGAACTACGGGAGAGTGACGAAGCTATTACTAGACGGGGGCGCAGATGTAACAATCAGGGATATGACGGGACGCACTGCGACGGATTGGGCAAAGGCGAGGGACTGTCAATACGCTTTAGAAGCTCTTGATGGCAAGGAGTTGACAGGTTTCGTTCTCTTTCGAGGCAATTTCATTGAGCCATAATATGCCGGCATCATATAACCAAGGAGGAGTGTTCAATACTTCTCTCCGGCCATCGAGTTCCTCTTTCTCTTAGTATAGTGCTGTAGCTATTATCTCAAATCCAGTCTTGCCGTTTCAAGTGCCGTCACAACTTGAGAGTAAAGCTGGTGATCCTCCTTCGACCATGGTGAACCCCCTGGGAACATAACCTCATGCAGCCCTCTCATGCATGGAATCAACGGCTTACAGTAAGCCGTGAAGCAAAAATTTGCCACATCATCCAAGGATTCTCTGCTATTGGCAATATCCGTCCTAAACTCTTGGATGTCACGTATTGGCTTATTGTGGAGGCGCTGCTGTTGGGCCCATTCTAGCGCAGATGTACGTCTGAGAAAAGCTCGATTCAGAGCAGTAAGTAAACTCGAGTAGGCTCATCGCTGTCTCAATCGTTGGATTATGTCACGCCAGTCGCTGCCAAACTCTTTGCGCCAGATTCTCTCGATCTCATTTGCTACTTCCTCGCTGACGTCCTTCCATTCGGTCCCCTCTAAGGAGCCTTGCTTATGTCTGTCAAGAGTCGTGATATCGAAACGGTGCCCAGCCCATAAGCCACGGTGTACATTATTCGTGTAATCCATTGAGCAGTCTGTTTCCGTAGACCAGCAAACACGTGACCAGACGACTTCGCCAAAGCCCAAAACGTCAACGTTGGGGCCATGAATATATTCAGGCTTGATTGCGATTGCTTCAGAGCGGACGTACTCCTGCGTCGTCAGATTTCGAAGGATCCACGGTTGATCTGCAGGATAGAAATCGAACAATTTGTAGCGACGCAATTCGTCACATATTCGAGCCCTGCGAAAAGTTGGTAAGCGATGCCATTCTCCAAGCAACACGGCTCCTCCTATTAGACGATCAACTAGCGAATATTGCCACTCTCTAACTTGCTGGTACCGCGCATCGGCAAGGGAATATAAGTTGGTTGGGCTGGAAACAAAGTCTGTGGAGCCATCGTCTGTCGAAACGTCGTCCCAAATTTCACTTTCGTTCAATCCTTTCTGCAGTTCTTCTTTCTCGCTCTCGGTGGGCATGTTTGGGGGGTAGTCCGTAGGCTCCAAGTATTCTCCCACGCAGATGATGCCTTTCCCAGCCCAGGGCCCGCAGGAAGACGCACAGTAAGCCTGAATATGCCTTCGAGCAACGTTCCAGAAATGTTGAGTCTGGAGACCGAGGACGAAAACATGCTCGATATCAAGCTTTTGAAAGATTATGTCAAGCAGCTCGATTGGGAGCCTCGAAAATCCGCATGTGCTCTTGATCAAAGGTAAGACGTTGATATCATCCAGAGGTAGTTTACGACTCTTCTGCTCTCTCTCAGTGGGATCCGGACCATTGCCTCGCTTGCGCTTGATAATCTGAGACTCTGTGGGTATAAGGTTCTCTTCCTGTTCTTCCTGCGATAGACTATCGTTCTTTTTGAGGTACTCAGCTCTTCCTAGACTATGTTTCCCGCTACATCAACTATCAGAACAAGCACACCTGATAGTAACAGTCGGAAAACTTACATTAGAACTGAAGAGGTTGCGTCGGGAGCCTGGGTCAGACCGAACCCTTGGGGTAGAATGGGAGCCGCAAGAGGCAGCACGAGACACGACGGCGATCCATCGAAAAGGACCTCTCCAAGCTTACCGGATAATCCAAGCTTCTCCCGTTGGGTGAAAGCGATGACTTGCCAATGCTGACCCATTCAAGCCGCTGATAAACACGAACTGTCACATGCTCGGTGCTAGCTTGTATTGTATATTGCCTTCGGTGGACAATTGTATCCTTGAACCACTGAGATGTTGCTGGAATTCTAAACATCCAAAGGTGTCCAACCCAATAAAGTTAGCTTGCTGCCTGTCTATATACTTCAAGCCCTAACCCTAAGGTCTCTATCGGATAAGAAAGCAACCGAATATAGGTCGGCATAGGGTCCACCTCACTTCTGCCATCTTCAACACAGCAAACCCAACCGTAAAACCTATCATCGTCACCTTGGCCTCCTCATCCTCCAAATACCACAGCTCCATCATTAAATATGGCTGATACTAATACAGAACTCGCCCCTCAAGACTCCAACCATGCATTTTTCGACCAAACCGGCCCTCCTCGCACTAACATGCTACAAGGGGACCCAGTTGAATCCGGAGTAGTCTACCCTCTCACCAAGAACCGCACCCCTGTCCTGGACCTGCACAAGAAGCCAAATGAACTGGCTCATCGCTTTATCATCATGCTACAGGGCAACCCTTTACTCGCCGAAGCAGCCAAGCGTATCCACGAAACCGGCGGACTTGCGTTGAAGTGGCTTCAGCAGCCGGGTGAGAAATTCTAATAAGAGCAACTCTGTTCAGTGACTTGGTCACTGACCTTATCTTAGAAAACCAGAAAGTTATTATGGCAAGCGTTGAAACGTTCGCCGCTATCCAGATCCTCCTCGCGGTTGCTGGATTCGGGGTACTTGGTCCTGTCGCTGGTGCGTCACCTTTGACGTTTACAAAAGCGCCCTCACCGAGGAATCTTGTTTGAGCATTGCTAACTCCCTCAAGGTACCCTCGCTCCCGCATGGCAGTCAGCTATGTACGGAGCCTTCACGCCCGCCGGAGGGGCTTTCGCCACGCTGCAGTCAATGGGGATGACGGGGCAACTTGTACCTATTGCGGCTGGAATTGGGGCGGCGGCGGCCGCCGCTGCTGGAGGCTTGACTTGAGTTTTTGGGAGAACGGGTCAAAGCGAGGAGCGACCTCATCAAGAGTAGAGCGCGATCGGCTGGGTATAGACATTGCCGAAGATCCTGAATTGAGCATTGAGGGCTGAGAGTCCGGGCTGCTTTCGAATCAGAAGCTGAGATTTCTGGGCGTACTCAGTCTTGAGGCATGAGCCACTTCTCCGGATACAATAAAAGATTTTCAAATCCGATGCTTGTTGCTGCGTGAGCACTTTGAAAGTTGACAGTGAGGGCCGCTGCTATATTTCTGCTATTGGTTGAAGCTCGCCCAGGGCGCCCTATCAGGAGGCGCATCGCGTGCTTGATCTTTTTCAGACCTCGAGCTCTGCAAGCTCCTTCTATGGCCAGGTCTAAGTCTGCTAGATACTGGAAGCGATCTTCCACGTTTGAACGACGCGGCGAAATAAGGCGCTTGAGACATAAGCTCATGGGATTCAAGTCAAATTATGTATTACACTGTAGCTAGTGCCGCTGGATCTCCTCCTGCCTTATCAAGAACGCTCCTTATTTGAGCATAAAGCTCTCGATCCCCCTCCAACCTAGCGATACCCCCCGGGAGAACAACTTTACGCAGCTCTCTAACACAATTGATCGATTGCTTGCAATAGGGAGTAAACTCATCAGTCACCATGCCAAACAAACGTTTCGATACTTGACCTGTCTTCCGTCTTGCAAGTTTCTCAGTAGATGAAAAATTCCAGTGCTCAAACTCTGATTCTCTCCTTTTCTTGCCGGGCCCGTTCCAATGGATGCAGATCCAGAACAAAACCCAGAAGAACGACTCAAGATCATGTTTAAGATTGTGCTGTTCACCAAGAAGTGCATCGATAGCCATGAGAAAATTTGTACCTGCCATACTTCGTGCTTTTGGTGACTCTTTGTACCATGTTTTGGCAAGTTCTAAGTTTGTTAGATACTGAAGACGGTCTTCTTCACTTGACTGAAGCAGCAAGATAAGCCTCTTGAGATTCAAATTCATAGAATTCGAATGGTATTTGTACGGAGTCTTAACATCACATTATAGCCAGGACCTTTGGATCGTCTCTCGCCTTTTCAAGTACTGCTCTCATCCGAGAGTACAACTCTCGGTCCTCCCTATCCCATCTGCTACCGCCTGGAAAAACAACCCTTCGCAGCTCTCTCATACAGGGAATCAATATTTGACAGCAGTCACTGAAACCGCTCTCAACAGTCGAGTCAAAATCTCTTTCCTTTGACACTAGCCCAGCTTTGTCTCTTGCGAGTCTCGTAGTGGATAGATGATTCCATTCTTCGAATTCTGATTTTCTGGCTTTTTTGCCAGGCCCGTTCCAATGCATGCAGATCCAGAACAGAGTCCAAAAAAGCGACTCGAGATCGTGCATAAAGCTGTGAGGCTCGCCAAGCAGAGCACCAATCGCCATAAAGATCTTGGTACCAGCCAGACTTGATGATTGAGGTGATTCACTGGACAAAGTTGCTTCAAGGTTCAAATCTACCAGAAATTTAAGACAATTTGCATAATTGGACCGAAGCAATGATATCAGACTCTCAACACATAAATGCAAAGAATTGAATTCGCATTCATACTATGGAGACTTAGCATAATCCCGTAGCTCACAATCCCGGATCTTCTCTTGCCTTGTCAAGTACAGCCTTCATCTGAGAATATAGCTCTTTGTTCTCTCCCAGATAACGCTTTCCATTTGGAAAGATGTGTTTGCGTAGCTCTTGTACGCAGGGGATCAATGATTTGCAACCAGGAGTGAAGCCGGTAACGGTCTTGTCGAAGCCATCTTCTTCGACGATCAATCCTTTCTTGAGATCCGCCAGTTCTCCTATGTCTGCATAGTTCCACCTCTCATATTTGGAAACGATCCTGCGCTTGACCTCGCCCTTCTCATTTCGACCATCATAGTGTATGCAGATCCAGAAAAGCACCCAGAAGAACGATTCCAGATCGTGCATAAAGCTGTGAGGCTCGCCAAGCAGTGCACCAATCGCCATGAAAATCTTTGTACCAGTCTTGCCGGGTGCGCCGGACGCTCGATCACTGCCGGTCTTGATGCCAAGGTCGGCATCGATGAGGAAACCATCATCTTCATTCTCTCTGAGCATGATGTTACCAATCGATATATCACGATGGAGGATTCCAGTGTTCAGCAAGGACTCGTGCCCTGAAATAAAGTCAGCAATGCTCTTGATGTTCACGACGAGATCCTCACCTTTGATAGCTCCAATGAATCCGGTGATGAGAACCACGGGAGACGATGCTTCGTAAATGGGCTTGCCGAAATCACGAGTGATAACAAGTCGATGGACTCGATTATGAACCGGCGACCCTGAATTCCATGACTCAAAGCTTGAGCAGGATCTCTTAAAACTGGCTGGTGGCGCCATTTGGGCAGTACTTGACGATCGCTTCCGTGAAAGACTGTGACTTCGACTTCGGCCTGCCACACTCTTCCCTGGAGGCTCTGAGGCTGATATGTCAGGCTCGTTGAAGGACCTCTGCTTGAACCTCGTTCGACCGGATGTTTTCATCAACCCTCTTCGCACATTCTCGATGGTATCGTCGTTCTTTCCGTCAACCTGGACTGTTTCGTGATGATAGTACCGGGCGATATTCCTCGCGCCTTTGTCCGTTGCCTCTTTGATCAGCTCCCCCTCTTCCGGTCGTTCCTCGTACTGCCATGACTTTTTGACGACGAGAGGTTCCTTCGACTGGTCTTTATCGCAATATGCCCTCCAACACGCCGTGGCCCGGCCAGCAACCACCGCGTGCTTTCTGATCTCCTCGGTAAGAATGAGCCGTTCGATCTGATCGTCTCGGGTGATCACCACGTAACGCTTGCCGTCGGATTGCTGAATCGTAGGGTCGAGGCCGAGCTGCTTGTCGTCGATCAGATGATAGCCAAGCATGACACGAACGAATTTGAGTCCCTCCTGATTGATATCGAAAGAGGAAGATCCAGAGCTGCCTGATCGATCAAAGTGCCAGAGGCGCATCCTCGATCCACAGAGGGTAAATCCAAGCACAAACCTTCGATCTTGCGAGCGAAAGACCTCTCGAGCGTACGTAGCTAGATCGAGCCACGCTGGTTCCTGCCCGTCCTGGATGGGATTGCTCTTCAATTCACCAGTCACAAGCATCTGAGCCCAGTTAGACTTTGGTTTATGTGTCTTCCCATGGTCAGTCTCGCTCTGTCCATGACATGCCATAACACCGACGTCCATCTTCCGTTTGATGGGGGATCCATCAAGGTAGGTGCTTGGTCCTTTGTAGATCTGCCGGGGAGCAGCAGGATGTACGCCGTTCGTCCACGCCACGAAGCGCTTCATAAGGTCCTGCAGCCACTTCAGGACGAGGTCCTCCTTGGCACTCGGGGGCCACTCAGTCCAACCGCTGCCTTTGGTGTAGAGCCGGGTATCTTCCTCTTGACATCGATCGAACACCGTCTCTGCTAGCTCGTCGAGTCGGGGGATATGTCCGAAGACGGCGGGGATGAAGTCAGGGATATCGATTCGAAGGGTTGGGAGGAGTTCTTCTCTCAGCGCATCATCGACCTGCTTCCTGTGCTCGGATGCATCTGCGAAGCTGCCTGTGTTGAAGGACCAAGGCGTCTGCTGGAACGAGGATGTAAATGATGGGTGGGATTGAGGGGGGGTGGTAGGTTGCGGCGTTGGTCTGGTGCGCGCGATGACCTCGTATAGCTTGGCCCATATCTTCTGATCATCCTCCCTGGCAACCACAGCACGTAGAAGCCCGGCGATGAAATTGATGTTGGTTTGGCTTGAGGAGAGACCAGAGTAAAGTAGAGCTATGTCACCGCTAAGTGGTCCCAATCCATACTTGGAGGGAAGAGCCGATGCTGCTGGCAGCAACAGTAAAGTGCCTATAAACCTAAGAGCCAGACCTTTTCCGACTGCTGTGGATTAGTTAGGCAGAAAGAACTGTGCGTTGCACCTACCTGGATCTGTGAGCAGTCTCTCATAACCCACTGGCGAATCCGCAATCTTCGCGTTTAAATACGTGGACTTGAATGTGGTGAGGAGAGTTTTGAACTCATCCTCGATAGGATTGGCTTTAATAATGTCAAGCTCGCTCTCAGATAATCGAGCCATGAGATGATGAAAGGGTTAGGTGTTGTGAAGCGACGCGGAATTCAAGACTGACCCAGCAGGAAGCCGTAGTTATTAGCGCCGGCGTTTTCCTCGTGAACTTCGCGCTAGTCCTAGACTAGTAAAGCCGAGGTAATGTTCCAAAAGGGCACATGACGTATAAAGGACGCAAACCATTTCCACTTCAGCACCGGCCTCTCTTGCCTACCTATCATCTGGCGCAGTTCACAGCAATAACAACTCGCTTATCCAGCTCAGCCAGACCCGCCAATAAAGCTCCTCCAACCCCACTGAGGGACAGCTCTCGACATCAGTTGGGCATCATCGTCTAGGCTATCCATACTTTTGATCATATTCACTTCTGCCTCTTCTTGCGTTGTGCACTTTTACTCTGTTTCATCTCCCTTATCCTCCGCTCGAACGCGTAGATTGCCTCACCCGTGAGACTGGACATCACCCCGTAACTTCCCATCGACGCAGTTTAAATACCTCACAAAGACGGTCAGTACAAGCTGCCTTGTGTGATCCACACTACAGTCCGTGAAGCTTACTTGTGCCGAATAGGCGACAGGCACGCCACTCAATTTCGCATTGTATCTCCCGGTCCGCCGTCTCTTCCTCTAATCGGCGCGTCCTCGTATATGACCATTTCCAATCCATAATCGGTTCCTGTAGTTGCTTGATAGCTACACTCATCCTCATACTTGAGCTCACGATTTGCCGTCTGCCTGGCTGGGAATGAACGCAATATCCGTCTACTTCATCAACATCCGCAGACCAAGCTGCTAGTATCATCTACCGGACATACTGGGCTATTGAAAAATATTGGTACCTTAGCTACGATTTGCTCCTGTTAAGTAAGGCATCGTGAGGATCCACATTAGGGCACGGAGGGCTTATATTGATATGGGATAGGTCAGCTCTCGGCACGGGCGCCTTTCGCAACACATCACCAGTCGTTCATACCAGGGCAAAAATCATTCAAGAATGACTATAATGACGTTTTAGCAGATACGTCTCCCGCTGCTAGACCAGTGACCTATATCAAGCAGCTAAACTTGCGAGTTTCTATAAGTCCAGGAAACAGCGTCATATTTATCAGCCTTGCACACTGCAGCACCAAGCAATTACGCAGATCGATCGTAACTCGACCGAGCGACCTAGAAGAGTGCCAGCCGCTGGTTTAATCACAGAGAATATCTTCAATAATGGCGACTAAAACAAGGATCCAAAGCGCCACAGACGAAGAGCTGGTGGACAAGTGCAAGGAAGAGGTATAATGATTCCGACGTATACTGCCTACAGTGGATACTAAATACATTTCAGACCAACTGCGGCGACTGCGACCCTGTGGTTTGGACGACTCCAGCTAAAAACGTTCGGATCGATCCTTCTAAGAACACTGTGGCACTGGTCGTTGACGTTCGAGGTGGGCAAGGCGCGATTCGCATCGTTAACAAGGAAGATAACAAACACGTGGACGATGTGGGGCCGATGAAAGAGGGTGGAAATCTGGTGATAGTTCCATGGAAGAACAAGTGGTGGTATTATGCTATCGGATCTGTCCGCGTAGCGCATGTTGAGAAGAAGTCTTAAGTGATTTATATGAGGTTTAAGAACTCTTCACATTATCTGTACGCTTTGTGTAGCAAAATGGTTCCTCAAGTCTTTGGAAATTGGAATTGTAATAAATGGTGAATAATTTGGCTCGTACGGATCTGTCAACAGGATTTGTCCCTGGATTTGATTTGACGTCGTAAGAGTTTGAAGGTCTTCGACTGTCAATTCGTAGACATCTCCCGCAAGGGAGCCTAGTGATCAGTGAGCTCTCGCCATGACTCATGCAATGGCAGCTCGATGCATCGTACCTGTTACGTGGCCTGGATCTTCCAGCGGACCTGCATTTGGCGGATGTTCCTCACTAGCTTCTGGCTGCCGTGTGCTCGTAGCATCAGCCTGTATATCCGGCGCTGCTGCCGCAAGTCAGATCTTGTATGTCAATAAAGACTGGAATCAGATGGACCTGAGACAGAATATTTATCGCCAAGCTTTTGCAGGATAGCAGATTTCAATGCCTCTTCCTGGTCCTTGATCGCCTCGAGAAACTCCAGCCGCACGCGATCCGTCATGCCACCTATTGCAGATTGGCCCAGGCCAACGGCACATAGTAAGACCAGTTGAGGACCAACGGCATCCTGGACTTTCTTCAGGAGCCAGCGGTAACTGTTTCGTCTCTCTGCCGCCTGGGATGCTCTTCCTTCTCCGGAAGTTTCTGCCATCAAGGCGAAGGCATCTTGTATACGCTTTGCCTCCTGAGGTCTCACGTCTTCACGATATTGTATCAACTTGGACGTATCGATGAGCTTCTCCACTGCCTCGCCAGCTGAAAGTGGCTTATGTCGAGACTCCCTTCGCGGCGCATGTACTGATGCCATAGCAAATCCGGAACTTCAGCGGATTGGTAAAGTGTGAGTAAAATGATTAATGTCCGTCTTTAGATAACAGAATGCTAGTATTATGTTGATATTTTGTTAAAAATGCGTTGGTTTATTACATAATTGCCGAGGCAATCTTTGATTATGCAGTTCCTCTTAGCGTGCCCGGCGTCCTTTAGTGTCTCCCCCATTCCTCTATCTTTGCAGTAGCTCATGAAGCCGTGTCCTGCACAAGCTATGTTGAGTATCGGAAAGGGAAGACGATGTGGAGAGGAGACCGTCAATAGAGCTGGTCAGGGTTCTTTGGGATAGGGATAGGTATATAACAGTCCTTCTCAGCAACGCATCATCGACAAGCTCTCCAGGTCTTGTCTCATAACCATACAAAGCACCTCTCTCAGCACTCCACTCGCCTTCTAAATATTTGCCCTTGAGAGTTGCTTCACCACTGAGATAATGGCGTCAACAGATATTGTTCCAAAACCGCCCACCTCTCCACGACCGCCAGAGACCCCTCCCAGCAGCCCTGCGTGTACGCCTCCGGACAACCCACGCGTGCACGTGCCCCCGCAAGTCGGTAGCATCGACCGCTTCGAGCATGCTATCGAGAAGTTGGTTCGAGCGTTAGAAAAGGTGGAGGCTAGGGACAAAACCGAAGATGCGAAGCTTGAGGCCACGAAGAACGTTGAAACTGAGAAGCCAAAGATTCGAGCCTCGAAGCTGGAATATAAACTGGTCGACGAAGTGTATGTTCGCTAGTCTGTGGCTACGATTTTGCTAACGTCTCCCGTCCAGCTGGGATGATGGTATATCCAAGTACAAAATCGTGGACTCAGCAGCCCTGCCTGAAGAGGTGACCGATCTCGACGAGTATATGTTCGTCGTCCGTGCTCGAACCGGTAAGTCAATGGAAAGCTGGCACGTTTCGATGCTGAGACGGAAAATCCAGAAAAAGGAGCCTCTGAGCAGGTATTCTACGTCGATATTAAATCCAACGGACTGAGAGACGTCCTGAGGATTGTCCTGCAAGACGTGCATGGGCTCTCCCTTGGCGAAGACAAAATCACTGTATGAACCTACTTCGTCTGCTCGGAACGGAATCTAACAACGAAACAGCTTGAGCGAAACCTGTTGTATCAATACATCGTGGAATTGGAAGCCCACCGAACAGAACTCGAAGACGATACCGATAATGATGCCAAGTTTAAGCACCTCAATCTGCTGGTGGAGTACATCCGCGCGGCCTACATTTCGATTTCGTCTCGTCTTGCATCGCTTCTTAAAAATCGCGAGATCACGTACGACTTGCTCTGGGCTCTGTTCAAGCCGAATATGAAGATCTACACGACCGTTCTCGACGCCGAAAAGCCAGCTTGTTGCCGGTACGACTCGGGCAAGGAGAGGACGACAAGCACTGGAATTCCATACTTCCACGTGGAATGCCGCCTGTTAGACTTTAACGGGCAGGTGTTTGGCGAAGTGTCGTCGGCGCTGGGAATCGGAAAATTCCAAGGGGCCAAGCGAGTTGACAGGCTTGAGGCGTTTCCACTCGAGTTTCATGGGCACCAGAAAGAAATGAAGGAATACTTTGTCAGGTGCGGTCGACAATTCGCCTCCCTCATGGGCCAACATCATGTCCAATATCGTGGCAATGCCTTCTACATAGAGAAGGGCGAATACGTCGAAGTCCCTGTGGACAGTCGCATTATGGTTGATGTGGCTTACTTCCGCAAAATCAATCCGAACTACACCCGGCCGCATATTAATGAGCTGGCCAGGCCAAGCTCGTCCAACAACTATATTTTCTTATTCTCTGACACCGATGCAGAAGAAGTCAAGACCAATGGCCTTGATACGACAACCATGAGCGAAGGCGACCTGATGATCTGCAGCCAGACAGTTTACGGGTGGAGCTTTGGCAATAAACGGTGGCGTAAGCCTTCTTCCCCGGAACGCTCTACAAGATGGAGCTTGTGCTTATGATACGAAGTGGAATTTGTGGTCGACGATATTACGGAGATTGTCTGGAATCCATCTTCTTTCGACAATCTTGCGATTCCCGCCACAAAGAAGAAAGTCATCACTGCCCTCGCGAGGGCTCACATATCCCGCGCATCCGACGATGTGATCGACGACTTTGTGGAGGGAAAGGGCCAAGGGTTGATAACACTTCTGCAGTACGAATCTCGGCGCTTGGTCCCCTATCATAGACTGACATACTCTTCCAGTGGACCCCCTGGAGTGGGCAAGACCTTGACCGTAGAAGGACTGTCCGAATACCTTGAGAGGCCACTCTACGCGGTAAGCCTCGCTCTTCTTCGCACATCTGGTCCTTCTGACTTTTCAGATATCTGCCGGAGAACTTGGCCAGGACGCGAAAGTGCTTGAAGAGCAGCTGTCGACTATCTTTCGCCTTGCTCATCATTGGAAAGCCATCCTCCTTCTCGATGAAGCCGACGTGTTTGTGCAGTCACGCTCTTTCGTCAACCCACATAACGCTCTCGTGTCGGTGTTCTTGCGGACACTTGAGTACTATCGAGGGATCATGATCCTTACGACCAATCGCGTCAAGGACATTGACGATGCGATTCAGAGCAGAATTTCCGTGGCATTACATTACGGGCCCTTGGGATTAAACACGAGAAAGACGATATGGGAAAGCTTCTTGAAGAAGGCGGCGACAGCCAAGGGCCGAGCCGAATACACATCTGTTGATCTTGACTGGCTATCCAGGAAAGAAGTGAACGGCCGACAGGTTTGTTGTTGAACCAATGTGTGTGACGCTGTGCTGACCGATCCTCAATGTAGATCAAGAACATGATAAGCACTGCTCATGCCCTCGCTGTCAGCGAGATGGTGCCACTGTCGCGATCCCACTTGGAAATCGTCATCGACCTTGACAAGGAGTTTCAGAAAGATTACAACGGTGCCGGTCAGATGGCGAACAAAGCATCTTACTTCTAGCACCGTCACAATGGCCCACGCTCGAGCTCTCAAGAAGAATACTCGGGTGGCTTATTCCCACGTCAAACAGGCGGTCAAGGGGAGCGAGAACTTGATCCGCGAATTCAGTGACATATACATCATCGAAAGTATTCCATTGACCTCATGACGGACGAAATCAAAATGTTCATACGTTTCTTACTGTTGGCGTTCGATATCAGGCTGTACAGGACACGATCTTAATAGTATACTAATAAGTGGATATATATATACATACATATAATTTCAAATTTAACATGCCGCGTCTCGAAGAGCGTAACAGTATCCTTTCCGCGAGGATAACGACTCGATATGCTTCTTCGCCAGTGGTAAAGATACCGGCCAAGGCGCATCTTGGCCAAAGTGAGCCATCTTTTCCGGGCAGGGAGGTCGGTCTAGCCCTATCCATCCTCAGTCCCTGCATACAGTGTTGCTTTTCTATTCCCGAATTCCCACGGTGGCCTGGACGCTTGTGACCAATCCGCTCATTTAATGACTCGCATTTATGCACCTTGGACTCCACGATGCGTCGAGCAGTCATAGATATGAATGGCTAGGATGATAGGACAGTATAACAGATAACGAGAAAAGTTATGACTCACGTGCGGGAGTATAGCAGAGTGCTGTATATAATCCTCTTTGTCGTCCTTTATTCCCTCAGACATCCAGCACTCACCACCGGACTCCCTGAACTCACTTCATCTATTCTTTCAACCTCGAACAAAGTAGCTCCTCCTTCCCAGCCTCTGGCGGTATTACAATCATCAGCTGATGGTCTGAGTAGAATGTGTACACGTATGATCACCCTCGTGAGATGGGTCAATTGTACTGCGCAGCCGAAACACGAGAAAACTGAATACAATATCGTCCCGTGTGCCAATCCTACAGCTCCTGGACATACCATTACGGACTCGCACACCGGAGCTTCCACCAGGAAGGGAGGGGTCTGCCCAAGATGTTGAAATGGTGAGTTTCAGGAAAGGCTGCTAGTTGATCTCCACTAAGAAAAAAAAATGTTTCTTTGAGGACTCATGTGGCTGTCACATGGCGAATTGACGGGTTTCTTTAGGCTAGTTTTGCCATTCGTTTACCAAGTTAGGGTCCTCTTAGTCCAATCTCCAACTTCTTCAAGTGATCAACCACGGACAAAGTGGGTATGACCCTGACTGTATTTCAATACAAGAGATTCGCATCACCAGATGTGAGCCAGTGTGCCTTGCAAACGCCGTCTTTGTTTCGGTCGGTGAGCTTGCAAACCCTGGATGCCCCGTGAGCACTGAGCATACGTCCCAGTGGCTGCTTAGCCTGGCGCAGCACGGTTGTAAAAGGCAACCCTTGCACATCAGTACTTGAACCTCAATTTGTACGTACCCAGCGCGCAACACAACAACAGTCATACAAAATGGCTACGGAGGTCTACAGAACCTTTTACAAACCGGAAGGGGTCATTGAGTTCCTGGGGTTAGGCACCGATAGCTTTATAGGCACAGTGAACGAGACGACCGTCCTCAAGTACCCCAAGACCCCTGGCGACAGAACAGCACTTACGATTCTAGACCTTGAAGCTCAAATCCTTACAACGATAGGACCTCACAAGCATATCATTGGTTACAAGGGCCAGAGAGAAGACGGTCTTCTACTTGAACGTGCACGGCGCGGATCTATAGCCCAGTTTCTTAAAGACTACACACCAACATGGCAACAGAGGCTTGCATGGGCACGTCAAGCTACCGAAGCTGTCGCCGTAACTCACAGGGCAGGTGTTATTCACTGCGATGTCAACGTCAACAATCTTCTCCTGGACGATAATTTGGCGGTCAAACTCTGCGACTTCCAAGGACGTCTTCTCCGGGCGGATGGGAGCGTCGACAAGGACGGTCTTGCCCGAGAGAACATCAAGTCATTCATGCCTCGAGCCGATCCCAACTACTCCGACCGGAAGACCGACATCTTCGCTCTCGGTTCAACTTTCTACCATATTATGCAGGGCCACGAACCGTTTCCGGACATGGATCCTTTCAATGATGAAGAGCAAATCGAGGGGAGATTTGCATCCCGCCAGTTCCCTGAGATGAATTCTCTCCTGATGAACGGCGTGACCCATAAGTGCTGGGCTGAGGAATATAATTCGGCCGAGGCGGTCTTGCAGGATCTGGGATCTGACGATGCATGTCCGGTGGGGGGGCTGTGAGGGAGGAAGCAATGCACCTGGGAAACCAGTGAGACACTGGGTACGTGGAGAAGAGAGGCGCCATGGGTAGCGTAATCGAACGGAGACGAGCGAATGTACGTATATTACGACCACTACGAACACCTACCTGAGAAGCCTTCCGTGGGGTCATACCAACGGAGTGGTTTTCGGTGCAGCAACAACCCATCTAATTGCACAACAACCCGCTGACTCCTGACCATCCCCCGTTATCTATAAACGCGGTTCCTGCAACAGCAATCATGCTTCGTCTCTTCTTCGAGTGCGTCACAACTGGCCAACTTTTCAGGATATGGCGACGGCGGTCGGTCGCATGGAATGTTTCAACGCCCTTCTTGTTCTCCTTTATTCTCGTCTTCCTACTCTTACCAACGCTGAGATCCTTTTGAGAGTCACCAGAATCGACCTGTGTAGACAGGGAATCGATGGCCGATTCTGCAATCTCGAGCTTAGGAATACCTTTCCGGACTTCAGTTGGAGGAGTATGCTCATGATTGGACGCCAGACTCGCAAAAAGATCTGCGGCCAAACGGCCTCCTCTCCTGACTGCAGCAGCAATCCAATTCTGCCATACTGCATCTCTATTGTCTTTAAATTCCTCGTATCCGATCCAGGCCCCATGTAGGCTGAGTTTTCGCTACGCCCCTCGGACAACATGTCCATCCATCGTCCTCAGCTGCTGCGGCTTGGATCTTTGAGCTGAGCCAACTGAGTCGTCGCGAATCCCTGTTGTACTGCACGCCTCGCAGAACCTTTGGCAGCGCCCTCGCAGTATGGATATTCATCCATCTAATGCTGGTTGCTGCTGATCCCACAATTGTACATGGTCCAGCGTCGGTATAGCAGACCATCAGAGTTACAACCTCGAGACCTGTTGCCTGGCGCAGGTAGTAATGTGCACATTTGTGATTTGGGATGGAAAGGGGAACAGGACGACGGAGCCAAGAGAATAGTTGATTGGTGGATGGAATTCCCTAGTTAAAGTAATATCAGACGACCTTCAAATATATAGCCTGCCGACTGTTCACCGTCTAGAGCCTTGATGGCACGTTCCTTGCCCGTCTCTTCTGCCAAATCACGCGCTGTACGTCCGGCACTGTCGACCGCCGATACCAATGCCCCTCCATCGACCAAGAGCTTGGTCGCTTCCCCATAGCCCAGTTGCGCGGAAAGATGTAATGGCGTGCGGCCCCGTCTGTCCACTGGGGACGCTTCAGCTCCTTGACCGATCAACAACATGATCATCTCTTGATTGCCCCTCTCGGCGGCCAAATGCAACGCGGTCCGGCCGCTATGATCCTGCGCAGACATGGTCGCTCCTCTGTTTAAAAGCAAGGTCATCAATTGCGGAGACCTGCTCTCCACTGCCCAGTGTAGTAATTTTTGCCCCTCCTCATCCGTGGCCGACGTATCTGCTCCTCGCAGAAGAAGCTCCTCCACGGTGTTCCCATGACCGCCCACTGATGCCCAATAGAGCGCCGTTCTTTGATACCTGTCCTGCTCCGATATTAAGGCGCCGTATTCCAATAGCAGCTGTACGACCCTTTGGTGGCCTTGACGTGCAGCTTGCAGAAGGGGCGTCGAGTCAATTGGATCTCTTGGAGAATGCTGGGTGCCCTTTTCCAGTAAGCGCCTGACCTCAGCGATATTTCCTTCCGCGGCAGCCTTTGCAAGGCCAATCTCATCATCCAAATCGACGACCGACGTTTGGCAAGTCGGACAACGGCCAGTCTCAAAAACTAATTTGGCCAAACAGGCCTCGTGGGTCCAATGTGTACATTCACACCGTAGCGTCACCACTTCCTCCCCAATCTCCCAGCCTTCTAGGCAAATGCAGCATGATTCTGCAGCCGTGCTGCCGTCGACATTCCTTCGGTGTGCCACGGTGTCCGACAACGTCAGGGTCCTATCACGATAGGCCCGACGCAACGCACCAGGGTCTACAATAGGCATCTCGATTTGGACCGGAAATCTGAAATTCAATACCAGAGAATATGGAGACAGTGGTTTCGATCGACCTTCCGACCTGATTTGATAACTGAGAGTTGGATTCGGACTGAGAACCCTGGGTTTCAGAACAGGCCATCCTTTATCCTGATTCAGAATTGAGGTTGGAGAGACGCAGCCGTGGACACTGCTTATAGGCTTCTGATAGAACCGCTTGTCTGGCCTTCTATGAGCAGAAACGGGCATTCATATCGCATGAGATCTTTATGTTGAGTTGGTCGACCTTGTTCTCTTAGAGAGGAACCTCGCTGCTACCTTCCGTGGCTGGTGGTGGCTGGTAGTGGCTGGTGGTGGCTAGTGGTGGCCTATAAGGTCACTAGTCCTAGCGACGTAATTGTAGACCTCACTATGGTGCAGCGAGATGCATGTTGAGAGATTGACATGTCTCCCAAGAATCAGATGCCAAGGGGCTTACAGTGAGTGTCTCAATTACCGTCATGATGTTAATATTCGAAGAATTACCATAGTACACCGCCGCTAGATCCTATCTGTTCTCCGTCCTCTGACCTCGTCAGCATCATGCTTCTACCGCTCAATCAATCGATAAGGCGAATTGATCACAATCGCTGGCGGATGGGGTCTTTAGAGTGTGAACGAATCGAAGGCACGCCGTCTACGGATACTCTTGCGGCCTGGGAAGAGACCGGTTGCACGTACGTCCTACAGCGAACAAAAGACGGCGGAATCGCCTGTCCGCGCTTCGTGAAACCTTCAGATGAAGTACAATTAGTACACGAGGGGGGAAGCTCATCGGCGGTCTGGGCGATTGGAAGCCAGGCTTTCTGTAAGGTGAAGGCCTGGAATTCCGCCATGGAACCAGAGGACGAAACGATCGCTTTCGTCAAGAAGATCGCACCACAAATATCTACGCCGGAGGTTATTTATACATGGATTGATCACGACAGGTCATATATGATTCTCAGGCGAATCGAGGGATCTACATTGAGAGACGCTTGGATATCACTGTCGTCTTCTCAACGCGATTCGGTAGTCAAAACTGTTGCAGCTTACTGCGATTTCCTGGCCCAGAATACCTCACAGATGCTGGGGAGCGTAACAGGGAAGCCTGTTCTCGAGCCATATCTAGCGCCCTCTGGTTCTGATCTTTTGGGATCGTTTACGCACGAAGAATGTGCGAGATACTTCTCAGCCTCCTCCGCTGAATCTCCAACGCTTGGACGAGTCTTCCAATTCTACCATCCAGATCTCGGACCGGGAAATATTATAATGTCGCATGGCATGGTGGCAGGTATCATAGATTGGGAGGCCGCCGGTTATTATCCTCAATTTTGGGTTGCCACCAAACCTTCCGTTTCGCCTGGCCTTGATTTCTATCCCCCGGTAGCGGAATTTGAGGATTTTGAATGGAGGAAGCGCCTACGGACAGAACTTGAAACGTTGGGATATCCGCAAGCTTCTGGCTGGTATTTGAAATGGAGAACCTTTCGGGTGAAGAATTAGGATCTCGGGGTCATTGATCTAGTTCTAAATCTCGAGAGATTCTGAAGACGCAGCTAGTACATTCATGTTCGGTAGAAGAGGACCAGCATAAACCTCAAATCATAATACAGCGCTTTACCCATCCCCAAAATTCGTTGAGTGAACAAACAGAAAGACATTTCAGGCAGCGCCAAACATAGCTTCGTAGGGTTCTGATGTGGCTCTATTAAAACCTGTAGGCTCTTGACACTGGCCGTGAGACTGAAGACGTACCTCATCAACATATTGATTACACAACTTTAGGCAAGTCCGCTCCGCAGTACTCGCATTTATCCCTGCCTGATACATTTCCTTTCCTACATTTGGGGCAATTCATACTCGGAGTAATTTGGAGTATTTTAGAGGCTTTGGTCATCAAAGTAACCTTACGTCTGTCAGCATGTGAATACTGAGAAGCAGAGGGAAAACGAACTTTATCTTTATGTCTCTATCAGCGACTTGGGATGGGATCATTTCGGCTTGGGAAATCGAATCTGATTATAGAGGTGATATAACAGCTCTTCGACAAAGCGAGATGACATTTGGTGGCTGTTGTCCGACTATGTGGGATACTGCAGCCTAAGATGCATAATGAGAAAGCGGGCAGCCTTTGCGCTGGCACTGCATCGCAAGGCAACCAACCATAAGAGACTTCCTGCAGCTCTCCTTGCTTCCACTGAACTACGCACCCGTGTAGCTTCGAAGTCAGAGTTTCCGACTGAGCAATTTAATTCTCTGTAACAAGGTGGACGCACGTAGTGATTGGGGTACCGCAACGGGAGTTATTACTTGTTGGCCTGGCAAACAGTGTCTTCCTCCAGTCAATGGATTTGCAAAATGGCCTCAGAGTGCCTGTCTCCTCTACCGCTTGAACAAAGAAGACAGGAAGTAACGCCACCGTAGCAGCTTAATTGCCCACGACTACCACCACCACCACCACCCGAGCCACCGTCACCTACGAAGCTTTTTCTTTCACTGAGCAATCCACAGCCTCTAGAGTTAACCTAAACGCTTGATTCACCTTTTTAATAAATTCCCGGCAACAACGACAAACCTCCTTTGACACCAAGATCCTCGCACTCTTCAACCTCGTCGGCGGCTGTACCGCCAACAATGCGTCCAGCCTGTCTTGTTCTTCGCACTCGTCCCCCAGCTCATCCGGTAAGATGACGTGCCTACTCAGGAACCACGCAACAAGTTGCTTCTCCACATGGCACGCGTTCCACTGCCCGGGCACTCCCGAGTGGGGGAACGGCTCAGGCGTCAGCTCATGGCCCACAAGCTTGCTAACTCGGAACACCTCATTCGTCCAAATGGCAGCGTCGATCGGCGCTGGCGACGTGTTGTATGTCGTCCACCCGCTCGCAGCGCAGACGACTGAGAACGGGCCGCCACGCTCCAGCCGCGCAACAGCCTGCTTGGCAGTCTTAAGATCGAAAGTTTGGACTCTGTCAAAATAAATGCATTGATGGCCGTCTCCATGAAAGGCGCCGTAACGGGGACCACTGGGTGTTGGAGTATGAGGTGATGGTCGGAAGGGGGGAGCTCTGGGTGGCGCTTTGAGGAGAGTAGTAATGATGGCTTGGTTAAGGGCAAATTTCAGGATTTGGGAGCAGTCGTAGGAGTTCCGATTCAGCTTCAAGGCGTCGTCGCCGCGGATATCGCTCAATGATCGATTGGCATGCTTGGAGAGTAGAAACTGAATGCTGTGAAGTCGCCCGTAGATGACTGCTTCCATTAGAGCTGTTCGGCCTTCATGATTTTGGTGATCAATTTCAGAGCCTTTCGCTACTAATAGCTCCAGGATGTCTTCGTGTCCCTCCATGGCAGTAGCTGTAAGAGCGGTATTGCCTGTTCTATCGGTGTACGACATCAGTCGCTGCTGCGAAGATCTTGCAATTCTCAAAAACCTCTGGAGCTCTATGACGTCGTTGGAGACACAGAAGGACATAAGCCACTTGGCTTCCTCTTCTAAGACCTTGTCGCCTGCTGTTTGAACATGATGCTCCGTGGTCTTCCCGAACTCTAGGCTTTGGAGACGGTTTGCTAAGCTTTCGACTGGCGGGCTATCTTCATTTATTTCCCATTCATCGCGAAAATCTATTCCCACAGTGTTATATCTTTTCCGCCTTTTGTCGATCTCGAAGTGCAAGTGGAATGCTTCGCTGCCCGTCTCAAAAGGGAACACAACACGATATGAGCCTCCTGGGCAGTCTGACGCTCGTGTGAAGAAACCGTCGTAGGGGTATCCGTGGTGGTGGTGGACGAGCTCACAAAACGGACACACCACATACATCTTCTGACTAGTCCACCACAAAACATAACCCAGTGATCTATCAGTCATCTTTGGAGGGTTATCTGTCGCCAGTCAGGCTCACTGGGAATCAGAATGTGTGGATACCAGCGAATTATTGAACACTCTAGACGGAAGTCACTGTAAGTTGGAGTGGTCGCAGCGGTCGTTTACTTGTATTAGCGACCGGTCATCAAAGATGACTAATCTATAAGGATGGCTTATGGGGCTCAATCTACGATGACTGGTCTCATTGATGTTCCCAACCATTACTCTGGGCAAACTACAGCCAACGCTTGCCACAGTTAATATAACGCTTCGAGAGAGGCTCCAACGGTAGACAAGAGGTAGATGGTAGAGAAGGGGCTAGGTATACCGGGTGAAAGTCTTGGCGAACCAATTAGTAGGTTCACCCCCCAACTGCGCGCACTCCCTAATCGCTCATATTGTAGGGCTGAAGCCCGGAAGCAGCTGTGGCCCCTAAAGACTACCCTAGAACTTCGTCCCCCAGGCCACAATCTGAGAATTTCTGGGGGCTTTTTCAGTCGCCTAAGCAGCCCGCTCTAGGGGGATCTCCAAGCGGCTTCTAGGTGTCAGCCCTACAGGATGAGCGGTTAGGGAGTGCGCGCAGTTGGGGGGTGACCCCTTCTAGTCATTAGAAGCTAAGTCTCTGTGTCTGGCAGTTAGAAGGTATCACATATCCGCGGGTGGTACCATTGCTACCGACAAGGAAAACTCTGCGGCGTCCCGCGTCACCAAAAGCAGAAGCCGAGGTCATATGTTCAAAAGCACTCAAGCTCAGTTGATATGATGCTTCTAGCGATTAGATCGAAAAGTTTCCGCAATAAAGTAGCCCCGTCCCGCCATCTCGAACTCAAACCCGCGTCACCATACCGCCTGATCGCTCTCCAACAACCTGCGTTATGAAGAACGCCCATCCTTGCCGTCAGAAACGAAACCGGACAACTCTCGAATTGTTTGTCAGAAAAGATCCGACCAAGCCTCAAAGAAAGGTGCTTCGCAAGGGAAGGCAGCCTGAACCACCGCCGAAACGTGTTGATGATCGTACTCGGTCCTTAGAGAGCAAGATTCAAGCACTGAAGGATGAAAATCAGTCCTTAAAGAGCGAGAACGAGGCTTTGAAGCGGAAGTGTTTGAAGGGATACGCTTGCTCAATCTGCGAGAAGTCGTATAAGAGATCGGATGGACTATTCAAGCATCTGTGGCAAGGGGACGAGGAACATAAAAGTCTCGCTCGTGAACGCTATAGCACGAGATGCGGAAAGTGTGGCAAGGAGTGCAGGACCTGGTTTGGTCTTCAACGGCATACGAATGCAAGGCATGCTGCAGATAACCTCTTGGATTCAGACTTCGACGGATGTAAGTGTCTCCCTAGCAATGGCACTCTATGAGACCGAGTGATTGTTAATCTCGCCCTCTACTACAGCGTCTCCTTCGCCAAAGCTTTCCTCGATAGCATCTCAAACCGAGGCTATGACGTCCAGCGCAACGAGTTTGTGAGCGCTCCAGCTTTTCCCCCCCTACAATGAGGGGCTGACCATGGCAGGGCGGACAACAACGATTCCGAGCTGAATGAGACATACCATCTGGAAGATCGCTCTATGCTCAATTCAACGGACATTGCACAATCGATGGAAGACGTCTTCTCGTCCTCAACACCGCCTCCGGTGGCAATCCGCGAAAGCAGCAGCATCCTTTGCGGGGAGTCTCCAGGCTTCTCGGATAACCCGGTTCATCCGCTGAATTCTGCAACACATGGCCAGGCGATTCCGTTATTCTACGATGGGACAGCGAAGGAGGCACCAAGCTTTGCAAACAACCCCGCATGCCAACTAAACTACGTGGCTCCCAGGCAGATGCTTCCTTCCCTCTGTGATGCAAACACCACCGAGACATCTAGCTTGGTGACAACCCTGATGTATCCACCGAACTACGTTGTTCCCGGGCAGACACTGCCTTCATACTACAACGCAACGAATGCGGAAGCACCAAGCTTTATGGCTAGCCCGGCATATCCACTCAACGACTCCGGGTCCTGGCAGGCAACGCCTTTACTTTACAATACGTTTGAAGGGGAGGCTCCGATCCTATCAAACGAAGCATTCAGTCTCGTACATCCTTCACCCGGCAACACCGCTTCCTGGGGCACTCCAGTCTTGTCATGTCGCCGGGGTCATCCATAAGTCTACAGGTCACCGGAACACCCTGGATGCTGTCCGGGATTCTGTACGGGAGCCCGACATGTCTTGGTCAAGGTCATCAAGAGGAGATGGACTGTGTTGGGGGCTTGGCTCGAGGAATAGTCCAGACTGGACAGTTTTTCAGCGCTTTGACTGTACGGCACATTATGACTGCCTTGATATATCTCCATATTGCCATGTCACTAGCTAGCTGCGTCACACGCATCAGAGTAACACAATGACCGATCCGTGTTACAGACTTCCTTCATGACTGAAATGTGAAATTCGTTCCGATCTTCGGTGAAAGACTGTTGATTTCTGTGACTTTCCTGTCCAGCTCGGGCGAGTATGGCAGCCGCATCTTGCCCCATCTGTCTGTGAGTTCCCGCACTGCGAAGACGAAGGTGACTGCGAATCCTTTGAAGACGGTGAATCCTAGACGAGGGTCCAGCACAACCCTAACACAAGTTTAGCCTGTGGGTTCCCACACGATATCTAGAGAAGCCTACAAGCCCCCTTCCTCCATGTCCACCGTGATTGGGTCAGAACCCTTCGCTAGCTGCTCATGAGGAATCTCAAACATGCCGTCGTGTGTTCTGGACGGTCGTAGAGGTAGATGATGCGACTTCTTGTAGTAGATCGCCTGTGACCCACGGCTCCATATCTGGACCATAAGACCTTGCAGTTCCGACTTATCGATGAAGAAGTTGTGCGCGCAGCCCGGGAAGGGATGAAGGACGGTGAACATTCCCAGGCGGGACCAGTCAAAAACAGACTCCAGGATCCCGGAAATTCGCTACTCGGTATGTTAGATGAGGTGGAGAGAATAGGGATAGCACCTACGTACGGGGTCATGAAAGGTGTGCGCTTTGCAGAAGTCTATTCCCTCGTTGGTTGTGATGGGAAATTGTTTCCTTCCGAACTCCTCAGCTTGCACACCCTTCGCTGCATCTTTCAGAAAGAGAAAGCCGTCCGTTTTGATATGTTGTACCAGTTGTTCGACGCTCGGAGAGGTCGCAGAAGCCATCGCTGGGTCGAGGTTGCTGATGGACATGTAAGGTCGTGGTGGAGTATATCCGCTTAAAAATTGTGACGTGGCTCGTGAAGTCCGCCAGGGAGCGGTGCTGGAACTAAACTGTGT
>JAABUW010001416.1_pt1 | contig 40411 bp, 59 predicted proteins | sample 5560081 | NCBI WGS metagenome assembly JAABUW01 (sample SAMN10711882, study PRJNA513363) | rock metagenome | isolation source: Antarctica rocks | place: Antarctica: Victoria Land, Knobhead sud | reverse complement strand
GCTCTCCCTTGACCACGGGGGGGGCATAGGGATCTACCTATAAGCTTCCGGGATAAACGGCGGGTGTTGCCTTCCTTTTGAGGCAGCTCGGGCCACCGTGTCAAGATGAGGTATAGTAGTACAACTCGATGCTTTTGTGGAGGTGCAAAAGAGCGATTTTGATGTTTCGAGGGATGAGCTAGAAATTTGGGCTTTTCTGAGCAGCTCATGCCGGCAGAAAAACCTCATGGGGTGGGGGGAAACGCCGTTGGTTTTGGGTCAAGTGGCACTTGATGGTTCCTTCCCGTGATTATTAGTAGCATCCCCAATTGATTCTGGTGATGGAGCTTCATTGCGCCCTAAGATCCGGTTGAATGACTAGGAGATGAGCTGATTGACCGTTGCCAAGATCTCGATCAATCCTGAGCGGAGAACGGTAATGCCGGGAGCATATGTCATCACGAAATGAAACAATCCCTCCTCAACTCTCCTCCCGCCTCCCTAGAAGCCAGGATATTTAGTTGTTCTGCAGATAATGATGTCAGTACGAGGACAGATCCACTTGAAAGCTGTTTGCGAGACAGCTTGAAGGAGCCTCCCGACTGACCTTGACGAAACCCATCGCCTTCGACTGCATGATCATTAGCCTGACTCGCCCGTAGCATGGATGGTGTACCGCGCACCTTTTCACGGAAACATTGACGGCACATATCGAGACCCCTGTCAGAAAGCCGTCAGCTTCCTTCTCAGCAAACCAACGAGCGACCGAGGTAAAAGGTTGCGGCTGTAACGAGAGGAAGCTCGACATACCACTTGCTGGAAATCACAACCGAAAAGTCAGCTCGATTCGCAATATCACATCAAGATGTTCTCGCAGACAGTATGCTGCAACGAAGCAGGACTCACCGGATCAGACCGGCCTGATGGGCACAGACACGACACTGGCGCGAGCCTTTACCGAAGTTTCGCGGTCTAAGGACGGGTCGATTCAGCTCATGCCTCACTTGGTCTCCAATCTCCCGATCTTATCGTTCTATCCCCTTCGTTCCATCTCCAGAATAAGGCTCCCTCGCTGCCAACTGGAAACTTCCTTCCAGAAGCCCCCTGCATGCCCATGCTCTCCACGCTAGCGGGCGTCTCCTTCCTTCCCGTAGCCCTCCAGAGGCGTTATCCCCGACTGGTGTTCCTACTCCCTTGAAGCGCATCTCCATGACTCTGACATCCCCAGCCGATTGGTCAGAAACCAAGCTCACCTGGAGAACCATACGTTGGAGTGAGCCCTGTACAATCCGTCAGCTCTCCTTTGACAACTCGAAATCCGCTCGACGTCAGCCTGGAATGCTAACGTACATCTTGCAAAACCACGTTTCCTTTTGACCACTCTGGTCGTTCGGGCTCCGAATTTCGGCTGATACAGCAGTAACAGATGATGGCAACGGTTGGATGACGGATAGATACCGAGAAACACTGAGAGCGAAGCGTCGAGGCAGTCAGCGCATTTCGAATAGAATAGAATACCCGAATCTCCGGACGTTGCATGTTAGTGGCGGAAACTTTCATACCCCGTTTGCATTTTACAAAGCTGGTAACTCTTTTTACAGTACTGTAATCCCACAGACCGATGAATCAATCCTCTGAACTGTACCTCTGACAATGCTCTTCCTGTGCTGACGCCCATTCTTCAAGTCGTATTCTCCGCATGTGAGTGGTCGTGCCCATCATGTCCCGACTCGTCGTGCTCGTCTACGTCGACGAGCTTGCCGGTCACTGGCGGACAGCAGGTATCGGTACCGCACTCCTCCGGGGGACATCGGATGAGGCATGCGGTTTCCTGATTTGAAGCATTGTCAATTCTTGCCCAATTCTGGTAGGCGTTTCCATCGGACATACCGACTGATCGTCCTCTTCTGTATAGAACCTGCAGCCCGATTAGCTTGTGCAGGAAGTACGAGAGTTGGAGTGATTTACTCAGGCTGTATGGTGACACTGTGGATCCCATGTCCGTGCAGCGCTTCTCGTATACCGGTTGCGGCGACCATGTAGTCGACACCAGGACTGATCAGAACGTGTACACTTGCAACGACAGTGCTTTCGGACAACTGCCACACATGCAGCTCGTGCACGCTGACCACGCCGTCGACTTCGCGGATGGATGATCGCACTGCATCGAGCGAAACGTGTGACGGAACACCCTGCATGAGGATGTATGAGGCGGATTTGACTGCGATATTGTCAGCAACGAAAAGTGGTGAGATAGATGGAGGCTACCGAGAGGCAGGGCGGAAGAGAAGATAATGACTGTGATGAGGAGAGAGACGCCTGGGTCGAAGTACAGGGTCCATCGTCCATGGCAGCTGCGCCTGGTCAACGATCATGACCTGAGTTGGAAAGCGGACACTTACAACCAGATGACCAGACCAGCCGTGATGACACCGACATTACCGAGGCTGCAACGGTGCGTCAGCAAACTTTGGCCCGTAACGCGATTGACAATCTTAGATAAAGGTGAAGACTCACGCATCGCCCATGACATGCAAGAATACCCCGCGCATATTCATATTCCCATGGTCATGCCCGTGTCCTCCTGATCCATGGCTGTGTCCGTGACTATCGCCCTCGTGCGAATGCTCAAGTGCCTTGCCTTGCTCCGCCTCGTCCATATCTTTCGCCAGGTGCTCATGATTGTGGTCTGCATGATCGTGATCGTGATGGTGCTCGTGATTCGTCACCTTCACAATCGACGTATCGGCTACGGCTGTCGAGGTAGATGCAGAGGAACTGTTCGAATGCGCATGAGGCGATCGGACTTCGTTGACACCCGGTACCGGCGGGATTGCACTCGCCGCACTGTTGTGTCGACCCGTCCTGGGACGGCTCGCGCTCCCTCGCTTGTTGTTGTGCCGGCTGTTGCTCATTGTCCGAGAATGACCACAGGGCGGTGACATGGCTCCCATGAATCCACCTTCCTCTGAGTTTCGTCCGTAGCCAAACTCCTGAGCCGTCTCGATGACCTGAGCACGAGTCTGCGCGGGATGCTGATAGAGCGAGGACATGGAGTCGGCCCGTTGTCGACCAGTTTGAGGATCGGTGGTATCGGTATCGGTGGGGTTTTCAGGAAGCGCAACGCCGACATGGGAATGACCATGGGAGTGGCCGTGCTCTATTCATACGTGTGAGCACCCCTGCGTGTCGGGCAATAATACCTACTGCTACGAAAAGCGCACATACCATGGAAGAGGAACAATCCGACGACATTGCTCAGTAACCCCAAGCCACCCACTATGACGATGATTTTCGGATTACTGATTTCCGGCGGAGAGATGATCCTGCCCAGCGCTTCCAAGGCGATGCTTACACAAAGAGCCACGAGGAAGACTCCGTTGATGAGAGCACCAAGGATTTCCGCCCGTTGCCAACCGTATGAGTTGTTGGCGGAAGAAGGGGAGGTGGCGAGTTTGATCGTATATAAAGCAACGATAAGGGAGAGGACATCGCTACAACAGGTCAGTCACGAGTAATGACGGCGAGGGATAAGCATACTTGAGCATGTGGAAGGAGTCGGCGACGAGGGCGAGGGATCCGACTATGTAGCCGGTAATGAGTTCCTGCGATTTCGTCAGCGGCAAGATAACCAGGATGCCGGCGTGGCTTACAACGAAAAAGAAGGAGGTATCGATCACTAGCAATATGCCAATTCTCCATTGTCGTGATAGACCCATCTCGACGGTGGAATGCCAGGAAAGTTGATTCGAGTGAGAAGCGAGAGTGTAGTGACCAAGATTAAATGGAAGCTTACTGGAAGCGAGGCTCGTTTGTGACTATCGCATGCCTATCTCTCCTGGATCAATCTCTCTGGCATCATGTCAACCCATAGGCGCCCGGCGCTTCGTCCGTCGTTTGAGACGCGTTTCGACAGCTTTGAAATGTCGAAGTAGACTGCTTATAGCCACAATCCAAAGCAAACCATGGTACGGCACCCCATCGCTTTAGCGCTCTCCCCCCCCTTTCCACCACTACCCACAGCTCCTCATCCGTCACCTTCACCGCTCCAATCACACATCTCCAGCACCCTCAACACCTTCGATTACGACGCAGTCTGCGTTCCCCTGACAAATGAGAAATGGCAGGAAAGGTGGGAACGGCTATGTCTTCGGCCGACGGAGGACGAGAATGCGTCCCCTGAGGTGCAAGCCGAGCGGGATAAGGAGAGAGAGCTGGTCGACCGAGAAGCTGATTTGTGGCGGAAAGAAGGAGGGTTGAGGCGGGAGGAGGTGAATGTTTCCCGGTTGGAGGAGACGCAGCATCTCGTCGGCATCGCGGCGGAGTGGCTGGAGCTAGACTCACCGGATGAGGGGATTCGCTTCGACTCAGAGCTCGTAAGTTGGAGCGAAACTGGAATGCTCCTGCTAAAGCACGAGATAGGCATTACGAGCTGAATTCGCTCTCGCCCTGTACCTCTCGTTACCCGCAATTATCATCCCTGCACCGAACATCGCCAACCGAGCGTACCTTCCGAGCTACGCACGAGCAATAAGCAATCTCCTCCAGCAAGGAAGCGCCTCGGCTTTCACCCAAATATCGATCCGAATACCGGTTTCAGACCCAATCGAGCTAATCGGTCAAGGACCTCATCCCAACGGGAATGGCGTGCCCGAGTCCACCTCGACGGGTGCTGAAAATCGACATAAGCGGATCTCGTCGATGTCGACGAGGCCGGCGTCGATTCACCAATCGATTCCGTTAACACCCCAGAACATGCGGGTCCCGTCGGGCGCGAGTGCGGCGAGCAGCATGATGAGTGCGAGGTCAGCGGTAGCTGGGTCAAGCACGGATCCCAGCTCGACTTGGGAGATGTGGGATTGTATTCGGGCGATGTGTGGGTATCATCCAAGGCTGACCGTCAGTAAGTACTGCTCTGTTTCTGTCTGGCATCCCTTGATTTGTAGCTCGCGTGAAGTCCTGATCTTTCCTTAGCTCTGGACTTGACGAATCCTCTTCCCCCTTCTGTTGGTGCTCTGGCTCGCTGGACTGCCGAACCTGCGAAGAACCTCTGGCTCCCCGCATCCTCCTTCATACCCAATGCGAAAGGCTACCCAGTACTGAGTAAAGCGTGTCAAGCCTTCCTCCGAGGCATGGGCAAGGTCAGTATCCGCTTCACATCAAACCTTTCCTGCTGAACGCCAACAGCACAACCCGACCTACATCCTGGCCCAGACCACATTGACTCGACATCCCGCTGGGGGACCCAATGCTTACCTGCAATATGTCCGACACATCACCTCGCAGCCTCCGCCAGGTAATAACCCAGATTACACTACGGGTTATGCGGACTATCTCCAGGCGCCTCTCCAGCCTTTGATGGATGATCTGGGGAGCGCGACGTATGATGTGTTTGAAAGGGATCCAGTGAAATATCGGCAGTATGAGGAGGTGAGCTCTGCTTTTTATCCGTGTGTTTCGCGGTTGATGGCGAGTCAAGGCGATCTTTTTGGCGCTGTCAGATCTAGCAGACACACGCTCACAGTGAGACTGCGCTCCTAAGTCTGATAGTATAGCTCTGCTGACGCTCTTTCACAGCGTCATAACCGTTGTCGGCGCCGGTCGCGGTCCGCTTGTATCCTGCACTCTCCGTGCGCTGACTCGGTCGGGCCGTCAGGCGAAAGTTTACGCTATCGAGAAGAACGCCGCCGCATTCGTGACGTTAGCGTATTCTCCCTTCACGAGACTCCCGCTGACATGCCACAGCCTAGAAGAGCGGAAAGCGCTGGAGTGGCACGATTCCGTTGAGATTCATCATGGCGATATGCGATCTCTGCCGATTCCTGAACAAGCGGATATCCTCATCTCCGAACTGCTGGGCTCTTTCGGTGATAACGAGTTGAGCCCGGAATGTCTCGACGGTGCGATGCGATTCTTGAAACGTGCGCGATCGCCACTTCGGACTCTTATGCATCACTGACTCTTTCTTTTAGCCGAGGGCATCTCGATCCCAATCTCCTACACAGCCCATCTCGCACCTCTCTCCTCCGCGAAGCTTCACGGCGAGGTCATCGCACCTACGCGTCCAGCTGGAGCCGCTGAGACTCCCTATGTCGTGATGATGCAGGCTGTCAATATCATCTCTGGTGATGGTGGCGGTGTGGCTGGACGATGCGGAGAGCGGGTGCAACAGTGTTGGCAGTTCGAACATCCTCGAAGAGACCTCATCTTGGACTCCTCTGGTCAGCTCCATCACCGGAACAACCCGATTAGGGATCTCCATTGATTCGAGGCCTGGCTGATGCTCTCGCAGGTGCCGCTTTGACAAATTCCCACAACACCCGCTCCTCCGCCCTAAATTTCCACATCCCCCATGCCGCCCCATTGCACGGTTTCGCAGGCTACTTCGAAGCCCATCTCTACGGCAACGTCGGTCTCTCCATCCACCCCGACAATGCCCATCGGGTCTCCCCCGACATGTTCTCCTGGTTCCCCATCTTCTTCCCCTTGAAAGAACCGCTCCATCTTCCCTCTGGATCGGAGCTAGAAGTAAACATCTGGCGCTTATGGGATGGTGGACGGGCGAGAATCTGGTACGAGTGGAGTGCGGAGGTATATCTTCCTATAGTGGGTGGGATGGGGGGAGCGATGGAGAGGGGGACGAATGGAGGTGCTTCGACTTCGACGTTGACTCCGAATACGGGACGGAGTATCAGTCAGAGTGGAGGAGCGCCGAGTCCCATGATGGATGCTCAGTTCTCGCCGGGATTTCCGATGGTCGGGATCCTGGGCGGCGGTGGAGGAGGTGCTGTAGGTGGGGAGGGGAGAGTGAAGATTGGTCAATCTAGTCTGCACAACCCGGGAGGGGTGCATTCTTGGGTCGGACTGTGACACAGCACATGGAGATCTGTCAATATCGTACAACATGGTTGATGCATAGTATACCACGCTGTGTACACATCGCGGAGCGGAGAACCAGTCATACCTGGATAACAGCTCGATCGACCGAAGAGCGAATCAGTCGATGCGGCATGGGAGTCGTCGAATCACTCAGAAAGACCGCTTGACCCAGACATTCTTCTTTCGCGCCTTTGCGTCGGCCTCCTTCATCATCTCATCTCTCATCCGCCTCGCACTCGTAGCCTCCATCGCCTCCTCCCCGTGCGTCTCTACATTCGCTTCTCCCGATGGACTTCGCTCGAGCCTGCTTCTGGCCGGAGTGGACTGGGGTGTCTTGAACTGCTTGAAGACACCTTGCGAGTCCGCGTGAGGTCGAGCGCCAAGAGTACGGGCCCTGTTGCGTCCGCACTGCTGGATGGGGAATGGCTGAGGGAGATCTTCGGTCGCCTCGGCCTGCCTATGGAGCGTTCGTGAGGATAAGTCGAGATGAGGCTGCGTCAAGGATCGCCTCCGAGGCTCAGCGGTCGGAGTGTGCTGCTCTTGGAGTGGGTGAGAGGTAGTGCTGAGGTGAGGCTTTATCGACCGTGTCAGGAGGGGATCTCGAGCTTGTGCGTTCGACCCTTGGTCTAATCGAGCCGGTAAGCTAGGCGGTGAGTGAGGAAGGGTTTGCTGAGGCGGATCGTGAAATAGGACAGGTGAAGATACCGTTCGTGTTGGGGTATTGTTAGCGGGAATGAAGAGACGGAACTGCCTCATTAGCGCAGATGGCGGTCGGATCGGTGATGGCGATATCGATTGCGCCTTGCCTGGTAGATCTTGTGCTTGTGCTTCGTCCGAAAATGGATTCTTACGGGATAGAGTAGGCCATGATCCAGGTGAAGATGGCCTGGCTGGATCAAGGTTTATTTGCGTCGGAGAGGGAGCGAGTTCTGGATGGTTGCGGATTGAAAGGGATCGAGACGACTTTATGGGGTCTTGGTATACTTGCACTAGGGAAGAATCGGGCGCTTGATGGCTCCGACTTGATCGAGAGTGAGTCGGCTGGATGCTGTCAGTGTGAGCTTGAGTGGTCGGTGGAGCCGGTTCTTGTCGACTTCGACTTGACCGGGCCTGATCGGACTGGCTGCTGTCCCTTTGTGCCTGGGTGGTAGATGTGGCTGATTCTCGATAACTGCGACTTGATCGAGCTTGAGACGTCCGGCAGGGGTCCTTGTTTCCTTGCATCGCAGGAGGATCGTTCACTTGATAGTCGCGACTCGATCGAGCTTGAGAGGCCTCGGGGATATCTTGGTCTTCTTGCGCTGAGCTCGGCATCTGCATCTGTTGGCCGGAAGTGAATGCGGCTTGAGCTGGCTGAAGGGGATTCTGATAGGCTGCGAACAGTTAGTATGTGAATCTACAGGCAACGCACGAATGATAAGCGCCGCAGCAGTTTTCGACTCATACCGCTTCTTCAGCTGTTTGGCAGTCACTTGACTTTCCGTGCCGACGCTCTTGCTCCGATTGAGGCCGATTCTGGAAGGTGTTGACTTGACGGCTGTCTTGCTCCGCGTGACTTGCGGGTCGGGGATCTTGACCGGTTTCAGGGAAGTCTGTTTGTACTTAGCGGGAAGCGCGTCATCGGACTCATCCAGTGAAAGGTTCACTATTTGTCGTTTCATCTGGACCCGCCGAGCCCTCTCGTCCAGCTTCGCTTGACGGAGACTGGGCGCCGAAGTCCGATCAGGTCGAACCGCTGCCTTCTCCATCATCTGCATCAGATGGTCAGTCAAAGTCATGCCAGTGAGGGCGTTTGCTGCGGCCTCCGGTGTACCTTGAGGAACAGCAGAGATCAAATCAACCGCGCGGCGGACGTCAGATGGCACGGAGGGGAACTCGTCATTATTGATGGGATCCCCAAACTCCTGGTTTGTTGCCCGGAGTCTCTGGTCGTCTTCTTCGGTGGGCTGATCCTCAATCAAGCTAAGATCGACGTGGTCTTCGCTCTTAGGTCTCGCCTCAGCCGTTTCCATTTGCTCCTGCGGAATCGGGTCGACTCGGACTTGACGTGATCTCTGTTCCTGTAAATCAGGACCGATATGCTCTACAGACGGTACGGGCTGAGGTGCATGACTTGCGGATCGGGAAATGTCGAGACTCGGGAGATGAGATGTGTTCCTAGTCTCGACTCTGTTCTGATGGATGTCCACGCCATTTCCAGTATTACTTCTCTGTTGAAGTGGAGCCCCGTCTGGTAGAGGGGATGGCCTTGAAGTGAACGTGAGCTGCGGGATTCGCGGAACCCTTGGTCTCGGTCGTGTCGGCCCAGAAGTATGATGGCGTCTTGCCCACTCGGTCGACGGAGTATAATTGACGATACCCTCACCGCTTCGACCGGGGACTTCGCGTATTGGGCTGAGCGCTCGACGAGGGCCCAGTCGTTGCATCGACCTCTGCCGTCCCATCGGACCCACTGCGGCGTCTCGCTGAGCTCTTTCAGTCGCCTTGACGAGCTCCTTGTTGACGAGGAACCTGGTCGATATCTGGTTGTCCTTGTGCCGCTGCCTGAACTCGTCAAATTTCATGGTATGGATGCGTTGAAGGACACGCTCCGGGATGTGATCTGTATCTCGCTGAATTTTCTTTCTGCGCTGTCGCCTTGTGATCTTTGTCTTGAATCTCTGAGCGGACTTGGGACGTGGTATCACTTTGAGGTAGCTTGAGAGCGTCAGCGCCCTCATCCTTGGCAGCAACGTACTCTTCGATATGTTGCTGGCAAGATTCTGCTCTTGTCAAGTTCAGCTCCAGTCTTGGTGGTCTCGATGTCCCGTTAGCTCCATCTGGCGGACTAGCTCTCCCCTTCCCCTTACGCCGTCGCTCCAACATCCGTACATCCTCACCCTGAGCCCAAGCTGGAATGCCCGGGCATCTCTTCACATCGCACACCTCGGTCAATCGCCGCATTCCCACACGAGGCCTCCTCTCCGCCTCGTCCTCCGGGCTCGCGACATCGAATGAGCCCGGCACATCCTCTTTGCATTCTTCTGGCCAAGGACAATTGCGCGATCGCCTGGGTCGAGCGATCTTGTGCCACTCATCCTGCTCTGGCTCGATCTGGCTCAACGGTTCGCGCACGTACGCCAGCTCAGGCTCAGGCCATAAACTTGTCGAGCGGCGCCGCTTGGATCGGACATTCGCTTGCCACCAACCGGGCTCAGGGGTAAGGGGGAGGCGCTGCGCTGGGTTCAGAGCGTGTGGGAAGCCTGGAGCGTAGACATGCGGTCGACGTTTGGAGTACGTCTTGACCCTCGGCGAAGAGTGCTGAGATCGCTTAGACTTGGATTGCGACTGAGGGGATCCATCTGGGGAGACGAGGACGATAATCCTTTCCTTATGGTAATCCTCTGCCACCCGACTGTTGTAGAGCACCTCGTCACTCTCGACGGATACAGCACGATGACTGAGGTGAGCTTCGCTGGGCGTCCTACTGAGGCAGCCCATACGATTCGTCGAGCTGTCTTGATTCGGGGGCGGCATCTCTGGGCTGGGTCCAAGCGAGTATAAAACTTGGTGGTTCGTCGACCGCCTCGTATCCGGTCGAGAAAAGGGTGAATCCGCCTCGTCCTCATCTTCATCGGTAAGTGAGCTTGACATAAATAGGGGCGTCTTTTCGCGCTTCCGCTTCCTGGTATGCGTATCTGGCGGGGAGTGAGGCATGTCGTCCAGAAAGGCATCGTGAAAAGCGGTAGTGACGAGTGATTGGCGCGAGGGACGCTTCGAGTTGGCTGAGATGTTGGCAGGGATCTCTGGAGGAGAGTAGGTAGGCGAAGCAGGCAAAAGCTCCTTCGCGTCGTCCGCAAAATCCTCTTGCCATTCGAACGGTAGATCGGAGGTATCCAGCGGGAACTGTTCTGGCACCACGTCCTTGTGCTTGGTCGCAGACTCGCCTGCGATTCCCGCATTCGCCTTGCCTTTGCCCTTGTCCCTTTTGGGCGTGGATTCCAACATGACTCGGTGATCTTCCTCGGACTGGAGACCTTCGTAAGGCTCAGCCTGCTGCGTCGCCTGGATTACTATCTCCGGCTGACTCGAGCTCCACACCAGCCCTCCGTTCTCCCAGTCCCCTTCTTCAGGCCCATCGAGTACAGGTGGTGGCGGTGGTGGAGCTTCAAGTTGTTTGCGCTTCTTGCTCTTCTTCGATGGACTTGATTGACTTGAAGCTTTCGAAGTCTTCGCTTGATAATCTGATGCCTTCTTCTTCTTCGGAGGTTTAGGTACATCGGTCTTCCTGTTGGCTATTGGAGCGGATGGAGGTGTCTTTGGCGGAAGGCTGAAACGTCTAGTAGGCTCGGACTGAGTAGTAGTTATCTTCTGCAGTGAGGACGTGAGTGGTGAAGGAGGTGCAGTGGCCCATGTGGGAACCCGTCGAATGGTCTCCGGGGTCTCCTTCTGGGCGACATCTTTCTGCACATCAAGGCGGCCGGTAGCCAAGCTTGGGCCTGCTTGCGCTCTGACTTTATCGAAATCATAATTGGCATAGGATTTCCGCGCCCTCTTCTTCGCCTGATTCTCGTCAGCTCTCGTCAACTGCCTTCATGGGGGAATGGTACAGACCGGTACACGTTCCAGCTGGGAAGGCTCGTTTTCCGGCTCAAGAGAAAGCCTGAAAGGCTGAGAAGCCGGCAGCACCATCTCACTCCTTCATTTCGTGCCGATATGAAGGAGACGGAAGGAGGAAGGAAGAGGAATGCGAGCGGGGAGATCACCTCCACGTCGGACATCTTCCGATCTCCGCGGATACTGATAAAAGTCATGTCATGGCTGCATCCTGTTCTTCCTTCGTAACCTCCTCTTCAGCCCGGTACTATATATCGGATCGACGCGCCGGGTCTCGAGCATCTCCCATCCCCTGAAGATCTCGCAAGCAGAGGAAGCGGCCCGCCGATATGCTCGTGAAGGTGAAGGTAGCCAATCTTCCCGAACTGTCGTCATGTTGCTCATGAACTTCCTCGAACAGACATTGACAGGGAAAGAGGTCAGTTTCTAGAAATCATCTCGGTCATGTGACTCAACTGACAGTGTATCTGTGACAGGTCGATATCACTGTTCAACTAGAGTGGACGGTGCGTAATCTCCAACACCCAATCCGCCTTCGTCCCGATGTTGAGGCGACCACAACGTCCTGATGATCCAGCCTAGATCTCGAAGGTGAAAGAACGAGTCGAGGAGAAGGCCGGTATCCCACCTGTACAACAACGACTGATCTACGGCGGAAAGGCGATGTAAGTGCTTGTCATCAATCTTTCCTGTTCCATTTGTCATTCCCATTCTTACCCCTTCTTGCGTCGAAGGAGAGGTGAGCTGAAGTAGGCTGGTGGTGATACAGGGCGGACGATAAGACGATCCAGTATTACAAGATCCAGGCGGGAGCGGCGATCCACCTTGTCCTAGCGCTGCGAGGGGGAAGGAGATGAAGCTGGACATCTTGTGAGAGGGAGGGAGGATACCACATGCATCGATGCCACAGATGCCCTAGTTGTGCATTCTAGCTTTCTTTCCATAGCTTGGCGAGAAGACGGTAAGGTCAGGAGGGATATGACCTGCAAGAGCAAAGCTCGATTCCAGCGGAAAGATCCGAATCTGTTGACTCGAAATGTTCCAGCTCAAAATTGGGTTGCACATCTCGCTTGAAATCCCTCTTTTTTTCCCACCGGCAGACTAGATCCATGCTCGGTAGACGTCACCATGTGGAAGCTGTCACGGAGCTGTGCAGTCGCTTTGCGAGCTGCCATCAGAGCTAAGCAGCCCTCAACTAGAAGAACTCCATCAGTGATGGTAGGTGATGGATGGCCTTCGACACCTTCCAAGCTGACCAATATCCTCGTAGCAGCTTCGCTGTTTCCACGAATCCTCATTGGCCGATGAGTCTCCCGAAAGTGATACCGTACACCCCATACTCACCCTATTGGCCTCGCTGACCCGCTTCAGGAATTCATTCTCTCCATCCTCCAAGCCTCCCCCTCGGTCCGTGACTCGCGCTCCTACCTCACCTCCTTCGCCCCTCCTCCTCGCTCTCCACCACCATCTATCTTCCCCGATCTACTCCCTCATCCTACCCAACCCGTCTCCACACCCAAACCCGCGCAGAACCCACTCGTGACTTCCCTGCTCAACCCCGTTGTTCGTCGACCGGCACTCGTCAAGATTCAAGGCCCGTTTACCGATGTACAACTCAATTCTGTGTCACGCGGCATGGCGAGGCTCCAGAAGTTGGGATTGGTCAGCGTTATAGTCGTTGATCGAGATGATTTGCCGAGCTCCGAGCCAGAGGACCCGGTGGCTCAGCAGAGGCAGAGGACGGTGATGTTGAGAGAAGTGGAAAGAGTGTGTCAGTTCCTCTCGCGTCATCGGGCGCAAGCTCGGCCTATCCTTGCGACGGTCGCTCGGTTGGAAGGTGACGGGACGGGAGATGTTTTCGTCGAGGAGGAGGGATTGGATCATGTTCGACGAGCGGTATCGGAGGGGGAGATACCGGTCCTTCTCCCTGTGGCTCTGGATGAGGGGTGTAGATCTCGTCGGATCAGTTCGGATGCGGTACTACTTGCCCTTACACGAGCGATGTCGGACCGTTCTACCGGGTCGGCATCCCGACAGATCGACCTCACGCCGATGAGATTGATGATTATCAACCGCGAAGGTGGGATCCCATCATACGCTCGTTCCGGCCTTCCACATCTCAGTATCAATCTCGCCTCCGAATTCTCGTATATCCACCAAACCTATCTCCCAGACTGGTCCGATTCCCATCCCACTGCTCTATCAAATCTGGCACTGGCCGACTCGTGTCTCGCCCTCCTGCCTCGCGAAGCATCGGCCCTGGTCGTATCACACCGATCACCAACAGCCCTCATCACCAACCTGATCACCAACAAGCCCGCTCATTCCGCCTCGCTTCCCCACTCTCTGCTTACCTTGACAGACGATCGGCTCACGCGGGATACTCCCACGCTCATACGGCGAGGACTGCCAGTAAGAGTATTGCGGAGTATGCACGAGGTGGACCGTCACAAGCTCACAAAGCTCCTCGAAGCGTCGTTCCGGCGTACACTCAACCAACAAGCGTTCTACAAAAGACTGGAAAGGGATCTCGACTTCGTGATCGTCATCGGCGACTACGCCGGTGCAGCACTCTGCACCCTCGAAGGCCGAGGCTCCTCATCGGCCGAAGGTATATGCTACTTGGACAAATTCGTCGTCCTCCCCTCTCATCAAGGCGACGGCACGGTGGACTTCCTCTGGGTAGCTCTGCGCGACGAGACGTATGGTTTGGGTCAGATGGACGCCGCCAATCCGAGTATTGGGAGTTTGTCGGGTAGGGGACGGGGTAGGGATTTGGTTTGGAGGAGTCGGGCGGATAACGGGGTTAATAAGTGGTATCATGAGAGGTCTAGTGGGTTCTTACACCTAGGCTCGGGAAGTGCGACCAAGCCACCGGAAGGAGAAGTAGAAGGAGAAGGAGAAGGGGGAGTGGGAGGTGGAGGAGGAGGAGGAGTGGGGAAGAAGGCGGGGTGGAAGATGTTCTGGTGTGATGCGGAACAGCGGTTGAGGGAGAATGCCGCGGATGAGGGGAGGGATTTTGGCGGGGGGAGGTTGGTCAGGGTGATTGAGAGGGAGGAGAGGGGGAGGTTGGAGAGGTGGGCGCCGGTGATTGAGGGGATACCGAGTGCTTGGGAGTGACGGGGCACATCATTTGGTTTTGAAACCCGTCGAATGCCATGCCTCTCTGCCTGGAGCGAGCAAGATCTATGCATGATTGGCATCAGGTCTCGAAAATTCCCACTTGAAAGTCTCTAGCGTCTATCCAGCTAGTCACACCTCTGAATCGTCCATCCCGTCACACTAAGCGTCACTCACTCCTCCGCGATACGCTTCCGTGCAACCTCCACCTGCCGCTGGACCATCGCCCGACTCGGTCCGCCAATAGCATTCCGCTTCTCCACGCTCGCTTCGAAGTCGAACACGTCCTTCACATCGGACGAGAAGTGTGGGGAGAGTTCTCGCCATTGGGCGAGGGAGAGGTCGGAGATCTGGCACTGGGTGGATTCGGCGAGGGCGACGGCTCGGCCGGAGATGTGGTGAGTCTCGCGGAAGGGGACCTGTCACGAGCATAGCGAGCCGGACGATTCCGCATGGGCAGCAGCGAATCGAGGACCGGGATTGTAGAAGGAGAAGGGCAAAGCAGGTTGCAATGGTGAGCCGCTTCCCATCGCAGTATCTCCACTCACTCCTCTTCGGACGAGATAATCCGCGATATCCGTAGCGAGCATGTCCATAGTCAATGCAGCCTTCATCTTCTCGGGGTTGATCTGAAGGGTCATATATCAGTGTCATTCGGATAGTGATACTGTCTGCCCACGTTCAGAGTCGCCATCACGCCCTCCGTAATCTGCAGTGCCGCCGCCATCGTGTCCACACAGTCGAACAGCGGCTCCTTGTCCTCTTGCAGATCCTTGTTGTACGTCGACGGCACTCCCTTGAGGGACATCATGAAGCCCGCCATCTGGCCAAATACTCTTCCAGACTTGCCACGCAGCAGTTCGAGGGAATCCGGATTCTTCTTTTGCGGCATGATAGACGATCCAGTACTGCCGGCCATCAGAAAGGCGGTTTACAGGTTGGCGGCTTACCTATACGCATCACTGAGCGTGACGAACCCAAACTCCGCCGTCGAGTAGATGATGAGATCCTCCGCCATCCGACTCATATGCACCATACACAGACTTGCCCACTGCATCCACTCGACGATGAAATCTCGATCTGCAACGGCGTGCATCGAATTCTCGCCGATCGACATGAAGCCGAGCTCGGAGCAGAGGAGCTCCCGGTCGAGGGAGTAGGGGTTCCCTGCGAGAGCGGCTGAGCCGAGGGGGAGGACGGATATCCGAGGGTAGAGTTGGCGGAGACGATCGAGGTCGGAGAGGAAGGATTGAGCGTGAGATAGGAGAAGGTGGGACCAGCGGACGGGTTGGGCGCGCTGGAGTCGAAGAGGACGAAATAGGGCGATGGACATAACGGTAACGGGCGATTTTGAGATCACAGGAGGAAACAGTAAAGGGCGAACCGCAGCGGGAGGAAGGTAAGGGTATTAGCTTCGCTACCTCGAGATAATGCTTGGCGCACCTGTAAATGTGTATACCCCGGCATAACAGCATCCACCTCCTTCTCCGCCCGGTTGACCATGACACTCAGCAGACCCTTCAGATACTCCTCGACTCTCTTTGTCTCGTCCATCTTTGCGGATCAGCCCTAATGCGTCTAGACTCGTCTGACGCGCTCGAGCTCACCAGCCATATCCGCATATCCGTCGCGACCTGATCATTCCTACTCCGTCCAGTATGCAGCTTCCCCCCTTTATCTTTGCCGATGATCTCGCTGAGTCGTCTCTCATTCGCAGTGTGAATGTCCTCGTCGTCCGCTTCTATCTTGAACTAAGCCCCATCAGCATTCGGATATCAACGCTCTGAGTTATGTGTCTTTTCGCTACTCACCTCGTTCCGCTGCCACTCCCCCTCAACCTCCTTTAGCCCTCGCGTGATCTCCTGCTGCTCATGCTGATCCAGTATTCCCGCTTTGAGGAGAGCTTTCGAGAATGCGATGGAGCCCTTGACGTCGGCTGCGTACATTCGCTTGTCGTATTTGAGGGATTGGTTGAACTCGTGCATCCTGCGGGAGGTCAATCAGATGAGCTAGAAGCACAAGGGCTGCTTCAAAAGTGAGGAGCGCTCAGTGAAACGGGTCGAGGGGTTCCTTCAGAACAATACGCCGCAAGCATCCAAGAGCGAATAGAATGGGACTGGTGAATCACTGACAAAGGATCGGTCGAACCTGTGAAGCGACCCCTTGATCCTATCAGCATGGGTACGTCATCCGACAATGAGCAGTGGGACCGGCTTTGGCGGTCATTAGAGCCACGCACCCCCATAGCTTCCGCTTGGTGAAATCGGCTTGATCTGAAGCCATGACTGCGAGAAGGTTCGACGCTGTAGACTGTGGGGAGTATGGTGGAGGGACGTCGCTGCCTGCAGGAAGCCAAACCGAAATATCAATGGTGTGTTTAGGTGTACGTGGCATTTATACATGAATTTCCGTATCTGTTCAGGGTTGATGCCGGTCCTCCCATCGCGTCGATTTAAGGCCATATGAGATTTGATGGATGTTGATCGGATTCTTCTATTCACGGATCAAAGGCAGTCTGCCTCAAATCAAGAGCGAGTTCCGATTCCCACTCCACAAAGCGGTGCGGGCCACCGATCAGAATCGCTGAAGTCTTTCACCCATCGACGGAAATCTCTCGAGACTCTCGAACCGTTCTCTACGCATGAGGCCGCGAATTCGCGATTCCAACGACTCTCCCGCACGACATTCCGATCCGTCCCGACTCCAGCCTCGTGAAAACATTACCGCCTCAGATGTCGCGTTCCGCTTCCCCCACCGCCATCGCGTCCTCCCCCCCCGTTTCACCCCCTCTCGATCGCACCCACCGACCTCACAAACGTACCCTCACCTCGTCCTCCGCCGCATCCGGTGTGAGCCCTCGACCAGCTACGAGACGCGAGAGCACGTCGATGTCTTCTGTCACTGGATTTACGGCTGGGAGCGATTGGGATGAGGAGTGGGAAGGTGGGGAGGAAGTCAGGGCGAGGAGGAGGAGGAGGAAGGATGAGCCGATGAGTTCGGTCGCGGTGGTCTGTGAGTGTGGTCCGTTCACGCCACCAAAGGATGGGAGAGTGTCGTCCTTTCACTTCTACCCTATCTTATGCCTTCTTTCCCCTTCGTTCTTTCTTGGCTACTCCGTCTTTCCACCTTATTCCCGTCCTTCCACTTCGATCTCGTCTGACCCCTTCAATGCGCCTTCCCCTTCAATCTCGTTTCCCCTCTCACCCTCTGGTACATCGCCCAGCAAACACCATGCTAACCCACCTCCTAGTCTACGTCATCTCCCTCTACCTAGTCTTCCAAATCCTAACCCGATCCGACGACCACGAGATCCTCTCTCACCTCCCCGGGCCACTTCGACCCTCAAACTACCTCCTCGACCCCCAACAACCCTATCACCTGCCCTATCACCTGCCACACCTCCCCTCGCCTCTCCCGTCTTCCTCCTCCTCCTCTCGATCCGACACGACGACCACCTCGACCTTCCGGGTCTTCCTTGGGATCCTCGTCTACCCTGTATACGTACTCATCACACTCCTCGCCACGCCACTGCCACTCCTCCTCAATGGCCTCAGTCTACTCTTACTCGTCCTCAACGCGGTACTGTATCCCTTCACCTCGACACTGCGATTCTTGACCCGCACGATCCTCCTAGGCCCGCTCGCGATGTTCGTCCGTGTCGCTGAGGCACTGTACCCCGTGAGCACCTTCGTAGCGGGAGTAGTCGGGGTGGGGTGCGTGATGGGGGCTGGAGCAGGGTACGCTGGGAGAGCGGTAGTGGACCTGCTTCTGGGGGGCAAGAAGAGGTCGAAGCGGATCAAGCGGAGTAAATCGGGTCGCCAGTCCATCCTGGCCGATAGGAGTGAGAAGGACGTTGGGGAGAAGAAGGGACGGTCGACAATCTCACCGTCGACGGAATCCTCAGGGCAGGTCCCAACCATACCCGCAGCGGTACACTCGAAGTTGTTCAGTGAGAGTCGGTCGAGGAAGGTTAGGACGGGGACTGGGGAGAGTGAGCGGGATTGGAGGGATGGGAAGGCTGGGAAGGAGGGGAGGGATGGAGAGGCGATGGGGGTGAGGAGGAGGACAAGTCATTTGGGTCGATAGATGGTCCTTCGGTCGGTTTGGGATAGGTCTACACTTTGGGGTACTCGGTACTAGGTTATAAGCGTTGGGCATGGGTTCGATTCAGGTTGTTCGAGTATGCAGTCAGATGGTCATTCGCGAGCAACGTATCTGAAGCCTGACCTCTCAAGTGTCGAGCTCAACACCACCTGCTTATGCTCTTGGTGACGATATCAAGACCCGTTCAAGTAGCAATGACAAGACCATGCAAAGAAATCCTTGATGGACAGAATCTTCCCTGACTATATGGCAACCCCCTCATCAACCCTCAACTCCTCCTCCCACCCCTCCATCCCCCCCTCACTCCACCTCCACGCCTCAAACCGATGATTCAGATCCCTCCTCCCATGCACCCCGAACGCACCCTCGAACCCACCACCTCTCGGTCTCGGAAACACGTAAAACACCTCCCTTACCCTCGAATGGAGGAGCGCCATACAACACATCACACATGGTTCGTGTGTGCAGAAGAGACTGAGCGAGGTGAGGAGGTAATCCGCGCCATTACGGGTGGGTTGGACGACGTTGAATGGCGGGACGGTACGGAGGCGGGCGATACTGGCGATGCAGTTGAGCGTGGCGTGCCGGAGTGGATGGGCCTCGGACGTCCGGGTATCGTGCGATACGGCGCGAAGACCAGTAGTTGGGGGGATGAAGCCATCAGGTCCGGGCCAGAAGTGCTGTGGTGGGGACGTGCAGAAGACAGCTACCGGAAGCTCGCCTTTGGCCTTCGCAGCTCGGGCTAAGGATAGGACGCGATAAATCCCCGCCTTGACCCAGGCTTTGCGGGCGGGGGACCAAGTATGCGATGTGGTTGGTCGGACTGGCGAGGGGGCATACAGGGTCGGCCAGATGGCTGACTTCACTCGGAGCTGATCCAGACTGCGAGCGGGACTGGCAGGTGCGGTGATGAGAAAGGGGGATAGATCGCTGAGTGGGGGATCAAAGGTGGCCATGGTATCGAGAAGCTCGGTGAGGGTAAGATTCGATGCCAGGCAGAGGGCTATCAGGGGATAATCTAGACACTTATCAGCTTATACTAGGCGAAGACGACGGGCACACCTCCACTGCCGTCTGGCTTGAGTCGCCGAGCAACCCGTTTCAGGTGTCTCATGCGATAGTCGGACGCGCATGTCTTGCAGAAGCTATTCCCTCGTGTCAGGAAATGGTCAGGTGGATGGAGAAGACCGACTTGAGCACCTCGCGAGTCATCCTCGGATCCGTCACCTCGACCACCCATACGTCCACTAATCCAATCAGCAAGCTCCACACAACTATACGCAATGCTCACGCATCTCATCGGCACCCGCATCCTCGCCCATCCTTTCCGCCGGCCCCTTAATCCGCACCACCTCTCCCCAGCTGTCGTTCGAACTGGAGCTCCCCTCCCTCTCCTTCTCACCATCGAACCATTTCTCTTCTCTCCAGTCAAGATCCGGAGTGAGCACGACCGGCCCAACATGTTCGTGTCGCAATACTTTGTTCTTTCCCGAGTGGAGTGGCGCTGGAACATCAGGACGAGGATAGTCCTGAAGGTCGGGGACGATTGAGCCAGTAAAAGCAACCGGCTGAGGGGAGAGGATGACCGCTTCGTCATTGGGCTTCTCTTGATTTGAAGGAATGCGCTTCTTGAAGTATTTCGTCTTCCTCTTTCCTTGCCCGGCTCGTTCCTGCTTGGGTGGTCTAGTGAGATCTTCCGGTCCCAGCTCGGGAAAGATCATTTCTTCCTCGTCCTCGCTGAGGCTCGCATCCCCGTTCATGTGCGTGGAGTGTGCCGGGGTGGACCAGAGCATCGTCTCATCTGGCGAATAGTAGATGCAGAGCTCCTCGCCTGCTTCGACAGAGCGAGACGTCCGGAACAGGATGGTGGAAGTCGAGGGGTTGCGAATGAAGTTCACATTGGGAGTATTCGAGTGGTTGAACAGGGAAGCTTCTGCACATCAGCTCCAATCATGCACGCCGGACGGCAGACGTACCTAAACCAAGACCGATCGCCATCCCCCCGTTACTCCAGCAGAACCCATGACTCCCTAGCAAAGTCCCGTCGAGCTTCCCGTTCTCCCACTCTGACTTGGACAGGACAAGCACAGGACTCTCCTCTACAAGTGTACCAGTTGGGATGGGGTGCGAAGCGAAGACGCCCCTTCCTCGGTCGGGTGTATCCCGAAGATGGAGGTTCATTGGGTTCACTGCAGGCTCCGCTAGCTTAGCCCTCACTTCCTCCATCAACGCGGGTCTAGCAGCTCCACCACTCTGCGTCTTCCGATTCCCATACCCCCCTCCAGTCTCCTCCCACTCGGTGTCTTCCCCTCTCGTCGTCTTGGCTTCATCGTTGTTGTCATTGTCACGGAGTGTGATGGTGTTACTAGACCCGCTAGGTTGGATACTACAGCTAGCATCTTCAACAAGGGGCATGAACCGGTTCTCGATGGGCAAAGGGGAGCAGAGTGAGCGATGCGAGTGCGCACCGTTCTTTGATGGATTTTGGGTAGTGATGGGATGTTGAAAGGAACTTTTTTTGGGTGGTCGAGTCAGCTTGATTTCGGGAAGTGGCAGTGTGGCACATCGGTTGACACTGATTCTCTCGGCCTATCAGATGATTGGGGGGCAAGGGCACTCTCCAGGGTACGGCATATCTGCTGTCTCGATCAACTCACTGCCGTGGCGAAGGATTCCAGCTGGTCTGAGATCGAGTGCATGACCGGCAGGCCGTTCTTACGTTACGATTGCAGTACAGAATGTTCGAGGCGTTGACGATTTGGCGCGGGCTGCTTAGCTGCTCAGCTTGCCTGTTGCGAGAATTACAGATTTCTCTTCTCCCACGAATTGGATGGCTTCACAAACTGCCCATGAGCTGCCCAGTGTGAGTACTGTACGTCGCTGTCTCTTACACTAGCGAACATGACCAACTGTAAATCTCCCTTGCATCACGGTCACGGCACATCGATCGGATTCCAATCGATAGCCCCCTCCGCGCCTTTATCCAACCCATCAATAGCCTCCATATCCTCCTTCGTCAGCTCGAAGTCATACAGATCCGCATTCGACGCGATCCGTTTCGGGTTTACCGATTTCGGCAACGGCGAGAACCTGACCCAATCACCCAATCAGTCAATCGACCACTCGTGAGAGCGGAAGCACAGCACGTACCCCTTCTGGAGACTCCATCGGATGAGGATCTGCGCTCCGTCCTTGTCGTACTTTTTCCCGATACGAGCGATCACGGGATCCCCGAGTTTCTTGGGGTCCGCTTTGAGGATGGGACAGTATGCTTGGACGGCGATGTTGTGTTCCTGGCAGTAGGAGACGATCTCCCGCTGTTGACACCATGGGTGAAGTTCGATCTGGTTCACAGTCGGTGTGGGACCGGGTAGCTCTTTCAAGTGCCTGATACCGCTGTATATACATTGATCAGCTGTGATGCCAGCTAAGGGAAAACAGTAAGGGACAAACAAGTTTGAGACACCGATATCCCGGACCCAACCCTCCTTCCGCGCCTTGACCATGGCCTCCCAATTATTCACGCGTGAATGGGGACCCGCTCTCGGCGCGTGCACCAGATAGAGGTCGACATACTGCTCTCCCTTCTTGGAAACCTGATCGATCTTGGCCAACGAGGTCCGGATGTTCCCGTATACCATGGCTGTTGACTCGGTCCCGGTCGTTGGGGGCATGTATTTGGTGGTGATGAAGATTTCGGACCGGGGGAGTTTAGACGCGGCGACGGCGCGACCGACATCTAGACTTCCTTAGTCTACCTTCCTTACGGCAATCTGATGCACTCACTGTCCTCGTTGCCATACAGCTGAGCGCTATCGACTGAATCGACGAGGTCAGTATGGCTCGAGCACTAATGTGATAGGTAGGGCTCACTGTGACGGTAGCCGACCTTCAACGCATCCTGGACAGCATCCTCGCAGTCCGTGCCATGCGCCTGGTAGACGCCGAGACCAAGAGCAGGGAGGAGGTTTCCCGAGCTGAGCTTGATGGTACTGTCGAGCGTGAGGGCCGACATGGCGGATCGAATCAGAGATGGCCGCGTTTTGGATGAACGAGCTCGAGGTAATCGTAAATTGAATAGGAGAGACCCGCGGAAAAGTTCTTGAGGAGGAATTTTGCAGTCCGGCGAAAACGGATATCGATGAAGAGGACCGATCCGCCCGGGGCGGCGATCACCGCGAGGTGGAGGTGTCTGCGGCTGTCACGCGGCAAAGCTCATCCCGCAGGTCAAAGAACACTCTATCATCCGCTGTCAAGGACTGACTATGCTGAGCGGGATCCCGAAACCTTCAAACAAGCGGATGCATGGTCGCATGCGTGAGGATTGTGCAAAAACATGAAGGACCGAGAGAAACGAGACTTTGGGAAAGAGATGTGGGATCGCCACTTGAACTGGGACCGACAGGCAGCAAAGGGTGGCTATGACACCCACCAGTCAGGAAATCTTCGGTAAAGACCCTTTGATACCAAGTGACGTAGATAGAAGCCGTTTTGGATGGCAAAAGACCGTACGTGAGTTGGGGTCAAAGGTAGGATCTGCTAGAATAATTTATTCAAGCGAGATACAACAGCAGGCTTTGCAACTGTTCTGCTACCTCCTCATTGACATTTACATATCCATACTTGCGAATCCTTCACAGAGCACTCATTATCACCATGTCTTCCAGTGGGGCACAGTCTACATACCAGCCTTCTGGAAACTGGCTTGAGATTCACAATTGGTAGAACGGATGAAACACACTCGAAGTGTGGGAAACCAATTACGCTGCAGATGACACGCACGTATATCCTTCCCTACCTGGGAAGAAAGGTCGACGACGCAGTGGGACAACCTGCCGAAGGAGAAGGATTTTACCCGTCAAGGTTCAATCGAGGGCGGATGATCACATGCCAGTGCCCCATCCAGAGAGGGAGACAATGGATGATGCGGGAGCAGGTGAGTATTCGTCGTGAGCGAGCCTGAAAGTTCACTTGTTTGGTGTACGATGCTCGATGATCAGAGATTTTAATGTTTTTTAAGCGATGCATGAATGAAACGAGAGATAATCTTGTGAGGTAGCTCAAGCGTTTTGGCCCCGGAGCAAGGGGTCAGGGTTTAGGGGGTTATGGGGTTAGGAGTGCCCGAGTTTGAGGATTTGAGTTACTGTGGCTGAATCGTCTGATGGCGGGGATGAGATCACCGCATGGCTCTCATACATCCAGTCCATCAAGGCAACTTCCACTGCCCAAACAAATAGCTGCCGCTCGTCAGCCGGAAACCTGAAGTTGGTCGGAGAAGCACAACTGACTCAAAGCAAGCCATGATCGTCCACTTCCGATTCTCCGCTTCTTGAAACACCAAACTCCGCGGACCATGGAACACCTCGTCGTCCACCTCTTCTTGCTTCCTCGGGAGGCAATGTAGGAACTTCCAATCAGGTTTAGCTCCAGATGACTCGACTAGCTTGTTGGTGATTTGGTATCCCTCGAAAGCGGCTAGACGGGCGGCCTTCTCTTCTTCCTGTCCCATGGAGATCCTGAGTCACATCAGCGGTACAGCAGATATGATTATGGGTCTTGACTGACCAGGTGTCGGTGACGACTACATCCGCGTCATGCAGAGCTTCCTCAGGCGAATTGGTCAGGGTCACCATACCCTCCCTCTTGCTCTTCGTACTGAATCGATATCAGCTTCGTCCCAGTAGATGCAGGCGTACTGACACTCGTGACCACACCGCATCCTCCACCTTGTCATACCCCTTCGGACTAGCGACAGCCATCTCCATCCCCAACCTCGGTAGCGTCACCAGCAGCTCATTCGTGATGTTATTGGTATCTCCAACCCAGGCCACCTTCTTCCCCCTCAGTGGCTCAAAAAGATCGATGCGCTTCAGGAGCCCGTAGATTTCGGACTGGCGCGTTCCCGTATGGATATCGATCCCGCCGGCTACTTTCGATGCGAATGCCTCATGGAGGGTGAGGACGTCGGCGAGAATCTGAGTGGGGTGGTAGAGCTTGGAGAGGGCGTTGATGACGGGGACGGGTGAATGTTTCGCTAGAGTCTACGCTCCCTCAGTGTGATCGTCCGGAATATACGCGCATTCACGCACCTCAACATCGTCGTGCTCCCCCACCCTCGCCATGATCCCATCCGCCATCCCACCCACAGTCTTCGCCGTATCCTCCAGCGTCTCATTCACCCCCAACTGAACATCCGAGCTCCCCAAGAACATCGCCGAGCCCCCCAGCGCATTGGCAGACGTCTCACTAGCCACCCGAGTCCGCGTACTCCGCTTATTGAACATGAGTGCGATGGTCCGACCGGTGAGCGACTGGCGGATTTTCAACGGTGAAAGCTGGAAACTGTGCTTCATTGCGAGGGACATTTTGAGGATTTTCTGGATCTGGTGAGGGCTGAGGTCGGCGAGGGTGAGGAGGTGGGGTGTGGGACCGGATTTATCGAGTGTTCCCTTGATGAGTGCACGAGGTTCACCCGGTTTGGTCTTGAGGGGACCGGGTTTAGTGCCGGGTGCGGGTCGTTTACCGCCGGATGGTGTAGCGGAAGCCTCGGGAGGGGTTACCGGCGGTTCTGCCTGGGAGGACGAGTCAGAGCGCGTGTAGAGCGGAGCGAGTCGCGTTGGATGGGCCTCTGAGGCGTTCGGCGCCGTCGCTGAGGGGTCGGATGTTTCGGCGAGAGGTGTGGGTTGAGTCGCTTGTGGTTCGCTAGACAGTGGAGCGGTGGCTAAGGGATCGGAAGTCTCGGCGAGGGTCGAATGCTGTGTCGCGTGAGGCTTGTCATCAGACTGAGGCTCGCTAGATTGAGGAGCAGTCGTTGGGGAGTCGGAAGTCTCAGAAAGAGTCGAGTAATGCTTCTTCTGGGTTTTGCCAGATTTAGGAGCAGTGGCTAGAGGGTCGGACGTCTCCGCCAAAGTCGTGTGCTGCTTTGCATTAGGCTTGTCTGATGCAGGAGTTTTGCTAGATTTGGGGTTCGACGTCTCGGAGAGAGACGAAGTCTGTTTGGCTTGAGTCTCGCCAGTCGGCGTAGTAGCTTGGGGGAACGAGGGCTGTGAGACATAGCTGCGATACACTCGATAGGTCCGGAGTGCTGACGCAGCAAGCCGTGTGGAACGGTAGAGCATGCTGAGCGAGGGCTGATGAGGAGGGAGATACCCGTCTAAGTCTTTGATGTAGCCGCTTTCCTGAAATTTACTGCAGGAAATGCCACGTTATCTTATCAAATCTCTACCATCCGACACCACTATCACTGCAACACTAACCTCAAAAGCTGTTCCGGCACTGCTGCCCTTTTCATATCAATAGTCATCGGGCGTGATGTTACGCCACCTCCTGATCAGACGTCTAATTCCTCAAATACGCCACGTCACAAGCTCCTCCTCCACGACGGCCACTGCATCATCATCCTCCACCGTCCCACCCACCAGCGCGCCCTTCCTTTCCCCCGACGGCCCTTTATCGGATCTCTCCGCTTCCCTTACTGCCCTCGCTTCTCCCGCCGCCCCCACCGACCCTACCACCCCGACCCACCACCTTATAACTCTCATCCGGTCCCCCCTCAACCTCCCCTCCTACTCCATCCGTACCCTCGAATCCCTCGGTCTCCGAAAACGCTACCAATCCGTCCTCCACCCCTTCTCCCCTACCGTCGCCGGCCACATCTTGCGGGTCAAGGAGATTGTCCGGGTGAAGAATGTCAGTGAGGAGGAGGGGAAGAGGTGGAGGGATATGAGTAGGAGTGAGGGGAGTGGGGTGGTCGTTAGTGGTCGGGTATATGGGGGTGGGAGGATGGTTGGTAGAGAGGGAGAGAAGGTGGGGGGGCGGATATGAGGTTGGTTGGCGGGAAGAGGTGGTGAACACGGCTGACGGAGCTTCAGGTTGTCCGGCGAGATTTTGATGAGATTCTGTTGCATGGTATCATTGCATCGAAAATCGTACAGCTTCGCGATGCTGCTCAGACGACGAGACCTTTCACGATCATTCCCAGTACATCATTCTTTCCAGGTCCCGATGTCGTGCTGCCAGTATTCATGACGAACGTTTACTCATCACGCCCATTTCTCTCGCAAAGGCTTTACAGGGTTCACTCCGGTACTAGACGCACCTGAGTCCCCAGGTCAGCCGGAGACGGACTTCGACGAGCGTGTTCAGTTCTGACCGCCACCACTTGTTTTGGATTTGTCTCTGTCTCATTTCGCATGACGGAAAGCGTCTCATGTGATGCTTCACCTGATCCTCAAGCAGGTTACCGAAGCGCTGTACGTTTCAGTATTCGCCGCTCGTTTTGCCAGCGCCATGAGTCTCCTGCGAAGATGTCTACTGGGTCGACCAGGGATCGTAGGGGAAGACCTCCCTGGTCGGCTCCAGTGCTTCTTTAAATCTGGAGCCCTCGTATAATAATGCTGCGAGACGGTGTAGACATCCCTGACGATCGCCCAGATAAGCAGCAGCGAAGAACACCTCGCGGAAAAAAATGGCCTCAGCACCGGGCCGTGATTGCCCGGACAACTCATCCGTGATTTTCCTCTATTGTAACCGAATCGGTCCGGTCACACATCTCGACAATCTCTCCGGAGACTGCTGCATCAGTCTCGGCCTATCTCGTAGTAGAGGTGGACGACCTCGATCTTTCAAGTCCAGCCATCACCTCATCGATATCGACTCGCCGTCGCACATGAAAGGAAGGGGCAAGTCCGCCACCCTCCGTGTCCTATAGATCGGCATCGAATCTCGCACGTTCCTCACTCCTTCTCCCTCCTCCTCTATCCTGGCAGCACCCTCCCACCATGAACCGTGCCCGCTCCCTCTTCCCCGGCCGTCGAGCCTTCTACATCTCCGCCACCACCCTCGTTGTCGGCAGCACCTACCTTTACATCTCCGCCAACACCCCGGCCCACCTCGAATCCTCTCACCCGGTGACAAAACGTCGACCCGGTCCGTTATGGTCCCCACCCTCCCGATCGCAGATGCTCGAACACCTCAAAACATCCGGGGTATACATCAAAAGGACAGACGACGGATCACCGCCTGAACCAGGACCGGTGATTCGGAAAGAGGAGAACGAGGATGATGGGGATGTTTTTGATCTGCTGGTGGTGGGTGGAGGGGCGACGGGTGTGGGGACGGCTTTGGATGCGGCGAGTAGGGGTCTGAAGGTCGCTTGTGTGGAGAGAGACGATTTTGCTAGTGGGACGAGCTCGAAGAGTACCAAGTTGGTCCATGGGGGTGTGCGGTATCTACAGAAGGCGGTGTTTGAGCTCGACTACGGTACGTGTCCTGGGTCGATCACATGAGTGAGCAAGGGCTAAAAAGGATGGCAGAGCAATATAAGCTGGTAAAGGAGGCGCTCCGGGAACGGAAGATCTTCCTCGAGACTGCACCCCACCTTTCCAGCATGCTCCCGTAACTCCCCCCTCTTCTGAACCGACCTTCGAGCTGATGATTTTTAGCATCCTCCTCCCGATCTACACCTGGTGGCAACTACCGTACTACTACGCTGGAGTCAAGATGTACGACTTTCTCGCGGGCAAGGAGAACATGGAGAGCGCATATTGGATGGGCAAGGGCAAGGCGGTCGAGGCGTTCCCGATGCTCAAGACGGAGGGTCTCGTCGGGGGTGTCGTCTACTACGACGGTGACTCCTCTCTCATTCGGTCAGAACCCCTACTGATCGGTGGTCTAGGTCAACATAACGATTCCCGGATGAACATCTCCCTCGTGATGACGGCTGTTCAGCATGGGGCGGTCATGGCGAACCATGTGGAGGTGACGAAGTTGCATAAGAAAATGGATGCCGCGAAGGGGACGGATCGGATCTGTGCGGCGACGCTGAAAGATCGGATGACGGGCGAGGAGTGGGCTGTCCGGTGTCGAGTGAGTTCGACTTTCCTCTTACTTTATCTGCTTCGCGCTGATGTTGGGTGATCGAAGGGCGTGGTCAACGCAACTGGACCCTTCAGCGACGGTCTGCGCAAGCTCGACGAGCCCACGACCAAAGAGATCGTCGCCCCCTCCGCCGGCGTCCACATCACCCTCCCCAACTATTACGGCCCCAAAACCATGGGTCTCCTCGATCCCGCCACTTCAGACGGCCGAGTCATCTTCTTCCTCCCATGGCAGGGTAACGTCATTGCGGGTACCACCGATTCACCCACCTCCGTCAGCCAGAATCCGATCCCGCAAGAGAAGGAGATCCAGTGGATCTTGGACGAGGTCCGGAATTACCTCTCGCCCGACGTCAAGGTTCGACGAGGGGATGTTTTGGCCGCTTGGTCCGGGATAAGACCATTGGTCAGGGATCCGGACGCGAAGGATACGCAAAGTCTGGTTCGGAATCATATGATCAATACTTCCAAGTCGGGGTTGCTCACCATCGCGGGAGGCAAGTGGACTACCTAGTGTGTGCCATTCTTTGGGGACGTGAGGTGAGCTGAGTGAGGTGAGCTGATGAGTGTAGTCGGGCTATGGCGGAGGAGACTGTGGATGCTGCGATCAAAGAGTTCGGACTGCGGCCGACAGGGAAGAGCCAGACGGACCACATCAAGTTGATCGGCGGACACGCATGGACGAAGACGATGTACATCAAACTGATTCAACAATTCGGGCTCGAGACGGAAGTTGCCAAGCATCTCGCGGAGACCTACGGGGATCGAGCTTGGACCGTCGCGTCCATGTCTACCCCAACCGGTATGCCGCCCTCCCCTCTTTCGCCTAGACTAATAGAGAGTCCAAAAGGATTGAGCTGGCCAGTCCACGGGACGAGATTCTCCCCATTGTACCCTTACATCGAAGCCGAAGCGCGCTACGCCTGTCGAAGCGAGTACGCTCTCAAAGCGACCGACTTCGTCGCCCGCCGAACCCGACTCTCCTTCCTGAACGTGCAAGTCACTCTCGAGTGTCTACCCCGAGTCATCGATATCATGTCGGAGGAGCTGGGGTGGGACGCGAAGCGGAAGGAGAGGGAATTTGATGATGCGCAAGAATTCCTCAAGTCTATGGGTCTCCCAGAGGTACGTCGCGCTTGCCTCAAGATCATGGAAGAGAGTCTGAGTGAGCTGATGGCGGGGCGAAGCAAACGAAATTGAAGTTGAGCGACGTGGCGAAGAATCGGGGGAATATCGGGCCGATTGGACTGGCGAAATCCAAGGACGCGCAGTTGTTTGCGAGGGCACAGTTCACGCCGGATGAGGTGAGGAACCTGAGGACGCAATTTGAGCAGCTGGACTTTGTTAGTCCCTTCCATACTCGGTATGATAAGCGCTGACGAGAGTACCTCCTTCTCTTCGTCCACTCCCATCACACTCACCGCGCCCCGTCGTACTGTCCTCGCCGTCTCTCCTCGCCTCGCTACGTTCGGCTCGGCTCGGTTTGTAGGACAACGACCAACGCATCACCCGACGCGACCTAGTCCGCGCGATGACCGAGATGGGTTACGACGCGTCGATGGAGACGGCCGATAGTATTCTCCGAGAGGTGGACTTTGGCCGGAAGGGCGCGATCGAGTTTGCGGATTACCTAGACGTGAGTCTCTCCCCCAATTACCCCATCTCCTCATCCCCGTTCACATCATCAACCTCGATTGGTCGAGTGTCTGATGATTCATCCAGATTGCGGCGGGATTGAAGGAATTGCACCTCGACTCGGCATTCACCCATCTCGCTCAGCTCGATTCGACGAGGAAGATCGCGGAGCGGGGACAGGGTCAGATCGGGCGACATGCGGATGACTCGACTGCACAGAGAGGAGAGAGGAGGAAGATCCCGGTCGAGCGGAGTGGGGGTGGTACCTAGATTGGATCTGGATCTGGATAGATCGCTTGTCCGGATTGAACGGGGCTTGGAATCTCATGCATCGTTACTATCCTGATTTGCCCAGCCAAGTCATGCTTCCTAGCTTTTCCATTTCCTCTCTGCACGAGTCGGTGCCCCGTCATCCTCCTGCTCTTGCTCCGCTTCTTCAAAACCCATCAGAAGAAAGCGCCTAACGACGTCAGCTTGTTTCAGTCCGAACCTGTCCACTCACTCATGCTCGACAACTGCCGATAAACATCCGGGCCCAACCTCAACCTCAACCCACTAGCAAACTGGATCAAACACTGCGCCTGATGCTTATACCCATTGATCTGTGTCATCCGTCCATGATCCCCGTACGGCGACTGTTTCAGTTGCTGCGAGAGGACGTGTAGGCATTTCATGGCTGTTACGATGATGTCGTCCAGCGAGGAGATTGAGGGTTGGTCCAGGAGGGTCTTGAAGGTCTGGGCGAAGCGGGGGATCGAGGCGGGGTCGTTGTCCAGTGGGAGCAGGTTTGTTGTTTTGAAGGTCTAACGTATATCAGCCGAGACGTAAAAAGTTGGGAGTGACATACCTCTAGAGCAAGATCTGGTCGATCATGGGCAAATTGCGAGAGAGCAAGTTTGAGAAGCAGTAACGTCCCCAAAGTCTCCCAAGCAATCTTCGACACCCTCGTACGCTTGCCAAAGTCCTTCTCGTAGACCGCATGCACCCTCTGCGCCAGGCCGTACAGGTCGCTGACCCCGCCAAATGCGCCAGACAAGCCCAAGTTCTGAGCGTCCGAATTGAGTGGTTGTGGAGCAGTTTGGGACAGAGAATGCCCTAAAGCGCGATTGACCGATTCCACCACCTTGTCGATTGCCCCCGCGAGGTGGTACAGCTCGATGGAGTCGGTGAGAGAGGAATCGATGGTGGATTGGTCGGCGGCAGCAAGGACGACTGCGCGGAGGTACTCAGACTCGTCAGACAGCTTGAGGAGGCGGAGATCGCGCTCGATCACTCCGGTCTGTCAAAGTCAGCTTGTTTTCAGCAAAGAATGGTGGCCCCACCTCCTTTGAACCGTCTGCTCGGACGCTGCCGAGAAGCTTGGACCAGCTTCGTGAGGCCAGCACGATATCCCGAACCAAGTCCAAAGACAGCCCTTTCTGCCGTTCCGAGACATCGGAGCCGAGGGCGATGAGATATGCATACTGAAGAGCTGTCTGAGGCTCGAGCTTTGCGAAAGGCGAGATGTAGGCTTTGATGAGTCTCGCAAAGTTCAGAGAGCAAATCTCGCTATCCGCGATCTCTGCCGTCGTCACTGCACCGCTCAGCCGGATCAAGTGGGGCGGGGGACACATACAGAGGTCGGTGTCGTCCGCCCGTGAAGGGACTCGGAGCAGGCCATAGTAGGAGAGGGCAATAGCGAAGTGGACGGCATCGGTACGCAAAGCGGGTTTCGAATACAGATATGCGACGGCCTGCAACCATATTGGTACCGCTCAAAGAGGTCATATTTGGGCTCACCTTCTCGAACTGCGCCGTGAACAAGAGCAAGTTGAACCAAGCAAACGGCCTCGTCCCACCCGCATCAAACTTCTCACTCCCATACTTCGCCACCAGTCTCGCCAGATCCCCCAAATCGTATTGCTCCTGCGGCGAATCATCCCGCACCTCCCTCACCAGACTCAGCTGGAGCCATATCCAGTCCTCCGTCGTCGCGGCGACTTTCAGACTCTTTCGACCCAGCTCGAGACGGCCGACGATCTTATACAGGGCATATTTGAATTGATCGACATTGACGTTGTTGCGGACGTTGGAATTAAAGTCGTTGTATAGCTGATCTTTGAGCGCTTTGGGCAGACGTCGCTCGGCTGAGGAGAGGTATGCCTTGAATGCGCCGGGGAAGGACCAGTCGTCTCGCCTGAGGGATTGCTGATGGTCGGAGAGGAGGGTGAGGGCTTCATCAAAATACCCGCATCGCAGGAGGTAGTACACCTGGGCCCAAAGGTAGATACCGTCGACAGTCTGCCGTCAGCTACGCAAATAATCGGAACGTACCTCTGGTTTGAAGGAATCTTGCGCCTCTTTCGCGCGCATAGTCACATCGACATAAGCTCGGGCCTTGTTGGTCTTCCCTGGCACCCCGCCGAGCGCAGCCTCCTTGGGGTGCTTAGCAATCGTTTCGTCCATATGCGTCTCAAAACTTCCCAAATCAGCATAAGTCCAGGATACCCAGAACCACTCACTCGCGCTCCAGAAATCTTCGCCCGCCCATGACCAGTCTGCCTCGTAGCAGTACAGCATGATTCGCCTTGGGATCTCCCAGGTACGTCGTGGCGTATTGCCGCTCCTGTACGGGCTCGGCATGTGCGTACGGCTCGCTGGATGAAGAGGCGTATGATTCGTGAGATTCGCGCAGAGACGGCTCCTGGGTGAGATGGGCGAGGATGCGGAACGCAGTCGGGAGCTGCGGGTATTTCTGGGGGAGTCAGTCCGCACACAGCTCACTAGCCAGTACTCACCGGATCGCCTTTCACCGTTTCCTCGAGAGCTTGGCATAGCTCGTACGGCTCTTTGTGCAATCGCTTGTGGTTGAGTCCCTAATTCTCATCAGCGCGAATCATGGCGAGCGCTCTTCGACTCACCCCGATCACACGCTCATACCGCACCATCTTAGTATGCATCACCAGCCCACCCTCCTTCTCCGCGCTCTTCGACCCCGATTGCGCCGTCGGGAACTACCATTAGCCATTGCCTCGCAAACTTCACCTACTCGTCTGGTACTTTTCCCCAGTGCAGAACCCCCCGAGATCTTTGCCAGCTCATCATCCGTCACCCCCAACTCATCCTGTAGGATCCTCGCCTTCTCCTCTTCCCAATTCTGGAGCAACCTCTCTTGAAATTGTTGCTGGAACGCCTTGACCGTCTGCCCTCCTCATCAGACATGGTTCCTCAATGGTAGTGGAGGAAGTGAACGTACTCGTTGCCGCTGCATTTCGATACCGGACAAGATGATCATCTCATGCCAATTCCGTCCCCAAGCTTCGACATCGGTATCCCTCATGGCGTAGCTGGGGCCCATATCGCCTAGCGGGGCGAGGCGGGATGTGGACGGCGCATGTCGTCGACGTCGGAATTTTGGGGTCTGGGACTGGTCGGTGGGGAGGTTTGAGATTGTGTGGGAGAGGTGGGAGGTGTTGATGCCGAGGTTGGACAGGAGGGTATGGCTTGAGTCACTCCACATCAGCTTAGAAGCTCGTCTCTCGGAAGGGCAACGAGAGGGAGAGAAAGCTACTTGAATAGCTTGTCCGGCCTTCTGAGGAGCAGGACTCACCCTTCACCCCACGTAGCCCTCCTCTTCCCCCTCCCAGCTACAGCCTCACTCATCCGCTCAATCTCCTCGATCCCGAACCTGATCTGAGGCAGTTCCGGGTCCCGCTCAGCATGGTTGAGCGAGTTGGCCTGGGCGAGGAGTGAGCTAAGTGTGGATGAGGTGGGCGGCTTCGAGGTATTGAAGTTTGATGATTGGCCATTGCGGTAAGGAGTCGAGGTCGACATGGTGGGGTGAGCTTGAATAGTTGGAGAAAGGCAGAGCAAGATGACTTTGGGCTCAAGCGCTCAAACCGCCACATCTCTACCCGGCGAATGGAGATATCTCCGGTTCAACGGGGAGCCCCTTCTCCCCGGTCTTTAACCACGGACACCGTCTTGTCGTCTCACTCAGCCTGAATCCTCTAATCCCTTTGCGTCTTCTGCCTTTGGAACAGTACTCGGCCATACAGCAGATCAAACATGGCTGGACCACATTACGACTTGTATGTCCTCACCCCCTGCCTGATCTCCCTGAAGATAATATACCGACGCCGAAGGGTTTGGTATACAAGCTGAGGCCCTCGTAGTCTCATCAAGCTCCTCCTTATCGGTGATTCCGGCGTCGGCAAATCATGTCTCCTCCTCCGATTCTGCGATGACTCGTGGACACCTTCCTTCATCACTACTATCGGTATCGACTTGTTGGTCTCCCTTCCCTCCCTTCCCTGCCTTCCTTCCGAAGAGATATCGTGACTGATGATGGCGCAGTAAGATCCGGACGATCGAGTTGGATGGGAAGCGGATCAAGTTGCAGATCGTACGTGTGCCTCCTCCCAATTGATCTGACTGATGGGTGTGCAGTGGGACACCGCTGGTCAGTCTCGCTGCTCGAGATCACCTTGCTAGCAGGTGGAAGACGAGGGAAACGACTAACGCCGCCTTAGGTCAAGAACGGTTCCGGACGATCACGACGGCGTATTACAGAGGCGCGATGGGGATCTTGCTTGTGTACGACGTGACGGATGAGAAGTCCTTCAACAGTGCGTTCGGTTTCTTCACTCCTCTACCGCTTCCCATCAAACTTAAACCCAATCTTCATTCAATCTCTTCCACCCGACCTCGCGGGTTCTGATCAGGGCACCGCTCTCTCTTTCTACCCATGACCACCGACACATGAGCTCGCGCTAACGCGCTCGCGCTCGCGCTCGCAGACATCCGCACCTGGCACTCCAACATCGAGCAACACGCCTCCTCTGGCGTCAACAAGATTCTGATCGGCAACAAATGCGATTGGGATGAGAAGCGGGCCGTCTCGCTCGACCAAGGGCGGGCACTCGCCGATGAGTTCGGGTTGAGGTTTCTCGAGACGAGTGCGAAGGCGAATGAGGGTGTTGAGGAGGCGTTCTTCACGCTTGCCAGGTGGGCATACTCTCTTACTCGGGTGCCGGGAATCAGTGTTGATGGGTCTGGGTGTGATAGGGATATCAAGACACGTTTGATCGACTCACAGCCGGAAGCTGCGTCGGCGCCGACGTCGCTCGCGGCGGATCGCCGTCGTGTGGATGTCAACAAGCAGGGACAGTCGAGCTCTGGGGGTTGCTGCAGCTAGGCGAAGGTGGATTGTATCGGCGCTCACGAGGGGGATTTGGATGAGATATACCAGTGGAGCTCGTTTTGGACAAGTCAGGAGCCTATATCACATGTGCTATGAATTCCTCTGCTACGCGATACTGCCTATGGGATTTCAACTCCCGGCTTTGAAACTGGTATGAGCCAGTCTAACTTCGAGGCGCATCTGGTGATCCAAGCCCTTCCACTCCACCAACTGTTGCTTCCTTCCAAAGAAATACTTCTCGCCTCCCGCCCACCTTGATCCGGTTTGTATCCTCGTGTAGACGCCCTCCACGACACTCGCATGCACAACCACCCTCCTGACCTCCTCGGCCCAGTACTCAAGGTATGCCCAGTCGGCTGTTCCGGGTTTGACACGCGATCTAGAATAATGTAAAAGCTTCGCGGAAGTCTCGGTGATACCGAGGTCAAAGAGCGTGTTCTCGGCGTTGTCTGGGTGGTCGCGGGCGGAGATGATAAGGTAGGCCCTATAGAGGGAAAATCGAGGAGAGAGGAGTATACTGTAGCTGGCGAGGGAGAGGACGAAGGTGAAGAGTGCGGTCCGGTGGTTTCCATCGGAAAAGCATTGCTGTGCTCGAATGGAGACGGACAGGTGGGCAGAGCGCTGAATGGCGTCCTTCATTGGCTAGACAAATCAGTCCGAGCACAGGATCACCAGGAGAGACAGCGTACTGGATTCTCAAAGACCATCACATCCATCAATGAGTCCGATGGAGACAGCTCCATCTCAGCCTCGGCCTTCCTCGCCGCTGTTTCTAGGTTCCTCCCTGCACTGCCATACCCACTCTCCCTCCCATCTACGCCCACACCGCTAGTCACACACCGATTGACCTGTTCTCTCCTCAGGGCATGGCCCGCTATGAGCTTGCCGATGAGGATGGCGCGGATGGGGAGAGCGGGAGCGGTTGACATTTGGTGGCCGTAGGTCTCGGTATTGAAGGGGAAGGAGGGGTAGCGGTAGGGGAAGGATGGAATGAGTATTGGGGCAGCGGAGAACGAGTCAAGGGAGATGAGGAGTGGTTTGAGAGCTGGTCGAATGGGTGATAGGACTCCAGGCTCCGAAGTGGGTGGTGAGGGAGGCAGAACAAGCCTCTTCGGCCAGGGTCGTGGCGAGTGAGGTGGAGTTGGATGTCTCATCTCGGGCAACGGAGTGTGTAGCGTCGCCATGGTGGGAAAACCCCTGCAGATGGTAGATAGGACGTATCAATGCTAAGGAAATAAAAGAGACTCCTGTAAGACAGAAAAAGCTGACTGTATATATGCCTACGATGAAAGAGATGGCAAAACAGCCAAGATTCAAACGATGAAACAGGACTCGACTCAATTTCACGTGACCTGGCAATCCAGTATTAGCTGCCATTTGCGGGAGCAATAATCACATCTGCCAATCAGACTATCAAATTACCCGCTCATCTGCGCCGCCTTAAACGTTGCCAATGACCCATTCGCCCGCGCTGGCGCCACAACCGATCGCTTATACACCTCCTCGTCTAATCGATCGTCTACAGTCCCAGGGACGCCGTATCCTCCTCCCCCTGGCGTATCTGACCAAATCCCATCAGCACATGTCCGATCGAATCAGCGGTGTGACCTACTTATGACGATATGATCTCCCTTCGCCATATGACATTGGTTGCTCCCTCCCAAGTTGATTTTAGTGAATCCTTTACCATCCTTCGTCTGCTTGAGCCAGTAGTTCGCGCCGACTACGCCGGGTTCGCCACCTGCCATACCGTAGGGAGGGATGACGCGCCGTTGGGAGAGGATGGCGACGTCAAGGTCTTCGGTAAACTCGATTTCGCGGATGCAGCCGTCGCCTCCACGATGTCGTCCTCCTCCACCAGCTGCATAAGTGTCAGTGAGACGACCATCAACGATCACGGATTGACTCACTGTCCGGTCTTCGTGCGAATTGATGTATGATCACAGGGTATACCCGCTCAGTCATCTCGACATCGCCAATCGCAGTCTGTGTCACACCATCAGCGTACTTTCTGAGGATAGTACGAGACGCACATTGGTCATATGTACATGCACACAGCTCTGCCCATCCCAATCTGGGCCAGCACCCGCACCGCCTCTAGTAGACCCATCAGCCTCGCTACAGCCTAAATATAAGATACTTGACTCACGCAATCGTCTCATAGTACCCAAACCCATCCACCTTCCCCCCCTCCACCTCCCTCGGACCCACTCCAAACGTCAAGCTACCCCATCAGCACCTTCCTACCCATCCTCTGAATGACGAGACCCACTTATTGCATCCCCCCTGACTCGCAGCACAAGCTTGGAACGCCTTGATGATCACGTCCGTCACCCTCTGCGAACTCTCCACGTTCCCGGCGCAGACCGCTACCTCCTCGGTCGGCGCGAGCAGGGATTCCGGAGGGACGATGGCTTTGATGGGACTTAGGCAGCCTTGATTGAGTGGAAGGTCGGAGACGATGAAGCAACGGAGGACATAGATGATCGCGGAGTACAAGATGGCCGTCGGGGTGTTCAGGTTACCATACCTACGTTATCAGCTTGAGTCATGGGCGAACGACTTACACCTGAGCACTCGTCCCGGTGAAGTCAAATTCAGCGGATCCGTCCCTCTCGTCGATGGTTACCTTGAGTCGAAGAGCCGTCCCATCATCTAGCCAATCGACGGCTTCTAATGGCTTCCCGCCAAACTTCTTGCTAACGTGCCTCAAGAGATCCCGCACAGCTCTTTCGGCTGTCCGCATGATCGCATGCATATAGTATTGTACGACCTCGAGGCTCTGTTCCGCGACAAGGGCGTTGATGAGAACGACGCCGCGATGACAAGCCGCGACCTGTGCGTGGAGGTCGGACAGGTTATCGCTGAGTGTCCGAGTACCCGAGCAACTTGGATACTGCGCCGGTTCATCGGACAGGATCTTGATGATGCCTTCCTCGTCGAATTGGCCGGATTTGACAAGCTTGAAGGATCTCATCTGAGCGCCTTCTTCCCAAAGCTCTTTCGAGAAGGGTGGCATCGATCCCGCACGGATCCCTCCGATATCGGCGTGATGTGCCCGTGCCGCAGTCCAAAAGATAATCTTGCCCTCATGGAAAGCCGGAGTGATGACCGTGAGATCAGGAAGATGGGATCCTCCCGCAGCAGGGTGATTCGAGAGCAATACGTCCCCCTCTTCGAGGGTATCGCCATGTATTCGCGCCTGATGTCGGACGGCGTGGCTCATCGCGCCGAGATGACAGGGGATGTGGGGAGCATTTGCGACAAGGCCACCATCGGCTGCGAAGATGGCGCAGGAATAATCTAATCGCTCTTTGATATTGATGGAGATCGAGATCTTTCGCAAGATGTCGCCCATTTGCTCGGCGATACCCATCAAGCGATGCCCGTATACCGACAACTGGACCGGGTCCACATGTTCGAGATCATTGAGGTCGACCTTCTGCTCGATGACCTTTTCCTCGACTGTATCGATCACGACGTGCTCCGGCAGCGAAGTCGCGAGGTGTGTCGGTTCGACCAGGATTGTTTGGGTATTGTCGAAAATGATAGCTGGACCTCGGACTTGCTCCCCGCTACTCAGCTCGTTCAGAGGAACGACTGCAGTATCCATCCATCCCGGACCATCAAAGTACACCTTCTTCTTCTGAAACCGACCGGTATTGCAATCCCGCCTTTTCGCCTCCTCGAAGTCCTTGTAAGGGCTCCTAGTCTCCTGACCGACGCTTCTCCCGACAGCACGTACGCGAATATCATCGACAAGGATATCGCGTTGCGACAGATTGAAGCCAAACTCTCGCTTGTGCTCCTCAAAGAACCTCTTCTCGTAGTCCCCGTCTTCCGGTTTCTCGATCATGAGCTGGGTTGACGAGCCGTGATATCGGCAATTCAGGTACGATTCGGTGGATGTTCGGTCTGACGGGAAGCCCTGTCCTCGTAGATCCGCTTCTGCTTTCTCGACGAGCGCTGACATTCGGGTAGAGATCGCTTCGTTGTCCTTATGTTTTGACACGGTGAACGCGGCGGGCTCGGTCATTTCTCGGACAACATCCGCGAGAGCCATGCCATATGCAGAGAGGAGGGACGACAATCGAGGGATGATGATGCGTTTGATCCCGAGGGTGGTCGCGATGCTGCAAGCATGTTGACCGCCAGCACCGCCAAACATGACGAGGTGATGGCTCGCGCATTCGAAACCGCGTGCCTCGGTTAGACTGCCATGAGCGATAACGAGCAGTGTGACTCACGTTCTGATAGGTCGGCACATCGCTTCGTTGGCTATTCGAAGGAAACCAGCGGCGACCTGTTCCGTGCTCAGCTTGTCGGATTTGCCGGAATTGATCTCGGTGGTCAGCTGATCGAAGAGGGTCTTGCTAGCCTCAATATCAAGGGGCTCATTCTCGTTCGGTCCAAAGATTGTGGGGCTGGGACATCAGCGGGGACAAACTGGATACACTCACAAATGCTCAGGTAGTAGTCGGCCAAGGATGAGATTCGCATCGGTTACGGCCAACGGTCCGTTCTTGCGGTAGCAGGCTGGACCCGGATGTGCAGAAGCAGACTAATGTAAGTTGAGTCTCATATTGCTGCTCACCTCTGGGCCAACCACGAACATGCCATGACGGTAAAACAGCCGGCTTCCACCACCGGCTGCGACAGTATTGATATCGAGCTGAGGAGCCTGTATGATGACTTCAATCAGTCAAGCCGGAAAGTACTCCTTACCTTCCGCGGTAGTCGTCTCGAAGACATGCTCGAGCTTCCCAGCATATCGCGAAACGTCGGTACTCGTCCCGCCCATATCCACAGCGATCAACGGGCTCCCCTTATCACCATCGTAGCAGGTCTTCGAATAGCCCACGACTCCGCCAGCCGGACCGCTGAGAATAGCTCTTAAGCCCGAGAAGTTGTTCCACGAGCAAAGACCGCCATCCGACTGCATAAATAACAGCTTGTTGCCGAAAGTCTCGATCCCGCCTTCGAACCCTGAGCCGAAGGATTCGATATATCGCCGTGTCACAGGGGTAAGGTACGCATC
>JAABUW010001412.1_pt1 | contig 40447 bp, 68 predicted proteins | sample 5560081 | NCBI WGS metagenome assembly JAABUW01 (sample SAMN10711882, study PRJNA513363) | rock metagenome | isolation source: Antarctica rocks | place: Antarctica: Victoria Land, Knobhead sud | reverse complement strand
CGCTTGCCACCTTCAGCGCCAGCATCTCAGCGCAGCCGGCCGTCGACGCCGCAGCCCAGCGTGAGGTACTGGCAGCCCTCGCGGGCTCGCCTCGCATCACCGCCGAGCACGCCGCCATGCTAGACTCCACCATCTTCACAGCGGCGGATGTTCAAGCCCCGCAGCTGTCCAAGGAAACCCTCATCGCCTTCGCCGCTCGCGGCGTCGCGGTGTTCACCGTCGCGGCGGACGCCGGCGACGCAGCGGCCTGGGCAGCGGTGCTCAGCTGGGCGCATGAGCGGCTGCCGGCAGTGCAGCACTTCGCACACGCAGCCGGCGTTACCGGTTTCGACATGCTCAAGGTGGCAATAATATCTGCTGCACTCAAGCTCGACAGACCTCCATTGCAATGCAAGCAGGAACAAGTATTTCACAGCGATTTCCTGATTTCAGCGAGCATGGCGAGTTTTGTACGGTGTTGCTGCTCCTGGTGCTGCTGCTGCCGCTGTCACTGCTTGGTGGCTCGCTGCATCAGGAGCCGCGGCCCAATGCAAGGTCACATCACGAGCATTACGTGTGCTGCTGTTCCGCACGATTATCTGTTCCGACATCTAATACCGCACCCGGAACACGGCTCAGAGGCCTTCGCAGTTGCAGCTGTTTCAGCTTGAATGCTCACATGGGTTCTGACATCCTGCAGGACATGTCGGACGAGAAGCTGGCGGCGGTCTGCGCCCCCAAGGCCGCCGGCGCAGCCGCCTTTGACGCTGCGCACCTGCCGCTGGTGTCCCAAACCCTCTTCTCCTCCACATCCGCGGTCTGGTCGCAGCCCGCCGCGGGGCACTATGCCGCGGCAAACGCCGTGGCGGACGGGATCGCCGCCGCGCAGCGGGCCGCGGGCCGGCCGGCGACGGCTGTGCAGTTCGGTCCATTTGGCGGCACCGGCATGGCGGCGGCGCACACCACGGAGCTGGCGGCAATCGGGCTGCCCCCCCTGCAGCCTGCTGAGGTGCTGTACTACTCATGCGGCTTTGCTTGGTTTCCTGATCCCGATCACTGATTTCTGAGGGGCTGCAGGCAAGCTGCCAAGCATTCTGGCACACTCTAGGATATAACATCTGGGATTGAACCACGTTCGCCAACTCAGCAACACACTTGCGTCTGCCAGCGTCTGGGTTCTGCCAGGCTGGATAGACGTAAGCGGTACTTGTGCGGTGACGCGGCTAAACCTACCAAGTCCTGCCAGCGATACAGGTCCATCTTGTGGCCATGCAGAACCTAGAATCTGGCTGATCGAACATTGTCCTGAGCACGGTCCTTCCCACACTTCACTCATCCAGCATATATTCAAGGGACTCAAATCGTATAATACTGCATCGTTTCCTCTTTGCAGGCGCCGCAGCAGGCGGGCTACGCCGGGTAGCTGGAGGCGATGCGTAAGACGCAGGGGCTCAGACTGACGGTTTTGATTTGCGTTCTTGCACGTGCAGGCATACACGGCGCCGCAGCAGGCGGGCTACGCCGGGCAGCTGGTGGCAGCGCGTATGGACGTGGGCCGCTTCCGCAAGGTCAACACCGCCAAGGGGCCCTGGCGCCTGCTGGACGCTCTCGCCACGACGCGGCAGGACCCTGAGATAGAATTTGAGGTTGACATTGCGGGCAGCCGCTCTGCTGCCGTTGCGGCTGCTGGTGGCCTGCCGTCGGCAGCGGCGGCCGCGGATGTGCCTGCGGAAGCAGCGGCAGCAGGAAGCAGCGCGGCGGCGGGCATGCACCTGGAGGACGTCCGCCGCATCGTGCGGGACGTGGCGGCTGACATTGTCGGCGCCGACGCCATTGAAGGTGTGGATGCTGCCTTGGAATTGGGTTTCTTGTGCGTTTCTACTTGCATGGCTTCTTGCCAGCTCGTTGTCGAGAACAAATGCCATGTTTGTGCACTGCAGATATTGTTTGCGGAAAGCATAAGCAGAGTTCCGAAACCTGGTGTCGACACACCGAGTGGCGTTTCAATGCAGGCGAGGAGGGCCGCTTTGCGCCAGGCAGCTTCGACTCGCTGTCGGCGGTGGAGCTGTCCAATGGCCTCGGCGCGGCTCTGGGCCTGGAGCTGCCCGGCACCATTGCCTTCGACTACCCAACTTTGGTGACCGCCTCAGCTTCTGCCCTACGTTTCGGTTTTGCTGCTGACATCGAGCTGCAGGCGTTGACAATTTGAGCCTTGAGCGCAATGCCATTCAAATCGCAGTTGGCCGGGAACCTGCTCACGGTGCCAAATCTGCTTTCATCTTGTGTTTCAAGGTGGTGATTAGCGTCTTTTGATTTTTTAAACCTTCCTTTGCCGCAGGGCTCCATGGCGACGCACCTGCACTCGCTGCTGGCGCCTGCGGTCCGGCGCGCGGTGGTGTCAGCCCAAACGCGCGCGGTGGCCATCACCTCGGCGCCCGGCGGCAGCGTCAGCTTGCCGCAGCACACTGTCATCCAGGTGCTGGCTTCTGGCCCAATTTTCACCGGGTTGAGCACAGTCTACAGATACGTCGTGGCTTGAGAATGTGGTGCTGAACCGCTATCATCAGCAGACATTGCTGACGGATGTGGGGATGCGTGCATCATTCGCAAGGTACAAGGCTGCTGAATGTCTCACGTTTCTTAGGCTATCAACACACCAGCGTTCCTGACGGCAATGAAACCCGCTTTACACCCATACAACTCGCTGCCTGAAATAAGCGAAACGGCACAGGTGCAGCTGGCAGCTGCACACCTGACGCTTTTTTGACGCGCCGCTCGCAGTGCCGGGCAGCCCATGGCACATTCCGCACATGCCTTCTGCCTGCACTACTTCTAATGGCAAAAAAAAAACTGACGCATCAAACGCCCCGTCTCAAAACAGGTGCAGCTGGCCAGCCGCACTCCTGGCGCCTTCGATGCCGCGCTGGCGGTTCCTGGTGGCCACGATGCGATCTGCACAGTTCCGTATTCCGCGTGGGACATGGAGGCGCCCCGCGGCGGCGCCTCTGTGCTGCGCACCCACTTCGGCGGCTTCGTGGCCGGCAACGCGGCGTTCGATGCGGCGGCCTTCGGCATCACTGGCGCGGAGGCGGAGCTCATGGACCCGCAGCAGCGCGTGCTCATGGAGGTGCGGCTGGAACTATGACTTTCAATGGGCAGTTCTGTACTATTTCGACATTATCTAGCTGGGACCTTCGACATGACAGGCCCCAAAAGGAAGACTGATGGACCCCTAGCAGCGCACGCTGATGAAGGTGCGGCTGGGAATCTCGTCTCCGACAAACTTGTGCCTTTTGCTGCTGATTTTGTCTTTGCTTCGAGGGGCGTAGGCGGAGCCCATGGTCCCGCTGCAGCGCGTGCCGATAACTGTGCGGCGTGCAACCTGCTTTGTGTGCCCTTTTCCGGTTCTATGTCTGCATTCTGGGGTGTGGATGCAGAGCTCCTGGACACACAGCAGTGCATACTGATGGACATGGTGGCGGCAGTCTTGACTGCCACTGAGCAGTGCGAGTTTCGCCAGGCATCGTGTCCATGGGGGCCGCCAGCAATGGCCCTGAGCTCGCGTTCCGACACAGACTGGTGACAGCTCCCTGAGTCATTCCAGCCTGCATCCACCAAGAAACTCAACTTTATCGCTCATTGGCGGCGCAGGTGTCGTAAGTGGTCATGGCCGGGCAGCTGCCGCTGCTAGCATTGCCAGCCTCCGGCTTTCAAGCTGCTTTCATCGAATAATTTTAGTTATCATTTCATGTCGGGGCGCAGGTGTCCTGGGAGCTCATGGCTGGGCAGCTGCCGCTGCTGGCCGCGCACACCGCCAAGGGCGCGGCACCGGAGATGGGCGTCTACGTCGGCATCCAGCAGATGGAGTACGCGGGTCTGGCGGCGCCGCACCTGTCCTCCTTCGGCCCCTACAACGCCTCGGGCAGCCCCTTCAGCGTGGCGGCCGGCCGCCTGTCCTTCACCTACGGCCTCAAGGGTGAGTGCTTGCATCGTAGGAGAGGCACTTCACCGATTGTTCTTGCTCCTCATTCGTCTACCCTCGGCAGTCTAGCAAGTATCCATTCACGAGTCAACGCGCTCATTGCCACATGACTGCCGAGGGTCAATGTGAGTGCAGTCGATCGGTGGATGACGGAGTCCGCCGACGATGTTACACACAACTGTGACACCGATAGTAGTGGCAGACTATTGGGTCGGTTGTGCAGTCCTGGAACTTGACCAAGACTATGTAGCAGGCGCACCGTCAGTGTGGACTTGCGTGCATCTTGCTCGCCCGCGGGGGTGGCCCATCTTAACAAACATCTGGTGCATGACACATGTTCAAAACATGTAAACATGTCTGCAGGCCCTGCCGTGAGCGTGGACACCGCCTGCTCGTCCGCGATGGTGGCGGCGCACCTGGGGCGGCAGCACCTGGCGGCCACGGCCGGCTCGGCGCTCGCCGCCGGCATAAACCTCATGCTGGCGGAGACCACCACCGCCGCGGCGCACGCCGCCGGCATGCTGACTGCCGACGGCCGCTGCAAGGCTCTCGACGCCTCTGCGGACGGCTACGTCCGCTCCGAGGCCTGCGTCGCCGTGCTGCTGACGGCACACACTGGCGGAAGCAGCGACGGCGGTGGCGGCGGCAGCAGTGTGGAAGGTGGAAGCAGCATAAGCAGCGGAGGCGACTTCTACGGTGCCGTGCTCCGCAGCACGTATGTGAACCAGGACGGGCGGTCCAGCAGCCTGACGGCGCCCAACGGCCCCTCCCAGCAGCAGGTGGGAACGCCTTCACTTGAGCAATGGCACGTTGAACTGTCATGGGCCTCAGCCAAGTTGGATGTGATAGCTGTACAGGTTCTCTGCGCCTTGCTATGGATCCCACGATCGTCCCATACATCTGTATTGCAGGTGCTGCTGGGGGCGCTGCGTGTCGCGGAGGTGCAGCCGGCAGATATTTCTCGCCTGGAGATGCACGGCACCGGCACTCCGCTTGGTGCGCCACTGTGAAGTGCATTCTCAGCCTCAAGCTGCCACGTTTTTCGCCATTGATGCATCTGGCTGTGCTTATTATCGTAGGAAGGTGCAGCCAGTTGCATGATTGCCGTTGACGTGACAGCCTGCACCGCGGCATGCACAGCTCACCAGAATCTCTGCCAATGCAAGTTATGGCACACTGTGCTGGTCAGACCAGTGTTTGCATTCGTACATGGGACCGCATATATGTGTCAAAACTTCGCGCTGTCCTTGTGCAGGCGATCCCATCGAGGTGGGCGCTGCGCTGACGGTGCTGCAGGGCGGTGCGGTGCCGGTGGCACTCAACGCCGCCAAGTCGCGGCTGGGGCATGCGGAGCCCGCTGCCGGCGCCATCGGCATGCTGCAGGTGACACGATCTGCAGTTTTTTGTGCGCGAGTGGTGAACACAAGCAGTTTCGCGATTTTCATGCTGCCGCACAAACAGCAAATGTGCCTGACGGCAGGCACAGCCGACTTCCCCGTGCTGTGCCCTGCATTTCATGTGGGTGTTGCAGATCTGCCGGTGAGTGGCTTTGAGTTGGTGTGCCCAGCTACTGCGGTTGGCTCAGCACCTTGGTCATCACTCTTCGGTCAGACTGCTGTGCGTGTATTGAGCACCTGGAAGTAGCTGTGTATTGGGTACTCAGGGCAAAGCAGCGTCTGGTTTCTGCGTTTTTGCGCCAAGCCAGCAGGCACATTGACGCGCTGGAGCCATATGCGGCCGCTTTTGTGACCAGCGTTGCTCACAGCAATTTTCTGATCCTGCGTCTTTTTTCGAATCCCTGCAGGCAGCGAGCATGCTGGCGGCGGCGAGTAGCCGGGCGCTGATGCACCTGAGGACGGTCAACCCCCACGTTGCCGGCCTGCTGTCCGCCCGAGCCCAGGTTTGTCTTTGGCCGTTTGCAAAATATGTTCCATCTACTTCCGGCCTTCCAGAAGTCCATCTTGAATGGGAATGCCGGTCCCTTGAGCAGTTCCCGCATGAGCTGTTGGTGCTGTCATTGTGACGTTCTGAGGAGTGCACTCCCCTTGCAGCAGACGAGTGGCGAATCATATGTAACAACCCACCATGCGCATTGCAGGCGAAAGAGCAGCCGGTGCACTTGGCGCGGCAGGACTGTGCAAGCGCGATGCCCGCGGCAGCGGCCGGCAGCGGCACTCAGGCATATGCAGGCGCCAGCGCCTTTGCCTTCCAGGCACGCTGCTGCATGCTGTCCAATGCCCGCTGCCTGCCAAACTACTCCATGTGGTCCCTGAACAATCAAAATGCAAGCCTGCGTGTATTTTGATTGCAGCGTCTCACAGCAGCAGTTTCGGTGCCTTTGCAGTCTTCAATAACTCATCCGACTCGGCCTCTTTTATCTGCAGGGCACGAACGCGCACGTCATCCTGAGCCACACCGACGCCGATGCGTCAGCAGCCGCCCCCGCGCCAGCCACAAGGACCACCGCCTGGCAGCGCAAGCGGCTGTGGTATGCGCCGGCGCCGCACGTGCTGCTGCAGGCGGTCCGCATGACCGGCCGCGGCGCGGCGCAGCTGCACACGCTGCTGAGTCGCTCACACCTGGCGTACCTCTGGGACCACCAGGTGAGATTTGACGACGAGGCGAAAGCTTGACGGGTTGAGACATCGCGATCGCGGTATGCGGCATGTGCATGTTGCGCATCCGTGCTGGGCTGCAGCTCACAGCCAGCTCATCGCAGTCAAATTGCGACTGTCGGTGAGCTGCTGGCATGGGTCGGATGCGCAAGATTGTGGCCCCTTCCGCTCCACACATGGGTCTAGCACATGTGCATTGATTGGGCACATGTCCCGAGCCGCCCCGTTAACACGCCTCCTTCACGACCCTGCAGGTGCAAGGCCAGGCGCTGCTGCCGGGCGCCGCAATGTTTGAGATGGCGGCCTCAGCCGCTTGCATGCTGGTGCTGCCGCACGGCCAGACGCCAGACGTAGCCCTGCTGGGCGTGTCAATCCCCGCACCGCTGCCGCTGGCGGCCGGCCCCGCGACCACGCTGCTGTCAGTCACCCTGGACGCGGCATCCGGCCGGCTGGTGGTGCAGTCGCAGGACGCGACTGCGGCCGCAGCCAGGACGCACGTGACAGCCACAGCAGGCAGCACGGCAGCTGACGCCAGGATGTCGACCGGGAAGTCGGCATTGGCAGCCGGCAAGCTGGTGGCCTCGCTAGTGCTCAGCGGCTCAGCCAGCCAGCGCGCCAGCGGCACGGCGGTGGCCGATGTGCAGCGGCCCGCAACCGGCCAGGCAGCGCAGTACAACGTGCACCCCGCAGTGCTCGACAACGTCACACAGGTGCGTTCAGAGTGTTTTGCAATGCCTCATCCCAGCCATCTTTGAGCCTTTTCAATGCACGTCACCTGGTCCTGATTTTCCGACTTCGATGATTCACCCCGTCTGCATTTAAAGATGCCAAGTGCTCACCAGACACTGACGACTTTGGCCTGTTTACGAATGCAGATTGGCGCTGCATATCTGCCAACAACCAAGGAGAAGCTGGAAGCAGCAGCTACTACCCGCGTGCCCGTCGGACTCTCTGCTTACTGCGCCGCCGGCGGCGGCAGCGCCAGCAACGCGCAGAGCGCCGAGCGGCTGTCCCACGGCAGCAGCCATGTGCCGGCCCTGCGGGCCGACAACTCCGTCAGCACCGGCTTCGCGATGGCTTCCCCCGCCGGCGCCTGCGTCTTCAACCTTGCCGACCTGCAGCTGCGGCCGGTTCAACTGGGGGCACGGCCGGCGGCGTCTGCCGCTGCGACTGCCGCCGCAAAGGCAGCGGCAGTTTCCCCGCAGATGCTGTACACCCTGGAGTGGGCGGCATCGGAAGCCGCGACAACACTGGCACACCCAGCAAGCGAGCAGCGGTCGTCGTTTGCTGCCGGCGCCGGCGCCTGGCGCCTGGTCGTTGGCGGCACGAGCACTGCGCCGCTGCGCGCCCCCAAGACAGCCGCCCTCAAGAAGAACATGGACCGTGCGGGCGCGGCCATACGGCAGCTGCACAGGGTGCAGGTCGCGGCTTCGGCGTCGGCATCAGGCTCGGCGGCACGACGAGTGCTGCTGCACAGCCGCGGCCTGCCGGAGGACGCCTCTCGTCGGCCGACAGGCTTCCGGCGGTCGACTGCCGCAGGCCGCGCGCTGCTTCGGGTGGCGGCGCAGGAGGTAGCAGCCACCGCCTGGAGCTCTGTCTCGGCAGACGACCTGAGCTGCGCGGCGCAGCAGGCAGCGGCAGTGCCGCTGACGGCAGATGCCTTTGGCGTCGCCTGCAGCGCCGGCCTCTGGCTGGTGCCCCACTTGGCAGCCGCCGGCGGCGCAGCCGCCAGCGGCGTCGCCCCGGGCGGCAGCTTGATGCCCGGCGGCAGCAGCGGCGCACCCATGTTCACCGGCATGGTGCTGGTCACCGGTGGCCTGGGTGACATCGGCTTCCTGGTGGCAATGTGGCTCGCGCGCAGCGCCGGCGGCGGCGCCCGCATCGTGCTGCTGGGCCGCAGTGGCCGCGCCGCCAAGCTGGCGGCGGCCCTGCCGGACATGAAATGCGTCATCAGCGCGGCGCAGTGCGATGTGGGCAGCGCCGCCGAGGTGGCGGCGCTGGTTGCGCGGCTGCGCGGTGAGGGCGCGCCGCCGATGTGCGGCATCGTGCACGCCGGCGGCGTCATCATGGTGCGCGGTAGTCATATGTGCAGCGCACATGTTGATACCTGTTCGGATCATGGCATGCAGCTTCATGATGCAGTCGGGCTGAAGGGACTGATCACGAGGCTCAGCAGTCAGGTGGAGCAAGGCAACATCCATGAGCACTGAGCAGTGTGTCTTGGGCTCTGCAGGACGGACCGCTGACGGCGCAGCGGCCGCGCTCCATGCGCGCCGCATGGGCGCCCAAGGCCGCCGGCGCCGCAGCGCTGGCCGCCGCCGCCACATCATCACCCCTCGCCTCCACCATCCACTTCTCCTCCCTGTCCTCCCTGCTGGGCACCGCCGGCCAGGCCAACTACGCCGCCGCAAACGCGGCGCTGGACGAACTGGCCGCGGCGCAGCAGGCTGCGGGACTAAATGCCGTCAGCGTGGCGTGGGGCCCCTGGGCCACCGGCATGGCGGTGGCGGATCCCAGAATCGCTTCCCGCTTTCGACGCGCCGGCATGGGCCTCATCACTCCGTCCGCCGGGCTGGCGGCGCTCAGCCAGTCGCTGGCGGCGTCGGCGCCGACGGCCGTGGCGGCAGTCATCAACTGGGCCGCGCTGTTCGCCGCCAGCGCCGCGGCCGCCGCAGCGCCCATCTTCGCCGCCATGAAGCCTGCAGCTATTCACGCACAGCCAGCCCCGGCAGCTCAGCTGAACTCCGGACGTCTGTCTGGCTTTGGCGTGGCAGCCCTTGCCGCCGCAGCGCCGGCAGCGCCCGCCATCAGCGAAGCTGCAGCCAAGGCACAGATCGCCGCCCTGGTGCGGGAGCTGCTCGGCGGCAACGTCGCGCCGGATCAGCCGCTCATGGAGGCGGGCTTGGATTCCCTGTCAGCGGTGGAGCTGCGCAACACGTTGGAGGCCAGCTTCGGCCTGGAGCTGCCGGCAACACTGATGTTCGACTACCCATCGATTGGCGCGCTGGCGGGCTACATTGCTGGCAAGGCCGCCGCGCAGCACGCAAAGCAATCGGCGGCGGCGGCGAGGCATGCCGCCGATGATGACTCCAGCCGCCCAGGCGGCGCGGCAATGTCGGCGACGGACGTCGCGACGTCCCTGCAGTCCCTGGTGGACGAGATGCTAGGGTCCCACGTGCCGCCGGATGCGCCGCTCATGGAGGCGGGCCTGGATTCCCTGTCTGCAGTGGAGCTGCGCAACACCCTGGCGGAGACATATGCCCTGGAGCTTCCCGCCACGCTCATGTTCGACTACCCGTCCGTTTTCGCGCTCGCCGGCTTCATCGCTGAGCGCTCCGGCGGCGCCGCCGCCGCGGCCGCTTCCGCCGAAAGCGCCTTCCTCTACAGCCGCCCCGCCTACAATGCCGCCGGCGGCGTTAGCGGCATTGCCGCGCTGCCGGCGCAGCGCACGACGGAAGTCATCGGCATGGCGGCAAAGTACCCTGGCGGCGCCGACGGCGCCGCCGGCTTCTGGGCGGGCATGCTAGAGTCCCGGGACCTGCAGAAGCGAGTCCCCCTGGAGCGCTGGGACTGGGACCCGCTGTACATTCCCGACGTCACGCCCGGCACCATGGCCATCAACGCGCCCTTTGCCGCCTTCTGCGAGAACGTGGATGCGTTCGACACGTCGCTGTTCAACCTGTCGGCGGCGGAGGCCATCACCGTCGACCCGCAGCAGCGCATGCTGCTGGAGCAGACTGCGCTGGCGCTGCGGCAGGCGGGACCCGGCATGACGGAAGCCGGAAGCACTGGAAGCAGCGCAGCTGCGGCGAGCCTCACGGGCGTGTACGTTGGCTGCATGAACCACGAGTGGCTCAATGTCATGGTGGCGCACGGCGTGAAGCTGGCGCCGCGGGCCTTTGTCGGCAACGGCGCTGCCTACATGGTCGGCCGCCTGTCCTACACCTTCGGCCTGACGGGCCCCTGCGTGTCCACCGACACCGCCTGCTCCTCCTCGCTCGTCGCCACCCACCTGGCGCACAAGGGTGAGCTGTGGGTCCATTCTGCGGCCGCCTGTGCACATTGTGCTTGGAAGGGGTCACATGACCACCAGCAGCCTTCTGCATCTGCGATACAGCATTGGCACAGCAGCATCAAACGGCATCGACTGCCCACCACCTCGAATCATGCACGAGACGCAGTAAAACTCCTCTGCATCCTGCATACACTATTCCGACATGCTCCGTTTGATGCAGGCCTGCTGGAGCTCGAGTCCAATGCGGCGGTGGCGGGCGGCATCAACGTCATGCTTTCCGCGGAGACGACGGCCAGCATCTGCCAGCTGCAGGCGCTGTCCGTCGTCGGCCGCTGCCGCACCTTTGACGCCAGGTAAGCAGCATCAGTGGCACCTTGCAATTGCCTGCCAGGAACACGCGTTGATTGAAGACCTGCGACAAACGCTTTTGAGTGTGAGTGTATTCACTGATGTCTGCTGATGCATGTCGCGTCATCGCGAATTCTGATCAGGGGCATTCCAGGCACCAGGAGGGCGTTCATCTGACTGCATTATTCCCCTTCGCGCTGCAGCGGCGACGGCTATGGGCGGGGCGAGGGCTTTGCTGCGCTTGTGCTGCGGCGCTCCGCACCCGCCGCCTCCGGCGATGCCGCCGGCGCCGCCCTGGTGGTGCTGCGTGGCAGCGCCGTCAACCAGGACGGCCGCTCCAGCGGCCTGACGGCGCCCAATGGCCCCTCCCAGGCCGCGCTCGTCAGGTGCGTCACGATTGATGCTATTCTTCTACGGCACAAGAACTGTGCAGAAGGGCTCTGCGTGGTGAAAGGCGCAGTGCCAGGCATGTCAGGTGGCCTCAGCGTTGAATGCTGCTCGGTACTTGAAGAGTCCTCCAGTGTACGCTCGCACAAGCAACGTGAAGATGCTGCACGTTGCCATCACACGATGCCACAAGGGGTATCAGCGGGCACACACATTGCAGACAGTGATGCTCTGTACTCTGTGCCCCCTCTCGCTCGGGCAGCAGTGTATGAGCTGTCGCACACGCGTTGTGCAGTTCCTGTTGTTTATTCCAGCTCCGAATAGCGTGCAGCGTGAGAAACAACCAACACAGTGACGTACTTCGCACCTCGTCCCGTGATGCAGGGCTGCGATGGCAGCAGCCGCCCTGCAGCCCGCTGACGTTGCGGCAGTGTCTGTGCACGGCACGGGCACGCCGCTGGGCGACCCCATCGAGGTGGGCGCCCTGGGGCAGGGCCTGGGAAGCAGCAGCAGGAAGCAGGCGGCGCGGCCGCTCATGCTGCTGTCCAACAAGGCGTGCTACGGCCACACCGAGGGCACCGCCGGCATCTCAGGTGTGTGCCACATCTCAACTGCTGTCAATCTCTCTTGTTGGCTCTAAAATTGCGTCTGCGCTCCTCCCTGCACCTTCGCAGAAGGCTCCACCAGCCATCATGCCAGAAATGCGACGCTGTGCAGCCGTGAAACTGCATGAATCAATCCTGGGGAGTTTCTCCTTCCTTTCGCTCAGCTGAAACGTGATACATTTCCACACGCAGGCCTGCTGCTGGCCGTGGGCGCGCTGCAGGCCGACGCCGGCGCCCCCATCATGCACCTGCGGGGCATGAACCCCTACGTAACGGCGGCTCTGGAGGACTGGCGCAAGTCCGCCCGCCTGCAGCCGCGCATCCCACTGCAGCCCAGCGGCGGCAACTTCGGCCTGTCGCAGGCTGCTGGCGGCGGCGGCGGCAGCGATGGCGGCAGAGCTGTCGGAACCAGCTCCTTCGGCATGAGCGGCGTCAATGCGCATGCGCTGCTGAGCCGGGCATCTGGCGAACACCATTCCACTGGAGCGGAGCCGTCGCAGGCAAGGCGGTCCCAACACCATATTGCTGAAGCAGATGTGGGTTTTGAGCTGGAATGGCCTGTCTCACCTGCAATTGACAAGAGACAATGCTGGCAAGGGTAGGCATGCAGTAGATGTCTTTGCTGTTTGCCGCCCTGAAACAGGCTCAGTTCTGCAATTTCCTCTCAGCATCGTGGCACAGCAATTGCAACGAATGCAAACTCACAGACGAGAATTCTGAAAATGCACACCAATGCGCCGCAGGCCATTCCCTTCGAGCGGGCGCGCATCTGGAGCCAGCTGGCGCCGCACCCGCTGCTGCAGCACACTGGCGGCGCCGTGGGCGGCGAGCTCCTGGTGCAGGCCGCGCTGGGCCGCGCCGACCTCTCCTACCTGCTCGACCACCGGGTGCGAATGAAATCCTTGAACTCTATTTCAGGCGACATGACTGTTCAGTATGCTCAGCATTTAGTGTATGAGTACGCTGTCCTTCTTGCCCAGACGGCAAATTCCTGGAGTGAACCCCATTCAATTCCCACCCACTGCACTTGACGTTCATTCTTCCCAATGCGGCTCGAAACGTCGTGCCCTGTCCAAAGGTGCGAGTCCTTGCCGGACCGCAGGTGGCCGGGCAGGCGCTGCTGCCGGGGGCCGCCATGTTCGAGGCGGCGACCGCCGCCGTGGCGCACCTCGGCGCCGCATCCTCAACAACTTCCTCCTTCCGCGGCATCCTGGCGGCGCTGTCCATCGCGGCGCCGCTCGCGCTGTCGCCCCGCGGCGAGGCGCTGCTGGAACTCAGTGTCAGCCCCGCCGCCGGCAGCCTGGCGGCCTACTCCCTGAACGTGGTGTCCGCTGACCGGCAACTGCACCTGCGCGCCCGCGCGGCGCAGTGCCTGCCGCAGAGCGGCAGCGCTGCATCTGTCTTGTCAGCAGCAAACGTCGATTCACAGCAGTTGCAGCGCAGCAGCCGCAGCAGCGGGTGGGTGGCGGTTGTGCTGCGGGAGGCAGTGGCGACGCTGGGCCGTTTTGCCGGCGGCACGCTCGCGTTGCTGGACACGGCGCAGGAGCAGCCCGGCGGCGGCTACCACTGCCACCCGGCAGCGGCGGACGGCTGCCTGCAGACCGGCGTGCTGTTCACAGCCACGTCTCCGGCGTCTGACGACTCACACGTTGGTGCGGTGGCCACCGGGCGCGTCCCTGTGGCGGTAGCGGCATACGCTGCCGCGCAGCAGCCGCCAGAGGCGGCCAAGTGGGCCGGCATGGGCGCGGCGGTACTACAGCCGAATGGCGCCGCGCTCTCGGACTATACCCTGGCAGCAGGCGGTGCAACCCCAGCTGGCGCCTCAGCCACCAACGTGGCGCTGAGCCAGCTGCTGGCAAAGCCGGTGGCCGGCTCCAGCACTTCAGCGCAGGGCGCCGCCGCCGGCGCCGGCAAAGACATGGTGTATGCTGTCGAGTGGCGCGCCTACGGTATCGGCCTCGGCGAGGGATCGCTGTCCATGCCGCTCAAGGCGGACACACCGGCGGCAGAGCTGGCCATCGCACGCCCGCATGCGCGGCGCCGGCGGCTGCTGCCGCCGGTGTCCCGCCGCCTGCTGGCGGCCGGGCGGCACACATCTACTTCCAGTACTTCCACTGCTTCATCTGCTTCCAGCACTTCCGGCGGCATGGCGGAGGCGGCGCGCGCGATGCGGCTCGGCGGCGGCGTGCTGGCGCTGCTGCAGAGCGCGCTGGCCGCGGCGCCGGCCGCAGGCGAGCGGCTGCAGCTGAACCTGCACGGCGGCGCCGGTGGCATTGCAGGCGCCCCCGGCGCTGCGGGATCCGAGCTGGCCTGCGCTGGCGCTGCCGCCATCCTCAAGGTGATTCAGCATTGCGTTTTCTATGTGGCACTGCGGCTGGCAGCGCCACTTCAGCTGATCAGCAGTCAAAACAAAAGTCTGCAACACTGAAGGTGCCAAAGCGGCATCCTGCTGTTTCAGCTCATAATTGGCTTTGTGCGACGATTGTTCACTCTCTTCGCACAGGTGGCAGCTGCTGAGCAGCAGTCGCTCCGCTGGGAGGCGTACACTGCCAGCTCAGCAAATGCAGTGCAGTGGCACGAGGCCGACAAGGATGCGGCCGATGCCGACACCTTTGGCGCGGCGCTGCACAACAACGCCAGCTGGCGGCCGCAGATGACGCCGATGTCGTCCGCTGCCGCGGCGCCGCCGCTCACGACAAGCGGCATCTCCGGCAGCATTATCGTTACAGGTGCGGATTACTCCGAGGATTTGCTGCCTTGCAAAATTTAAAGGCTTAATTTGCTTTCAGGCGCGTTCGGATGCTGCTGTTGACAATGTTGCGTCGGTGACCATTGATGAAGCAAACCAAGTCTGCACATGTGCTGTGGCTGACGAGATCTATTGATTTGTCATCGCAGGTGGCCTCGGCAGCCTGGGGACGCTGGTGGCCCATTGGGCCGCGGCTAACCCGAGCGTGCATGTGTGGCTGCTGTCGCGCACCGCCCACGGGACGCGCGGCAAGCCCAGCGGCATGCCTGCCGCATCTGCAGCGCAGGTGAGATGATGTGCCGGATGTTCATTATGCATCACGCTTGAAGTGGTGTCTCACGTGTGCGCACAGGGAGGTCTGCTGGAGACTGGGCGTTTGAATGCGCGGACGCATTCGGACTACCATACTGCGGCACGGCAGGGGTCGTCTGCACATGGCTGGCTCATGAACAACATTCTTCCAGGAAGGGCAGACCCATGTTCGAGAACATTGGCTCCCTGCGCACAGGTCACCGCTGTGCAGTGCGATATCTGCTGCGCATCCGACGTGGCGGCGCTTATGGAGGCCATGGCGGCCGCCAGGACGGGCTCCATCCGCGCCGTCATGCACATTGGCGGCATGCTGCAGGACGCGACGCTGCCGTCGCAGAGCGCAAAGTCGCTGCGGGCTGTGTTTGCTCCCAAAGTCCAGGTAAACAAAATGTCCGCCCTTCCTCATTCGATTTCATGCAGGGACCTGGCACTGAGTTTCTTGCGGTTCTGATGACCGGCTGCCCAACCGCAAGCTTCCGTCCCCTAGCCTGTCTCTGCAACCCTGTGCATCAACGTGGTCTGTACAGACCTTGCACAGGAGCGCTGATGATTGAACCCGGCTGCTGCAGGGCCTGGTGTCGCTCATGGACGCGGCTGGCGCGGTGCCGCTGGCCTCCGTGTCCCTTTTCTCCTCGACATCCGCCCTGCTGGGCCCCGCCGGGCAGGCTAACTACGCTGCAGCAAACGCGGCGCTGGGCGCCTGGGCGGACCAGCGGCACGCTGCCGGCGTCGGCGCGACATCCATCATGTGGGGCGCCTGGGCCGGCGGCATGGCGACCGCCGAAAAGGTGAGCAGGGCGCAGGCAAAAGGTGGATTTCCGTTGTTAGTTGGTGGCTATGGTGTTGTTGGGTGGAGAACTCGTGTACGAATCATGCGGCTGTGGACTTGAGGGCTGCTGGCTGCAGGTACAGCAAAGTCGGCGAATGCAGCAAAATGTCAAAGACTCAGGAACTTCTTCGCCTGGCCTTGGACCTAAATCATCTGTCAGAACGTCTTTCAGACTCACTGCCGCTCGCAGGGCACGCTGGAGCGGCTGAAGCGGCTGGGCATGGTGGCCATCCCCCCGGCGGCTGGCCTGGCAGCTCTTGAGCGCATCATCGGCGCCGAGCGCCAACAGTCTCAGGTGCAGGATCGACAGGCCTATAGGCACACCGGCAGGCACTTCGTTCTTCATCCTTATTATGCCGTGCTGCTGCTCAGCTGACCGAGGCAACCAGGCGTGGCAGCCGCATGGGGGATGGCCACAGGCAGCCGCAGCAGAGCTGCGCGGCTCTCGTTGATTTCATCCATACGGCTGCCACGCGTCTGCGAAGTTAGGGCATGAGAACCGGCAGAGCACCACATGGTTTTGGGGGCTTTGTTTGACTACCTGACATTTTGTCACCAACTGTCTCAGGTGGTGGCCAACATCTTCCAGTGGCCCAAGCTCCAGGCGTCAGTGGAGCGGTCCTTCATGTTCCACGAGTTCGCGCAGCCCCGGCCAGGTGCCGATCTGTTACTTGAACGACCTGCATTGTCAGATTCTAGGTCGTCCCAGAGCTGGCACACAAGAACTGCTTCATGTATTGGATTTGTACCCTGTAGTGGCGGAGGCTGCGCCTGTGCGGGCGGCGGCATCGGCACAGCGCCGCCTCACCGCCTTCGCGCGCAAGCACTCCGTGGCGCGCGGCGCCGCGGATGCAGTCTTTGCACCGACTGCGCTGAAGCCAGCGGCAGGCGCCACCGCAGCGTCGCAGTTGCTGCTGGCAGATGTTCAGGCGGTCGTGGAGACGGCGCTGGGCGTCAAGGCGGCGCCGACGCAGCCGCTCATGGAGGCTGGCATGGACTCCCTGGGTGAGGGTTTAGGGTTTAAACGCTTCATCCCTCAGGCATCCGTCAGTTTGCAAATAATAGCAGGCCCTGGTTCGGGATCCTGCGGTTGTCCTTGAATGTCGATCAGTTGCAGCTGCTGCAGATTGACCAGCAACGGGCAAGTGAGCTGTTCTCAAGTTGCCTGCGCATCCAGCATGCAGACAGTGCTGTCTTTGAGCTTTACTTCCGCTGAGCTGTGCAGGGGCTGTCGACCTGCGCAATGCCCTGGCTACCCGCTTTGGCGTGGACCTGCCGGCGACGGTCGTGTACGATCACCCGAGCGCGGCCGCGCTGGCGGCCCACATCGCCAAGCTGATCGCGGCGCAGCAGCCGCAGCCGGCTGCTGGCGCCCTGAGTGTCGGCGCAGCGGCGGCGGCAGCAGTGCAGGAGATCGTGCCGCGGCAGCTGGCGGCGGGAAGTAGTCGCCGCGACGGCCGCTTCACGTCCGACATCGTGGGCGTGGCGTGCCGCTACCCTGGCAATGTCACAGGTGCGCGCACGGGCCAGGTGTTCAACATGTTTATAGGGTTTTAGGGCATTCTGACCCGCAGGACGTTTAGGCGATGAGTGATCTCATCAAAGCCACCACGTTTGGCCGCACCATGCTAACGTGCAAGTCCTGATCCTCTACCGCGACTTTCCTGCTGCAGGGCTGGAGAACATCTTCGCAACGGCCAGCTCCTGTGTCGACCTGCAGCAGGCGGTGCCGCTGGACCGCTGGGACGTGGACGTCTGGTGCGCAAACACAAGAATTCCTTCGGCAGTCTCGGAACGAATTCTGCTGTCACATGAGGCAGTTCAAAATCAGACGCTGCATCAGGTCATGCCCTTGAAAGAAGTTGTCCTGTGGCGGCTAATCATTCAATCTGATTAGCGAAACCAGAGCCCGCAGCCGGCTTGATTTGCGGTGTCTGCCTCCGTAGGTACTCTCCAGAGATGCCACCGTCCAAGATGACGGCCTATGTGCGCTTTGGCGCCTTCTGCAACGGCGTGGATGCCTTTGACGCCTCCGCCTTCCGCGTGCCTAAGTCCGAGGCTGCGACGCTGGACCCGCAGCACCGGCTGCTGCTGGAGGCGACGAGCCTGGCGCTGCTGGACGGCGGCGTCGACGGCACGGCGCTGACCACAGGTGCCGTTCACTACTTTGGTATGCCGTCGGTCATACACAAGATTCTAAGTAAAGATGGAGGCGCTGGCGTTGCTGGACGGCATGGCGCGTCGATGGCATGGCGCAGACCACAGGTTGCCTTTCAAAGTGGCGATCGCATGCCATTTGAATGTGATATAATTAGGAACGTACGTACGATGGATGCGGCGAGCCTGGCGCTGCTGGACGGCAGAATAGACGGCGCCGCGCAGACCATATGTAGGTTCCCTGGGCCAGGTGCATCTGTCCAAGGATCGTATATGTTATATGGAAGCGATGCGCCTGGCGTTATTGGACAGCAGCATCGACGGCGCTGTACAGACGACAGTGGTGCATCATCCCTGGGGACGGTGGTAGGTTTGGGGGAACAGACGAGACATCGTGCTGCAGGCAATACAGTGCAGCTCTTTTCTCTCACGGACGTTTGCATGAGCACATCTAGTAGGTCGGAGGAAACATAGGTCAGGCATCTCCGTTACTAAGCTCGACATCTGGGCCCCATGGAGCGGCATGCTGCCATGTCAGAAGAACGACACCTTCTCTGACGAGGGTGGCAGGCAGTCTGATTACGCTGGTGCTGATGACGACTCAGCCAGACTGCCGCTGCAGGCTCCGTTTCATCGTCGAAATGGACATGTTGCACCATCTGACCAGAGAATCCGCTGCTTCTGCAGGCGTGTACGTGGGCTGCTCGTACCAGGATTACACCGATGTGGTGGTTGCGGTGTCCGCTAAGCTGCCGCCGCAGGCGGTGGTTGGCGCCGGCGCCAGCTTCATGGTCGGCCGCCTGTCCTACACCTTCGGCCTGACGGGCCCCTGCGTGTCCACCGACACTGCCTGCTCCTCCTCGCTCGTCGCCACCCACCTGGCGCACTCGGTGAGGACTGTTGCTTCTCATTAAAGGCACTGCTGTGGGAATTGATGACCAGAAGCATGGCTGGCTTGGGCGCTGCAGGCTTATGCTTCTGTGTGTCTCTTGTCTGTGCGACGCCATCGGACACAACTGGGCAAGCACTTTTTGACTGGGCCCGAATGCCTGACACAATGCCTTGTGCAGGGCCTCAACCTGGGTGAGGCCGGCGCGGCAATCGCGGCCGGCAGCAACATCATGCTGCTCAGCGGCACCACAAACGCCATCTGCCAGCTTCAGGTGCGACCATGCCGCACCATAGCGCTACTCATGTCGTTGGAACATCATCTCGTCAGGACCTCAGAATGTATCCAATGCAGATCTTATCTCTTCATTCCTTTGTCACATTAGTCGTCGCATCTTCCCACTCAATCATTGCAGCGCATCCCATCATCGCTGCAGTTCCGCGTCGCGAAAGCTGAGACTGTTTCCCTTTGCACAGGCGCTGTCGCCGGTGGGGCGCTGCCGCACCTTCGACGCCGCCGCCGACGGCTACGGCCGCGGTGAGGGCGTTGCGGTGGCGGTGCTGCGGCCCTCTGCCGAGGCGCAGTACGCAGAAAACAGCGACGCTCTGGAGGCGCCGCAGGCGCGGCAGCCGTATGCAATCGTGCGGGGCTCTGTGACCAACCAGGGCGGCCGCTCCGGCGGCCTGACGGCGCCCAACGGCCCCGCCCAGGGCGCGCTCATCAGGTGCACAACAATTTCTCGATTCGATGCACAGCATTATGCACAGCATCTGAGTCAGCTCCTTTGCTCCTCGTCTGAAACCTGTGCCGAGTCCGAACCAGGACGTCCATGGCTGGGGACATTTCTCGGCTGTTGCGGCTTGGTCGGCCTGGCACTAGGTTCTGCTTGGGCATGAACTCTTTCCTTTGATGCATGTGGAGTCGGTGACAACAAGCTTGTGTATGATCAACCACTGTCCGCCGACTGCAGGAGCACGCTGGCGGCTGCCGAGGCGTCGGCCCTCTCAGTGGTCGCCGTCTCTGTGCACGGCACCGGCACCGCCCTGGGTAGGCCCCACAGGCTACTCCACCTTCAATTCGCTGCGCTGTACCTCGACGCGCTGCACGATGCCATGCACTCACCTCATCCGGAGCATGTTTTCAGGCAGAGGCTCGTTCAGTCATGCTCTGTGATTGCACGACACTGTACGCCTGATCTGCTGCCGTAGGCGACCCCATCGAGGTGGGGGCGCTGGCAAGCGCGCTTGCATTCCGCGTCGAGGCGGGAGGCCGCCCCGCGCCGCCGGCGCTGTTGTCCACCAAGTCCTGCTTCGGCCACACCGAGGGCACAGCAGGGCTCACAGGTGCGGGACGGCTTTGCTCAACAGCCCTAGCTACAGGCCGTTTCGATCGTTACGCACACACTGCAAAGTGGGAAACCCGAGTAGGGTACAGACTTTGCCTGCTGAGTCGTATGTGCAACTCACCTGCAAAGCCGGCACAGGACCCCTCGGTCATTGCAGTGAACATTCTGCAGTCACAGCCTTGAAGTGTATGAGGTATCCCTGAATCCAGCCCATTGTGTCATGCGGCTGTGTATCCTTCACTGAATGCCAAGCGCGCCGGCGATTGTTCAAGCCTGCGCATGGCATTCGGTGCTCCTGGTTATGCAGCCTCCTGCCACATATGCGCTGACATCCAAAGCATGTGTGTTTGCAGCCACTGCAAGGTAAATGGGGATCGCTGCCAGCCGCATATGCTGGCGGCAGCTCCATGTGTTTTGCTGCCCAGGCACCGTAGCCAGCTTCCCGGGTGAAAGGCTATCAAAAGATGTTGTGTGAGATACCTCGCTTCTCTTTCGTGAAACGCAGGCCTGCTGCTGCCCGCCGGCGCGCTGGCACGCATCCGGGCATCATGCACCTGCGGCAGTACGGTGTGCTGTTGCCCAGATGCCAGGCGGATTTGACCTCTTGCACAATTCAATTCGCAGGCCTGCTGCTGGCCGCCGGCGCGCTGCGCGGCCGCGCGCACCCGGGCATCATGCACCTGCACACGCTCAACGCGCACGTGGGCGCGGCGCTGGAGGACTGGCGCCGCGCCGGCTCGCCGGCGGCAGCGCTGCCGCGGCAGGCTCAGCCGGCAGGCGGCGGCGGCCACGAGCAGCTCGCGGGTGCCTCGTCCTTCGGCATGAGCGGCGTCAATGCGCACATGCTGCTCGGCGCGTCCGAGACCACGTCCTCGGCGCCGCAGGTGACCTTTTGACGCCACCATCATGCATTTGCAGTTGCACTGGCAGTGTCAAAGTGAACATGCATGATCGGAAGTGTGGACTCCGCGCCAGAGTGGAGCGCTCGAGATTCCAAACATCTGAAAGCGGCCTGCATCGCACCAGAAATGAAAAGCGAGTTTGACGTCTCTGTGTCCATGCGCAGGCGCGCGGCAGCGACCTGTTCGTGCGCAGCCGGCACTACGTCGCGCCGCGTATGCACGCCCTGCTGACCACCGTCGCCTCGGCCCGCCGCACCGGCGCCGTATTTGCCTGCCAGCTGGCGGCGCCGCGGCTAGCGTTCCTGCGGCAGCACGCTGTGAGCGGCAAGCCCGTCCTGTCGGCGGCGGCGTTGGCGGAGATGGCCGCAGCAGCGACGCGGCTGCTGGCGGAGGAAGCCGGCCCTGTAGCGCTCTCGGCACTGGCGGTGTGCCAGCAGCTTCGGCTGGAAGCGACGGCAGTCGTGACCACCATCGTGGCCGCGAATGGCGCCATCAGCGTCACTGCTGGCGACGGCAGCCTGGTCATGTCGTCCCTGGCTCGCACCGCAGACGCCGTTGCCAGCGCGGCCGCGGCGCCGGCGGCTCAGGCCCAGTCGGGTGGGGAGAACACCCGACTGCTGGCCAGGATCGTGCGCCCCTCGCCGTTGCTGGCGGCCGCCGCCGCCGCCAGCAAGCCGCTGGCGGCGCTGCGCCTGGCGCCGGGCGTCGCGGACGGCTTCTGGACCCACCCTGGGCTGCTTTCCGCGGCGCTCGCGCTGGCGGACACCTGCGAGGCGGGTGAAGTCGGTGCAGATGTGCTGCTGGCGGCGCAGAGCTACACTACGGCGGCGGCGCCAGCTGATGCAGACATCTGGGCCAGCGCTGTGGAGGCGGACCACGCGTCCGTCATCAGCGCTGCCGCCCCCACTGCATCCTTCCAGGTATGAGCGGCTTCTGCACCTGATGTAGCAGCTTGACTGGAAATTGGGGCCTGCTTTCGACGCACTGTGGCAGAACTCAGTAAAATCAGGCCGGGATCGTCCGCAAGAGTTTCATAATCCCTGCCGGCTTGGTTCCGGTGCACAATTGGGGTAACGGCACAATGCTTCTGATCTTAATCGAGAACTTGATGCAAACCGGGTCAACTTGTTGCGCAGGGCTTGGCAGGAAGGCGGCTGCACACGGTGTCTGCGCCGGTGCAGCGGGCCATCACGGCGCACGAGGACCTGGTCTACCAGCTGGATTGGCAAGCGTCGCATACGCTGCCCGCCATAGCACCGCCGCTGCTCGGCATGACAGGTGGCAATCTGCAATTGGTCCGTTTTATACAGTTCTACATCCCGCCAGGAGTTGAGCCGGATATTTGTCTCCTGGAATTTCTCGTGTGTGGACTTGTACATACATCAAGCTACGGATGCTTGCTGGCCATGCGGCAGCTCTGCGGTAATATCGGCGCTGGCGCACTCTGGAATTTGCTGGTCTGGGCTGCTGTCCTTGAGCAGTGGTTTGAGCAGCCAGAAGATCCCGAGTTGTTCAGCTGCCTGTAGCCACAGTGCTATGAGGATGCAGTCAAAACGAGCTCAGCAGTCATAAAAATTGTACAGGCAATAGGCGATAAAGCGAGATGCATGGTTTGGCACCTCCCATACGGTGCACGCGATCCAGGTTACCATTGCAACAGTACAGCTGACGGTCGATTTGCTGCGGAACAACAGGCGCCAAGTCAGAGGTGATGCGGCTGCCCTTCGGCGGCGGCGGCCTGTCGCAGGCGGCGGTGCGGGCTTCCTCTGCGATGCTGCACCTGCTGCAGCAGCACAAGGCGCGGCTGTCCGGCAGGGCGTTCGCGCTGCACTCCTCCGGCGCGGCGCCGCTGCCGGCGCGGCCGGACGCGCCACTGCCGCCGGCCGGCCCCATGGCCGCGGCGGCGGTGCTGGGCGTGCTCAAGGGTGAGTCCGGGCACCGTTTGTCTGGGAGGTCACACGTCCGACATTTCGGGCAGTTGCAGAAAGCCAGCACCACCCTGCGTTACAGCCCTGCAGAGCATTCACGGAGCTGGTCACACGACATTTCGGGGCATAATAGACCAAATGTAACGAGCCTGTCTTCACTGCAGGGCTGCCCTACGAGCTGCCCAGCCTGACCTCCGCGCCAGTGGACGCTGACCCATCTGCGCCCGGCGCGCCGGCCAGCCAGACCACTCTACTGGCTGCCACAGGCGCCTTTTCGCCTGGCAGGTAACTGCTGTACCCGCCTCACCACTCATGTGAATCGGCGCCATCTCGAAACCAGGCCTGCACGCCAATGCTGGGACTGCAGAGTGCAGGCTGGGTCCTCTCACTTGGCATGAGTGTCTTGCTTGGCTGTGTCTGCGATGCGATGCTGTGCTCACTGGCACAGCCTGTTCTGTTCACTGCAGATCATGACTCAATACTGCAAATCCTGATTAAATATTGGACTGGCTGCAGGGCGGACGTGGGACCGGAGCCCTACGGCCTGGCGGTGAGGGAGGGCGCCTGGAGCCGCCCCGTCATGTCGTACGTAACAACTTCTGCGGTGCCCACCCTGCACCAGCAGGTGCGCTTTCAAGGGATATGCATTGCACGCCGTGCCACGCCGCTGCTTTGAGCATGGAGAACCGCATGTGTGCGCCAGAGAACCGCCGCCAGCCCTGCACACGTGTGTGTTTTTGGCCCACCTTGTATTCCGCTTAGTTGTACGTCTTGCATGCAGACGGAGCTGCTGAACGGCCGCTCCCAGTACGTCATCACCGGCGGCACCGGCGGCCTGGGGCTGCTGTTTGCGGGCTGGATGACGCAGGGCGGCAGCCGCCATGTTACGTTGCTGGGCCGCTCTGGGCGCGCCGCGAACATGGCCGAGATGGCGCACCTGCTGTCCGGCGATGCAGAGGTATGCAAAAGTGGTCTGCGAAGTTTTTCTCAATTCCCCACATGAGTTGAAGCTCCTGGGCTTTTGGAAGCAGCACATGGAAGCAGCTGCTGTAGATGGTGATGGCGGGACTGGTGGTTTGCATCCAAGGTCATGTATCATTTTTGGTTAGTTGGGCTCATTCAGGCTGGTCTTTCGTGTGCGCAGATCTGCATCGTGCGGGCGGACCCGACGATCGCACAGGAGGCGGACGCGGCAGTGGCGGAGACTGCCGGCAGCGCCGGCCGCCTGGCGGGCGCCATCCACGCCGCTGGCGCACAGGTGGCAACCTTTTCAGCATGCTGATTCTGCATGTGTGGAGATTAGGCCTGCTTCATGTCTGATGTAGCATGCAATGGCTGACAAGCGGTGACAGTCAGTGCGGCATTCAGTGCAAAGGCTTTCAGAAGTCCCGCCACACAGCTGCAGCAGAACGTGTCACTTTTCCCCAAGGCTGGCTGATTTTACCATCTCCTCCCTTTTGCAAAGCCGAACGCCCCTGCTGCAGTAGCACAGACATGGTGGATTGGCACTACTGGTCGAGACAGGGCCGAAAATAAGTCAGCAGACTGCAAGCTCCGTAAATCTGACGAATTCACCAACAGTGCATGAATTAGTTGCAGGGTTGCTCATCTCGTGCATCATCGCTGCAGGTGGAGGCCCGGCTGATGAAGCAGACGCCGGGCACAATGCGCCAGGTCATCGCGCCGAAGGCGGCGGCGGTGGAGAACTTCGAGCGCTCCACCGGCGCCGCGCCGATGGCGTTCTCGCTGCTGTGCTCCTCAGTCTCTGCCGTCGCCGGCTACAGCGGCCAGGTGCATGGAGTTGAAGATTGGATTGTGAAATTGAACTTCGGCGTCTTCTCTCCTGAGGCACTCGCGTGGCCGCAGGTTGAGGCCCGCAGTGGACCTGTGACTGGCCAGAAATGTCTTTGCTCTCGTCCTTACAAGATGTACCTGCTGAGTAGCCCCTTCTTCTGCAAATGATGCCATCGCTGCTCCTGCAGGCCAACTACTCGGCAGCCAATGCGGCTCTGGACGCGTTTGCCGCTCAGCAGGCGGCCGTCGGTGTCGCTGCGGTGGCAGTGCAATGGGGAGCCTGGAGCGCCGTGGGTGAGTTTGTCATCCATCCAATGTATCCAGTGAAGCTGTGATTGTATCTATATTGACTGGAAGGCTGCATGGATGGTTTCCAGACCGCCGGATGCTGCATTGGCTCGAACCTCGCCGATGACCAAGTTCTCTGTCGAGCAGTGCACGTGGTCGTCGGTGGGGATGTTATTCCAATGCAGCTGGGCTTGCTGCAAATGATGGCCACCTTACAGACTGTTATCTATCTCGATCCACATCCAAACAGACTGGCCTCACATTCACTGCCATCACACTTTCGCAGGCATGGTGCGGCAGAAGGAAGGCGCGATGAGCGACGCGCAGGCCGCGTCGTTGGGCATGCTGACGCCGGCTGCGGGCGTCGCCGCGATGCAGGGCGTGCTGCTGGACCTCGCCGCAGCGCGCTCGCCCCGCGCCGCAGGTGTGCGGCAATTCGACGTGGATCTTTCCTCGTTTCCTGCCGAAGAATACTCACACGCTAGCATCGCACCGGCAGAAACCCATGAAGAGGACGCATGTGTCGGCCACACTGGCATCGTTCTGCGTGCATGGTGCAGGTGCTGGCCAACCAAGCAAGTGGGGACAGCCACTGGCACTGCGGCAATGCGCTGTAGATCTGAACCTGACATCTGTGGTATAAAACGACACTACTCTGCATTGTGGTGCAGGCGGGTTGGGCGTGGCGACGCAGGCGTATTGGCGGCTGCTGCTGGCACAGGTCAAGCCGCTGCCTCGCTTCTTCTCGCAGCTCGACTTTGCCGTCGCCGCCGCTATTGCCAAGGTGACCTGGCCATGCTCTGAACATCGAGAATTATGGTTTTGAAGACAGAAGTACTTGAGGCCTGTGCACATGTTGGAGCCTGAAGGGTTTAGGGTTCAGGTTGAAGGCAACCACTAAGGACTGTGGCAGTCCACTTCGCAATATGTTGCATGCTCAGAGCTCTGGATGCCAATAATTGAGGATCTGCTTACTCACGCAGTCAGCAATTCAGCAATGCCACGGCTGCCATGAATTCATCACCATGCATCACAGTGCGCATATTGATGAAGTCGAAATAGAACTGACATTCCTGGAATAACGATCCTGACACTTGTGACTGAACCTTCTGCTGGAGAATGCAGCTCTCAAATCAACGGTTCACACTGCGCACCTCACTCACCTGCTATCCGCTCATGATTGCAGGCCAAGCCGGCGGCCATCAAGGCGGCGCCTGCCGCGGCCGCCGCCGCGGCCGCCAAACCCACAGCTCGCACGCTGGTGGACGTGGAGGCGGCGGTGCTGGAAGTTGTCAGAGACCTGGTGGGCGGCGACGTCGACGTTGGCGAGCCGCTCGCGGGGCAGGGTCTCGACTCCCTAGCCGCGATGGAGCTGCGCCAGAAGCTGCAGGTGGGGGCTATGCCTCAATCAGGACAAGGCGGACGTCGTTGTAAGGAGAACCCATTGCCGACGAAGTGCTCGGCAGCTGCTTGGATTCTTCATTAGCATATGACTCTCTTGGATAGAGCCGGGTTGCTGCCGTCTTGAAATGAGGGTTTCCTGACGCTAAAATCACGGGAGAATTTGGGCTTGGGGCTGGCGTCGTTGATCGAGGACCCGCAGAGCGGTTCTGTGCACGTCATTGGTTGACTCATCGATATGTTGGACAGGTTCAACGGCCCTGCTTTCAATCTCCGCTGCAGGAGAAACTGGGCCTTGGGCTGGCGTCCCTGATCGAGGACCCGCGGAATGCGTCGGTGCGCGTCATCACCAAGTCTTCACTCAGCTTTTGTTTGAAAATATTATTACGCAAATCTGATGACGCATTTTGCTCGCCTCTCAGGAGAAACTGGGGCTGGAGCTGGCGTCCCTGATCGATGACCCGCAGAACGCGTCGGTGCGCGTCATCGCCGCGGAGGCGTTCGCCAAGCTGGCGTCCGGCGAAGCGGGGCCGCAGGCGGCAGCGGAGACGATGGGCTCGCAGTGGATCTCGCCCGCGCCCGTGACCATCAAAATGCGGCTGTTCTGCCTGCCGTACGCCGGCGGCGTCTCCGAGAATGTCTACGCCAGGTGCACTCGCATTTACAGCCGCCATGGGCGTACTTGCGAGACACACTTGCCTGACAGGCTTGCTGCTGGCACACATGCGGAGCCTGTTCCTCAGTACTGACTCGGACCAGAACAGCATGCGTGCCAACAGCTGAATAGGGTTGTTGCAGACAAACAGGATGGGGTGGTTCTTCTTTGCAGCTGTTGAGCCGACCGTTCTGCCATTTCCCCAGGTGGGCGATGATGCTGCCGGCCTCCATCCAGGTCTGCCCCATCGAGCTGCCCGGCCGCGGCCGCCGCCGCGGCGAGACCGGCATCGCCACCGTCGCCGCGCTGGCAGACGCGCTTGCCGATGGCCTGCCTCTGCAGGTTCGATCTTGGAATGCGATTCTGGCAACATCTCTTGCTGCAGTTTTCATCACGATGTTGAACAGCATCCCTGCAGGTGCTGCCAGTGTCCACTGTTCCCTGCTTGAGTGCAGCTCGCCAACAATTTCCGATTTTGCTGCACGAGGGCTGCTGTACAGATGGGCAGATTTTCTATTGACAGGCTGGCAGTGCACCTGGCATTGACCTCCCTACACTATCTGCGACTCCTGCAGGACAAACCGTACGCGCTGTTCGGCACCTGCCTGGGTGCCATCGTGGCGTACGAGGTCACCAAGCGGGTGGCGGAGCGGAAACACGCGCCGATGCCCGTGGCGCTGTTCCCGGCAGCGGTCTCGGCTCCGCACCTGTACGCCATCGCCGTGATGAAGCTCTACGTGCAGCACACCGTTGGTGCGCCCGCCAATGATGCCGCCCTTGCAGGGCGCCTAATACGGCTGTTCCGCTTGTGCTGGCAAGCATTGAGGTTGCTGCACCTGCTGGCTGGACTGCTGTCTACCAAGTCTTTCGCAGCAGCTGGGAAACAAAAGCTCGGCAACGGGAAGGTGCTGTTTCCGGAGCAAATGGCAAAATGTTGTTCGATTCGGATCGAAATGCCATTTGCTCGAGAGCCGCGGCCTTGGCTGTTGCTGGGCATTTGGGACGAGGCTTTGTTCATCCTATCGACGCTCAGCATAGTATGAAAGCTGATCCTGCTGCTCCGACTTCCCCCAGACTACGACGAGCCGCCGCCGCTGGAGGAGGTGATGGCATTCCTGTCGACGTGGGACAAGGTGCCCAAGGCGCAGCTGCTGGAGGTCTTCGAGCGGGGGCACTTCGCGGGGGTTGAAGAAATGCGCACCAACGAGCGGCTGTTCAACCGCGTGGCCCCCATGGGCGTCAACGACATCGCCATGGCGTGCATGTACAACTTCTACGAGGCGCCCAAGCTGGACATCCCCGTTACATCCTTCGACGGCCTCGAAGACAACACCATCGACCCTGGTGCGCTGCATTTTAAGGTTTTAAAAAGCAGGAACCTTGCGCCATCGCTGCAGCAGACACCCTTCTCACATTGCGACACCTGGTCATGTCGTTGGTTACAGAACGTGTCGCGCCGCCTGTGCCTGCGGCTGATCCGCCCTGGCGCTGATTTTGATCTGCGTGTGCATCGATCTCGTGCTCGACTTATTTCAGCCACGAGCCACACCTGCAGCGCTCAGCAATGTGTCTCTGTCACCTGTTGCAGGCAGCGTGGGCCAGTGGTGCCAATACACAACGGGGCCGTACCGCAACGTGCCTGTGCCCGACGGCGACCACTACTTCGTGTCCACCCACTACCAGGTGCAATTTGCAGAACCGCACCACATTACTGGTGCATTCAAACCCTGCCGTGTCAACAGCGCCTGCCCGTGTCTCATGTGCAGTACATGCTCCCCAGTTTCCAGACCTGCCAGGAGTGGACTCAGCGGCACAATGCTACCTCTTCATATTCGGCAGCCTGCCTGCTATTTGCTTGCGCTATGTGGCGCCAAGCGCCAATGCATGCTCGCCCAGAGGTTGCTACAGTTACCTTCAAATCTGTGCTTTAAGCCACGTTTCTTTCTGCTGGCTTCAGGAGGTGGTAGCCATCGTGCGGGCGCAGCTGGTGGGCATCATGGACGGCATGAAGGCCGGCAGCCTCATGGAGGGTCACTCCTGGCTGGAGGAGGCCGCCGCGGCTGCCGAGCAGGTGAATTTGTGCAGCAAGGCAATGCAAATTGCACCAGATATCATCAGCTTCCTCAGCGACCTCATTGACTGTGCTGCCGCCCGGCAATCAAGGAGAAAGCTGTGAACTTCTTTCAGGCGGAAGTGGAAGAATTCGATGTGCAACCTGCGGCGCCCGGCAGCGAGCTTCCGTCGCAGCTGGCAGGGTTCACTGCCGCCACGCTGGAGACTGCCGTCCTCGACATGGTGCGCGCCTGCCTCCTGTTTTTTCGCTTCTTAAACCCTATCTCGCAAATACAGTGCAGATGCCTCCCATCACATGCCATCATCAAGCGCTAGGGTTTGAATCGGATCGCATGGCCCCTGACAACTGAGCTCATCTTCCACTACCGTCCGCAGAAATCGTTCCATGCTTGGTGTGCTCAGGACAGTTCCCGATTTATTGTCCTGAGTCTATTCTGTTTCCGCAGGTGCGGGACCTGGTGGACGCTGACGAGGATATCGTTTATATCTTTTTGTCCAGCACAGCTTTTAGGTCAGTTCGCCATCCCTTTGATCCCCTGTGTGCGCAGGTGCGGGACCTGGTGGGCGCTGACGTGGCGCCGGACGAGCCGCTGGCGTCGCAGGGCCTCGACTCCCTCGCCAGCATGGAGCTGCGCCAGAAGCTGCAGGCATGCCTGAACAAGGCTTACAAGATTTGTGTATGTGTGTTGACAGCCGCTGCATGTGGCGCACATCCAGGATGGTAGAGTCCGGCAGCAGCAGCGGTGCCCAAAACCCTCTAGGTGACAATGAAACCCCTTCATGCGGCAGCAGTTGTGTTCACTACTGGCTGCGGGTTGACTTTCGTGTGTGACCCGTCTGCAGGAGATCACGGGACTGGAGCTGACGGCTTTGATCGAGGACCCTGAGCATGCCTCGGTGCGGCAGATCGTGAGCGAGGCCATGGGCGTGCACCGCTCCGGCGGCGGCGGCGGGGAAGCAGCCGTAACTGGAAGCAGCATGCAGCAGCGCATCATGTCCCCCTGGATCTCGCCGGCGCCAATCACCATCAAGCTGCGGCTCTTCTGCCTGCCGTACGCCGGCGGCATATCCGAGAACGTCTACTCCAAGTGAGTTCTGGGACTTTTGTAGGACGTTTAGGCGTCATGTCTGAGGGTTCACCTTGCAACACCTGTACACGCGCAGGTTGTCCTTGCACGAGACGCAGCGGCTCCCATGCTGCTTCTGTTGAAATGGCAGGCAGCGCACAACAGCTGCGGATGTCGTTCCTTCTTATGTCTGTTGGCCTGCTGTGCCCCAGGTGGGCGATGATGCTGCCGGCCTCCATCCAGGTCTGCCCCATCGAGCTGCCCGGCCGCGGCCGCCGCCGCGACGAGACCGGCATCGCCGGTGTCGCCATCCTGGCGGACGCCCTGGCGGAGTCCCTGCCTCTGCAGGTAACGCTCACTGCGAATGAATGAAGGGCGCGGCATGCATATGGACCTGACTCACTTCAGACCCAACGGCAGCCGGCACAAAGCAGCACGGCAACGCCAGCTGTGCCGTGTCTTCTCAACGAAGGCACATAAACATCGCGTCATTGCCCACCCAACACCAAATGCTGCTTTGCGCCACTGCAGGGTAAGCCGTACGCGCTGTTCGGCACCTGCCTGGGTGCCATCGTCGCGTACGAGGTCACCAAGCGCATCGCGGAGCGCAAGCATGCGCCGATGCCGCTGGCGCTGTTCCCGGCGGCCGTCTCGCCTCCGCACCTGTACGCCGTCGCCGTCATGAAACTCTACGTGCAGCACGCTGTTGGTGAGTAGCTCTTTCCACAATGGCCCCTCCCCTGCGCCCCGCCAATATCAGATGGGCTGCTGTGCCCCGTGCAGGGAAGTCAGGATTTCCTCCCTCTGGGGCAAGAGCCCGCTGCAATTCGTGGCAAATGTGAAGAGTCGTCCGGTGCTGACGCAAACCCTAAAGTATAACCTTGTCTTTGCGCTGCAGCGTACGACGAGCCGCCGCCGCTGGAGGAGGTGATGGCATTCCTGTCGACATGGGACAAGGTGCCCAAGGCGCAGCTGCTGGAGGTCTTCGAGCGGGGGCACTTCGCGGGGGTTGAAGAAATGCGCACCAACGAGCGGCTGTTCAACCGCGTGGCCCCCATGGGCGTCAACGACATCGCCATGGCGTGCCAGTACAAGTACTTCGAGGCGCCCAAGCTGGACATCCCCGTGACGTCCTTCGACGGCCTCAAGGACAACACCATTGACACCGGTGCGCCAACTTCTGTGCCGCCAGATGACAAAATTGAGTCCGCTCAGATGCTGTCGACACTTTCTTGAGCACTACACCATGTCTGGCCATCGCTTCGCCTGACATATCTGACTGTGATGAGGAATTTGTGTCCCAAAGTCTCGCGTCTGCCAATTGTCCCTTTGGCAGCGCCTCATGCACAGCTTGGAGTCGAACACCGGCCTGCGCCATCATCGCGTTGCTGAGCAAACCCAATACCGTCGTCCTGCCGTCATGCTCAGGAGCTGACAAATCGCTCTGCACCCTGCAGGCAATGTGGGCCAATGGGGCCAGTATACGACTGGCGCCTACCGCAACGTGCCCATCCCCGACGGCGATCACTACTTTGTGTCCACCCACTACCAGGTACGCAACCAACTCTAGCTTATAGGTTGCCATCGCGAATTGTCACACCGCACTTGACTATCTGTGTGGCTGTCAGCAGGACCGCGCTCATGTCGTTCATCGCACAGTGTCGGTCAGGTGTGCTCATGCATCGCCATGACTGTGTTTCACGCTGCTTTAAATGGTATACGCAGGAGGTGGTGGACGTGGTGGGCACCCAGCTGCTGGCGCTGTTGGACAGCAACGGCTCCAGCGGTGGAGATGCCGCCAGCGGGATCATGGAGGGACACTCCTGGCTGGAGGAGGCCGGCGGCGCCAACGGCGGCGCAGAAGACGACGAACCGGAGCCGCTGCAGGCGGCGATCCTGCCCTCGCTGGCGGCTGCGCTGCCGGTGGTTGCAGCTCAGCCAGCGCAGCCGCTTCCCGCAGCAGGCGCTGCAGGCGCAGGCGATGCCGCAGCGGCGGCAGGCGGCGACCAGCAGCAGCCCATCGCGGGGCCAGTTCTGCCACCGCGCCCCGCAACAGCCTCAGTGGGCACCCAGGCTGAAGAGCAGCAGCAAGCGCCAGCACCAGTTGAAGACGTGCCGCTGCCGGCGGCGGCGCTGGCGCCGGCTGCCGGTTCGGCACTCGAGGCTGCACAGCCTGCCGCCGAGGCCGGTGCAGCGGATGCGCTGAGGCGCCTGGAGAGGAGGGTGGAGTCCTGGGCCACGCTGCAGCTGTCGCTGGCGGTGCTGTCAGTGCCGGCTCTCCTGGTGGGCGTCTGGCTCAACCGGCGGCCTTGAGGAGTGATTGCAACGAGACTCTTGTTCAAGGTGTTAACCCACTGAAGTGGCACACCGAAAGTGCCCGAGACCCCAGGACTGCCCTCACGGGAATGCTTTTGCAATCATATATGTTTGCATGTGCAGTTGATTCTTTGTTGTTCTGTCGATTTGCTCTGCTGTTTTGTAACAAACACAAACCAGCTTTGCTACCGGAATTCCTCAAGGTGCTGAAGTGCAGCTTGCAACCGATTTCTGCATGAGTGACGCTTCATCCTGTCCCCGGCTCTGCATGCTGGGCGCCAGTAAGGCAGATGCTCACGATCTAAATGAGTTGATGTGACGCGGTGCCACCAAGAAATCAGAAAAGTAAAGAAATACTGGGCTGACATGCCCGGTACTAGTTCACGCATGTTGTACAATGCCTCCCTGCTGAGCGGTGACTGACACCGATGACACCGCCGTACATGCCACAGGGAGGCATGTACGGCGGCAGAGGCGCCATATGGCGCCTCTGCCGCCGTACATGCACATGCGCATGGCCGGCGAAAGCGCATCCTCCAGCGCTAGCGGCAGCAGCTCAGCTTTTGCATCCTGCAAGACATACTCACTGCTTCAAATAACGTGCCCCTCATAGCTGCGACACGGCTTGGGACCGGAACAACGTGATGCTGCAAGGACGATGCGAGGTTGCATGGCAAGCTGGGCGTTGATCCAGCTAATCTTGCCATAAACCCTGCCAAGAAACATCAGGATGCTGATATTTCATTTATTTTCCACACCTGGGCGCCGCGCTCCAGAAGCTGCTGCGATGACGGCTCCCCGGCGACCTGCGCCAGTGTCTCTGCGGAAGGAGAAGATCCGAAGACGCCAATCCGTCTGCACGACGCCACTGGTTACATCTGAAGCTGATTGTGTTCTTGAAAAAACCATTGATTGCAAGCCGTACACACATGACGTTACAGGAAGCTACACGGCGTGAGGTTGTCAACTACGAGTGTGCCCGCGCTGAATTTTCCGCCGCTCGTTTATCAGGGGATAGAATGCGTGCAGCATTAAAATCTGGCGAGCGAGCCCCTCCCCTCACAGCCTCTAAATTACACGCATGTTGCGATAATCATGCTCGCTTCGGTCGACCGCCATCGCATGAAACAGGCTGATCCGATGTTTCAGTTGGCGCCACCGGAGATCCGCTGCATTCCTGACTGTGCTGATCGATCATGATGAAATGCGGCATTCAGCCGATTGATTCATCGTAGCAACCAACGAAAAGACCACCCTACGTAAGCCACGCAAATGCCGCGGCGGAGCAGACCTGAGCAGCCCATTACATCCAATTAAAGTTATCAGGATGTGAAGGTTGCATCGCATCGGTATTGCCCGAACTTGACGCACCTTGAATAACCTGACTGAACCTCAAGGTTTGCTTGGCGCAGGAGGCACTGCGGCACTTGACCCGCTCGGACACGAATGGCCAGCAGCCGCACAGGGATCCATCTCCAGACGCTGAGGACAGGCGGCCGCCCCAGCCGCGGCTGGCGGCTGCCGCAAACCTCACGCAGCAGCAGAACCGACTTGTCTTCCAGCTGCGGGTGCCGCTCTACCTGAACCTAGGACGTCTCAAGGCCCGGCGGGCGGCGCTCGCTGCGCAGCTGCAGGTGTATACTACTCCAAAATTCCAGAATGTGTTTTTGTTTGTCCCGGGCATAATTGCAGTGCCATCTGGCCGCACCATGACACTTCGGACCATTGCTCAAGACACTAAGCATCATGCGAACTGTGTGTGCCGCTGGAAAGCAGCGCAACTGCATTGTGCCGCGCCTACACAGATGCCCACAGCTGGCTGGCTTCGAATGCCAGGCGCTCCTGCGCAGCAGCCACGCAACTCCATTTCATATTTGCCAACACAACTGTGCAATGTGCTGAGGCCACTGCATTCTCTGCTCTGTTGGCAAGTTCCACCACAGCCTTGACAGCCATGAGACAGGGCAGCTGTCTTCCATGCCGTCAGCAGGCTTGAGTTCACTGTGATCAGCCCGAAAACCTGCTCTCGAGTTGCGCCTATGGAGACAATCTGGTTGGCGGCAGTGAGCTTACCAGCCGCAGGCCGGCAGGCGACAGCGGGTTGCCTAATGCCTCGACGAAGCACGCTGCAAACCCCTGCATGTACATCTGCCACAGCTCCTCCACCGTGTGCGGCGTCAGCTGGCACAGCTGCGGGTCACGAACTGACACGGTCAGAGCTCGGCCGCAAGTCCTGTCAATGGCATCAGGTCGATGAATGGCTGAGCCGCACAAGACATCTAGTACATCGCATCTACTCGAGAGAAGGATTTTCCAACAATTGCCACTTCCAGGATAGAACCAGATTCACCTGCTGGTGCGACATGCGCTTGGGGGCAGATTGGTCCACAGTGATTGCCAACATCCTCAGTGAGGATGTCCCCATCCAGGTGCTCGTCGTAGCTGAACAAAAAGCGAAGAGTCGACTCAGCCATGCACCAGCAGTTCTGGGTGGGGCCGTCCTGCAATAGCGCCACTCAGCAATGTGAACCTCCGCTGTGCAAGTTGCAAAATTCGTACGACGCCAGTAAACAGCGCATACTGATCAGCTCATGAGCATTTCTGTGAGTGGTAATTCAGCTGACCTCATCAGCACACTTTCATGAGAAAGCACGCCTGCTTCGCATGGTAAAGTATATTCCAGAAGCAAAGGGCGTCCTTGTAGAAATTTTGTCGAGGAAAGTTACCCGAGAGGCTGCAGTCGTCGACGCAGCAGCATGTTCCGCTGCTGCTGCCAGCCGCTGCGCTAGAGCGTCCTGCGTGGCATGAGCCAAGCGCCATCAGGCGTGAAGATTTCCAGGCGTTTGAAGATGACAGGCTGTGGATGCAGTCCTGCCTTCTGGCATTGTTTTGACACGATATACCCACTGCCGACAGTCCCATCGCGGTGGCGGCGTAATGTGCAGCCGCCCAAATCTGACATGTGCATGCGTGTACCTTTTCGAGACGCAGCCGCTCAATTTCTCTGGTCAGGTCAGCCACTTGATCCTCTGCCGCTATCAGCTTTTCCTGTACAACGACGGCGAACAGGTGTCGTCGTTTACACAAAACTCCGGACCCGAGACCACAACACAGGAACACCACATTGTGTGTGCCTCACCTTCTGCCGTTCCCGGTATCGCTTTTGCGTCAGCCGGTGGGTCTCCCTGCGGGCTGCTTTGCGATCGCGCAGCACTTTGGGTACCGCGTAAGGCTGTCGCGCCACATGCGGCGATGGCGGCGGGTCTTTGCCGCGCTTGTCGTCATTGACGGCGCTCGAACCTGATCCGGAGACGTTCTGAAGATCCGGTTGTTGCCTGTTCCTGTTGGGCGCTGGCGGCAGGGAGGTGAAGTACTCCGCAGCTGGCAGTGCGGCACTGCCAGCTGCATGCTCCGCTGCAGCGGGCTGCTCGTGCTCTGCAGCCTGCGCAACATGGCATAATGCAGGTATGGGATCAAACGACTCGGAGCAGCAAGTGGAATTGAAAGCACAAGCTACTATGTCGTGTAGTAGTAGTGGTTGTTGGAGGACTTCGTGCTTTGACCTCGAGCTGACAAGGAATGGACCTCTGTGCCAGATGAGCATGATCGTCAGCGGCAGCTGACAGTCGGCACGCACCAGCTGCTGCTGGACGTTGCTGAGGAGAGGCTCCTCTCCAAAGTCTGCAAGATGCAAGGACAGTGAAGCGTCGCTTTCGTGACTGCAGAGGTCGGAATGAAAGAGCAGAAGCTCGTCTCCGTTCAGAAAGTCCTGGGCGAACGCATCGAAGTCGCAGTCCATCACGCTGCACAACAGCAGGGTGCAACAGAGCCGCTTGTACTTCGCTGTTCGCCGTCGCTGACTCAAAATGTTTTCCGTCGATCGTTCCCACACCACGCGCTACATAATGCGAGACGGCTCGAGAGTGCAAAGGGATGCAACGTGGATGCCCGCCAGGTATTCCGCCGAGCATCGTGACATCTGTCGCTCGTGGCCAGCAGATGGCGAGCGAGCAGTTATCAAGGCCGTATCTGACAGGTGAAGTCGATCCATGATGACACGAGAGTCCCGCTGTCCTCGATTGCAGCACTTGCTCGCCATCACGATTGCCGTGACCCGCCGGCGGTATCTTGCATACGCATCCGTATGCAGGCTCCCGGCGGCTTCCTTCTCGGCTTCGATTTCGGATTCTTCCGGGTACAGCCGACCTGGATAAACCACATTGCGTGCTGGCCACCGGTGCCAGGCGAGTGATTAAATTGTATCAGAGTGTTCTCCGAGTGGAACGTCGTCACCTGACAAAATGGACTGCAACCTCGAAGCCCTCATCGCCCAAGACTTCGTTCCTGAGTGGAAAGGACCTGTCGCGCCTGAACTCTGACCTATTTTAAGACGGCAGCGCTGCCCTCTGCCAGCCAAACAACAGAGGTTCAAAAGCCAAACCAGCAGGCGGAGAGGTGCAGGCACATGTGCACGGCCAGCAGCGGATGCGGCAGCTGGATCTAAACCGCGAAGCAAAACTCGTCCACACTGCACCACCACCCCGCCGGAATAGCCTTTACATCGTACTAACAGCGCATGTTGCCACCTTCTCCAGGCTCCAAACGATGACAACCTGCCTGCTGCGGCGGAGCACCTTCCCGGCGCCGCACTGCCGCTGACAGCGGACTGCATTGGCCCCCTGCCACCGTCGCCGCCCACCAGCAGGCAGAGTCAAGCGGCTGACGCTCAGAACAATACTAGATCATCTCCGTCGACCAGCAGCGGCGGGATTTCAGGAAGATGCAATATCGTACGTGTGTGCCTGGCAGCACCTGCGATCTGTATGCTCGAGTGACAGATTATGATGCTGAAGCGCTCGTTTCACGCAGGACACACTCTTGAGGCAGCGGGCATCAGCGCTCGCATCAGCGCTTGCGGCAGCTCCAACGGCCGGTTGCGCGGCTGCACCAAACGTCGCAGAACAGCGGCAGGTAGCCTTTGTTCTTGCAGGATGGCAATTGATGCGAATTCAACCTGGGGCGCCTCGAGGCCCGGCGTGCGTCGCTGGCCGCGCAGCTGCAGGTTCGCTTTGACACTATGGCGCTCTTCAGCGGCCATTCTTCCGATTCTGTCAAACTGCATTTCTTTCTTCTGATGCCGATACTGCCGCAATGTGTTCCATGCAACGGTAGTAGTGGTACGGTCCGTAAGGGGAGGCCGGTCGGATCTTGATCCCCGCGTTCGTGTCCTGTTACACTGAGGCTGTATCATGAACTCATATATGGCATCCGACTTTTTAATAGCACAGCCGGCGCCCCCCGTGTTCGAGCCATGTGGCAAATCAATCCTTGTGACCCGATGAACGATGCTGGGTAGGTGGTGCAGCAGGCGCCACCCAGCACCGGAAGGGGCACGCCGCCGGCTCCGAACAGACCTACTAGGCTACGTAGTGGGGGCCTGGCGGGACTGCCCGCGAACTGCGCCGCTCGCGCCGGGCTGAAGCCACACAGGCCGTCGGCCTCGTCTTCACAGCGACCCGCGGCGTCGCCGGCGGCATGTTGGAGATGCAACGGCGGCAGAACGCGGCAGCCGGGCTGCTGCGCCGACGCTCTAAGCGGCTGGACCGTCACTACAGCGTTGACGTCATGATGCAACTGTACCTGACGACAGTAGCGCCCACAGCATCCTATGGCTGTGATTGGGGTTTGCGGCATATGGTGGCGGAGTGTCGGACCGGGCGAAACAACCTGGAGGCCAGCTACATTCAGACGATGAGGGAGCTGTGCGGCGTGCGGCGCTCTGTCCCCGCTGTAGTGCTCCTGCAAGAGCTTGGCGAGCTGCCGCTGGCGGTGGAATGGAAGCGGCAGGCGCTGCGGTTTTGGAGTGCGCTGACCGCTCTGCCAGAAACCTCCATCTTCAAGCAGGCAGCCATGGACGATCTTGCGGCGGCGCAGCAGTCCAACACACAAAATTGGGCAGCTGGACTGTTGGCATGTGCGAAGCAGCATGGCATGGCGCTGACAGGCGCTGATGGCAGCATGATGGCAGCGGCAGATGAGGGCCATCGCAGCCGCGGCGGCTGCCGCGGCCGCGCTGGAGCAGCAGGAGTTTGTGGACATGAACCCGAGGGCCCGTCAGGCGGCGTGAAGCGGACGACATACGCAGCTTGGTTTTCGCGCCCTGGCTGCGCTCAGGGAGGCGAGTTCTGGCAGCTGGAGTTGTCGGCGCCGCAGCTGCGCGCTGTTCAGAGGCTCCGCTTGGGATCGCACTCGCTGCCGGTGGAGACCGGCAGGTTTGCAAAGAAAGACCGTCTTTCTGTGACAGGTTGCTGCACATTTTGTGACACTGGCGCGGTCGGGGACGAGAAGCACTTGCTGATGGAATGTCCCGCAACAGACGTTGTCCGGCAGCGCTTTTGTTGCCTATTTGATCTGGCGGTGCCGCCGTGCACGCGTCAGCTGGTGTGGGGAGGGGACATAATGATGGTTGCCGAATTCATGTTGGGGGGGGTGGGTCTCATCGGCTCATCTGCTCAGTGAGTGTCATCAACAGTTTGCGACATGATGACACATGATGTGATTTGATGCCTTATCAGCCTGAGTGAGGCTGGCGGGTGTAAGCTGTCTATCACGTCAGGAGATCTAGATCACTCTGACAACAATAAAAATTCAATGTGTCCTCAGCGCAGCCTCGGCAAGTCCACGGTTATTGGCGGAAAAGCTGGCGGACCTCGAGACTCCTCACACCGCAGAGCAAGGTCAGGAGCAACGACGAATTTACTGCTGGACGTTATTTGTGAATCAAACCAAGGAAACGAATGGTTTTCAGCATTACATCTACCTTCGGCTTTCACGCCCTGAATTATAAGATGATCAACAGGGCAGGGCTCACACGCCGCTGTGCCAGCAAGATCATGACGAAGATGGCCCGACCTTGTAACCTCGAAATGCAACATTCTTGTCCATGTCCAGCATACATATCAATGGCCGCCAGGATTGGCCCTAAAACTACACCAACACACACTGATGCAGCTGCAAGCGATGGACACTGATTCTGATAAACCACACGTAGGCCTGGAGCAACGAGCGAGAAAGCAGATGCAGATTTAGGAAAGGCTGAGCACTGTAAGCCAGGCTCGAATATGTACAACTAGAAGCCGATGGAGGCTCTAGCCACACCGCGTACGCTTTTGACGGTGCGGTCTCATCGTCGTCATGTGAGACCCTGCAGGGCCGTGACGGGAGCGGCCCGCAGAATGGCTTCGACTTGGCTGCTGTCGATAACGGCGACGTACGGACGCGGCACGTGCTCGGCGCGCATCGACAGCGGCAGCACGTCCTCCAGCGACAGCAGATTTGCGGCGGGATCCTGCAGAGCGTCTTAAAAATGTTTCTCAGGCGAGTGACCTGCTCCGGGCGCGGCTGCAGCACTTGGAAAAAGCACTTCCTGCAGCGACCGCGGCTTTGCGTTTGGATCTTGCAATTGCGCAAAGTATTTGTGAGGCGTCTCGAAGATGATCAGCTCCTTGTTTGTATGGCGATAGCGAAGGCTGGAAGGCGATAAGCAGACCACTGGAGCACAACATAGCCCAGGCAAGAGCGGTCCGGAACGGTTAGCTGTCTGGCGATGTGCTGTGTTCTGGATATGAGCGATGGCCAATGATGGCGTCAAGGCCAGGCAAAATACACAGATAGACTGCCGATCAAAGCTGCTGCCGCTGTCGTGCTGAGCCGCTGGTGCACTACCGAGGCACCGTGGCGTCTCTAGAGGTCGAATGCTACGCTGGCAGTCTCCGGGCTTCGCCTCTCCCAGGCGGGGGGCTGTGACCAGC
>JAABUW010001410.1_pt1 | contig 40465 bp, 73 predicted proteins | sample 5560081 | NCBI WGS metagenome assembly JAABUW01 (sample SAMN10711882, study PRJNA513363) | rock metagenome | isolation source: Antarctica rocks | place: Antarctica: Victoria Land, Knobhead sud | reverse complement strand
ACGACAGCCCAGAAGAACAGGCACACTTGCGAGAGGCACCGAACAGTGTGACTTGCACACCACACATACACGTGCAGCTATGATGCTCATCACTCGGTGCGTGCCGGGATCACTTTCAGAATCGCAATCAAAGAGCCGACACGCGCCAGTCATCGAGGGCGTCTCGTTTCGGCTTCACAGGAATGTCACATACAACGGAAGATGCATTGTACCCTTGAAACACAGCACGTGCCTCCGGGGGAGTCTGTCGCTGCTTCGGCAAGACTGCTGTGCTTCGGCGCGCCGAACCCATACGACGGCAAGGTCGGCGCTGTTTCGGCGCGCCGAAGCGAAACAGCTCGCGGGTTCGGCGCCCGGCTGTTTCGGCGACGAACTTTGGTTCGGCGCGCCGAACCGGCGCCGAACCCCCCGTTTCGGCGACGAAAATCTGCCTCAAACCACTAGTGTTCACCGGCGCCAATGCAGGTTGCCGCCGACACAGCCAAACGACCGGCAGAGGAACATTTCAAGTATCATCTCAGGATGTCGGCCCGACGAAGCCCAGGCTACCAGACAGCTCAATGGAGAATGGACGAAGAAGAAGAAGATGGGAACGCCAAGAGTGGCGTGTCGGACACGGTTAAAACCCTGCCCCCAGCATAGCCCGCTGGCCACCGCCGGCGGTGGTCCGCACTGGCATATCCGGTGTAGGAGGCCAAAAGACGGCCTAGCCTACTAGCCTACTAGCCTTTCCGGAGCTATCTCTGGGAACACCGATTCCCTCGTTTCGGGGTCATTCAGAACCCTTGCTAGTCATCACATGGTCACCTGCTGCAAGAAAGCAGGCTGCCAAATTGTCAATACTGCAGCGAAAGTCTGACTTCCCATCGAGCATCAGCTGTGCTGAACACCCAGCTTACGCGCAGCAGTGCCGAGCCTTGCCTTTGGCCTTGCACCAACAGACGCATCGTCGTCACTCCGTAGCAGACAGGCAGAGCTCGCAGCATGGCTTGCAATTTGCAGAAGAACGATGATGGCGTGGCCGTTGTCACTCTTGCCAGCCCGCCAGTGAACGCCCTCGGCAGTGCAGGTTAGTGGTGACACTCAGTACCAAGACATGTCCCTCTTGTCGGCTGGGATGGCAGCCCTCATGTCACACTTGGGCGACATGATGGTGTATGTACTGTATTCAACTATGCCAGTTCTCTCGATGCATGCGATTCTTGGATGCTTGCCTTGCCTATGCTGACTCAGCACAACCGGTTGATGTGGTCAACTCCTCCGGCGGCCGCAGTGCTGTCCAGCCTGTTTGACTGCCTGCGCGCGGCGCATGCGGACGACGGTGTGCGGGCCATCGTCATCACGGGCGCCGGCAAAAACTTCTCGGCGGGCGCGGACATCAAGTCCTTCGCGGCGGGCGCGCCGCTCGATGGCAGCGTCAACGAAAAGTTCAACAGTCTCATCGAGTCCGGCCCCAAGCCCACCGTCGCAGGTGAGGGGAAACCGGCTGGCAGCAGCTGCAGATCGCAGAGTGCCTTCAAGCAAATTCATTGCCGCATGAGGTGGACGGCGGCGCGAAGCACTGCCTGAAGTGTGTTGGTGCACGATTATCGTCTCTGTGCAACCCTTCTCTGCACCCAGTGCCACATCATGCTCCGCCCACGTGCTGCTGTGCCAAGCCAGCACTTGCCAAGCCGCTGCCATGCACATGGTATGCTGCGAGCTCCGTGCGACAAGCAGCTGCTGAGCATGCAACGGCGATGTCGTGTGCACTGTCAGCGCTCTGACGGCAATCAAACAAGTCCTCATTTTTGCAGCGGTGACGGGCGTGGCCCTGGGCGGCAGCTGCAAGCTCAATATGGCGTGCCACTCAATGAATGTTCATTATAATTGGAGTCTATCTGAAATGCAGCGGTGACGGGCTTGGCGAGCTCGCCATGATGTGCAACACACAGGTCGTCTGCATTGTGAACGCGCCAAGAATATACCATCAGGGCTTCATCCATAATGATTATCGCAGCGGTGACGGGCGTGGCGCTGGGCGGTGGCTGCGAGCTGGCCATGGCCTGCAATGCGCGGGTAGCGGCACCCGACGCCAAGATGGGCCTGCCCGAGCTGCAGCTGGGTAAGCATTTGTTCCGCCTTCCTGTGCTGTCTCTGTGGAGCTCGGTCATGGGCTGCATTGAACATCAGGTCTGTTTCCTGCCATGTACCCACCTGCAGCATGCAGCATTCTGTCCCCAACTCACCTTGGCGGCAGTACACATAGGACGATACCTTCCCCTGCGGCAGGCATTATCCCGGGCTTTGGCGGCACGCAGCGGCTGCCGCGGCTGCCGGTGCTCACGTCAAACTGGCATCAAATCTGCTATCGTCCTTATCGTCCTTATGCAATGGTCTGCCCTCCTGCGCCAGTGTTTCCGCCTTGCTACAGGCATCATCCCGGGCTTTGGCGGCACGCAGCGGCTGCCAAGGCTGGTGGGCATCGAGAAGGCAGCCACCATGATGCTGACTTCCAAGCCCATCTCCGGCAGCGCGGCGCTCAAGGCGGGCCTCGTGGACGCCGTTGAGGACGCCGGCAGGTGTGTAACTTGATATTTGGATCTATAGCTGTTCAAAACTCCCAACTTTGTGGCAGATTATCAAGCCCATCTCCGGCAGCGCGGCGCTTGTGGCGGGCCTCGTTGACGGCGTGGAGGATGCTTCCAGGTGGCTTTTTGAATGGGAATGGTAACCAAGATGCTGAACAGATTTCAGGAGAAAGCGATCTATATCAGCCTGGTCCTCAACCTTTGCTGACCTTCAAGCCCGTCTCATGCTGACCTCCAAGTCCATCTGCGGCAGCGCGGCGCTCAAGGCGGGCCTCGTGGACGCCGTTGAGGACGCCGGCAGTTGTTTATCGGTCAGCGGTTGTGAAGTGCGATTGTAGAAAGCGGTTGTGAGCAGGTTTCGAACAGTTTCTCCGGCATCATCCATGGCGAGTGCGGAAGTGTCAAATTGCCAATACGGACGCGCTCGACACGTATGTTCTAGACGCTGCAGGAAGGCAGAACCGGCAATGCCAATGGAAGCTTCCCTTGGGCCTGCCGTACTGTCTGTAATTCGTCAAGTGGCCACTCGCCCGACATCAAGCTTGGCGATTCCCCCCTTAGATGTAGTCGTACAGCGTGCCCATTTAATGGGCGGTGCACCTGAAAGGAACATGCTGCAGACGGCAGACGCCAGCGGCTCTTGAGCCATTGGCAAGGATGAGGGCGCATCAGTCCGCTGCCTCAGCGAGTTGCATTTGTGAAGCAGAAGGTTTTGGCTTGCTTGTGCAAAGCAGTGTCTCGCCACAGTTTCGCTGTGGCAGTGGGCACTGCCACCGTGTATTCGCTTCTGCATGCATGCGCATGTGTCTTGACTGCACTGCTCCCTGGATGCAGGGTACTGGACGCCGCTCGTGCACTTGCCCTGGCGCTCGCGGCTGGCACAAAGCCGCGGCTGCAGGTGCGTGTCCATGCATTGACCCTGAACCCTGCCTCAAATTGAAGCACACATGCCTGCTAATGGCATCCTCATATTGCCAGTTTCCTTGCAAAGTGTTTTGCTCAGTTCCATGGCAAGTCACCGACAGCTCTGTCTGTTACTGCGCAAACCCTGAACTCCACAGAACCGCACCTTGCCGCAGATGGTCACCCGCAGTGGGCTCTTGTTCCTTGGAAACCGGAAACTTCTCGCTCTGCACTGCAGATCGTTTTTCTGAATCGCATATCCTGACGTGCGCAGAGCCTGTTCCGCACTGACCGGCTGGAGGATTTTGGCGTCGCGAGTGCGATCCTGGACATGGCGCGGCAGCAGGCGGCCAAGCAGGCGCGCGGGCTGGCGCACCCGCAGCTGTGCCTGGATGCGATCGCGGCCGGCATTGCGTCCGGCGGCCTTGCCGGCCTGCAGAAGGTACAACTTGTGCTCGTGCAGATAGGAGGAAAGGTTGCGAGAGAGTGTTGGGCTCTTTTGTTGGATAAGTTTTGGCGCGGCGCTGCGGCTGATTCTGGCAGCCGCATGTTGCTAGCGGCCTCGCTGATCTGCAGTCTTGACGATCTGCAGACCACTTGTCTTCAATCCGTGCATGCAATCCCCGTAGGAGGCGGAGTGCTTAGTGAAGGCGGCGTCACTGCCGGTGCCTTTGTACCTGTCTACCATCCACCATACCTTTCTGCCTTACATTGTGCCTACCTACCAATTGCCACAGGAGGCAGAGTGCTTCGTGAAGGCGGCGTCGCTGCCGGTGCACAAGGCGCTCGTGTGGACCTTCCTAGCCAGCCGCTCCACTCAGCGGGTGCGCCTGTCTGTACATTTGGACACAAGTGGAGGTTCAATATCTGTACATGAGCCCTCCAGCTTTGGGATGGCGATTGCATGTACTGTCAAACCACAGGCACTTTTTGCTCGCTTTCCGCAGCCCGCTTTCCGCAGCATTTAGCAGTTCCAAGCTTCAATTGTGCGAACACAGCCCAAGCGAACTGTTGTTCACTGTATGCATGCCGGGCAGCTCAACCTTTTTCCTGGCACATGAAGGTCCTGCAGAGATCCAATACACAGCATGTCCATCTTCCAGCCTGTTCGCCTGAGCCCAGCACCTAAACACCTAGTAGGTGAAGGGCATCACGAACGCGGGCATGAAGCCGCGGCCCGTCAACACGGTGGCGGTGCTGTGCTTCGGGTCATGTCACTCCTACGAATTGCTCGAATTTCAAGTTGTTTCTATCCTGAACCACATCCTTGTCCTCAACCTGTAGGTGAAGGGCATCACGGATGCGGGCCTCAAGGCGCGGCCCGTTAACACGGTGGCGGTGCTGGGCGGCGGTCTCATGGGCAGCGGCATCGCCACCGCCTCGCTCGTCGCCGGCATGGACGTCGTGCTGAAGGAGATCAACCAGAAGTTCCTGGACGTAAGCACCGGCTCCTGACACAGCTTTTTCAGTTTGTTATCGATGGGCTGTGACTTTGTCTGCGGCTTCACACAGTCACATGCCTAGGGTTTGTCGCAGTGGAAATTCCACATGTAGTTGGCAAAGGCGAACACGATGCACATCGTGCTCGGTCCGACAGGAAGTGTGTGCATGCGCCTATGAAGACTGGATCAGAATCGCATGCTGCTTTTTCTACAGGCGGGCAATCAGCGCATCCAGGGCAACCTGGTGACCCTCGGGGGGCTTCGGCCATCATTATATTCTGATTAGCGATCAAAATCGGCACTCTGCCGTGTTGCAGGCGGGCATTCAGCGCATTCAGGGCAACCTGGCGACCTTTGTGAAGAAGGGGCGGCTGTCGGACGCGGCGGCCAAGGCGGCGGCGGGCCGCCTCACCGGCGCGCTCACCTACGACGACTTCCAGAAGGTGGACCTCGTCATCGAGGCTGCCGTAGAGGTAGGCACATCCATGCTTTACGCAATGTTTGCCACCGGCGTGGGCACACCTGTCACCGCTTGCTTATTCAGTCGTGTGTTCGTTTTGATATTCGCAGATGTAGAGAAGGCATGGCGCGGCAGTGCAACCTTTCCCTCCATGGCCACCAAACGCCTTTGGGGTGCAGAACGTGCCGGTGAAGCAGTCCATCTTTGCGGACCTGGAGAAGGCGTGCCGCACGCTTTGTTCTGTGTCTGCTTTCTTGACTGGTTACTGAACCAGCATCACTTTCCTGCTGCGCAGAACGTGCCGGTGAAGCAGTCCATCTTTGCGGACCTGGAGAAGGCGTGCCGCACGCTTTGTTCTGTGTCTGTTTTCTTGACTGGTTACTGAACCAGCATCACTTTCCTGCTGCGCAGAACGTGCCGGTGAAGCAGTCCATCTTTGCAGACCTGGAGAAGGCGTGCCGCAAGGACGCCATCCTGTCCACCAACACGTCCACCATCAACATCGAGCTGGTCGGCAAAAAGACCAAGGTGCGGTGATAGTCAAGGTTTCTCACCGTCAGCGCAGGCGTTGGGTCACTGTGAGCGGTCCATGACGCTCTCGTAAATCCACTGTGTCACGCCATACACTAGAATGTATTTTTGCGGTGGACATCCAGGTGGCTCCAGTTCAGCGGATCTGACAGCCTGCAAGAGTTGCGTAGGGTTTCATAGAAACTGCAGAACCTTAAAAATGCCACTACCGCAGCCGCAGGCTGAGCGCATCATCAGCACACACTTCTTCGGCTTTGCACGCTCAATTGACCGTGTCAAGGCTCGTCACATCATCGCAAGTCTGAACTCCAATCATTCAGCTGCAGGCGGCGGACCGTATCATTGGCGCACACTTCTTCAGCCCAGCGCACCTCATGCCGCTGCTGGAGATCGTGCGCTCCGACAAGACCTCCCCGCAGGTGCGCCCCTTCTGCATTAGGTTCCGAATTTGAAACCGCGCATGTCTATCACCGCGCGGCATCTGAACAGCTGGGCAACAGGGCTCAACGTCCTGCAGTCGTGCTGTTCCAGCAATAGCATATCATCGCTGATGAATGCTGTACATCAGCATGTCTTCAGAGCCACGCACAGGTAACGCCGGATGCGTCAAGGCGCATTCATGCATTGAAACAAATCCTGGCAGCCTCAACCTTGATGTTACACTTGAATGTCATGTCAGCGAGTTCAGGAAAGACATCAAGTGTTTTGCTGCAGGTGGTGCTGGACGTGATGAATTCCGGCGCATGGTGGTGGCTGTTCTCATTCCTGCGAAACCCAGTCGCGACCCGTTTTGCTGCAGGTGGCGCTGGACGCGATTAAGTACGGTGCCCGCATCAAGAAGACGTGCGTGGTGGTGGCTAAACTCTGTGAGTCCCAGTGAAACTACCATAATTCTTGCTGCAGGTGGTGCTGGACGTGATGAAGTACGGTGCGCGCATCAAGAAGACGTGCGTGGTGGTGGGCAACTGCACCGGCTTCTGCGTCAACCGTGTCTTTGCGCCCTACACGCAAGCCGCCTGCCTGCTCATGGACGCGGGGCTGGACCCCTACGCCATCGACAAGGTCATCGCCGGCTTCGGCATGCCTATGGGCCCCTTCAGGTACCTTTTCAGTTTTTTTGGTAACCTGTACATTGAATAAGATGCAAACAGTCGTCATCGCCGGCTTTGGCATGCCCATGGGCCCTTCAGGTAATTGACTTTATCGTTCTGGGTCGTCGCTTTAAAGAGCAATTCCCAATGCCAAAAGACTGGACCAAAAGACTGGACCCGAAGCGATGCAAAAGGTCATCGCCGGCGCCGGCATGTCCATAGCACCCTTAGAGTGGGTGGTGATGGTCAACGTGTGGCGGTGCAGACATCAGGCTGCCAGCAAATTCACGCATCATCCCTTGCCTTGTTTCAACCTATCTTCATAGTCACACAGGCTGAGCAAACCGGTAGGTGTAGGCATGGAGGCTGCACATCGGTTAGACCACACCCTTCAGGTTGACTCACCCACTTTCCATGCGTCAAAAATGCTTCGTTTCGTTCTCGCGCAGGCTGAGCGACCTGGTGGGCGCGGACATCGGGCTGCACGTCGGCAAGAACTTCATGGAGGAGAAGCCGGATCAGTTTTACCCGGCGCTCATCTTCAAGCTCATGGTCGACGCTGGCCTGCTGGGCGAGAAGAGCCCCTCTGGCGGCTTCTACACCTTCGAGAAGAACAAGTGCGGATTAGCGTGGTGCCACGCTGTTCTGGAATGCTCTCCACAGCCCGAGCTGCCCAAGCAGCCAATGAGAACGGCACGCCGTCCTGACAGCGCCTGAAGGACAGACCTGTGGAAATAAGACACGCTGCTTGACTGGATCACCTGGTTCGTCTGCAGGCGGGTGCAGCCGCTGCTGAACGAGCAGGGGCGCAGCGAGCTGTCTTGGAACTCTCGAGCCTAAATGCTCGCAGGGCTGTAAAGCGTCTCGACTGTTGTTACCAGGCGGGCGAGCACACCCAACCCCAAGATGCAGCCGCTGCTGGAGGAGTCGTGAGCGTGCGCAGCGGTGTCATTTGGGCGAATCACAATACCCACGTATTCCAAGCAGGCAGCAAACTCTGCTGGCTGCCATCTGAAGGCGCGCGGGCATGTCCAACCCGAAGGTGCAGCCGCTGCTGGAGGAGTCGTGGAGGGGTGCAGGCGCGGTGTGCTGCCCTGGAATCCCAACAAACAGCCATGCTTACCCTCTGCTGGTTTCTGTCTGCAGGCAGGCGGGCACGCCCAACGCAAAGGTGCAGCCGCTGCTGGAAGGGGTGCAATGGTGTGATGTCATGAAACTTCGAGGAAAACCCAATGCTCTCCGAGCAGATTCTAACCTCTGCCGGTTTCATCGGCAGGCGGGTGGGGACGCCCAACCCGAAGGTGCAGCCGCTGCTGGAGGAGTCCCGCAAGGCCAAGAGCCTGCCGTCGCCCGCCGAGCTGGGCCTCAACCCCAAGGTGGGCAGTCTTTTCCGCCCACCCTTTTCAATGCCAATCTAGGAGAAGGGAATCGCATGCAGGGCGCTGTACGGCATGTGCATGAATGCTCGGGGTGCCCCTTCGCCAGCGCTTGCCTGCATGATGCAGACCCTGGGCGTGGCAGCCATGCCCAGGGTCTGCATCATCCGTGGTCTGCGATTGACTGTGACGTAACAAGTCGGGTTTCGGCTCTGCGCAGGAGATTGCGGACTTCATCATCTTCCCGGTCATCAATGAGGCCTGCCGCGTCGTGGAGGAGGTACGGGCTGCTGCACGACTGCTGTGGATGCGGATCGTGTCCGTTCTGATTGGGACCGCTGCCGCGCTGCGGGATGAGGGCACATATTGATGCATATCCATCATCTCCCGCACTGCTCGAAGCTGCAGCATTTCAAAGCTGCGGCATCCCAGCGTCAGAAGTCATGTGTCTCTGCCCCAGGGTTTTGTGGACAAGCCGAGCGACTGCGACATCTCGGCGGTGCTGGGCATGGGCTTCCCCGCGTGGCGCGGCGGCCCGCTCAAGCATGGCGACGCCGTCGGTGCCAAGACCGTGCTCGCCAAGCTGCAGGCGAGTTTCTTTCAGATTGCAATTTGATTATAGGAATATGTGAACGACATGTCTCTTTGTAGACAGTCTTGCTGAGCCACAGCGACGCCAGGCTGCAGGTGAAATACGACAACGAAAGCAGTGCTGAACCCGTTTGCCTGCAATTCACTAAGCGCGCCAGGCTGCAGACTGAAACGCAGTTTTTGAGTGTGTCGAGCTTCGCGTTTTGTTCAGACCAACTCACATTTGCATCGTGTAATTCCGCATGCATGCTCCTGACTCCACTCAGCATACTCACACCAGCGACTTGGCGGCATGCTCAAATTTTCGGCTTGGTATTACAGCTGGCGTACAAATTCCTGGCACATCTGACCGCAGAAATGGGAGGCGGCGTTCTCCAAGGCTGGCTTTGGCGGCTTCTTTGCGCCGTGCGACTACCTCAAGAAGCGCGCCGAGCCGGGCGTTGAGCTGTGCGCCACGTCGGAGCAGTCCAAGCTGTGAGGAAAACGGAATTCGGAGATGGCTGCAGGGGGCGCCACGGCCGGCTGCTCTTGCCGTCTGAGCAGTCCCAAGCCGTGCAAAAGGCTCTGGAAATCGGCGGCGGGCGGGTGCCACGCTACAGCCGGCTGCGCAAGGTGCGACAGTCGCAGCTTCAAGGCGCCAGGCGAAACCGGGCAGCAGCCAAAGCTCTGCAACACGATGTTGTGATGCTGCAGACGCTGTTATTTGGAAAGGTGGTTTTTGGGGACGTTCCGTTTGCAAGCTAGTAGGGTTTGCACTGTTTGTGAAGAGGGTTGCGCCTACTGCGCAAGACGTACTCGGCGGCAGCAATTAAACTTGTTCGATCCGCCATCCTTCTGATGGTTGCTTAGTGCTAGGACGGGTTCATTAGGAGGAGGGGTGTAGGACCCAGTGTTCAAGAATTGTTACGAGCGTTCCAGGGTCAGACAGGAATCATCTTCAAAGAACTGTTCAGTATTGAATGAGGGTGACGGAATAGCAGTAAGTGTGCTGGGACAAGTTTCATCCTGCAGTCCCCGAACGGGGTGTCGCGCACGGCGCTGGCTCGCCGCCTTGGTGCTGCACGTTGCCGTATGATGATGCGGAGTGGCGTTCATGCCGGCGCATAGTAGCATTTGGAGGTCGTGGGTATGCTATCATTGCCGCACACGCCGGACCCAAACGATGTACATGTATTTGTGCGTGTCACTGCATGATGATCAGTGCGTGTCATGGGATGACAATGTTTCGCTCCGCAGTCTGCTTCAGCCAAACCGCACGCTCACAGTTCCAGTGCGCACCGCTGGTCAAGCGCGTCTTATTGTTTAGCGCAGTTCTTGAACCTTTCTGCCTTGCTTGTTCACTGCGGCGTCTTCATGCGAACATGAGCCTTAATCTGCACATGCCATGACCATCACTCTTCGGCCCCTCACACAAAACCCGCCAGAGCCGTTCCTCTTGGACGCTTCTCCGTCACGTGAGCCGAGGCAAGAACTCTACATTCTCTCGGCACACTGCTCAAGCATGTCACTTGCCATTTCCCTCTCCTTCTCATTCCATCCCGCGTCTCTGTGCTGCCTACTTCGAGCCTTCGACGCCTGACGCCTTGTGCCCGCCCGCCGATTAAAATGCGTGCGGCACCCATCGGCCTGCTGCTGCTGGTCGCGCTGGCAGCCTGCGCCTCGGCGCGCCCCTTCGGCGAGTGGCCGGAGGACATCCTGAGCGCCGTCAAGGTGAGCGGCGGCCATCCAAGGCCGCGGAATGCTGCCAATATATATATCTTGCGGATTCCTATACAAAATTTGACAGTTGATTGCAATCAAGCGACGGTCTTTCGCATCCGGCATGCATCCGTCTCCTGCACACTGATTACAACCTGATGCAATTTCCTGTCCGATGCCTGTTCGCAGCTGCGTCGTTCCAGTCTGACTCGGACCGTCCTGCTGGATCGAGGTGCAGCCCGGCAAATCAACGTTTCGATCAGCCACAAGCAGCGTCGAATCAAAGTGCAAGCATTTACAAGATGTTTTGCTGCTTCCGAGGCTCAACCGTGTTTTCCAAGTTGACCCCCACGCACAGGTGCTGCTTAGCCTGCGCGCTAGCGCGCAGGCTAAGCGCTGAGCGGGGACGCTGCACACCTCCACAAGGCCCGCTGAAGCAAACGTGTGCTGCACAGTGCAAATTCTGTCGAGATCGAACCAGCTTTTGCATGTGTAGTCTACGTGCAGGTGTGGAACCGCCTGGACGCAGACGGATACGCCGACTGGGCTCGCCGCGTTGCCGCCGCCGCCGATGAGGACAAAAAGTGAGGCTTTTCACGATTCTCACATGCCTCCTGAAATGTGTCTGCTGTCCTTGCAGCGCCTGTGGGTGCAGGTGCAGACAACGGTGCACCTTTCACAGCTCGCCACGCTGCCGCCAAAGAGGACGAGATGTTAGTTGTCATTGACAGAGAGCCTTACTTGCTCTTGCTTCCACCATCATTTTGTCCTTGCAGCACGCTGTGTATGTATATGCAGGCGTTGCACCGTTCGGGGATCGGTCTCCTGCAACTCAGTGTCTGATCTCGTACGATTGTTTGGTTTCTGCCACAGGTTCGTCCTGCTTGCTCACTTTGATGTGCGTCCTTCTCTGGCCAGCGACTTCAAAGAGATCTGGGTCAAGGTGAGATGGTTATTACACACAACTTACAGCGAATGCTTCAACTTGGAACACTGGAAAGGAGGGCAGGAGATGAATGAACCAGCTGTGCAGCTGCTTGCCTGCCAAGCCGTCGTGCAATCGTTCATCACGAGCTGTGCAGTTGTGCAGGGGTTTCAGCATGTGCTGCTCTTTGCGCTGCGCTTGCGCCGCCACAGTATAACGCGCACATGCAGCATTAACAACGATGCATTCCATGCGGCATTGGCACTGACGATACTGATGTCATGCGTAGATGAAGGAGGCGGACAAGCAGGAGGACCTCGTCTGCTTCGACATGACCAATGAATGAAATGAAATGGAACACAAAGACAAAATCAATTGCAAGGGCAGATGAAGGAGGCGGAGAAGCAGGAGGACCTCTTTCCTGCGGCGGTGACAACTAACTTCTGATAAGAATAACAATGTATATCTTGTTTCGTGCGCAGATGAAGGAGGAGGCGGAACAGCAGGAGGGCCTCGTCCGCTTCGGCATCTCCAAGACGCTGTCCGACAATCGTCTGTTCCTCGCCTACGAGGTTGGTTTACAACCCTAAGCAATACTCGCCGGTCAGCCCAGCTGCACATTCCTGTTTATTCCTCAACTCAGGAAGGTGCAGCACTGCACTGGAGAACATTTTGCGCTTCACTAGAAGAAAACTTTACGCACCTTCTCGTCTTCTCTGCCCCTCTGGCACATGCAGTTGGTCGCGCATACATTTGTGCCGTTCGTTCGACAGCTGCGACCTGCCTGTTGAGTTCGCACTGACCTGCTGCCGCCAGATTGTGTCACTTTCTTTTGAGCCTTTAAAACATATTGAAATTGCTCATGTACAGGAGTGGGAGTCCAAGGATGCGTTCCTTGAGCACCTCAAGAAGAAGGGCTCGCAGTGCAAAAAGATGTTCCAGTTCGTTGAGGTAACTAGTTCTCATAACCTGCTGGATTTGTTGAATACCGGTGAACATGGACGTCCCAGCCTATTGAGCGGAGGTTAATTTGCTCAGATCAGCGATGGCTGATCTGAGCTCTCGACGGCTCACTGCCAATGGTGTTCACGAATCGCAGTGTACTGTAGCGCTTGCAGCGGCACGCGGCATGCACTGTTTTGATGCATCATCACACAGCATGGCTATCTGGGCAAAGGAGAGGCACTGCGCAGCTCTTTGTTGTGCTGCTGCGTGTGCTGCAGCTCATCATTTCACCCTTTAGACAGGCCAGCTGTGTTTGTGCTGCGCAGGAGAACGACATCGGTGTCAAGATGACTCAGCTGGATTCCCTCGCCGCCACGACCGACCGCAGCAGCAACTCCCAGGTAGATGTATCAGCTGTGCATTTTTGGCACCACATGAGTTTTGACACATTTTCTGCATGACAAGAGCCGCCACCAGCATTGCCCCTCGCAGCGGTGCGACCAGAATATCAAGTTCCAAAATTATGCAGCAGCTTGCAAGATGTGGATCTGTTGTGCAGGGCTCCGCCGAGGAAGAGGAGGACAAGGCGATTGTCCTGGTCCGTTTCATGGTCCGTCCGTCCATGCTGGTGCGTCCGGCTTCCCTTCCCTTCCCTTCCTTTCCTAGTGGCTGGCCATGACTGCTGGCATTGTCTACATCAGCAAACGCCACAGACTTTTCAGACTCTTGTTCATGCAGGACGAGAATGATCATGCAACACAACGCATTGCAGACGTAATCGAGGATGTAAATCGAAACATGTACACCTGAAAGCTCACATCATCACCCCCGCTGCCGCAGGACGAGTTTGCGAGCGTCGCCCAGGACCTCACCAAAGCCGTGCCCGCGTCCTCTACATGTCGACATATAGAAAGCTAGAAACGACAATTGAACTAAAACGCTCACTTTTGCCATCGCAGGATGAGTTTGCGAGCATGTCTTGGGAGCTCACCATAGCCGTGTCCGTGTTCAGAGGGCCCAAAAAGCATTTCCAATTTCAATGCTGTTATTCTTGTGTTCATTTCAGCTGAAGTTCCACTCCTGCCGCCGCAGGATGAGTTTGCGGGCATCGCCCAGGACCTCACCAAAGCCGTGTCCGCATCCGAGGGCGACAAGAACATCGTACTGGCCTTCAAAAAGGATTCGCTCGACGATTACACGGTGCGCCAAAATCTCAACATTCTGTTTGAATATCTGCGCATCAATATAATCTTGCCTTGAGAAGGATGCGCTCGACGATTACAACAGTGCGCCACAGATGTTGATACTTATTGCACACATCATGCATGGCTATCACCTTATCGTAAGGTCTTGCGGTGCCACTCACTGGCTTGCACGATTTAGCGAATGCTGAAAGATGGCCCGAACTGACGTGGCACTTCCATTACGATTGCAGGTCTACGGATATGGCGGTGAGTGAGAATTTCCTCTAGTCGTAGGCACTCTGTGCTGTGAGCTCCCTGTGCGGCTTCCCGATCGACTCCACAACTTACATGATTGACTCGAGTCCGATGTGAAATTTTGGCAATGTCTTCGACGCAGTCTGGAAGAACCAGCAGGTGTGGGCATCTATCTCACATGCATCTGCACACATGAACACATGACACATGTGTACATGTACACAGGCATATGCCACATATGCCTGTTCATGCATAATGAAACATTGATAGCGTAGCTGACGCAGCTTGCTACTCCCAAAGGAATCTTGTGAAGAGCAACATAATTTAATTTAGACTAATGTCAACAACGCAGCAGGCGGTGGAGGAACACCTCGAGTCGGACAGCTTCAAGGAATTCAAGGCCTTCACGATGGGCCACGACATATTTGCCCAGAAGACCTGTATGAAGCCCATCGTCAAACTTTCCTCGGAGTGATATCAAAACCCTAATGCTATCATGACGGGCCCGGCAAGGCGGCAAGAGGAAGATGTTGCAAACATGCATTCGTCGCCTGTCAAAGTGTTGGGGACTTGGAGCGGGAGATGATCGATCGATCTGCTGAGGGACATGCTGCATGTTGAGCGTCCAATCTGTGAGTGTGAGTGAGCAGCTGTTCAGATGTTCTTGGTGGAGATGGATATGCGTGTGAACAAGGGGGACGATGCCATATATATGCATGCAGTTCGCTCTGCCCCACGCATGCACCAGAGACAGATGTGGCAGCGTGTCTGTTCCATCTCTGTGCAACAGACAAGGAAATCTGCACAGCAGAAATCACCTGCGTTTGTGTCGAGAAAAGGAAAACAAATTCGAAAAGCAAACTTCACTGCACGTATCAGATTGCACCACACACTGGAGCAAGAGATTGTGACCGATCTACAACATGCGCAACTGATTTCGTGCAGGCGAGGACACGTCGATTCACTACACCACCGGGCGTGCAGGCATCCGGCTTCTGCTCAATCGCCAGCCGATGACAACTGTGTGGCCAAGTGTTGCTCCCAGACGGACTGTAGAGAACAGTCTGTCTGGGATGCCGTCACCCGCGCTGCCGCTGCTGCTGCTGCCAACTGCCCTGGTCGAGTTCAACACCGCCACCGGCCGCCTGCCGTGGACGCTTCATTCTTTATCACCGGGTTCGCCACCGCCATTTGACGTCCACCTCCCGCGGCATTGCTGCGGCGATGTCTGCTCACAAGTCTCTGCAGCACCGCCGCAGCCGCCCCACAAGGCCAGCCGCCCTGCCGGTGGCTGCAGTCTTCGTTGCACGATGGTCAGCTCCCGTGGCCACGTCTGCCGGCATAATTTACACCACTGTGGCCGGCCGTACTGCCGTCACTTTGGCGGATGATTCCACTGGCGCCACCCCAACATATCATCGTTGCTTCGTGGTCGGATCCCGCGGCACACCGGCAGTGTCTGCCGACAGGTCCCAGAGCACTGCTGCTGCCGCCCTGGTGTCTCTAAGCCTCTATCTGCCTTGCCGCTTCCCGTAAACCCGTAACTCTCAGTTTCCTCCATCATTTTCGCTTCGCGGCCGGGTCCCGCGGCACGCCGGCGGTGTCTGCCGACAGATCCCACAGCGCCGCCGCTAGTTGCCGGTCGTAGCTGGACGCTGAAGACGGCACCTGCCTTGTCGTCGTGCCTAGCCGCCCTACAACAGAACCCAAACATAGAAACGTGTAGGAAAAAAGGCCATGTGCCAGTCTGAATAAACGCCAGTTGCCGGTCGTAGCTGGAGGCTGAAGACGGCAACTGCCGCATCGTCGTGCCCAGCCGCCCTGCAGAGCGCAAAACAATATGTCTTGCCGTTTCACAGCTGTCTTGTCGTTCCCAACATGGCATGACTGACAGTGCATCCGTGTACACAAGCGTGCCCAGGCTGCATGATAGACCGTACATGTAGCCACGGGCACCTGGCGAGCAGGAAAGGTTTTGTCGTCCTAGAGAAGGCTGGGCAACGGCAAAGCAGTGAACTCGAGCACAGGGACATTACTAGGAGGATGTGGCCCGATACGGGAAGGGGGAATTGACTCCTAATGCAGGGTAGGCCACAGCCAGCTGCGGTATTCCGCAGCGCTCCACCACTTGGCCGCGGCAACGGACAGCCCGCGGCGCTCTCGCGCATGTCAGAACAAAGCCACAGCAAAGCCTGCGGAGTGTCACCTCCCGACAGAGTGCGGACAGGCTGATCCAGGCCCGCGCTGAGCAGCGCCGGTACCGCAGACACGGCGCGTCGTGCGGCGCCCGCCCAGCCGGCGTAGGGGCCGCCCACCCACGTCAGCGGCGGCGTGCCAAAGAGGCCCCGCCCGTAGAACTGCAATTTGCAGTAGCAGGAACCGGTGAGTCCAGTCGGAAGGCTCTGGGAAGGCTGGATCATAATGGGGAATTCCTTCCAGACGGGTATTCATAAGTCATTTTTTGATAACATGCCGACCCGGCTGGCGTAGGGGCCACCCACGCGAGCGGCGGCGTCCCAAACAGGCCCCGCCCATAGAACTGCAGTCCAGGACTCCGTGCTCAGCATTCATCCCGCGGCTCATTTGAAAGTGAGCGCACGAGGATCCGCTTGTTGACAGCGCGCCACGTCGACACCGCACGGGCCTGGAGGTATCCGCCATGGCCGCCGAGCATGGCGGCAGAACTCAAGAGAGAGACATGACAAACGCAGGGCGAACACTGAGATGGTTGTTCGTCCTGCAGGCACTGGTGCGAAGCGCACCCTGAGCTGGCCGTGCGGCACTTCTGCGCTGCTGTTTCCGTCGGCCGCAGCGCCCTCTGTTGGCGCCTCCCATGGCACTGCAGCAGCAGGCGCAGGGGACATGCATCAGGGACGTGTGCAGCAGCCGCAATGATGTACTGACGCAGCAAGACTCACAGGCACATCCGTGAGATTTTCGGCGCGCCAAAGACTGATGCGGCGCCCTCCGCCGGCAGCGAGCAATCCCACAAGATCGACGATTTGCAGGCAGCGAGTGAAGGTTTGTGTTCATTCCTGCTACTCAACGAATGCGCATTTGAATCCGCGTACTGCCTCGAGTGGTTGACCGTTTGCTGATGACGATCATGATACATCAGCAGATCACGGCGCACTCGTTGCGGCGTCCACCACGGCCAGGGCGCCCACTGCCGGCGGGGAGCAGAAGAACCTGTGCACCGCCTTCAGCATCTTTCCATCATTTCATTCAGTGACGATGCTTACAGGTGATTCTCCAGGTGAAGAGACACACTTGTTGCAGCGTCGACGACGGCCGCGGCGCCCTCCGCCGGCGGCGAGCAGAAGAACTCACGCACCGCCTTCAGCGGCCCGCGCCCTACCATGCGGTTATTGCGATAGATTTCGGTGTTCACGCTCCCGGGGTCCACCGCGCACGACTGCAAAGGATATACAAATGTGAGACACAAGATCAGAGCAGACAAGAAGAGATGGAGGCCAGCGCATTGTCGCGTTTACATTAATGGCCATATACATATTGCCCATGTGATCTGTGCAGGACTGCAGCCCCGTAGATTGACGCATTGAGTCTTTTTCACGTGCCGGCTAGTCTGTCACTATGTGACCGACACCACCCACGAGGTACGTCGGCTGCAGGCGGCAATTTTGACAGCTGCATTGCATTCATGTTGAGACTGCAGGGCTTTGAATGCAGAGAGGCCAGGTATCATGCGTCCCGACACTCAAACCCCATTCGCTTGCCGCTGCAACTCGTAGGGCAGCTACGTAGGGCAGCTAGCTCAGAGTGTTAGGGTTTCACAAACTTTCACGAACGCACACAAAATTACCTGGATGCCGAGAGGCGACAGCCGCCGTTGCGCCTCATAACTGAATAACACGTTGGCCAGCTTGCTGGCTGCATAGTCCTCGCCGCCGCGGTTGGGCTGCCGCAGGTAATCGCGCGGGTTTGTTAATTCCCCAAAGCGGCTCATGACAGACGACAGGTTGACGACGCGCGAGGGGGCGCCGGCGGCGAGGGAAGGCTCCAGCAACCGCGTCAGCAGGTATGGCCCCAGGTAGTTGACCTGCCGATTGTGTAGTAATTGCCACATCAGCATTCGAGGAACTGTACACAGTGTGACTTTGAGCGACGGCGCCCCTGCGGCGAAGGGAGGCTCCAGCAGCCACGTCAGCATGAACGGCCCCAGATAGTTAGCCTGTGCCGCAGCGTCAGAAAACAACTCCTTGCAAGAACTGGATCAGGACATGTGTGTTCTTCTGGGTGCATAGAATCACGCAGAAACAGTCTTTGGCGTTCCGCCAGCTGTGCTGGCCACGCAACCAATCTGCACGCGCTGGCGCTTTCATTCGTGCGCTCCAGGCTCGAGTAAGAACTGCCTGTGCTGGCACTTTAGCCTGCAGGATGGTGCAGACGCCCTCCGGTACGAACCCTCACGGCAGGTAGTTCGCGCCCCGCGCTTTGCTCCAGACTTCCAAATCAGATTCACCCTTGCGTGCAAAGAAAGATTCACCAATACGTCGGCACAGCCCACACCTGCGCGAGGGTGCAGACGCCCTCCGGGGTGAAGCCGCGCGGCAGGTAATTTGCGCCCGCATTGTTCACCAGCACATGCAGCGGCCTGTCACGGCCGCCAACCGCGCCGGCAAAGGCGCGCACACTCAAGAGGCTGCCAGGTCGAGCGGCGGGCCTACGCTGACGTCCGCATGCGGGTGCTGCCGCCTGGGTAGCGACATTGGAACATCAGATGCCGGTTGAACATCTGATTCCAATAAGCAGCCCAGTTGCTGTTATTATGTGAGGCTGCCCAGGTCGAGCAGCGAGCCCATGCTGCCGTCTGCATGCAGGAGCCGCCGCCCCGGCTACACCCCAGGCACATCGCAAAATGCTCTGCAGATCGCGACCCCACACCTGATGTCTGCGGCGGCGGCTTCCGCGGCAGTGGCGTTGCGACAGGCCAGCATGACGGAGGCGCCCCTGGCCGCCAGCTCCGCCGCCGCCTCCCTGCGTCACGAGCAAGCCCACAGTCTGTCAAGCGGGAGCTGCGGGGCCGCGCGGATCCGTGGGGTGCTTTTGAGGTAAAGAGGCTCTAGCTGTGCAGAATCTCTAACCAGCTTGTAGCCAAATGTAGTCGCGCACAGTGGAACCGCACCTGCCAATGCCGCTGTTGGCGCCGGTGACGATGATTGATCTGCCGGCAAGGCTTGGGCGTGCACTGCTGACTGCAGCTGGTGCTGCAGACTTCATGGTCACCATTGGCAGGTCAAAGATCGTGTCGCTTCGCCCAGCTGACTGCTTGCACCGCGCTGTGGTGCACTGACGCTTGTGCAATGGTCCTTAATCGCGGTGCACAAGACCGAAATGCGCAATACTGCACGAATGGTATTCGAAGAATACACAACCACTTGCAGTTTGATGTGTGACACTGCAGCGTGCCTCCTCAGAAAATAAACAAGCCACGTCATGCTGACTGTCACGCACGTGATGCGTCCGGGCAAGAGCACCGAAAGCTCAGTTTGGCGTCGACGAAACTTGCATTTGCGTGCGTTGGAGCTTCAAACCAGCTGCCTAGTCTCGGCATTGCAGGCGCAGCGCATCATCCACTCTCAGTATCAATTCTCTTCTGCGATCACATTAGCTCGGGTTTGCACACCGCACAGCATGTGATGTGAAGTTCTTCGGATACGCGAGTGCAGCGGCATACCACTACATCAAACACATCGATCTCCAGCTTCAGCCCACCAGGTGCAGGTGCGTTCGTCTTTCAGCTTTCCCCTCTCCTGCCCAGCTGCAGCTGCTGCTCTGCTGGCCAGTCGGATGAGTCGCAGGAGCACGCCTTCCGCAGCCACCCTAACAGCGCGTTTGCGCTGGCTACCGACTCAGCCTGCGCTTGTGCGTCCTACAGGGGGGTGGAGTGCGGCACACGTGCAAGAGCGCTGCAGCCCCACAATATGCGCAAAGGCGGCACTTCACCTGCTCAGCAGCTTTGACCAGGTTGTCAGAACCAGCAGCGCCGCGGCTGCATGGCGCGGGTGAGGCCCCATGCCGGCGCTGCCGGCATCAGCGCATGCGGCAAGGCCGTCTTGGCGGGCTTCATTTTCATCGCCGCGCTCGCCGCCTTCGTGCTGCAAGAGGTGGCCCCCAGCTGCGCTGTTATTTCTGCCATGGCCGTAATGAGATAGCCTCCACTGGCTTTCACAGTTGTGCCCCTCGTGCATCGCCTCCCATGGCGCAAAGTGCGCTAGCAGCCTTATCAGGGCTGACGCCAGGAGGGTGATGTCCAATGACGTGCTCTATATTGCTGCTGCTACAGGAGGCTACAGCCAGGAACAGCGCGGCTGACAGCGGCAGCAGCCGCGGCATCGGCTGGGCGGACAAGTTGGAGTTCGGCCACTGGGCTGGCGCCACAGACAGCGGTGGAGGCGGCGGCGGGCTGGCGGCCGGCCGCAGCGATGGCAGCTACAAGATCGACGTGAGCAGCTCTAATGCCCCGCACAAGGCTCAATGAGTGGCACGCGCCTGGAGCATAGCACTACAGATCCTGGCAGCCGGCAATGATGAATCGTGCACCATGCAGACTGCCTTTTGCAATAGCAAAACGCAATGTTATCACAGGTGGGCACGCTGTGGGAGCTGCACCGCATGGCGCTGGAGCGGCCGGACCCGACGCAAATTAAATATCACTGTGATGCACATCTGGTGGTGACATACACTAGAATTAATGATGACATCCACTCATATTGCAAAATTCCAACACAGGTGGGCACGCTGCGGGAGCTGCACCGCATGGCGCTCGAGCGGCCGGACCCTGCGGCTTTTGCCGGGTGGGCCGTGTCCATCGGGCTGCTGCCCGCCGATCAGCTGACCCGGTTCCTGGACAGGTGTGTGCCGTGAGGTTGTCAGCAAATTTCCCAGCCTTCAGCTGATCTTCTGTCGCGGATTCGTTCGCGCTGACACATGTGCCGCTGACTGACGTCAGCAATGTAGAACAGCTTTCTGGCCGTTTGTCAATCCGCTACATTCCTGCCGATGTCATTGAACCTTAACAAGCACCTGGCGCTGCACGCACCGCGCTGCTCAGAGCTGCCCACCGCTTGCAAGCCTTGCCTGCATGTTAGGTGTAGCAGCGGGCACCCTAGCGCTTCTCTGCCTTCTGCTTTGCACATGTCTCACCCAGCTGCGCCGCTGCAGCAGCTGTGCCGGCCGCAGCACCTGGCAAGAGGAGGCCTGCGAGCAAATACTGCCACGGGTTGCACTACTGCTGTTGTGCGTGGACTCTGTGATGCAGCGCTGAGTGCAGACTCCGTGTTGCTCTCGGCGGCCGTCGCATGCCTTCAGCATGCACGGCCATACAGGTGGGTTGGCTCGCGCCACGCAGCACAGCCGCGCCGTCGCGCCCCTGCCAGTGAGCTGCATGTTCGATGGCTTCTCAAAAGTTCCTGAATCGCTGGTGCTCGTGCCGGCTTCCCGGCCGGAAGGCATGCTGGAGATTCTCCATTCGTACGTACAGTGTCGGCGAGAACGCCGGCGGCGATTCGAGGGGAGCGTCGGGCGCACTGGCGGCGGGGGGCGCCGTCGGCCGCGCGGCCGACCACCTGCCGCAAGAGGACGCCAAGATGACTCGTGAGTGGCTCGCTTGTTGACCTTGCGTGCTTAATGAAACCTGCGGGAAGCGGGTAACACAGCCTGTTGCTGCTGTCTTGTCGAAGAAGCAGTATATTTCGATTTTCAGGCTCCGAATTGTGGATCATGCCGGAGATGCCTGCCGCCTCTGCGCCCGCAGCCGTAGAGCTGTCGGCGCTACGAGAAAGGCTGCGCACCCAAGCTTGGCCGCTGCCACGTATCAGAGACGCAAGAGCGGATACCGACTCGAGTCTCAAACCTGTTGTGAGTCTCAGTGTGCGCAGCTGTGGAGCTGCTGCCGCCACGGGAGGGGCCGCGCCCACTGGCGTGCCCGCTGCCGCGCGCCAAAGACTGGCAAGCGGATCCTTGACGTGTACAAACCCTCCTTTGCTTTCATCACCTGCAGCTGTGGAGTTGCCGCCGCTACGGGAGGGGCTGCGCCCGCTGGCATGCCCGCTGCCGCACGTGCGGGACGCGCGGAAAGTGGCGCGCGACAACACATTAGTGTTTGCGCTTATGAACCGCGAGTTCCTGGACTTTGGGATGAACTGGTACAAGCACCTGCAAAAGCTCGGGGTGAGTTGGAGTTCCGTTTCCCAAATTTATTCCCATTGAACAGCGAGTCCCTGGACTTTGGCATGAAGTGGTACAAGCAGCTGCAGAAGCTCGGGGCGGGTGGAGTCTACACCTTACATCCTTTCGTGTCCTAATTACCCTGTGCAGCAGTCAGGCTCCAAAATGCGGGGACTACCAATCAAAAGGCACTATACTCGTAGTGCAGGCAATGCAGTCAGCGCACGCGTGCATTGTGTCTGCACTGGTGTGCTTCACAGAGTTTCCTTGCCACGCCAGACACTAACTCTGACATGTTGCACTCTTGCCGCAGATGAGCAACATGTGGGTGGCGGTTTATGAGGAGTACACGGCGGGTTACCTAACAGAGCGCGGCATTCCCTGCTTCGACGCACGCCAGATGCTGGAGGTGCACCCAGAAGGTGCGCCTCTTCGGGCTTGTCTCGACTGTCGTGTTTCTCTCGAGTGTCGTGTTTCTCTCGAGTGTAAGACGTCTTGCCACCTGGCAGGGCAGCTGCAGCGTTGTTCGGTTCGACGCTCTCGCGGCTTTGGTGCAGTGATGCTGCCAGCCCCCCTGCACGCCTGCACCGCTTGCGCCTGCCGGGTGCATCAACCGTGGCGTAGTGTGCAGAGGGCTTCACGTGGGGCGAGAAAAACTGGAACGCCATGGTTTGGGGCAAAGTGTCCATCGCCAACTGGATCATCCAGGTGCGACAAACCCCACTAACATGTCCACCGTCTGCCTTTGAAAGCTTGACACATTCAGAAGCTGCTAGGCCAATCACGGCATCTGCCTGTCACATCTCCTGGTCGCGCAAGCGCGGCCTGCGCAGGTCGTGGCGGCCGATGCCGACTCAAATCGCCACCGGCCCTCCAGGCGGGCTTTGACGGGTGCTGCTGACAGACACCTGTAGCATCATGAACAGTACATGCAAATAATTGGCTTCTGCAGGCAGGCTGCCACCTGGTGCTGCTGGACACAGACATCATCTAGCTGAAAGTCTTTTTCATAATCCCCATTGCAGGCGGGCTTCCACCTGGTGCTGACTGACACGGACGTCATCTGGTTCAAGGACCCCATCTCCATCCTGCACCAGTACACCCAGGTGAATGCGGATACCAACATGCTGCTCCTCATTCCTGGTGTCCGTTCAACAACCGAATTATCCGTCATCGGAGCGGCTTCAAGGGCCCCTTTCCATCCTGCACCAGTATACCCAGGTGGGAATGCTGACTTGCGGTTCCAAGGCTAACGAAACCAAATCGATAGCTACGTCCTGAGTTTGTTTCAAGGACCCCATCGCCGTCCTGCCAGACGCAAGTACACCCAGGGTCCGCGCCGCTTCCCCACCCTGCAGCATTTTCGACGAGCATCTTCCACCACCAGCGGCTGGTGTCATGGTGACACGCTGCAGGCGTTTTGGAGCGCCACCGGCAACCGATGTTTGGCAAACAGGATCACAGAAACAGAAACTCACTTCTGCAGGCGGACCTGTTGGTGTCGACGGACGCGCTGCAGACATTCCTCAAGCCGGGCGACCAGGGCTTTGTGGACACAGAGTACAGATGCAAGATTCAGAGGCACAAACGTGCTGCAATAGCCGGCGCTGAATAAAGGATATTCTGCATCTTCAGGCGGACCTGCTGGTGTCGACGGACGCGCTGCAGACGTTCCTCAAGCCGGGCGACCAGGGTTTCGAAAACCCTGAGAAGATCTTTGGCATGGGCACATCCTTCAACACCGGTGCGGGGTGGTTGCGCATGTCACTTGTTTGTGCCATTCATTCTGCAGAAGCTCTGGGATGGTCTCACGATGCCTGGGACACATGATTGTATGTTCTTGGAGGAGAAACTTTCAGAGAAACGTGGCAGGGTGCCGCCCCAGCGGTGTCCCAGCAGCAAAAGGAATGAAACGTGATACATGCGAAAAAACACGACTTGAAACATTTCTGCGTTCTGCATTGAGAGGCGAGACCATGCTGCTGATACTGCAGGCGTGGTGCTGTAGTGGAACAATGCGGCGGCTGGGCGGCTGGGCAGGCGATGACATACAGGCTCTTGTTGTACTCAAAACAAATCTGGCACAAAGCCACGCTGAATGGGTCTGTACTGCAGGTGCTGTGGCGCAACATGATGGCAATGCGGCGGCTGGCGCATACTCATGGCCTGCTGGCTATTCACTCAGAAGCATGGGATGGAAGCAACGCTGGTCGTTGCATTGCAGGCGTGATGCTGTGGCGCAACACGGCGCCGACGCGGCGGCTGGCGCGGGCGTGGGAGAAGCTGCGGCAGCACCCCTACTCCCCCGACGGCAAAAAGCACTACTTCTCCGACCAGGTGCGCCAGAATAGGGCTTTGTTTCGTCTGGGATAGGACTTTGCGCGCAAATCATCTGGTGCATCATCTGGGTGTTCGAAGCGATCATTGTTATTTCTTGGTACCCTACAGGATGCGCTGAACGAGCACTTCCTACGGCCGGGCGTCGACATGGAGGACGAAAAGTGGTTCAACCGAAGCGGCGACCGCATCATATGGGTGTTCGACCACAGTATCCCGCTCGGCTGCTTCCCCATGTCGCGCTTTGCGACCGGCCACGGCTACAGTGTGCAGCGCCTGCACAAGGTGAGAATTGATTCAGCTTCAAAAAAAATCGATACTTGAAGGCGCCCCAGCCCGCGGGGCTGCCCCGGTTTTGCCACGGGCTGCAGCTTGCAGCGCCTGCCCGTTGGACATTGGATGCGTTTGAGTCTTAATTTTCTCGCAGATTTAAGGAGCTGGACTCCTATGAGCGGCGCGCCACCTACGTTACGGGCAGCAGCCCGGCAAACGCACACGGCTGCATTAGCCTCGAATAACATTGCACCTTGTACAACAAGTGTGTGTATGTTTGCACGCATTTGCAGGCAGATCAAGACGCTGGACCCTTATGTGCTGCACACGACTTGCGTCTACGGCCACCAGCCCGGCAAGCGCACGTGGCTGCCGGAGGCCACCAATAATGCGAAACGCATAACTGATGTTTTCATTTATCTATATATGTTGTTATGTATAATGTTTTCTTGGTATATTTTCATATTATTTTGCATTGTCGCGCGCAGATGACGAAGCTGGATGCCTACGTGCTGCACCCGACTTACGTGTGTGGCCACCAACCCGGCAGGCGCACACGGCTGCGCGAGGCGGGCCCTTTCGATCGATTGTTGTTTTGCTTTTCAATTCAAATCTCCTTTTGTTGTGCGCAGATCAAGAAGCTGGAGCCCTATGTGCTGCACACCACCTACGTCTACGGCCAGCAGCCCGGCAAGCGCACGCGGTTGCGAGAGGCGGGGCTGTGGCTGGCAGACGAACCCGCCTACTTTGAGGAGCCGCGCTTCCTCACCCTGGACATCGAACTGCCAGAGGTGACATCAAAGTTCCAGTGTCCAGGAATTGACAGCATCAGAACTCAATTTCGTGGCTGGCGGACGAACCCTCGTATCTCGAGGAGCCGTGCTTCCTACCGCTGGATGTATAATTGCCACAGGTGATGTTATTTGTTCTTCTTCACGTAGACCCTTTGTCAGTTCCCATTAGTCATTCCGTGGCTGGCGGACGAGCCGGCGTATTTCAGGAGCCGCAATTCCTGGCCCTGGCTGTAGAATCGCCAGATGCAATCGTTGTTCTACATTCTTCATACTGAAATCGTCAGCCGACGGACGAGCCGGTGTATGTCGAGGAGCTGCGCTTCCTGGCGCTGGACGTTGAATTGCCAGAGGTATCTGCTCTTTTGTGTGAAGGCATTGAAGCTGTCTTCACGGAGGGCTTGAGAATTCTGTGGTTGAGCTAATGAGGATGTGCATCTCTCGGGAATAAGTCGACGCAAAGCCATGCGAGCTGAAGAAGCGGATCCGCTTCCATGCCGCGGCAAATTCACTTGTATTTGCCATATCATGACGTGAAATTTCGATCTTCCTGGCACTGCAGGTGCCGTAAGCACACCCGCACTGGCAGTACCTGGACAGCATGATGTCGCGGGAGCTGAAGAAGCAGGTTCCTTGTATGTGATGCTTCCACGCGGCGGCGCTTCACAATTCGCCAGGCTCCTGCGTTTTGAAGTGTCAATGTTCGTGGCGCTGCAGGTGCCCTGGGCGCACCGGCAGTACCTGGAGAACAACACGATGCCGTGGGAGCTGGAGAAGCAGATCCGCTTCCACGCCGCCGCTGTGCAATTCCAGCTGGAGCAGCTGTACTACGGCTTTGCTCTCGGTGTCGCACTCAACCGCACCGTCATCCTGCCGGAGGTAAAAGGGATTCCAGCATGCTTCATTCCTTGAACCCAATCCGTTGGCAGTATCAGCAGCTGTACTACAGGGTCTCTTCAGGACTCGACAGAGTGCCCTGCCCTATATCTTGTTGGACTCCAGAGGGGAAGTATTATATTACTTTGACTACATCAATGAGGCTTTCCTTATTTCATGATGCAGATGCGCTGCTTCTGCGACAAGAACTGGTACATGACGGACGACCAGTGCCACACGCCGGGGGCGCACGAGCTGCGCTTCCCCTACCCCTGCCCAGCGGATTACCTGTTCTGGCCCGGGCGCGCCGCAGATGACCCCGAGAAATGGGGCCCGCCGCTGGACTTCAGGGTTTACTCCTTCCTGGACCACCCCAACATGCCCAAGTCCGTGAAGGTGACCCATTACTAGAAGTGTTCATCCTTCCAGAAGCAATGTTGTAGGACAGAACCCTGCCCGGCAGATTACCTCTTCTTGCCTGGGCGCTCGGCAGATGACCCCGAGTAATGGGGCCCGCCGCGGGACTTTAGGGTTTACTCCTTCCTCGACCACCCCGCACAAGTCCGTGAAGGCAAATTCGAGCAAAATATTCCTGAACGGTACTAAGTCCAAACCTCTGCATATCTGCCGCCACAAATTTGAGATGCGGCAGCTTCTTCGGGGCACCCCTGCACCTGCGGGCGGTGGCGAACGGCGTGGGAAAGCGGTCACCGCTGCAGGCGGGATCTTCTTGCTGGTGCCAGCTTTTCGTTGCAAGTGCCTGACCTGTCAATGTCCTCCTTGGCTAGCTTCTTGTTGGTGGCGGGGCTGGAGGCGGTGTGGGCGGCTGCTGTCGCAGCTGCCTGCGACGGCGGCGGCATCTGACGCCGCCTTGATATCAGTCCCTTGATTGATGCGATCTCATCCGAATTCTGCTTCTGCACTGTGCAGGAGTCGGTGAAGGTGGTGCGCACCAGCACCGACATGGGCTGCTACGACTGCGCCAAGGAGCGTCGCGGCGAGGTGACTGATTTTGCACCTCCTTCATTCGATATCTCAACTGTCGGCCTCTGTATATTCAGCCCTGCTCAAGCTGGCAGCTCGTGTGCTGTGACCTGGTGAGGCGGTGCACGAGGCAAATTAGAAGTCTGCCTGCAAGAGTGGAGATTCCCCGGGCCTGGACGAGCGTACAGCAGCGGTGGTGCAGAGACGGGGTTGGATATCACAAACATATGTTGGAATCAAACCTGAGTGTCTCACCCGAGCTGCAGGTGCGCATCCCGAGGGGCTTGGACGAGAATACGGCGGTGGAGGCGCTGCGAAAATACAGTGATGTGCACGTGCTGCGCTTTGCCGACGCCAAAAACGCGTTCAGCCACTTCTCGCGGCCGCGCTTCCAAGAGCGCTTCGAGGTGGGACACCCGCCTGGGAACAGCGTCAAGTTTCCACATGATCCTGTGCTTCATCAACGCCAACAATGCTTCGGCCATTTCTTGCGGCCGCGCTACCAGGAGGCTTGGACGTCGCACTCCGCTGTCGCTGCACACAAGCTGGACGCATTGTTCGTTCTGGTTGTTTTCCTCTTCATCACTGTATGTTTACCTCCCTTGTCCATCCCTCGTGCCAGTAGCGGCGCGTGCGTTTTGCGGGCAGCGGGTGCTGCCGGCCGCGTGCTCCATGTACCATTTCGATGCCTCTAAATACCTCTCGTACATGTGTTTTTGAGTGAAATTGTCAAAAGCGTATTGTGCTTGGCGTTCTGCTTCGCGGAAGTGCTGGCGCACTCTGCAGGCAATTGGTGCCGCCGCCCGCCGACAAAAACAAAGCATTTCTATCCCTCACCACAACGTCAACATGTATCATCCCTTCTCTGAAATCAATCCCAGCACAGGCTTCTCCATTCTCATCCGCAGAAGCGGCTGGCGCACTTTGCGGGCAGCTGGTGCTGCCGCAGCTGGTGCTGCCGCAGCTGGTGCTGCCGCTCGCCGACCAACATGACGCCTCTCAATCCCTTCAAACACTTCTAATTTGTGTTCCCCCTCTTTCTTCTGCAGAAACGGCTGGCGCACTTTGCGGGCAGCTGGTGCTGCCGCTCGCCGACCAACATGAAGCGGCACCGTCTGGAGGCAGAGATCTTCTACCAGATCCGACCTTTTAACTCGTCGACCATCGACGACCTGCAGGTGCGGCATTCATAGCGTTGCTGCCAGGCTGTTGACCGCATGTGTGCAGCGGGAGACCCTGCTCAAATGGGGCCTGGTGCTGCGTGCTTGACGGTTCAGTCGAGGTGCGAATGCATACCTAAATGTGCGCCACAACTCGCCCTCCAAACAAGTCTACAACTGCTGGTCAGATGCATGGCTCCGACTTGAACGACGTGCTAGCTCTGTCGACTCTACTACTCAAAGCAGGCCTCACCCATAAATCTGCAGGCATACTCCACAGACAAATACGAGCTGGACACGGATGCGCCGGTGCCGGAGCTCGCGCCGGCGGAGGCGGAGGAAGGGGGCATGCTGCGGCGCCTAAACCCTAAAGTACGCCTGGGTCCGGCGGTCGGGGAGGAGGGGGAGGAGCAGTTGGAGGAGGCGAGGGCGGGCAGTACCGAGGGCGGCGGGAAAGAGAGCGGCGGCGGCAGCGGCGGCAAGGGGGCTGCCGTACGAAAGGGTGGTAACGCATATGTCAAGCGACAACAGCAGCCCCTGAAGAGGCAGCAGCCGCTAAAGCGGCAGCAGCACGGCGGCAGCGGCGCTGCCGGCAGCTTCGGGCTGGTAGCAAACCGTGGCAGCGACGAGAGGCAGGGTGGTAGGAAGCAGCGGAAAGAGAAGCTGACGGGTGACGGTTTTGGACTCGTTGCCGCCAGCGCTGGCGGCGGCGGCGGCAGCGGCAGGCGGGTGCTGCCGAAGAAGGACGCAGAAGTGCGAAGAGCGTACATGTAGAACTGTAGCTATAGAGTCTGTCCGTATGAGATTCGTAGGACATGAAGAAGTCCACGAGCAAGGCTGGGGATTTGGCGCAGCTCCCATTCACAGCGCTTTGCAAATACAGCTGATGCTTGTGGTTGCGTCACGAGCCCGTTCGGGGTGGTCGGCAGCCCCCAGACCACAACGTAGAACGCTGCAACGTCAGGTCCTGACAACCGGAGGCGAAGGCACAGCATACTTGGAAAGCAGCGCGATGGCGATGTGCAATCCAACGTCATGTGTCGGATAGGTGTTTCCAAATGCACCACTTACAGTACGGGCAGTGTTTTGCCATGAAGTTGGCAATGCCAGGACCACAAGCCGCACATTAACGAATACCTCATGCTCTCTAAGATTGTGCCAAAGTATCCTGAGCATGTCTACACAGCAGAGACCGTCGAAGCAGCAAGAGAGAACGGATTCAAATATGACACACAAGCTCATCCCCCTTTTCCCAGCACAACAGCAAGAGCGCAAAGAAACTTATCAAGCTCCCCATTGTCGACCAGCCTGCATGTTGATTTCGTTACATCATCTAGGATATGAATGCCCTGCTTCTCATTCGGGCGATCGCTGTCGTCGCCGATACCACCGTCGGGCCTCCGTGGCTGCACCCGCCGGATCGCTACTGATGAACGGGCTTTCAAACCCTGAAAACCCCCTGTCGTGTCGACACTGCAGCACCGCCATGGCTACAGCACCGCCATGCATAAACCCGTCGTGTGTGTGCAGCCTCCGTTTACAGAAACCCCACGACTACAGCAGCGCCGGCTGCCGCAGCGCCGGCGCGGCCGGATGCATTGCGGGGTCAGGGCCGGGCGCCGGAGTGGCCATCCATGCCGACGCCTCGTTTGCGCCGCCTGCCTCGCCGGCGTCCATTGCTGCAGCACAGGACCTCAGTCAATTGCCACGAAAGGGTAATATTTGAACACAGAAAGGCAGGACGCAGAGGGCGGCCATCCTCGCCGACGCCTCTTTCGCGCTGCCCGCCTCGCCGGCGTCCATCGCTGCAGGGTGGAGGTGACGAATACAGTCGAGATGGATCTTGATAATACAAGTTCTGTTCGGTCAATCACCGCCATCCACACCGACTCCTCATCTGTGCCGCCCCTGCCGCCCGCCTCCCTGGCGTCCATTGCTGCGTGTATACTAACATGTTACGGTTGAGTGAAAGGCAGTTATGAAAGGCAGGAGACATCAGACAGTTGGTGATTGAGCAGAGCAGAGCGGAGCGGAGCGCGGAGGCGAAGCTCAGGGCAGGGAAGACGAACCCAGGACGTTGGCCATTGCGAGCGCGTTGAGGCACAGCGGGGTAGCCGAAAGACCATTATGATAAAGCACATTCACAATGATATCTAATTCGTGTATCAGACTGGAAAAGCAGGTGAGGCACCCAGGACGTTGGCCATCGCGAGTGCGTCGGGGCACAGCGGGTAGCTCTCCACCAGGCAGCGTGCGTGCTGCAGCGGCCGGATGATGTGGGAGTGGAAGGCCACCAGGAATGTGGTCACCGCGCGGTTTTCTTCCGCCAGATTCGCCTGCAGCGCCGCCGACGCCTCGGATGCCTGCGGCAAGAATTGGAATCCTCACATTGCCACTTTTTCCAGTCCACAACATGATGAAGCCTGTGAACAGGGTTTCTCCGTTCGAGGCTCCTATCGAGGCCGCTGCGTAGAGCGCTGCGAGTCTGTGTATGGCCAACCAGCAGCACAGGCGCGGCTGCGGGCGGGGCGGCGTAGACACATTCAGCTGATCGCTTAGTGTTAATGCCAATGCCGACACTGGTCCTACCGCTTGAGCCAGTGTCAATCCTGACTACCACTCGCTCCCGGTGATGTTTGTCGGGATCACACATAATGCCTTCACAGGGCCGCACCATGGCAAAGTCGCTATCGGGGCGGCTGTGGTAGTGCCCGCACACCAAATCCAGCTTCCGCGAAGGTCAGCTTCCGCGAAGGTCCATAAGAAAACCTTGCAGCAGTCTCACCATGGCAAAGCCGCTGTCGGAGCGGCTGTGGTCGTGCGCGGACAGCATCGTCGCCGCTGAAGGCATCGCGAGCGTGAGCATCTGGATGATGGCACGGCGCTCCGCCAGCAGGCGCCGCATGCGCTGCAGCAGCACGGACCGCGACTGCAGCAACACCGCCCGCTGCCCACCATCCAGCTCCATGGCCACCTGCACGCACAAGATTTCGAAGGTGGTGGAACGGCATCCGTGACCACATGTAGGCTCATGAATGCGCAGCAGCACGGCCAGCGAGTGCAGCAGCGGCGCCCGCCGTCCAGCTCCATGGCCACCTATGACGAGCTGACAAGCAAACCAAAAGCTTTACAAGAAAGCGCACATCTGAGAACGCGCACTGCTGCTGCACGGACCGCGGCTGCAGGAACGGCGCCCCTGTCGCTCAGAGCGTCCATGTCCGATGCTTGTAAGAAAAAGTGGAGGAGTAACAGCCACCGGCGAGGACCGTTGATCAGCTGGAGGCCATACTCGAGCTGGCGATGCGTACCAAGCTGCGTCCGATCGTCTGCCGAGTATGGCATGCTCCACAGCCTGGACAAAACTTGGCTGAACAACCGGGAGGGCGGCTGTGAGGGCCTTGTAGACAAGAAAAACACCCAAAACCAACCCAAAATCGCACCATGACGCGGCGCCAGTGCTCGGGCCCAGGCGCGCCGTGCAGCTGCAGGGGTCCCTGCATGAGGCCCGCCTCCAGCGCGCGCATCGCCCGCGGCTGCTTGGTGCAGATGTTGATGGCCACCTGAAGCACAGAAAGCAGGAAGCTGACGACCAAATTTTGCTTGGCTCAGGGCTTACGAGGCCCGCCTCCAGCGCCCGCATCGCCCACGGGCGGTTGGTGCAGATGTTGATGGCCACCTGCGGCTTTGGCCCTGAAGGAAAAAGCAACGTGTCTGGCAACAAGCAGGCGCCATTCAGTAGGACCAGGTGCCATCTGGTGCTTGGGTCAGAAAGCGAAAGGCCACTGCCATAGTGTGGTGATGCTTCCTGGGTTGCACACGGCTACCAAAACCGTCTAAGAAGTCGACTCGGAGGCGGCGGTACCCGCGCGTGCAGGCGCCGCCCGGTGCGCCCAAGGTCCCACGTCACTTGTGCCCATGCAAAACGGCAGAATGGCTGCCATGGTGATCCAAACGCAAAGCCCCACACACCTGCTTGTTGATGCTGAGGATGGCGGCCAGGCGCCTGCCAGCTTTGATTTGTAACACAGCAATGTCCTAAACCTCAATGCCGCAAAAGCTGCACCTGCTTGTTGATGCTGACGATGGCGGCCAGGCGCCTGCCAGCGGGGCAGCCCTCGTCGTCGCCACCGGCCAGCAGCAGCGACGCCACCTCCTGCACCAGCTCCTGCAGAAAACATAGCGGGTTTCTTTAGAAAGAGCTGCTGCTTCCTGTACAAAGGATGTGACCGTCCTCTCCCGCCGGCCAGCAGCAGCGACGCCACCTCCTGCACCAGCTCCTGCAGCACAATGCAGAGAAGCAATCAGCGATGCAAATGCGCAAGAAGAGTCTTTCATGAACAAAAGCTGTCCGCCACCGGCCAGCAGCAGCGACGCCACCTTCTGCACCAGCTCCTGTGGACATCGAGCACTGCCGTTGAAGTTGAGAATCCGTTGTACATGAGAGCTTAGAAGGGTGTACATGAGAGCTTAGAAGGGTGCGCATCGTTGCGCGTAGCAGGCAAAGGCAAGCTTGTGAAGGTAGGAATAGAGGGGAAATGATTGCCAACCTTGAAGAACTCATTGAAGTCGGGGCTGCTCATGCGGCTCACGCCCCTGGGCCGTGAGCGGCGTCTTTTTGAGGTTTCCAAACATGCAAATGATGTCTAAAAGTCGCCACACCTTGTAGAACTCGTTGAAGTCGGGGATACTCATGCAGCGTACGCCCTCGGCTGTCAGCGGCGTTGCCGCCAGCCGCGCGGCCCGCACCAGGTTGATGAACTCCACCAGCAGCTGCGTCGCCTCCACCTCATCCGCCTCCGTCGCCGCCTGTGTAAGATAAAAGGATTTGAATTAAAAGGATTTTTTGACTTTCCATACACACTGCCGAGTGTACATGTGCACCAGGTTGATGTAATCCGCCACCAGCTACGCCGCCGCCTCTTCATCCGCCTGCATGGCCGCCTGAAACCAGAATATTATCTTTTACAGGATATCAAAACTCAACAAAGCACCAGGTTTATGAAATCCGCCAGCAGCTGCGATGCCTCCTCCTTCTCCCCCTCCGTCGTTGCCTGTATAGAAACACATAGAGATGGAGTCTCACACGCCGCGGAACTGTTGAGCTGCCAGATGGTATCGGCCAGCAGCCTGCGTTGCCGCCTTCTCCTCCGCCTCGTTCGCTGCCTGTAGAGAAGCGTGTGATGTTACATCATGTTCCACGCAATCCAGTAGAAACATATCTGAGATCAGTTTTGCAGCCAAGCTCTACAGCAGGATGACGAGATCCTCCACCAGCGGTTGTACAGCCTTTGACCACGTTGTTCAAGAAAGACGATGAGCTAAAGACTCACCCCGTCCTTGGCGCTGTTGGCGGTTGCGGTGACGAGGGGTTTGGGGGGGAAGTACTAGGGCCATGCCGCCGCCGCCACCAGCAATTTGAAAGTAGTTGGAAGCCGGGGATACAGTCCTCCAAAGGTTCGCACCCCGTGCTTGGTGGTGCTATTGGTTGTGGCGACGAGCGCGTTGCGGAAGTAGTCGGGCCGCGCCGCCGCCGCCTCCCTCAGCGCGCTGTTCTCGCTCGCGAGCGCCGCCTTTGCCACTTCCAGATCCTGCACCTTGTCGGCGAGTTCTGCGATCTGCAACTGCAGCTCGTCCAGCTTGCTCTGCGCACACATGGGCAACATATATATCAGTAATTGGGTGTTGCTGTCTCCAGGCCCTGCACCTTGCCGGCCAGCTCTGCGATCTGTGACTGCAGCTCGTCCAGCTTGCTCTGAGCAGTCAAAGAATATACGCCACCCCTGTATGCCGGTCAGTAGAGGAAGCGTCTGCACCTTGCTGCTGAGCTGTCGGAAGACACTCAACCAGGGATTTGAAGAACAGCAGCTTCTGCCGCGAGCGGAAGCGGGCCTACGCGCGCCGGTGCTTGCAGCAGCCGAGCGCGACACAAAGCAGTACACAGGAATCGAATGGACAAATTGAAGCAACCAGGCACCTTCTGCCGCGAGCGGAAGCGGGCCTGTGCGCGCCGGTTCTTCTCCTGCAGCTGGCGCTGCCGCCGTGCCTCGGCCGCGGCCTCCGGGTCTGCCGCGAGCGCCTCCTCAAACTCTTCAAGCTTTGGCGACTTTCGGCCCAGCAGCTTGTCCACGCGGTCCTTGCTCCAGGCGGCGAAGCCGGCAGGCGCGCGGGCCACTGGCGCGCCCCCGTCCGCATTTGTGTTGGTAGGGTTCAGCCCGCCGCCGCTGCTGCCGGGGACGTCCATCGTGCCGCCGCCGGAGGCGCCGCCAGAGGCCAGGCTCGCCTGGCGAGAGAGGTCCCGCGGCGCTGCAGTTGCTACAGCGTCATCATTACTGCCGCCGCGACGGCGGGTGCCGCGGCGCACGCCTTCCGGCTGCTGCTGTGGAGCGGTCGCCGGTGCGGCCGCCGCAGGCTGCCACTGCTGCTGCGGCGGCGGCGACAACGCCGTCTGCGGTGCGGCCGCGGCGGCGGTCGCCGCCGACTGCTGCTGCGCCCAGGCATGCCCCGGCGGCAGCGGCGCCAGGGCCAGCTGCGCCTGCAGCTCCTTCTGCCACTGCAGCGCCTGTGGTTCAGCCAGGATAAAGTCTTTGGTTTCTCCTATTCCACATAGATGTTTCTTTGCTTTCCCTGACTACGTCAGCTGCGCCTGCAGCTCCTGCTGCCACTGCAGCGCCTGTAATCCAGCGCAAAATGAGTCATTGGATTCTCTTTATTCTCATGGATGATTCTTTGGTTTCCCTGACTGCGCCAGCTGCGCCTGCAGGTCCTCCTGCCACTGCAGCGCCTGACACAGTACACAGGCAAGCTGAACGATCTTTTGTGGCTGAAAAGTCTCTGGTCTGCGGAAACATAAGTACATGGGTTGCTGTATTGCACATGCCCCGGTGGCATTCTGAAGCGCTCACGCTCAGCAGGCGCAGGATGTGCCGGTACCGATGGCCAGCAAAGCAACTAAATATGCATTTGCCAGACATCGCCGAGGCAGCAAAACACTTGGATCGCCAAGTAAACGCCAGGCACCTGGTCATTGCCGTCAGCAGATGCAAACCGCGGCCGCTTTGCCGGCGGCGGCGAGCGCTGTCGTTCCTGCTCCTGCTGCATCATCAGCGGCAGCTGGACTACCTGCTGCGGGGCGGATCGCTTCCGCGGTGCCAGCGACGGCTGCTGCTGCTCCATCAGCGTGCCAGTGAGGCTGCCAGTGACCCACTTCTGCGCCGGCGACTGCACGCATGAACGAACCCGTCAGAATGCCACGTTTATGCTCACCGGTTCACCGAGGGCGGTCATGAAGATTGCTATGCCGCAGCCTTGAAGCAACGGCACGCAACTGTGGGCAGCGTGTCGGTGGCAAGCGGCTTTGCCCCACAACATGCCTCTGCGCGTGAGTAAGACTTCCGAGACAGCAAGCGCGCCAGGTGTAGCGCGCGACGGAATGCGGCTTGGGTGGCTTACGACTCCGCCTACGACAACGGGAAGGGCACCTGATAGTGCTCCACGGCCGCTAGCCAGGCCTCCAAGCAAGCGCCATCTCCGGAAGGGCCGCGCCATAGGACGTCGCGGCAGTCCATGCAGGCGGGACGGGCAAGCTCGGGCCTGAGGCTTGATGTGGTGTGCGTAAAGCCACCGTATCCGCTTCCTGACCCGTTTGCCGCTTGGCTCGGTAGGCCAGGTCGTGACGTCGTGGAGAAGCAGATTATTTATGTGTGGCGCGATCGCACCGGCGCAAACCAACGAGACAGTGGTGAACTTACGGTCTCAGGTTGGACCGTTGGCCGCGTACAGCGAAAGCCCGTTAATGAAGCCATAGGACAACGTTGACGCCTCAATGACTCATGTCGTGCTTACCTAAGGCTAAACCCTATCTGGGCTCTGGAGAGGGGTTTGCTGAAGTCTGCAAAAAACTCTTTACGACGAGCACTTCAACAAGCGAAAACGTAAATCACTGTGCAAGCCGGGCATTCAGCACTCAAGCAGGCTTGATCAGGGTGTTGTAGAGCCGGTGGCTCTCCCAAGCAGTCAACTCTGACGACAAGGGTGCAGAAGGACGTGTGGCTGATGGGCGGCGAAGGTGTTCTGCAATGATCAAAGTATATCATATGTCATTTCAACTCACTTCAATTTTATGAACTCTGCACAAGACAAGTTGAGCGGCACTTGGTGCAGTAAACCGCCCGTCACAATGCTGCGCATCAGTGCTGCGCCAGCAACCATCACACCACACCATAAGTGTTTGTCTCTGCTCTCCAATCAGCAGCACCAAAATCACAAACTTCGGCTGCGCACACCAGGCATGCAAGGCAATTATCGCTGACCAAAGGCTGCAGTGCCGCAGCATGCGAAACGCAGCATGCGCACCGTCGGTCACGATTCTGTGGGCCGTGCTGGCTCGCCGAGCGGCGGGCGGGCGGCGGGCTACCCGACCTGCTCCCGACCTGCCGGCAGGTCGGCACCTCCTACACTCCAGGAACAAAACAAATCCCTTGTCGCTCTCCTGCCCGGCAGGAGCTGCCCCAGAAGGACCGCTGCGTTGGCTGTGCCACCAGGCGCTGGTGCGGTACTGCGCACGTGGCTCCATCGGCCTGGGGCAGCTGCGGCTGCGACAAAGCTGGAGCCGGCATTGTCTGGATGGCGCAGCAGCGTGCACCTAGGCCCGCCCGGCTGCGGTGAGGCCCTCTCAGCTGGTGTGCCGTGGCAGCGCGCCGCCGGCAGCGACAGCATGTATTCCCAGGGTTTAGGGGTGCTCACACGGCTGCGACGCTGCGACAGACGTGCCGCCTGCTGTAGGGGCGCCATGCGTCCCCCAGGGTTTAGGTTGCTGGCAGCACCGGCCGCGCCGCCACGCCAGGCGCGCCACCGGCAGCAGAAGCGGCAGCGCGCGTCCCCTGTCATTGGGGGGCGCTAGCAGCAGCGGCTGCGTCGCTGCGCCATCAGCCGCTGCACCTGACTTGCCGCCGACAGCGGCAGCGTCTGCGGCTGGAAGAGATCAGTGCGCGTCCTCAGGTTGCTGGGTCCCCTGTCATTGAGGGGCGCTAGCAGCAGCGGCTGCGGCGCTGCGCCAGGGCCTCCGCCTCCTCCTGGTCCATGCGCACGGCAGCGCCTGATTCCTCAAGTTCCCGCAGCCGCTCCACCGCCTGGCGGGACAATAGCACACGAGAGTCAACTGGCTACAGCTTGCCACGTGGATAACAGACAAGCAGTGGAGATGTGGAATGATGGGCCCAGGGCACGATGATCACGCGCCCGGCTCCCGAATATTGCGCAGACGTTACCGCCTGACTTTATTGCACACCCAGAGGTGAAGCGGAGCATCTTGATAGCGTCGGTGGCTGGACAGCACCAGAAATGCTCGATAGCAGTGCACCGGCTTCATGTCGGGCGACCCCGAACACGGCCTGGCAGCTTGCCGCATTCAGGCGGGCTGGTCCGTCAGGGTCCTGGGCCCAGCTGTGTTCAGGTGTATACAATCACACAGTCAACCCACGTCCACCAGGACAGGCCAAATGGAATTCATTGTTTGGTTCATTCACTTGACGACTCTCGCCTGCGTGGCGGTGGGCCGGTGGTCGGGGTCCTGCGCCCAGCAGTCCTGGATGAGCTCCGACAGCTCCCGCGGCCAGCTCATGGGGCACGGCCGCCTGTAGCCCTGCGCCACCTGCACATTGCAGTGCAGGCTGAACTTTCAAGCTTTGTCACATGTTGTCACACCATAAAACCGGGCGCTACGTCAGCGTGCTCACGGGGCACGGCCGCGCGTGGCCCCGCGCCACCTGGAAAGGAACAGAATGAGTGTTTCTTTTCTCGGCAAGTGCTGCTAAGACAGCGCACGCGGCCAGGACATGGGGCACGGCCGCCTGTAGCCCCGCGCGTCTGCACATTGCATTGCAGGCTGCATTGGAGCTTCGTTGCGGTAACTGCTACAACAACGGCGCCTGCCGCTTGCTCATGGGGCAAGGTCGCCTGTTAGCCTACGCCATGATGACCATCGCCGCAGTAATGCTTTCAAGTGACTGACCTCGCAAGTTCATGTCTGACGTTGATCGTTTTTGGTTTCCTAAGCCTGTCGCTATTCCAAGGTGAATGTCCCCCACCTTGAAGGCGTAGTCGGAGCACTCGTGCGGTGTGCCCAGCACGATGACTGTCGCCGCGGTGATGGTCTTTGTGAAGATCTCGTACAGCACAATCGCCAGCGAGAACAGGTCCTGCACGAGTGCAGCACAGGGATATTTAGAGGGGGAACAACACAAAGGGAAAAGGGGGTAAGGAGAAAGGGCCTCAAAGATTGCATGAACAACGCACTGGAGTGCTGTGTTCGCAGTCAAAGACGGCTTTTGCAGCTGCGCGCAAGCATCCTACTGAAATGCAGCCACGAGGTTTCGCATATGACAGTGCAGAGGTTTTCACAAGCTGCGTCATATCATGAGACAGAGTGCATGGATTGACAACAGGTGCTCACCGCTGTCTCGTTGACCACTATGCATCAAGCTTGCAGTGCACTTTGAAGCTGATAGGAAACAGGGTTTACGTCTCACCGCGGTCTCGTTATACCGCTCGCCCAGGACCACCTCCGGCGCCATGTTCAAAAAGCTGCCCGTCTGGCCTGCGGACGGGCGAACGAACAGCACAGTTGAGCACGAATGGGACTGGAAATGCTGCAACGGCTGGGCATCCATCACACCGCAACATGGGTGGCTTGCGTCTCCTTGAAACACAAAATGCGCATAAGAGGATGGCAGAATGATCATCTGCTCCTACTGCACAAATTCGTTATGGAATTCAGTAGCACTGCTCGCACAAAGTCACATTGCTGCACTGACAACGCATCAAAGTAGCGCGATGCGGCCATTGCCAGGGCCCGCACCCGTGAGGTCGTGCCGCGGCTTGACCTTCTTTCGCAGCGTGAAGAAGCGCTGCATGAGGGAGCTGTGCGTGCTGGAGCCCTCCGCCGAGCGCTGGCTGGTGTGCTGCGTTGCAAAACTGACCGCCCTGCGGGAATGGATACGTTGATTTGATAACTACAAGAGATGGTGGCATATGAAATTCGCTGGTATCCGGAAGTGGTTGGCCATGTCAAGCGTAGCTGGTGTGCTGCATCGCGAAACTGACCGCCCTGCGTGGGGAACGGCAGAGAATAGGCAGATGTTGTGTGCTAGCTGTGCGTGATGGAGCGTGTGCTGCATCGCAGAGCTGAACGCTCTGTGAGGAAAATGACGAATCGACAGAGTCCGATGCTGCTGACTGCAAGCCAGAGGGAAGGCTACGGTTGGCACATTAAACCTGGAGACGTGCGCCCGCCTGGGCCGCGACGTTGGCGTGTGGATCATGATGTTGTCCAGCCGCCGCACGATGCTGCCGCTTGGAGAATGTAGGCTTGGCTTCCCGAAAAGGGACAAGAACGATAAGGAAACACACCTGGAGGGCCCTTGGGCCGCAACGCCGGCGCATGGAGCATGGTGGCCTACAGCTGCAAATGCAGAGCGGGTACTCGGGTACTCGCACAGACAGAAACGCTGGCGTGTGGATTATGGTGTTGTTCAGTCGCCGCACGACGCTGTCGTCCGCGCCACACTGAGGTTTTCTGGTTCAGGCTTCCATTCAGGGTTTCGACAGGGCAAACCACAGAAAGAAAACACACCTGGAGGGGCCTTTGGGCCGCGACGCCGGCGTGTGGATCATGGTGTTGTCCAGCCGCCGCACGACGCTGTCGTCCGCGAGCCGGTCCCGCTCCTCGGCCGTCTGCTTCGTCAGCTGCCGCTTCCTGCTTTCAGGGAAGCACACCCCAAGTCGTCAAGCAGCATGGTAGGGTGCAGAAGCGTTCTATTCCTGTGCATGTGCAAGCCCTCTGTGGGTTTGGCGCGGGGGGGGGGGGGGGGGGGGGGGGGAAAAGCG